>JADMIO010987868.1_pt1 | contig 111036 bp, 90 predicted proteins | sample 8958161 | NCBI WGS metagenome assembly JADMIO01 (sample SAMN16585339, study PRJNA669376) | soil metagenome | isolation source: Crop rotation soil | place: USA: Cullars Rotation, Alabama | collected 2011 | reverse complement strand
GCCGCGACTTCAAGTCACGTGAATTCCAAGCTTCGGATCCCACTGTGCTGGAAAGCCCAGAAATTCGGCGATGCGGTGCATGTCTTCCACCTGGATCCAAACATAACCCGGACCACCGGTGCAGCAATGTCCGCATTTCGTGCATTCAAATTTGAGCCCGTTTTGATACCAACTCATTTCTTAATTCTGATGCAAGAGCATTTCTTAGATTCCCGTGCTCCCGATTTGGGCAAATGCTCTGCCACTACCTTTCGCAAATTGTGTCAAAAGCAGGAAAAAAGACTGTGTCGTCGCGTTCCGGCGAAGTTGAAAGAAGTGCAACCGGGACCTGCAAAAAATCTTCAATAAAGTCGAGATACTTTCTCGCAGCGGTTGGGAGGTCCCCAATTTTCCGTAATCCATAAGTATTTGTTTTCCAACCCGGGAATTTTCGTAAAATGACCGAACAGGATTCCACTGCGTCACAAGAAGCAGGGAATTCCTGGGTCCGCTTTCCATCAATATCGTATTCAACGCATGCCGCAATTTCGTCAAAAGCATCAAGGATGTCCAGTTTTGTGATGCAAAGCGCATCCATACCACTGATTTGCGATGCATACTTCAATACCACCAAATCCATCCATCCGCATCGTCGTGGACGTCCGGTGATGGATCCGAATTCTTTTCCACGATTCCGAATGAGATCACCTTGAGCATCTTTTAATTCCGAAGGAAAAGGCCCGCTTCCAACTCGGGTTGCATAGGCTTTCGAAACTCCCAACACTTTGTGAACATATTTAGGGCCGATACCGAGGCCGGTGCTGATTCCACCCGCGGCGCAACTGCTGGACGTAACATAAGGATAAGTGCCGTGATCTACATCTAACATCGTGGCCTGAGCGCCTTCAAACAAGAGTCGTTTACCGCCGCGGATCGCTTTCGCAAGAAAAGCCGAGGTGTTCGTTGCATATTTTGAAAACTCGCTGCGAAATCGCGGAACCTGTGCTAGAAATTCTTCACCTTCCGGATTGCCTCGATATAAAGGCGAAAGGCGTTCGGCGAAATTGGGTTGCATCAAATCGCACACCCGCATTCCCCGCCTGCCTGCTTTGTCTTCATAAGCAGGGCCAATTCCGCGCAGCGTTGTGCCGATGTTTTGTGTTTTTTCTGCTTCTTTTTCGCGCCACCGATGATGCGGAAGAATCAGATGAGCACGATCACTGATGTGAAGACGTCCATCGAAAGTAAAGCCGGAAGTTTCCATTTTTTGAATCTCGGCGAGCAGCGCGTTCGGCTCAATCACAACGCCGTTGCCGATAACTCCAACTTTTCCTCCCCGGAACATGCCGGAAGGGATCAACTGGAGAATGTAGCTTTTGCCTTCGATTACAACCGTATGACCGGCATTATGACCACCCTGGTATCTCGCAACAATGTCAAAATGCAGTGAGACAAGATCAACGATTTTGCCTTTTCCTTCATCTCCCCACTGCGCACCTACGACCGCTAAATTCGCCATGAAGATTCATCCTATTGAAATGCTTTGTGTGTAAACAAGGGGATGTGGGGATGAGAAGGGGATATGGAGATATGAAGAAAATCTAAAACATTTCCTTATCTCCTACTATCTCCACCTCCCCTTTCTTACACTTTTTTAAACATCTATTCTATAACGAATGGCCTGTGATTTTTTCCACGCGATCGATCAAATCATTTTTTTCAATCAGTGAGCTGATTTTTTGAATATCATCAGCAAGCACACGGTCCTTTTCCAGTGTTGCAGCTTGGGAGCGGATGCAATGATATGCTTCCACCAATGCGCCGGACGTTTGGAGCGGAAGAATCAGATCAAGAGCCTGGGCCGCGCAAAGCAACTCAATTGCAACGACGTTTGAAGCGTTTTGAACAATCTGCTGAAGTTTCAAGGCTGCGGTGACTCCCATGCTGACATGATCTTCTTTATTTGCGGAAGTTGGAATCGTATCTACACTCGCGGGATGCGCGAGAATTTTATTTTCCGAAACCAGAGCGGCGGCGGTTACCTGCGCCATCATAAAACCTGAGTGCAGTCCGGATTCGCGACTTAAAAACATTGGTAATTCGCTTTGCGCGGAATCCATCAAAAGGGCTATCCTGCGTTCAGAAATGCTTGCAAGCTGACAGATTGCAGTTCCAAGAAAATCGAGACAAAGCGACATCGGTGCTCCGTGAAAATTTCCGCCACTCATCAGGATTCGATCGTCCGGAAATACCAGCGGATTGTCCGTTGCCGAATTGATTTCAATCGAAAGCCATTGCTCTCCGACGCTCAATGCATCACGAACCGCTCCATGTACCTGCGGCATACATCGCAATGAGTACTGGTCCTGTACTTTATGCGAGGACTCCCGGTGCGATTCACGAATCTTGCTTCCAGCCAGCAGTGTGCGCAGGTTTTTTGCGACACGGATTGACCCGGGATGCGGACGCACGTTTACGATTCGCTCATCGAACGCTGTATCTGTGCCGCGCAAGACATCGAGTGACATTGCTCCGGCAATATCAGCCGCGCAAGACAAACGAACCGCAGTTTTCCACGCAAGCGCGCCCACACCAGTCATTGCTTGAGTGCCGTTGATCAGTGCCAAACCTTCTTTTGCTCTTAGCACCACCGGCTGCAATCCTTTCTCCTTTAACGCTTCCTCGCCGGAAACGATTTTGGAATCAGAAAATGCCGACCCTTCACCCACCAGAACCAGGGCGAGATGAGAAAGGGGAGCAAGATCGCCGCTCGCTCCTACCGAGCCTTTCGAAGGAATGACTGGATGCACCTGACGATTTAGCATTTCCAACAACAATTGAATGACCTCCACTCGAATTCCGGAATTGCCTTTTGCCAGAACGTTCGCGCGCAGAAGCATGATGGCGCGAGTTGCGGGAATCGAATAGGGCTGCCCCACTCCGGCGGAATGGCTTCGAATCAAATTGAGTTGAAGATCGTTAACTTTATCCGGCGCGATCTTGATATCCGCGAGTTTACCAAAGCCGGTATTCACTCCGTAAACGGTTTGATTGTTCCTGAGAATTTCTTCGATCACTCCTCGCGACTGCTTGATTTTTTCCAACGCATTCGGAGCGAGAGCGACTCGCGCATTTTGATTTGAGACGGCTTCAATTTGATCGAGGGTCAAATGATCGCCGTCGATTAAAATTTCAGTCATAGCCATGACATTTCATCATAGTTTGATATTCTTTTGTAGGGGCGTGATCGATCACGTCCTTGATGCAACGTTTACAGGAGACGCCAGGGCACGATGAATCGCGCCCCCTACAAAGTATATGGAACAAATACGCGCACCTCGAGGAACAAACATCAGTTGTAAGGGTTGGCTGCAGGAAGCGGCGATGCGAATGCTGATGAACAATGTGGATCCTGAAATCGCCGAAAAACCTGAAGAGCTGATTGTTTATGGAGGCTCCGGAAAAGCCGCTCGAAACTGGCAATGCTTCGATGCGATTGTTCGAAGCCTGAAATCACTGGAGAATGATGAGACGTTGCTCGTACAATCTGGAAAACCAGTAGGAATCTTCCGCACTCATGAGGATGCTCCGCGCGTTCTGATCGCGAATTCGAATCTTGTGCCGGCATGGGCAACCTGGGAGGAATTCTGGCGCCTGGAAGCCATGGGATTGATCATGTACGGACAAATGACAGCGGGTAGCTGGATCTACATTGGCACACAGGGAATTCTTCAAGGCACCTACGAAACGTTTGCTGCGATCGCTAATCGTCACTTTGGTGGAACGCTGAAGAGCCGCTTCATTTTAACTGCCGGATTAGGCGGGATGGGCGGAGCTCAGCCGCTGGCAGCGACCATGAACGATGCCGTCATTCTTTGCGTGGAAGTAGATCCGCACAGAATCCAGCGGCGGCTGGAAACAAAATATTGCGACGTTGCTACTAATAGCTTAGAAGAGGCGCTGGCTGCTGTTGATCGAGCCAGGAAGGAAGGCCGGGCCCTATCGATTGCTTTGCAGGGCAACGCGGCGGACGTATTTCCGGAACTTGTGCGCCGCGATGTGATTCCGGATATCGTTACCGATCAGACTTCGGCTCATGATCCATTGAACGGATACATTCCAAACGGATTGCCGGATGAGGATGTTCAGGAATTGCGCCAAAAGCATCCAGAGGAATATATTCAACGCTCGATGCACGCCATGGCAGAACACACTCGCGCCATGGTCGATATGCAGCGCAAAGGCGCCATTGTTTTTGATTACGGCAATAATTTGCGGGGACAGGCTTATAAAGCAGGATACGCGGATGCATTTGCTTTTCCCGGATTTGTTGTCGCTTATATCCGTCCTCTTTTCTGTGAAGGCAAAGGCCCATTTCGCTGGGTAGCATTGTCCGGGAATCCGGCGGACATTCATCGCACCGATCGCGCAATCCTGGAAATGTTTCCACAAAACGAATCACTCGCTCGATGGATCCGCTTGGCTGCTGAACGAGTGCAATTCCAGGGACTCCCCGCGAGAATTTGCTGGCTTGGTTATGGAGAACGCGCGGAATTTGGCGAGCGAATCAACCAATTGGTGCGCAAAGGTGAAATTAGCGCGCCGATCGTAATCGGACGCGATCATCTGGATTGCGGTTCCGTCGCGTCGCCCCGAAGAGAAACGGAAGGAATGAAAGATGGCAGCGATGCCATTGCCGACTGGCCGATTCTCAATGCAATGCTGAACGCTGTATCAGGCGCCACATGGGTTTCGTTTCATCATGGTGGAGGGGTAGGCATCGGACAATCCTTGCACGCGGGAATGGTGATCGTTGCGGATGGAACCGATGCAGCATCGAAACGATTGCAACGAGTTTTGACCTGTGATCCCGGAATGGGAGTGATTCGCCATGTTGATGCCGGTTATGATGAGGCGATGGATGTGGCCCGCGCGAAAAACGTCAAGATCCCGATGCTCAGTTAACTCTTGGGCCGTTAAAAGTTTCCTTCTTTCTGATTGCGGAACTTGCCCTGATATTTCGCCTCTCCGATCGTCCTTTGAAAAATAAACTGGCAGATCGGAGTTCCGGGATACAACGCCATCGGTGTTGGTGAAAAATTGCTGATCTCCAGGCATTGTTTGTTCTCAATTCCCGGCTGCATGAAGCTTGCGGAAATATGCACCAGCAATCCTAAACGCGAAAATCTGCTTCTGCCTTCCAACCATCCGCATAAATGCGAAGACAAAGTGATTTTCTCAACCGTGATGCCCAGAACTGTTTCTTGAGGCATCAATAGCAGATGATCTTTCACGATGATGCGATCTGTAATTTCTTCGTAGTTTGCGTCTTGAGTGACGTTCACAACATCATGCACTTTTCGAAAGACGCGAAATTCATTTCCAAGATGAAGATCGATACTGGCAGGGCCGACACATGCAGGCTCAAACGGCTCAACCTGAATGTTGCCGGCGGCGATTTCTTTCAGGATTTCATCATGAGTGAGAATACTCATGCAGAATTAGCAAGGGACAGATGCTCCCATGCCATCATCCGTTCCACTTGTTGAAAAGAACTTCCAGCTAATTCGCGCAATGTCTCGCGAAAATGGTTGTACGGCTCCCAGTTTGCATCCATAAACCGGATCACCAGATGGAACAATTGATTCCCACGGTTGTCCCAGTCCGTGAGAATTACCGCCTCGCCGTACGTTTCGGAAAATTCTTCGCAAAACTGCTGAATGCTGCGTCCCGTATGCAATTTGACAATTTGTCCCGTCATCCCCAGCGCCCGCAATGCATGAACATCGCGAGAACCCTCTACAATAATCGGCACAGACTCATTCGTGAGACTCAGTTCTTCAAGAAACATTTTTGCTCTCTTGTCTCTCATTGTGGCCTCTAAACTTGTTTGAGGATTGTTGAAATTCACTTCTCGCGCACCCGTTAGCATTCTATGATAAAGCCATATAGTGTCTATTGCAAATTTGATCCACCAGCAATTGTGGAATTCCAATTTTCAAGTCAGCATGTTTTGAGACCAAAAGAGTTTAAGTGCATGGAAGTGAAGTATTTAAAATCAAAATCTGATGCGCAGAGTTTCAGATTTCAACAACTTCTGTGAAAAACATGTGAACGCTCTGTAAAGCAGATTCAGAGCGCATTTCAGAATCATGGAGGAATGTTGCTCGACGACGAAAAAAAAGAAGATCTTACCTTTTTACGACCACGATCGTCCGGTCATCTTTGGCTTTAGCATGGTCGGTGAATGCTTCGCATGCTGAAAAAATTGCTTCACAAATTTCCTTACTCGTGAGTGTTTTGTTTTCTTGCACAACATTGATGAGTCGTTGCGTTCCAAACTCCTCACCACCATAGTTCGTTGGCTCGATTACACCATCGGTGTACATAACCAAAAGATTCCCCGGTTCGAAAAAGGCGAAGCCACGCTCATATTTTGCTTTAGGGTAGGGGCCGAGAATCAAACCGCCGCGCGAAAGTTCGTGCACTTGAGATAGGCCAAAGAATAACGGCGGGTTATGTCCCGCGTTGCAGTAAAAAAGATTTCCGTTGTCTTCCAGCTCTGCATAAAAAAGTGTGATGAATTCATGACTCTTACCGGCCTGTGCAAGAACATGATTGAGTTTTTCCATCATTCGGACAATTTTCATTTCTTTTTCGACACCCATGCGCAGTCCAACAAAGACGTCCCGTACTTGCAGGGCTGCAGGTAATCCGTGTCCGCTTGCATCGGCAACGGAAAGCCCGACAGTCGTATCAGAGATCGGAATTACATCGAAAACATCTCCTCCGACAATCTCTGCAGGAATGCTTTTTCCATAAATATCGAAACCAAAGAAGTTTGGAAACTCCTGTGGCAGCAGCCCGATCTGTATTTTTCGCGCTTCAGAAATGTAAAACTCCAATCGCGTTGCTTTGATTTTGGAATTTGCAACATGACGAATGAGGGTTAGCACATATTGGACCTGAGCTTCATCGATAGGCTCTGTCAGCGTAAACGAAACCAGATATTCATCGTTATCGCCGAGTACGATTGCGGCAAAGCAAGACACAGCCAATGGTCCTTCGATTTTTGGATCAAAACAGGGATCGCTTTCTCGCGCAACAATCTGTCCTTCTCTTCGAAGAATTTTCACGCACTCATATTCCATCGATAGTCTGTAATCTTCGGGTGCCTGAGAATCCCCAGCCTGAGAGGAAAGCATGTAGTGACTGTCTATTGATTCATAAATCCTGCCACCCCTGATGCCGAGTTCACTTCCGAGTTCCTGAATGATGGACGTTAAAATCCCTTGTAGCATCGCCGTAGTTGCAGGCGAGGATTCAATCTTTTCCAGGGTGTTTTCGAGTTTGATCAGTAACGTTCGGTGATCCATGAGTTGTCTAAGTATATATGGTTGGCGCCTGTGGTAACATGTTGGCAATTCGGGGACTTAGTTGCAGAACAAGCCTGTCACACGGGACGAACGTCTATCACGATTTTATCCTCTCATTCTTGAACTTTATGAAATGACGAGTTCCGCACAGGTGCTTGATCGGATTCTTCAATTTTGTCTACAGGCCCTGGATGCACCGTATGGTTTAATCGCTCTCATTGATTACGAGAAAGAGATATTAGATATTCGCGCGAAAACCGAACGCGATCTGCTCCGGAAGACTACCAAAATTGCTTTGATGGAACCGGTTTTCAAAAGAATAGCATTCGAAGCGCATTACGAAAATGTTCCCGATTATTCCGATTCATCTTTTTATCTTCCTTTTTATCGCGGTGCAAGATCCGCTGTATATGTTCCGCTAACACTTCTTCAAACAGCAATCTCAAAAATTTCCGGTGAAAATAAGAGCTCGGCAAATATTGTCGGCATGCTCGTGATTGAATCAAACAAGCCCCGGGCGTTTACCAATGAAGATCTCGCATTTCTCCTTGCGCTTTGCTCCCAATCGGCATCTTTAATTAAAACGATGCAGCGTTTCGAAGCTTTGCAAAAGGAAAATCAGCTTCGCGATGAGCTCACCGCAAAAATTCTAAAAATGGATCCAAAAGAAAGTCATCAGCTCAATCAGTTGTTGAAAAATATTTTGGAGCTCGCGTTTGAGCTGACGGATACAGCCCATGGAACCATTCTTCTGCTGGATGAATCCACGGGTGACCTGATCATCAAACAACAGGCGAGCAAAGGTGATTTTGTCGAGAATCCACCGGCAAGTCTTCATTACACGCCAGGGCAACGGAATGGAATTTCATTTGAAGTGTTGCGGACGCGCACTCCATACATTTGCGCCGATGTTTCAAAAGACCCGCACTACGTGCAGATCTTCCGCAATATCCAATCGAACCTTGGTATTCCGATCATTTTCCAGGGGCGGGCGATTGGCGTTCTGATTCTTGAATCGCTCCGTCTGAATCATTTTCATTTGGGTTACTTAAGATCGCTCCAAAAACTTGTGGATGAGATGGTTTTTTTCTTGCGCCGCGCACAGCTGGGGGAGTACATCCGGCAAAAGGGCGGTGAAATTACCATAATCGGCAAAAGCAGGATCATGCAGGAAGTCGATCAGTTTGTAGAAAGTGTTTCGCAATCGGATTCCACAGTCTTGCTTCTTGGCGAGAGTGGTGTAGGGAAAGAATTGATTGCGCATGCGATTCATTTCAACAGCAAGCGCCGGGATCGACCGTTTATCACGGTCAACTGTGGCGGAATGACGGAGGAAATCCTGGCGAATGAATTATTCGGGCACGTGAAAGGCTCCTTTACCGGAGCCATTCGGGATCAGCTTGGGAAATTCGAACTGGCCCATGAAGGAACGTTGTTTCTGGATGAAGTTGCGGACATGAGTATGAAGCTTCAGACGCTTCTTCTGCGGGCCGTGCAATATGGCGAAATCCAAAAGATCGGCGAAGATAAACCGAATCGGAAAGTGAACGTCCGCATCATCTGCGCTACAAATCAGGATATGGAGAGACTTGTTGCGGACGGAAAATTCCGGAAAGATCTCTATTACCGGATCAATGTTGTTCCGCTTTTTATTCCTCCTTTGAGGGAACGCAAAGAAGATGTCCCCGTTCTGGTGAATTATTTCGTTGAAAAATTCTGCGTGCGAAATGAAATGCCGGTGAAGAAAATTTCATCGGAAGCAATGAAGGCGTTGCAGGACTATAACTGGGCGGGCAATGTGAGGGAACTTGAAAATATTGTTGAACGCGTTGTGATTCTGACGCGTGATTCCATCATTCAGGCCAAACATCTTCCACCAAATTTGATGGGCGTATCCATGCCTTCCTTAATCCCGATGAGCGGCGTATCGCTCCAAAATAAACTCTGCAACATTGAGTCCTATCTGATCCGTCAATCTCTTGAAGAGTGTGGCTGGAACGTTTCCAATACCGCGCGAGCCCTCGGACTAACGCGCCAAGGTTTGCAAAAGAAGATGCGAAAATATTCTTTGAAGAAAGGTCGTTCTGGGTCTCCAGCTGCCAGTATCCATTAAACTAATTGTCTTGGCGTCTTTGGCGTCTTGGCGGTTATGAAACTTTTACAACTCTCCTCCAGCATCGAAAATGCGCCCATGGTCAATGAGGCTCGAGGCAAGATTTTTCGAAACAATGGAATCCGTACGATTGAAGATTTGCTCTGGTATCTTCCTTTCCGCTATGAAGACTGGCGTCAGATCTCACGAATCAAGGATCTAAAAGATGGGCAGATTGCCACAGTTTCCGGCACCGTCGTTCGCTCGCATTTGCATCTGACAGCAAGGAAACGCTTCAAGATTCTGGAAGTCTCGGTTCAGGACGCCTCCGGCACCTTACTCGTGCGTTTTTTCAATCAACCCTATTTAAAGGAGCATTTTGAAAAAACGCGCAAAGTGATTCTTCATGGCATGGTTCGCGTGGATCCGTTCGGGCATGATGCGGAAATGGAGAACCCGCAGTATGAAATCCTCAAAAAGGAAGAAGATGCTTCAACTTATCTACAAACAAGACCTGTTTACGAACGCATTTCGAGCATCACGCCAAAGATGTTGCGGTGGATCATCAAACAGAGCCTCGAATCCATACCGAATCAGGCGTTTGGCGAACCTTTGTCGGATGAATTACGAAAGAAGTACAAGCTGGTAGATCGGCGCGCCGCATTTTCTCAATTACACTTTCCGGGAACCGATACTTCACTTGAAGATCTACAAAATCGCCGATCACAAGGTCATCGAAGGCTGATTTTTGAAGAATTCTTTTTGCTCGAAGTAGGCCTTGCATATCGCCAGAAAGCGCGACCCAAAAAGTCGAGACGAATTGCGACCGATGACCGAATTCGTGAACAAGCCAAGCAGGCGCTGCCATTCAAGCTGACCACCGCTCAAAAGCGGGTCATCCGGGAAATCGTGGACGACATGAAAGCCGAAACGGTCATGTATCGCTTGCTGCAAGGCGATGTAGGAAGCGGGAAGACCATTGTTGCGCTGATGTCGAGCATTGTAGCGATTGAAAACGGCTACCAGGTTGCCCTGATGGTTCCAACGGAAATACTCGCAGAACAGCACTACAGCAACATTTCCTATCTGCTTCGTAATACGAAGTATATAGTACGACAATTGATTGGAGCGCAATCCAAAAAAGTGCGGGCCCAGGCGTTGGAGGAGATTGCCTCCGGCGCAAGTCCTCTGGTGATCGGCACGCATGCGCTGATCCAGGATCCCGTGAAGTTTCGGCGACTCGGTCTGGTGATCATCGATGAGCAACATCGGTTCGGCGTGCTCCAGCGTGAAGCTCTCGTGAAAAAGGGGGAGCATCCTGATTGCCTGATCATGACAGCGACGCCGATTCCGAGATCATTGGCCCTGACTGTATATGGCGATTTGGAAACATCCGTGTTGGATGAGATGCCGCCTGGACGAAAAAAAATCATTACGAAAAAGTGGCCTTTGAAAAAAAAGGCTGAGCTATATCATTCAATTGCTGAAGCTGTGCGAACCGGAAAGCAGGTTTACGTTCTTTGTCCGTTGATTGAAGAATCGGAAGAATTGCAGCTGACGGCAGCGGAAAAGCTTGCCTCAGAGTTGCGTCGCACTTTTTCCGATCTCAAAATAGGATTGATTCACGGAGGCATTCCTCCGGGAGAGCGTGAAATTCTGATGCGGGATTTCTTGGAACGAAGAATCCAGATGCTTGTAGCAACGACGGTCATTGAAGTGGGAATCGATGTACCAAATGCAAGCATCATGGTGGTTGAACACGCGGAACGATTTGGATTATCACAATTGCATCAGCTTCGGGGCCGCGTTGGACGTGGCACGGATCAATCGTACTGTTATCTACTCATTCCGTCCGAAGCGGATTTAACGGAAGAAGCTAAAATGCGAATCGGAGCGATGTTGGATACCGATAACGGATTCAAAATTGCGGAAACGGATTTGAAGATTCGGGGTCCTGGTGAGCTTACAGGAACCAGACAATCAGGCCTGCCCACATTTCGGATCGGGAATCTCTTGCTCGATCAAAATATTCTTGAGATCGCGCGAAAAGAAGCCTTCGAGTTTGTGGAATCAAACCGGACAAATTCAGAAGTGCTTAGAAACTTCTTCCAACGTTATTGGAATGATCGATTCGGATTGGTTCAGGTTGGTTGAAACAGATCATGGTCGGCTGTATCGATTTCAGAACAATCGAAGTCATAGCTCAATGCCGCGGGAACCTCTCGGACGCCGAGCGTCCCCCAGTTGAAGGTTACGGCTATCTTGCGTATATTCACCTCTAGCTATGACACTCGGTACAATTTCATGGATCGGTTGCGGGAAGGTAGGACGCACTCTTGGGCGCGCCCTCCGGCAGGCCGGCTACAGCACAGGCGCCGTTGTCTGTACCACCGTTGACCATGCAAAAAAAGCGGCCCAATTCATCGGCGATGGTTCCGCCAGTGCCGATCCTGTTGCTGCGATCGCGAAAAGCAAAATTCATTTCATTACAACCAACGATGATGCGATTCAATCTGTTGTGGATAAAATTGTAAAGTCAGGTCCAGATTCTTTAAACGGACACTTCTTTTATCACACCAGCGGATCGATCAGTTCCGAAGCGTTAAAACCGCTTGCGAACAAAGGAGCGCACGTTGCTTCCATACATCCGCTTCAGGTTTTCGCAGACCCTGAAAAAGCGTTGGAAACACTGCCAGGTATTTACTATGCGATTGAGGGTAGCGATAAGGCGATGGAACTTGCGCTGCAGATGATAGAAAAATTACAGGGTAAGTTATTGCTGATACCAACCGGCCGAAAGGTGCTTTATCACGTTGCGGGAGTTTTTGTTGCAAATTATTTGATGGTGCTGGTTGATCTGGCCTTACACATCATGGAGGATCTTGGAGAGACACAGGAAGATGCCTATGAAGCGTTTTTACCTTTGATGGTCGGCGCGTTGCAGAATGTTGAAGTACTCGGAGTCGCGGATGCGCTGACAGGTCCGGTTGCCAGGGGAGACGCTGCGACAGTGAAACGTCATCTCCTCGCGTTGGAAATGATGCGGCCTGAAATCGGTGACATTTATAAGTGTTTAGGCGCCGAAGCCGTTAATATCGCACTCCGGAGCGGAAGAATTTCGGCCGAAAAAGCTGAAAAGTTGAAATCTCTTTTGACCGCATCGGCGGAAACAATCCATTGATTACTAATCTTGCCAGCTATGCGATTCACGATCATGAAACACGAGGCCGACGCTTTCCCGAGGCCGAACATCCCTATCGCACCCCGTTTCAACGCGATCGTGATCGCATCATTCATTCCAGAGCCTTTCGCAGATTGGAATACAAAACCCAGGTGTTCGTCAGCCATGAGGGCGATCACTACCGGACACGCTTAACGCATAGCATCGAGGTTGCGCAAATCGCCCGCACCGTTTCGGCAGCATTGGAGTTGAACACCGATCTGTCTGAGGCGCTGGCTCTTTCTCACGATATGGGTCATCCTCCGTTCGGCCATTCGGGACAAGACGTTCTGGATGAAATGATGAGAGGACACGGTGGCTTTGAGCATAATCTACAAACACTCCGGATTGTCGAAAAGCTGGAGCAAAAGTACATCGAATTTCCCGGTCTGAATCTAACGTTCGAAATGCGCGAAGGAATTGTTAAACATAGCGCTGTTTACAAAGGCGCAAAAAATGCGCCCGAGCAAGTCCGCGAATACTTATTGGATGATTTCCCTCCGCTGGAAGCTCAGATCATCGATTTGTGCGATGAAATTGCGTATAACAATCACGATCTTGATGATGGATTGGAATCGCACCTGCTAAATGTTGAAGATCTTGTCCAAAACGTCACAATCTTTCGTGAAAATTATCAAAAGGTGAAACAGGAACATCCCAATGCGCCTGGAAAATTGGTCAACAATGCAACCATCATTCGTTTAATCAATCTTCTGGTAACAGATCTTGTAGAAAATATCCGTGCAACGCTTTCGCGTGATCATCTGGTGACATTACAAGAAATACGCAAGGCGCCGAAATTGATTCCAGGTTTCAGCGATGAAATTGCTGACAAAAACCGTGAGCTGAAAATGTATTTGCATGCGCACATGTATCGGCACTATCGCGTGCATCGCATGAAAAGCAAAGCGCATCGCATTTTAGAAGCGCTTTTTCGCGCGTATCAATCGGACATCGAACTCCTGCCGGCTTCGTATCAACAAAAAGCAAAAATCGAAGGCAACGAAAGAATCATTTGCGATTACATATCGGGGATGACCGATCGCTATGCAATTGAGGAATATGAAAGGCTTTTTAATCCGAGGTCGCGAGTTTAATGCCGATCAGGATCCAGCTTTTCGCCGCATTTGCGGACTTTGCAGGAACTCGCGAATTGCCATGGGACCTGCAGCAGGGTGATACTTGCGTTTCAGTTTGGAAGCAGGTTCAATCAAAATATCCACGACTGGAGAAAATTCCCGCATTATTTGCCATCCAGGATGAATATGTTCCTGGAGAAACCCCACTGAAAGAAGGTGATGTTCTACTCGTCTTTCCACCCGTGGCGGGAGGTTCTGTTTCCTATATATATAGCGAACCCTTATCGGTTGAACGCGCACTCGATGCAATTCTGGATGAAAATGGCGGGGGCGAGGCTGTTTTTATTGGACGTGTTCGACGATGGAATGAGGGAAAGAAAATCACCCACCTCTTTTATGAATGTCATGGATCCATGGCAGATCATGAGATTGCAAAAATAAAAAACGAAATGCTCGCGCGTTGGCCATTACGAAAAGTTCATTTCGAACATCGAACGGGAAAGCTGGAGATTGGTGACATTGCTGTAATCGTTGCCGTATCGGCGGAGCATCGTGCCGAAGCAATGGAAGCCTGCCGCTATGGAATCGACCAGTTGAAGCACCGCGTTCCGATCTGGAAAAAGGAAGTTTCCGAAGATGGCGAGGAGTGGATTGGCGCCTGCAATCATCATTGACGACGTAGCGCTGGTCTTAAGATCATGAGATGGACAGGAAAAATGCTGGAATTGATCGGCATGGTCATTGTTGCCGCCGGGTTCCTTTACGGAATTGGAATGAGCCTCGTCAAATTCGAGCTGACCGCACTCATGATCGGCAGCATGGTATTTATCGCTGGCTGGTTGTTGGAAAAAAAAGCATGAAGGTTTGGGTTGTTTTATTTCTTTTGATAGCGATGAATGCTTCTGCGTCTTTGAAGCCGGAAGCGCTCCAAAGGACCAAAAAGGATTGGCCGCAACGTTCGCGGTATGAAATCTCTGTGGAACTGGATCCGATTAGCCGAAGCTATCATGGCCATCAAAAAGTGAACTTTTTAAATCGTCAGAAACGATCCACGAATTATGCAATCTTTTTCTTATATCCAAATGATCCCGGATTAACGAAATCACAGAAAGAATTCATGAAAGTGTCCAACATTTCTGTGAATGCATCTGATGCAAAAGTCGACCAAAAAGGCCCGTATCTACGGATTGATCTCGGCCAGGAATTGCAGACGGGAAAATCTGTTGTGATTGATATGGATTTTGAGGCAACGCTTCCCGAACAGAAACAGAGCGCTGATTTATTCAGCGAAGCGATGGATGAATTAAAACAGATGCTCGATCCTAAATCGGCGGCGCAAAATGATTATGGCGTGTTTAGTTCCGGTAAGGACATCGTTAATCTCGGACTATGGTATCCGATATTGTCCAAGTACGATGCGGATGGTTGGGATGAGGAAAAATATTCGGGTATTGGAGATGTAAGTTATTTCGATCCGGCGGATTTTCACGTCACGGTTACAGTTCCTGCAGATTACAAGACTGTGACAACCGGAACGCAGATCACAGAATCTCCGCTGAAAGATGGCAGGATGCAACGCGTAATCGACGCTCCTCTAGTGCGGGATTTCGAAATTGAACTCAGCCGCACGTTCGAACAGGTTACGCGACTGATCAACGGAACAACGTTACAGGCGTTTTATTTGCCGCAGCACGCGACAAGCGGCGCATCGACAATGAACAGTGCCGCTCAAGCATTCGAGTATTATTCGAAGATTTTTGGTCCGTATCCATATTCTGAACTGGACATTGTGGAAGCTCCGCTTTTTGGCGGCGCTGGCGGCGTCGAATTTCCCGGGCTGGTCACCATTTCATCCATGCTTTATAACGACGATCAGCAAAAAACCGATGATGATCCGGTTCACCAGGCGCTTGCCAATAATCCTGTGTTTTCACAGATGCTGGAATTCGTTGTGGCTCATGAGGTTGCTCATCAGTGGTGGAATGCAACTGTCGGAAGCAATTCGAAGAAGTATCCTTTCATTGATGAAGCAATGGCTAATTACTCAGCGGTCCTGTACTTTGAGCATTATTACGGAAAGAAGGCAGCAGAGCAGCAGATGGCCATGCAGATGAAATTGAATTATCAGATGCATCGGATGCTGGGTGGTCAGGATAAACCGGTCAATTTACCGGCATCTTCTTTTCAAGGATCTTTGGAATATGCGGCGATTGTCTATGGAAAGGGTGCTTTGTTTTTTGATCGCCTCAGAACGGTGATGGGTGATGCGCCATTTTTTGCTGCCTGGAAAAATTATTACGATGCATACTGGTTCCGCACTGCCTCGCCGGATAGTTTCAAAGAGATTGCCGAGAAAAAAACACCGGGCAAGAGCAAAGTAATCGAGGCGACTTATCAACGATGGATGAACCAGATGCATGCTGATGAAGACATCGGTCCCGGAACTCTGGATGCAGTTATGAAAACTGTTCTCTCGACAAATCAGAATATTCCTCAGGATAAGCTCGATGATTTACTCAAGGAATTGAACAGCGTTTTGGACCAGAATTAATGTGACCACAAATTGGGCAATGCGCAAAAAATAGGCTTACAAAACACCCTGCATTTTCAGCCCCCGGTTTTTTCTCGTCCCTGATTTGATGGCATACCCCTTGCTATCATCCTAATTGAGCCTTCGGAGGGGCTCCTTATGACTACTGCTGAAAAACGGAAAGAGATTCGAATTCCTGTGGAGCTTGGAACACAAATCCGCAAAGGTCCGACCGTTTATATGGGAACGGTGCTCAACTTATCTCTTAATGGAATGTTCGTAAAGGTCCCTGCTTTATTTGACGAAGGCGATACGATCGATGTTGTGTTTAACCTTCCAAACAAACAAATGCGAATCGAGGCACAGGCGGAAATCCGATGGAGAACGAAAGTTGAAAACAGCACAATTTTCGGACTTGGACTGCAATTCGTTAGCATGCCAAACAAGAATCGTGAAGCGCTTGGAACATTCATCCGCAAATTATTAATGGTTGTTTAGGAGATGATCCGTATGTTTCAAGGTTCAAATTCATTTACGAAAGCAGAAAAATCAACTTCAAAAAGAGTCGTCCGCTGCAATTTCTGTCATGCCGTCATTCTGGACGAGTTATTTCGATGTCCCGATTGTGGTCAGATTACCGAAGGAAATGAAAAAGAAGTAAACACGAATGTTTTGGCGGATCAGATTCGTGCGAAGCTTGCAAAAAGAAAAGAGCGGATCGCCAACACTGGTGAATGTAAGCGGTGCGGAAAGAAAGTCCTCAAAGGAGACACATGCAGTTCTTGCGCATCAACACAATTCCGAAATAGCGTGATTCTGATCGCTTTTGGTTCTTCACTCATCACCCTGATGCTAGTGTACTTGTTGAGCAGTCCGATTCGTTGATTTCGTAACAAGCTTCACCCGGCCTGCCTCATTGCAAGAACAAACCATGAATCTTCTGAATAATCGTGTTCATTGATGCCGGTTTCGAAATAAAATCCGTACCTGTAACAAACTCACCAGCCTGAAAATTCTGTTCCTCGGTGTAGCCGGACATAAACAAGATTTTTAAGTCAGGATTTGTCGATCGAAGAACGGTGGCAAGCTGTTTCCCCGTCATTTTGGGCATAACCATATCCGTGATCAATAGATCGATCGGATTGTTTTTTGCAGCTTCAATGGCATCGGACGTATCCCCGGCAACAATCACATGAAATCCTTTCAATTCAAGGAATGTTGCGATTGATTCACGGACTCCTTCAGAATCGTCCACCAGCAGAATCAATTGATTGCTTACTGAATCGTCGACTCTTTTCAGATCCCCATTGGTTTGGGAGTTCGGCGCTTCCTCAGTCTTCAGTAAATGAATCCTGAACGTGGTTCCTTTTGCCGGTTCGCTCTGAACCGTCATGTATCCACCACTATGTTTGATGATTCCATAAACGATTGTTAATCCCAGACCGCTACCTTCTCCTGTTTTCTTCGTGGTGAAGAATGGCTCAAAGATTCGGGATTTAATTTCTTCGGTCATTCCGGTTCCGGTATCCGTAAAAACAATTACAATATATTTGCCCGGAGTGGCGCCGACGTTATAACGACAAAATTCATCGGTTATTTCAAAATTTTCGGTCTGGATAACAAGAAGACCTCCGGAAGGCATCGCATCGCGGGCATTGACTGTAATGTTCACAATGATTTGTTCCAGAAGCCCGGGATCCATTCTCACACAACCCACCGAATCGAGCTTAAAAATCAGTTCGATGTCTTCGCGAATCAATCGTCGCAGCATCTGCTCCATATCTTGCAACACTTGATTGATCCCGATTACTTTCGGCTCCTGGATCTGTTTTTTACCAAACGCAAGCAGCTGTCTGGTCAACGAGGCTCCTTTCTTACACGCGGACTGGATTTCGGATAACGGGGAGATGAACGGATGATCTTTTTCGAGCTGTAACTCCATCAAGTCCGAATATCCGGTAATGGCCATAAGGATGTTGTTGAAATCATGGGCAACTCCCCCCGCCAGCTGGCCAATCGCCTGCATTTTCTGGGATTGCAGTAGTTGAGATTCCAGTTGCTTTCGCTCCGTAATGTCGAAAAGATATCCGCGAATCTTTTCGAGTGAACCGCTTTCATCAAAACTCCCAAGGATATTTTGAATCACATGGATCGTTGCGCCGTCAACTGTTTTCAAAGATTCTTCAAAATTTTCAAGTTTCTTTTTTTCACGAAGTGATTGAAGGACCGATGGAATTTTGGATTCATCATTGAAAAAGGAGAACCAGTTGACTCCGATGACCGTGTCAGGATTGTCAAAGCGCAACATGCGGGCAAATGCAGGGTTGCATTGAATGATGGTTCCATCGGGAGTAGAGATGAAAGCACCGGTTAGATCATCGTTGAAGAATTCACGGTATCGCTCTTCACTCAATAGCAAGGCGTGTTCCTGATTCTTGCGTTTGGTAATATCGGAAATAATTCCCTGGTAGAAACGCGGTGTAGGTTGCTCCGGAAGCAGTACGCCTTCATCTTCAATCCAAATCATGCGTTCGTCTTTGGTGTAAAAGCGGTATTCCGCATGAAAAATTTTACCGCTCCGTTGGACATCAATTTCATGTTCCAGGACCCGGCGACAATCTTCCGGATGCATTCTGCTTTTCCAGAGTCCCGGTTGATCGATGATTTCATTTTCCGTGAATCCGAGGACGGATTGGACCTGACGATTGACGTAAATCCACCGGCCGTGTTCTCCGAATTCGGCAATGTACGCGATGCAAGGAATGTTTTCGCTGAGAGAGCGGAATTTTTTTTCAGACCAGATTAAGGCGGATGCAACTTCATCCCGTTCCGCTATTCCCGACGCAAGAAAGAGCGCAGTTGCAGAAGTAATAAAAAGGAACGATTGAAGGTGAAGAAGAGAATCGTTTAATGAATCCGGCGGCGCGTTTCCATTTACCATTCCCATGACGGATAGAAAGGATATCAGCAGGACCGAAGCGGTGGCGCCAGGTTGTTGAAAGCGATAACTTGCGAGGATAATGAATGGCAAAATGGCATAAGCGTACGGCAGTTCAGGTATGAACTTTCGGTTAAAGTCAAAGATAATCAGTGAACAAAATGCGACTAAAGCGAGGATGCTGATCAATTCAAGTTTTCGAACCAACGATAATTTTCGAAAAGAAAACGTCTTCAATGAGATCAGGAACGACCCTACGATGAGCATTCCCAACGCGTCGCCTGTCATCCATGTTTTCCATAAAGCAGAGAACCGTATGCCTGCGGTGTGATTGGTTACGTAGAGAGCTGTCACTCCGATTGTTGCTCCAACCGCGCAACTCAACAGAACAGTAAGAAAAATAAATCGGATCACGCGCGAACCGTTTTTGAATGGATTGAGATCGGGAGCAAATCTCATGGTCAGTCCCGTTGCAATCACTGGTTCCAGAGTATTTCCGATTGTCCCGATCAACGCGGTTATCAACGGCACATGTGCTGTCAGAGCTGTTGCGAAGGTTCCGACGGCAATCGCTGGCCAGTAGCGTAAATTGAGGAACAAAGCGAAAAATGCAATTCCGGAGGGTGGCCAGACGGCCGAAACTCTTCCATTCGGTGTGGCAAACTTGATGCTCAGCTGGGCAACAGCAAAGTAAACGATCGCGATGATCGCTGAATTTGCGACATATTGAATGCCCGATGGAATATGTGCAATTCGTTGTTTCACTTCAGGATCTCCGGAGCAACGGGAAAATAAAGATGAAACGTCGATCCTTTTTGTGGTTCACTATCAACGTAGATGTATCCCTTATTCTGCTTTACGATGCCGTAAACACTGGCAAGACTCAAGCCCTTTCCATGACCGATATCCTTCGTGGTGAAATAAGGTTCAAACAAACGATTCTTTACTTCCTCTTTCATTCCAATTCCATTATCTGAAAAATCCATCTTTACGTATTTCCCCGCCTCCATTCCGATCCATTGGTTTGCCGTTACTTGATCCACTTCTACGATCTCTGTTCGGATTCGAAATGTACCTCTAGCTTTCATTGCTTCTTTCGCATTTTCCGCGATCACGATAAAAACTTCGCGTAACAAATTTGTATCCGCCCGAATCATGCAGGGATCTTTTAATGTTTCGACGATGCATTCGATCTCTGCACCCAGTAAATCTTCAAGCAATGGCTTGATGGCAAGCATGAAACCGGAAATCTCGATCAAACTTGGATGCAAGGATTGCCTCCGGCTGAAGGACAGTAACTGATGCGTTAGCACGGAACCCTTCATGGTCGAATCGAGGATTGCGCTGATTTCCGGAAGATCTTGAAATTCGTCCGGTAATTTCAATTGTAGAACCTCGCAATTCACCTGGATTGCCATGATCAAATTATTGAAATCGTGCGCAATTCCGCCGGCTAGCCGCACGATCGATTCTACTTTTCGACCGATCAAAAGCTGCTCTTCGTATTTGACGCGTTGCTGTCTCAGCTCCTCCTGAGTCCTCGTAATCTCTACCAGGATTCTTTGCCGTTCAATGGCATAACGAATCACCCTGACTAAAAGCGGCGATGTTAATTGATCTTTCAAAAGATATTCCTGAGCACCATTCCGAAGAACCTTCAACCCCGTCATCGTGTCGTCTAACGTGGCCAAAACAATTACGGGTGTTTGCGGTGCGATTTCAATCAACCTCGAAAGGCAAGATTCTCGGCCCCCGAAAAGCGTTAAGTCGATTAGTATAATGTCGAATTGCTTTGTCCGGAGAAATGTTTCTGTCTCGCTGGTAGACGAGCTGCGTGTGATCACATTATCTAAGTCGGATTCAGCCAGCAATTGTTCGAGCAAGTCCGCATCAGTTTTCTGACTGTCCGCCAGGAGTATTGAAAAACTCCTTTCAATTTCCCTTAACATGCGTACCTCCGGCCTATAGGAATGGATCGCCCGCCGCGGTGGCACGATCAAGAATTTGTCGGATTGTCGTCAGAAGTATTTCCATAGAAACTGGTTTCTCCAAAAATTCAAACTCTAAGCCTTCATGAGTGTTCAGGAGCTGTTCGGGATAGCCGGACATCAAAAGAATTTTGATAGTAGGACGCGCAGCCTTTAATTGCGTCGCCAATTGCCAGCCATTCATACTCGGCATCGCCAGATCGGAAACTACAAGATGAATATTTTGCTGATGTTCCTCTGATATCTTCAACGCCTCAGAGCCGCTGCCTGCGGCCAGTACGGAGTATCCCGTGAGCTGCAACATCGCTGTAACGGATTCTCGAACCGAATCGTTATCATCAACCACCAGGATTGTTTCTGTTCCTGCAGTCCTCTTTCGTTTAAAGCTGCCGGAACGAAATACAGGTTCCGAAACCTGCGGTAAGTAAATTTCAAAAGTGGTTCCTTTCATGAGTTTGCTCTTGACAGTGACATAACCACCACTTTGTCGAACGGCGCTATAGACGATCGATAGTCCGAGACCGGTTCCTTTTCCTTTTTCCTTTGTTGTGAAAAATGGTTCGAACACATGTGAGATCGTATTATCACTCATCCCCGATCCGTTATCGGTAACGGTCAATTTGACATGTCTTCCTGCGTGGGATCCGAGATGGGAGCTCACGAAATGATGATCAAGATCGACTACGGATGTTTCAATCCGAAGCACACCACTACCAGACATCGCATCTCGCGCGTTGACCACAAGATTCAATATGACTTGCTCTATTTGTGAGGGATCGACTTTTACGTTTCCCGTTTCCTTGCCCAAAGAGCAGTCCAGCGTGATTTCCTCGCCCAATAGCCGTTTCAACATTGGCTCCATGCTGGAGAGCAGCTGACTTAAATTAATGATCTTGGGTTCCAGGACCTGATGCCTGCTGAGAGCTAGCAACTGACGCGTCAGCGCGCCGCCTTTATCTGTAGATTTCTTTATTTGCTTCAACGCTTTCAGCTTAGTTTCATCCAATGGCGACTGCATTTCCAAGAGCTCACAATATCCGGAGATAGCCATCAGGATATTGTTGAAATCGTGCGCCACTACTCCGGCCAGTCTACCGATCGTTTCCATTTTCTGTGCCTGGAATAATTGTTTCTGAAGCTCCTTTTCATTTGTGATATCGCGAATGATGCCCCGGCACGCAACAATTTCAAAATTTGCGTTTCGCACAACAACAGAAGTTTCCAGAACAGTTAGAACCGTTCCATCTTTTCGCTTCAGATGGATCTGGTAATCCTTTACAAAGCCTTTTTTCCCAAGCTCTTCTTTATAGGATTCCCGCTCTGCGGCGTCAACGAACATGTCATGGGTTAGATTGACGTGCAATAGCTCGTTTTTGGATGAATAACCAAATAGTTCCACTCCGGCGGGGTTGATATCCAGGAAGCGGCCACCTGGAGTGCTGATAAAAATCGTATCCTTCGATTCTTCAAAAAGTGTTCGATATCGTTCTTCGAGTTTACGTCTTTCTATTTCTACTTTTTCTTCCAGGCCACGGCTGATGGTCTCTTGAGGCTCCAGTATCGTTGTCAAAACCGCTTTTCTGCCATGAAAAATGATTTCCGCACTGGAGATCATCACGGGCAGGATGGTTCCGTCTTTTCTTCGATGTTTCCAGCTTCCTTGTGCTCCATTCAGCGAGCCTGTTACGGACAACCTGTCCAGAAGTCTGGAAATTTCTTCAGGCGGTCGCACGTCCATCAGTGTTTTCGTTAGAAATTCTTCTTCTGTATAACCGTACAATTTTTGTGCCGCCTGGTTCGCTGCTAAAAAAGAAAGGGTTTTCAGGTCGATCACGCACATTGGTACCGGGTTGGAATAAAAAATTTCACGGTACGGATCACTTGTCTCGGTGTTGAAGGAGGCCATAAGCGATGCCGCATCCATTGTATCTGGTTCTTTCATAGTCATTGTGAACTATTCGTGTGCGCCACATTCCGTTAAAACAGCAATGGCCTGTGCTTGTCGAGCTTCGGTAGCATACTTTAACGCTGTATAACCGCTGGCGGATTTCATGTTCAAATCAGCACCGGCCTCAACAATCGGGCGTATCATTTCGGGCCGGATTCTGGCTGCCCACATGAGGGGCGTAATGCCGGCGCGTGTTTTTGTGTTGACGTCCGCGCCCGCCTCAATCAATGCCGCGATGATGTCAGCATTTCCTTTTTCCAGGGCGTAGGTCATAGCAGTGAGTCCTTCAGGAGTCACAACATGGGAATCTGCGCCCGCTTCCAGCAATATCTTCACAAGTTCAGGTTTTGATTTTGCCGCGAGCATTAATGGAGTCATCCCACCTTTTGTTCGAATATTCACATCACTTCCGCGTTCCACTAAGATCCTCGCAACCTGGGGTTGATCTTTCTCAAGCGCATAGATCAGACTTGTTCGCATCGACTTGTCTTTTGCATGAACGTCGGCTCCTGCGTCCAACAACGATTCGGCGACTTTGAAATGACCAGCCATGGCTGCCCGCATCAATGGCGTACATCCCAGGCTATCTTCATTTTCAATTCTTGCGTTTGCCTTAATAAGGATGTCAACAACTTCGGCATTTCCTGCAATCGTGGCGATCATAAGTGAAGTATTTCCGGAGTTATTTTTTACATCCACATCACAGGATGAGCCGATTAAAGCTCGCACCGCTTCCGGGCTACCTTTGGTGGTCGCTCTCATGAGAGCCGTCATGCTATTGTTGTCTCGCAGATCCGGATCAGCGGCATGTTCCAGTAGAGTATTGATGACGTTGACGTGACCATAGGTGCTTGCAAGCATCAACGCCGTTGCTCCGCTTTGATCCTTCAAGTCAACGTTCAGCCCTTCCTTCAGCATTGCGAGAACGCGTTCTGTCTGCCCGCTTCCCGCTGCCTCGAACCATGCAAGTTCCAATTGATCCTGGAATATGTTTTTATCTTGCGCTCTCATGTAAGCTTCTTCCGCGCCAATGACGCCTTTTTGAACGAGTTCCATCATCCCGTTATCCAATGTTTGCATACCTTCATTTTTTCCGCCCTGAATGATGGATGTGATCTGTTGAGTTTTGCCATCACGGATCACGGTCGAGAGAGCTGGTGTGCGGAAAAGTATCTCCAGCACGGCTACTCTGCCTTTTCCATCCTTGGTTGGAACCAGTTGTTGTGCCACGATACCTCGCAACGAGTCAGCAAGCATGATGCGAATCTGGGTCTGCTGTTCCGGCGGAAAAACGTCAATAATACGATCGATCGTTTTTGCAGCACTGCTGGTGTGCAAAGTCCCGAAAACGAGTTGACCTGTTTCTGCAAGCGTAATTGCTAATGAGATCGTTTCGAAATCGCGCATTTCGCCAACCAGTACGATGTCAACATCTTCCCTTAGCGCGGCGCGCATCGCTGCAGCAAAACTTTTTGTATCCGCGCCAACTTCTCTTTGCCGAACAAGAGATTTTTTGCTGCGGTGTACGAACTCCACAGGATCCTCAATCGTTAGAATCTGTTTGTGATAAGTGGAGTTGATCATGTCGATTAGCGCGGCAAGCGTAGTAGATTTTCCGCTTCCCGTTGGGCCGGTGACCAGGACGAGTCCTTTCTGAAGGTGCGCGAGTTTCTCGATAGCCGATGGAATATTCAATTCAGCTACGCTTTTAATTTTTTCAGGAATGATCCTGAAAATTGCGCCCAGACCATGTTTCTGGGAAAAATAGTTGCAGCGAAAGCGAGCTTCGCCTTCAATCGCATAAGCAAAGTCCAGATCATTTGAATTGGAAAACAGTTCCTTTTGTTTGGCATCAATGATTTCAAAAAGAAGCCGCTCCATTTTCACCGAATCCAGTTCAGCCTCATTTTCCATTGCAATCAGTTCGCCACGGATTCGAAGCTTTGGAGGGAGGCCGCAAATCAAGTGCAGATCGGAAGCCTTACACTCCTGAATTTTTTTCAAATAGTAATCAATCTCTGCCATTTTTTACCGCCCCTTTTGTTCTTTTTGTGGAACGATTTTTTTGTTTTCGAGCCGAAATAACGCTTCTTCTTCGGTGATGATGCGATCTGTCAGTAATCTTTGCAGACATTGATCCATCAGGCACATGCCTTCTTTCGAGCCAATTTGCATGAGTGATGGAATCTGAAATGTCTTCGCTTCACGAATGAGATTGGCTAAAGCAGCATTGGCCACCAGAATTTCATAGGCGAGAGCTCGTCCTTTCCCATCCGCCCGTGGGACCAGTTGCTGGCTAATGACTCCGCGTAAAGCATCTGCGAGTTGGGTCCGGATCTGGTTTTGCTGATTCGATGGAAAAACATCAATGATTCGATCGATTGTTTTCGCAGCAGTTCTTGTATGCAGAGTGCCAAAGACAAGATGACCTGTTTCCGCGGCGGTAATCGCCATGGAGATTGTTTCCAGATCGCGCAGCTCCCCAATCAGGATTACATCCGGATCTTCACGCAAAGACGCACGCAGTGCCGTTGCGAAATCCTGCGTATGCAGTTTGATTTCTCTTTGGCTAATGCTGGCCATCTTTTTCGGATGAACGAATTCGATCGGATCTTCAATCGTGACGATATGCAGTTTTCTTTTGCTGTTGATGTAATCGATCATTGCGGCCAAAGTGGTTGATTTCCCATTTCCAGCAGAGCCAGTCACAAGAATCAGTCCGTGATGATAATGAGTGAGGTCTTTTACGATCCGTGGTAATCCCAATTCTTCAAGCGAGCGGATCTTTGTTGGAATGATTCTAAATACTGCATCGATGCCGTTGCGCTGGCGCAAAATGTTGGCCCGGAACGTACCGATTCCCGGCGCCTCATAGCAAAAATCCAGATCTAAATTGTTCGAAAAGAATTGCTTTTGTTGTGGTTGGAGTATTTGGCCGATGAGGTGAATCGTATCCCGCGCAGTCAGCGCATTGTGCTTCAAAGGCCGAAGTTCGCCGTTGAATCGCATCAGCGGCACCGATCCGCTGGAGATATGCAGATCGGATGCTCCGACATTCACGCAATATTGAAGGAAATTATTCAGGTGTACCATGATTACAACTCCGTGACTTCCAGAATCCGGTTGGTATTTAAAAGGCAATATTTGCCGTCGTACAGAACGGGAAGAAAGCGATTAGAAAGATTCAGCACATCAAGGACGCGCGCCTGATCCGCAGGGGTATCGATTAATATTTCGGCATCCACGGTTCTGAATGAATCAATGATGAAACGAGCCATCTTCCGCTTTGTCAGGAATGCCGACGTCTCTTTTCTGAGATCCGGTAAAAATCGGCCCGTCTCTACAAATGCTATCGCGTTCTTCGAGATAAGACGGGATTGTGCTTCGGCCGAAGTTTTCAATGGAAGAAAGAGCATTTCGGCATTGAAAAAATCCGCGATGTGCGTGGCGGAAGCGTTTCGGCCGGAATCCAGAAAAATTTCGCCATCGATTTTTTCACCGGTGATGGTATTACAAACGATCTTGACTGAGGATTTTGGGATGCGAAATTCCTGTTCTAAAGTTTCACCTAGCATAGAAATCCTCCAGTATGAAAGGCTGTAAAATCGGTCCGACCAATTCCGCAAATCTGCACAACGGAACTGCCGGACTGAAGAAATATCCCTGGACTTCATCGCATCCATTCGAATAGAGGAATGCGAATTCAGACGACGTCTCTACTCCTTCTGCGACAACTTTCAAATTCAGGCTTTTTGCCATTTGAATCACTGCAAGGACAATCGCCCGGTTCGTAGCGTCGTCCTGAATGTTTCTGATGAATGCACGATCGATTTTTAATGAATCAAAAGGAAAGGACTTCAAGTATTTAAAGGAAGAGTAACCGGTCCCGAAATCATCCAACGCGATATGGATTCCCATTGATCGAAGGTCGCACAGCTTTTTATATGCTGCATCCTGATCATCGATTAGAACGCTCTCGGTAACTTCGAGATCGAGATCCCGCGGATCCGCTCCGGTGTCTTGCAATATCTGAAGCAGACGCGCAACAAGATCCGGATGCCTGAATTGGTGCGGAGAGAGATTGATGGACGTGCGAAGATGCAATTTGCGGTTTTGGTTCAACGCCTTCGAAATTAAACAAGCTTTCCTCAAAACCCATTCCCCCAACGGAATGACCAGCTCACTCTCTTCGGCAATGGCGACAATTTTTGAGGGCGGGACCATACCGCGAGTCGGATGATTCCATCGGATCAGTGCTTCGCAGCCAATAACGTCGCCGGTTTTTACATCGATCTGCGGTTGGAAATGCAATTCAAGCGATTCCTGCTCGATCGCTTTACGCAGATCGCTTTCCAGCAACAGGTCATCTGGAGTCTCGTTGCAATCGCGAGCCGAGAAGTACAAAACATCGTTTCCCCCACGCTCGAGCGCTCGCAGACTTGTGGATGCAGCCTTTCCAAGCAGATCCTCAAACTGATTTCCATCTGCAGGGTAGGATGCAACTCCGATGCTTGCGGTCAAACGGTACTCACTATCTCCTACAGCCAACGGTTTTTCTACGCACCGCAATAAGTCCAAGGCATAAGCATGAACCGTTTGTTGATTACCTGAGATGACGCATGCAAATTCATCTTCAGCAACCCTGCCAAGCAGACTGTCACTACTCGAACATTTGATGATCCTTTGTGCCAGGAGATTCAAAAAGAAGTCTCTCTGTTGTTTGCCAAAAGTACCAACGAACCGTTTGAATTGATCGATTGTGATCAAGAGAACTTTGACGTCCGTTGCTCCGGCGTTCACGGTTCGTTGAAAATGCTCTGAAAGGGATAGATGATTCGGCAATTCCGTATTTTGATCAAAATAAAAAAGATGCTGCAATTTTCCTTCTACACGTTGAAGTTCCTCGACATACTGGTTCGTTATCTCCTGGCGGCGATGAAGTCTGACGGAGATCGCGGCTTTTAAATCTTTCGCCGAAATCGGTTTGGTCAAATAATCATCAGCGCCGGAATTCATTCCCTTTCGGAGATCTTCGCGGTCACCCTGGCCGGTCAGGAAAATGAACGGAATGAAACATGTCAAGGGATCAGTTCGCAATTGGTTCAATACTTCGTGCCCGCTCATTCCAGGCATGTTAACGTCGCACAGGATCAGATCGGGTCTCTCTTGACGCGCAAGCCTTATTCCGTCAATTCCGTTGCTGGCCTCGATCGTTTGGTACCTATGCTGGGCCATGAGTTGACAAAAGGCGGTTCGTAATGTGTCTTCATCTTCAATAATCAAAATCGTTTTCATAGTTTTCATCCGGACGGCGTATGGGCAAGATGTGTGCCAGGCTGTTTCGAGGAAGGAGCTGAAGGCGGTAGTTGATTTCTTGAGCAATTGTTCGGATTCCGATGCTCAAATTTGCGACTTATGAGGCTGTTTAGTTTTCGCGCAAACGATTGTAGATTGTATTCCTGTTGATTCCCAGGATTTCGGATGCCTTGCGATAGTTGTTATTTACTCTCGCAAGAACGTTACGGATATAACGCAACTCAATTTCGCGCAGTGTGAGGAGAGGTCCTTGCGTTTCTTCACTCGAGCTTGAGTGGACTCTTCTTTCACTTGGTAGGAAATCCGCGGTGATTGGCCGATTTTGCGATAGCAGAAATGCCCGTTCCAGAATGTTTTTCATTTCGCGAAGATTACCCGGCCAATGATAGGACTGCAACGCAAGCTGTGCCTCTTCAGTGAGGACGGGCATGGCGAATCCCTTCTGCTGGGCCATGTTTGATAAAAAGAAACCGGCAATTGGCACAATCTCTTCCAGTCGCTCGCGAAGCGGCGGTAATTCCAGCGGCATGATATTCAGTCTGTAATAAAGATCTTCGCGGAATTTTCCTTCTTTCACCATCCCTTGAAGGTCTTTATTCGTCGCTGTAATTAAACGAACGTCTGCATGGCGTACCTGAACAGATCCGAGACGCCGAAATTTTCTTTCTTCGAGAACCGTGAGCACCTTTGCCTGAACGGATAGCTCCATCTCACTAATCTCGTCGAGAAACAGAGTCCCTCCATGCGCTATTTCGATCAAACCAGCTTTGCTTTTGACGGCTCCCGTAAACGCACCCTGATCGTAACCAAAGAGTTCCGATTCCAGAAGATCTTTCGATAGGCCAGCGCAATTCACTTCCACGAATGCTTTTTCGCTGCGATCGCTTTGGCGATGAATCCAACCCGCCCATTTGCCTTTACCCGTCCCTGTTTCTCCTGTAATCAGGACGGTAATGGAATCTTTGCTCACCAATCGGACGAGCTCATAAAATTTGAGCATTTTAGAGCTGGAGCCCACATAGTGATCGTTGATTTCTCCACGCTTGCTGAATTCTTTGATAAATTCTTCGCGCTTTAGCATATGGATTTCCAACGTATGCTCAATCAGGATCAATAATGCTTGCGGGTCGATGGGTTTGGTCAGGAAATTCTCGGCTCCTAGCTTCAAGGATTGCACCGCTTTCTCAATTGTTCCAAAAGCAGTGAACATAATCACAACTATGAATTCATTCTCCCGTTTGATTTCCCGCAGGACCTCGAGTCCCTCCATGTCAGGAAGATTCATATCGAGCAGAACGAGATCGGGAGATTCTCCTTGAATAATGTTGAGGCCAGCCGCTCCCGATTCAGCTTCGAGACAGACATAACCCTTATTCTGTAGGAAACTGACAAAAGAAATGCGAATCGATTCTTCATCGTCAATAATCAGAATACGGCCTTTATTTTTCATGATGTTATCGGTATTAAGACTTTTGCAACCGTGCCTTTTCCCGGTTGTGACTGGATCTGCAGATCCCCTCCGTGTTGCTTTACGATTCTTTGGGCGATTGTCAGACCCAAACCTGCATGACGCTTTCTCGTCGTAAAAAATGGGTCGAAAACGTGGGACAAATCTTCCTCCAGAATCCCGAGTCCCTCATCGGCTACTGTGATTTCTATCAGCCGAACGTCTGCCTTCGCTGATACGAAAATCCGTTTTTCCGGTAGTTGTGCTTCTGCTGCGTTCTCAACAATGGCCCGGAGAGCCAGTCCCATTGCCGTTCGATCGAAAACAATGTCCGGAAGAGCGGGATCTAATTCGACTACCACATTGGGATAAAGACGAGCCGTTTCCGAAATCATCATTTGTAAGGACTGAGCAGTAGTGTTGGGTTTCACTGGCTCGGAAAGCGAGATGACATCCGATAGTAATTGATTTAGGCGAATACATTCGCGCTGGATCAGATCGAGAAGTTTTGCGGCACCCACTTCCTCTTCAAAAAGAGCTCGCAAGGCTTCTGCGGATGTAAGAATTCCCTGAACTGGGTTCCTGATTTCATGGGTCAGGCCATGAAAGAATGGGCTTAAAGCTCCGAAATGATCAGTATCCAATTTTTTTATCATTATAACATCTTCAAAAGCAAAACTTTTCAGCACTTGCCTAGTTTTTGAGCAATCGAGTAAATACGCAGGCTCTGATACTTGTTGGCACTTCCTTTGCTTACTCGGCAACCATGATGAACAGCGTAGAACGTTCAGTTTTAGAAAAATCCGCATCTTTAATGCACGATGAAATTAACGTCAATCTGCTTATTGGAGAACCAATGCCTCAAGTTGCCGCCCGATTTGAGCAGGTATTCCAGGATGAAAGGGATTGTTTTCTATCCATCTGTGGAAAACAGGAAGACTTCTTCGATAAGGTAATGGCGAATAGGCCCAAGTTACTGCTGATCAATTTCAATTTCTTTGAGACAGGTCTGAATAAGGCTTTAAATCGGATCAGGCATTTGGATCCTACAATGCGCGTCATCGTTTATCTTTGTCCTCCATCGACAGACATCAAAACTGAATTGATCTGCGCCGGTGCAACGCAATGTTTAGAGGCTTCTGACGGATTTGATTTTTTGGTTGGCGAAAGCAAAAAGGCTCTCATCGACATTTTCGATCATGATTGTTTTGCCGACATGATTCAGATCTCTGAAGAAAAACACGAATTTCCCGAACTAATTTTTTCACTCGATAGGGACGGTAAAATTTTGTACACAAGTTCATCGATTCACTATTTGCTTGGTTATGAGGATGATGAGCTGGTCGGGCAAGACATTTGTGACCTGGTTCCATCGGGATCTCAATCCTTGAAATTGAAGCAATACTTGACCGAACTGAATGATAGTAGCTCCTTTAATGAAGTCCTCGCACTGCGAACGACGCTCGGACTCGAAGAAGAATTTCGCGTTAAAGCGAACTTCATGGAAGATGGAATCGTTTGTGGAACAGCGAAGAAGATCGGCCCTGGGCCTTCCTCCGAAGAATTCTTGGAAGCTCAAAAAGGTGAGGTCATCGAGCAAGACGAATATACGAAAGTCATCAATGAAGCTGAGGATCAAAATGAACCAATCCCTTCCAGATTGGGACCCTATCGCGTACTTTCACTGCTTGGTGAAGGTTCAATGGGGCGCGTCTATAAAGGATTTGATGAGCATCTGGAAAGATATGTTGCGATCAAAATGGTGAATAGTACGCTTGCCGCAAATCCGGAAGATATTGAAGGCTTTCGCAGAGAAGCAAGAATACTTGCCAGCATTAGCCATCCAAACATCGCGCTAATTTATTATTTTGATATTTGCGATAACGTTCCTTTTTTCTGCATGGAATACCTGCCGGAAGGATCGGTTGATTCTTTGCTCCGTCAGAACAAAGTTCTCGAACCCCGAACCGCAATTTCGTTTGTAGAGCAGGTCGCTCTGGGTTTGAAGAAAGCCCAGGAAAAGGGTGTGATTCATCTCGACGTAAAGCCTTCGAACTTGATGGTTGCCGAAAAAAATCGCATCAAAATTGTAGATTTTGGCTTAGCCTCTACGCATTCGGAATCGAATTCCGATCTAATTGTCGGAACTCCCTCGTATCTTGCCCCGGAACAGATCAATTCCGGATCCATCGATCACCGTTGCGACATCTATTCCCTTGGAATCACGTTCTTTGAGATGCTCTACGGGTTCCTGCCATTTTCGGGCGCGAATGTGAAGGAAATTTTTGCAAAAAAATTGACCGAAAATCTTCCGGCAATTCAGTTGTTGAATGCAACAGTTCCCACCAAACTGTATGACCTGATTGTACAAATGACAGCGCGGGATCCTGAGAAGAGAATCCAGAACTATGACGAGCTGCTGGAAAAGCTTGAGAAGGTGAACGACAGTTTTGCGCGTCGCAGTTTCAGCATCCGCAGAACTCGGGAAAAGCATTTTCGATTGCGTGGGAATCTCCATGTAACACCCTTCGCCGAAGTGTTAGCGCAGGTGTGGAAGGAAAAACTTACGGGCCGTCTTACAGTAAGCTGGCTCGACTTAAATAAGGTGATTCACTTCAAAGAAGGCATTGTTACTGCGGTCCTGTCGAGCCAGGAGGGCGAACGCTTCATCGATTTATTGATCTCGGAGAAACAACTCAAACCTGAGACCGCCTGGAGAATTCGAACGGCGCCTTCGGATTTATTCACGAAATTCTCTTCCGCAATGTCACTGATCGCGCCGGAAAGTCGCGAACTCTTGAAAAGTGAATTTGAAAGTCTCTCTTTCAAAATCATGGAAAATCTTTTTGGTTGGGCTGCCGGTGATTATCTTTTTGAGGAAGGAGAATATCCTGAACAAGGACATATCCGGATTCGCACGGATGAGTTAATCCTGCGAGGCGTCCGGCAACATGCGGATCTCGGGCTGATTTTAAAAACGATCCGTAACGGGAAAATAAATGTCCGACTATCGGAAAATTCTCATCTCGCATTACCAAATTTGAAAATGAATGCATCCGAAAAGCTTTTGTTACAAAAAATAGAAGGCGGAATTTCATTCCCAGAGCTCCACAAGGAGTCAGATCTGCCGATGGAACAGGTTTCGCGGCTTGTCTATGGATTTCATTGTCTCGGTTTAACGTCATTCGAAGAAGTACAAGAATCCAGGCCGAAGCCTCGGCCCGAAGTAGTCCCGATGCCAACAGCATTAACAAATACACCTGCAAACCTACCCAACCTTGCTGAGGAATTCAGCCGAAAGGCGGCTGACGAATACTATCAGGGAAATTTTTGGGCGGCTGTTCAAAATTGTAAGAAAGCACTCGAATTTAAGCAGGATTACAGGTTTTATCACTTGATGGGGAAAGCACTGTCGAAACATCCTGGCTTCAAATACGACGCGATGACAGCATTGAAGCAGGCTTTAGAATTGCATCCCAACGATTTTACAGTTTTGAAAGATATGGCCGATCTTTATTTAAGTTCGGGAAATAACCTCATGGCACTTTCCATGTATAGAAAGGCTTTGGCGATCAAGCCTTCGGATGATCATTGTAAATCCAGGATGAAGGAAATTGAGCGCAGCAATGATTTCGGAAGAAAGATCGTTAAAAGGCTTGGGATGCTGTTCAATGGAAAGGCAAAAAAGACCCGCCCAGACGCAAAATTGTAATTCAAACTCGTCCGGAAGTCCTTCGGGGCGCCATTGATGGCGCCCTTCGTCATTTTTAGCCGATCTTAAATTGGCGATCGTGCTCTCCTCGCCAAACGAAATGCTTGCCCAAAATCTACGCGATTGCCCAATTAATTTGCATCGCTGAAAGCGGCTTACGAGCACGACCGACCAGGCATGATCCTTGCTAATTGAATAGAACGTGGAGTTTTGATCAATGAAAATGAAATTGGCAAGAGGTTATTCAGTCGTCGAATCACTGATGGTGATATCGATGCTCAGTATGATTGGACTCGTCTCGTTGCCGCTTCTAAATCGCACGTGGCACGAGTACCAAATGAGTAGAACCTGTCATGAAGTGATGGCTAATATTCAACTTGCAAAATGGAAATCAGTCTCAAACGATTTTGGATACAGTTTTACTTTCGCAACGTTATCCAATCAATATCAGATATCAGGCACAGAGCCGGTAGGACCAGACGGTGCATTTCATGCATGGAACGACGCCAATGGAAATGGCAAACAAGACAACGATCGTTTATACGCAACCGCTCGGCCATTGCCATACGGCGCATTTTCTGTGCAGGGAATCTCGGCACTTCCGAACGGGAGCTATGTTGGAGCCGTCCCTGCAAACATCACAATGAAATTTCAACCTGATGGCAGGTTGGATCCTTTAGAGACTTCTACAAATTTTCGATGCATCGTCATTCAGGATGCCGCCCGCCAGTGCTCATCGATTTGTGTAGAAAACAGTGGTTTCGTCCGACTATACAAACAAATCAACAACATCTGGATAGAAACAAAATGAAGAATGCAGCGAATGGCTTTACTTTGGTTGAATCTTTGATCGTGATGTTCATTCTTGGCATCGGCGCTTTGGCTCTTGCTCAAGCAATGGCACTCGGGGTTTCCATGAACGTGCGAACGAAAGATGATACGGAACTGACCGCGATTGCGACGAAGTACCTGGAGAGCTTGTATCAAGTGTCCTATCGCAACCTCGTTGTCGGCGGGAATTTAACTCCGAATGCCGGGAACGAAAATCCTGCATACTGTGCGCTGAACGTCCTCCCGGAAGCGGCGATTGTAGATTCAGAAATTCGCCATAAATCTCGTGCTACCTACGATGTTTACTGGCAGATCACAAATGGAGATGGTACCGTCGCTGGCGCGCCGTACAAAGTGATAAAAGTTCGTGTCGTCAGCAAGCGTCTCCAGGTACGGACACTATCGGCTCACGAAATAACGGTAAGCGTGCAGGTCATTAATCAATTTGCAATCTGAGTATCCAATGGAATTTAAACAAGCTGGATTTACCTTAATCGAGTTGTTGATCGCGCTCACCATCGGCGTGGCGATGATGATTGGCCTCTACCGTGTACTCGAAGAAACCGAAAAAATTTTCAACGCTCAACAGCAGATCGTAAGCCTTGATCATGAATGCCGATATGCAATGGGAGCGGTTGTGCGATCGATTCGTCAGGCCGGAAGTAATAAAAAATCTTTAAGAGGCGCTCCTAAGATTTATTACGCTGCGCAAACCAAAATCCGAATTCTTGCTGACTTACCTCACGATGTTCATGGCAGCAGTCCTTGGACAGATGCCACTCATCCTGGCCCGAATGGTAATTCTTTTGATATTGCGGATGGACCTGATGCCGATTCACCAGCCATTGCCGGCAATGCCGATGATGAGAATGAGAATGGCGATTTGATTTTGAACGATTACGACGAAGACGTGACTTACATGCTTGCTCCTACCTGCAGTTCTGCTCCTTGCCCGATGATCAAAAGGGAATTTAGCAACACCGATCCCTACCCCCTCGAAACGGGAGATCCATCCAACGGAATTCCAGGCGTCGCGGTTCCGGATGGAGCGGCGCCTTATCCAAATCCGTATGATGAGGTGATTGCAGACAACATGATCGATCTCACTTTCGAATACTTCGCGAACTCCACAGAGAAAATTGATTGGCAGGCAGGCACAAATCCAAAGAGCATTTCCGTAGACATGCTAAACAAAATCAAAATCGTACGCGTTACATTAATCGGGCAGTCAAAGAATGTTGATCGTACAACAGGGAAGTATCACACCATGCAGCTTTCGATGGACGTAGATGTCCGGAATCAATAATGCGGGAAATTATGAACAACCACATTCACTTAAAACAACAAGGCGGGATTTTAATCATTGCACTTTTTTTTGTGGCAATTGTTGCTGCGATCGGTCTGTCGTTGATCATGAGCACGCAAATCGAATATGTTGCTAGCAACAATTATGCGAAGAATTCACGGGCAACGTTCGCGGCACAGTCCGGTTTAGAACGGATGAAGGCTTACCTCATTTACGATTTTAAAAAAGACCCGGATACTTGGAAAAACGACAAGATTATTGTGCCTCCTGGAACTCCCGGCTCTCTACCCAGCACCGATGTCACAGGTGAAAATGAAATTTCGATCCCAGGATATCCAACATCAGCACCATCATTCGTTCCGTATTTACTTCCGGCTTCCATACAGGATTTCAATTATCCAACTCTTCTCGCGGCAACTTCTTTCCCAAACTTTGTACCATCTTCCGGATATCAAATCTTTCTTCGACCTATTCCGAAAGTCGCAGGCGGTAATTCCGTAGATCCAAATCAAATATGCATTGATGCCGCTGGTTATACAGGCACATCAAAATCGATGTTAGGGATGAATTCCAGGGGAATGAACATGCTGGAGCAATGCATCGTGGCATCCGATATTTCCGTTTGGAACAATATCGTATTCAGTACAACGCCTGCTTCGAGCGGGATGGGAGACATTCGCATTCACGGCAATGTTCATTTGCTGGGACCTGCTAATCCGATTCCCAGCACAGCCACAACAATTCTGGTTAAGGGAAACGCGTCCTGGTCGAACAGCTATCGGGACCCTGGCTTGGCGTCTCAAGCACGCATTCCTTCACTTCTTTCAAACACCCTGGACCCTGACGAAGATGCCAGAACAGAGCTCGGCGCATTTGTTCGCATCCGAAATGGATTAGTAGATTCAAGCGGCAGTCCTGATATCGGTACGAGCGCCGTTCCTTTTGAGGGCGTTTACGGATGCGAAGATTGTGGCGGAACATTTGGTTTTACAACGCCGACTTATCCAAAAGTTCATGCGCACGAAATTTCAGATTACGACATTCCAGCAGATATAGAAGATGTGCTTCTTGTACCGCAAACAACCAACCAGTACCGCGAACATTCCAACAATATTCTGTATCCGGACTATCCTTCGTATCTTAAAGGTGTATATCAATATCCTGTTGGCACGGTGTACGACCTCCCTGGTGTTCAGGCACTGCAACTCGCGTGGGCGTTGCAGGTCAGTTCGGAAGTAAACATGGTCCTGGACGATAGCACCAACACGACCACAAATCTTGCTGGCAAGATTTGGCAGGCAAAGGACAATATTTTTGTTGCCAATACAAAAAAAGCAACCACACCAAAAGATCACACAGAACAAACACCGCTCGATATCGTCGCCAGTGGAGAAACTCCATTAAACACGGTCATTGAATCATCCTTGGACCATTCTGCAGGGAACACTTTCCTCCTGGTTGCCACGAACGCTGCGAGAAATGTTTTCATCATATATAAGGAAGTCGAACCCTATGACCGCGTGGTCGATACAGAACTCTCGGGAGGGGCTCATTCAGCCCTGAAACATTTCAAACGGCAGGTTCACGGCATGGTTTACATTCCGTCCATGACACAAAACAATTTGGACAACTTGCAGCTTATTGCTGATCTTGATGGCGCCGACCGAGATTCCCTGAACGGTGATTACGCGCCGGTAACGCTTGGTGCGGGCGCAAATGCAACGTCCCATCAGCTCATAAGAAAAGTCGTCAACGCACTATGGTTGGCATCACGAGGCATGTGTTCTGACGATTCACTTCCTGGAACGATTGACGATTCTTGTTTCAATCGGCCGCTAAGCAATGGAAGCGCGAACGATGGAACGCGTTTTGATCCCAGTATCAGCCCCACACTTTATGGAACCAGTGTAACTAATTCGATCCGGGCTTTGAATAATGAGGCGTGGTTTGTTGGGTCCGGTGTAATTCAAGTAACGGATCAACTTACAATCGGGCCGGGCAATGATCTTCGATTTGTTGGTAAAACAACCTTGTTTGCGGAAGATCAGTTTCCCGGTGGAACCGCCGGTGATTTTTATATGCAGGGTGGTCCGTTATCGGTAAACCGATACGAATATCCGTCAGGAAGTGGTAAGTGGTATTCGTTTCCTTGTAACAATGGGCTGGGGTTTCTTAGCAGTCACGATATAAGTTTGGGAGCTCCTGGTGGTACACATACCGCTTTTGCTGGCGCATTTTACGCGCAAAATCAAGTTCACATTATGAAGCAAATTCAAATTTTGGGCGCGATGGTTGCTGGAAATTTTCTGTTTGATGGCGGTGGAACGCCGGATTGGTATCAATCGATGGAAATCCCGCGATGCCTTCCGCCACAAATGATTGGCGGTGATCCAATCGTTCTGACAAAATCACAAGGATTTGTGCAACGTTAAACATCTTTTCATCCCGGCTTGTATTTGAGATAATGAAAATGTACGAATACGGATTTGTGGGGAGCTGTCAGATCCGGCTGGCGTGTACCAGCGATCGAGGGGCGCATGAGCGAGGTTGATTTTCGGGTGTTATTTGAGTGCGCTCCCGGCCTGTATCTTATTTTATTGCCGAATCTCCAAATTGCCGCGGTTAGCGATTCCTATTTGTCTGCGACGATGACAAAGAGGGAGGAAATTCTAGGCCGCGATTTATTCGAAGTATTTCCCGATAACCCTGATGATCTTCAGGCGACCGGCGTATCTAATTTGCGCATCTCTCTTAATTTTGTGCTGGAAAACCGGAAACCGCATACCATGGCTGTGCAGAAATATGACATCCGAAGGCCGGATGGCACTTTTGAGGAAAGATTTTGGAGTCCATTGAACAAACCGGTTTTGAATGAACAAGGCGAAGTGATCTACATTATCCATCGCGTAGAAGATGTAACCGAGTTCATGCGCATACAACAGGAAAAAGCAAAACAGCAGACACTCACCGCGGATTTGCGGCGCCTGCTCGAAGAAACCGAGATTGAACTATACAAACGCGCGCAGGAGATTCAGGAAACGAATAAGAATCTAATGAAAGCGAATCGTTTTCTGAATTCCATTCTTCAGAACATGCCTAGCATGCTATTCATCAAAGACGCAAACGAGCTGAAGTTTGTGCGTTTCAATAAATCAGGTGAAGAATTACTCGGCTTAAAAACAGAAGAATTAATCGGAAAGAATGATTACGATTTTTTTCCAAAAGAACAGGCTGATTTTTTTGTGGCTAAGGACCGTTTGGTTTTGGCGGGTCACGACATCGTTGATATTCCGGAAGAATCCATCCAGACGAAACACAAGGGCTTAAGAACTCTTCATACAAAAAAAGTGTCGATTCGAAATGATCAAGGGGAGCCGGAATATCTTCTGGGAATTTCGCAAGATATCACTGAACAAAAAAAAGCAGTAGAAGCGTTGCGAATTAGCGAAGAAAGGCTCGCGCTTGTTCTTGATTCTGGGCAAATGGGAGCCTGGGATCTGGATCTGCTGAAGGACACGGCGATTCGCTCCATTAAGCACGATCAGATTTTTGGTTACAATTCTTTACTTCCCGAATGGGGCCGCCAGGTATTTTTGTCCCACGTATTTCCTGAAGATCGTAACGATGTGTTGGAGCAATTTCACAAAGCTTTTGCGTCCGGCGATCTTGAATTCGAGTGCCGGATTATCAGAGTCGACCAGGCGGTCCGGTGGATTTCGGTTAGAGGCCGGACCCTTTTCAACGAAGACGGCACTCCGGTTCGGATGCTCGGAATTGTCAGTGATATTACCGAACGTAAGGAGGCTGAATCAGAACTCTATAGATTGAATGCACAATTGAAGTCTGCAAATGACGAACTCGATGCATTCAGCTATTCGGTCTCACATGATTTGAGGGCGCCGCTTCGCAGCATCGACGGGTTCAGTCTTGCGATCCTCAAAGATTACAACGACAAGTTGGACGATCAGGGAAAAGACTATCTGAGACGTGTTCGCCGGGCCAGCCAGAAGATGGCTGAACTGATTGATGATCTGCTGAATCTATCCCGAATTACACGCACAGAAATGAAACGTGAATTTGTCGATCTCAGCGCTATTGCGCGAGATGTTGCGCAGGAATTGGAGAGAGCCGATCCCGCGCGGCGTGTTGATATCCATATTGAAGATGGTGCTGTCGTAGAAGGAGACTCGCGGCTTCTTCGCACAACGATCATGAACTTGATGGCAAATGCATGGAAATACACGGCAAAGAATCCGGAAGCGCGGGTTGAATTCGGTGTGAAAAATGACGACGAACGTAAGACGTACTTTGTGCGCGACAATGGTGCAGGGTTCGATATGGCCTACGCAGGCAAGCTCTTTGCACCATTCCAACGACTGCACTCGTCCACTGAATTTGAAGGGACTGGCATCGGACTTGCGATCGTTCAACGGATTCTAATGCGACATGGCGGCAGTATCCGCGCAGAAGGCATCGTCAACAAGGGAGCAACGTTTTATTTTTCAGTTTAGTTCGGAGGTAATTCGTGAGTCAGAATGAAAAAATTATTTTGTTAGTTGAGGATAATCCCGATGATGAGCTTCTGACGCTCCGCGCACTGAAAGAAAGCAATATTCGGAACGAAATTCATATCGCTCACGATGGTGTCGAAGCGCTGGAATATCTTTTTGGAACAGGCGCTTTCGAAGGTCGAGATACGAGTATCATGCCACAGGTCATCTTGCTTGATCTGAAACTACCTCGAATCGATGGACTGGAATTGCTCAAGCGGTTGCGAAGCGATGAACGAACGGCCCTGGTACCCGTCGTAATCCTTACTTCGTCAAAAGAGGAACAAGACTTGATTAATGGCTACAAGATCGGCGCCAATAGCTACATTCGCAAACCGGTTGATTTCGATCAGTTCGCCGAAGCCGTTCGCCATTTGGGTTTGTACTGGATCGTTATGAACGAAGTGCCGAATCAAAAAAGAGGTTAAAGTGCCGACGTTTCTGCGATTGCTCCTTGTTGAAGACAATGAGGACGATGAACTCTTGCTCAAACAACAGATGAAAGAAGGCGGGTATGAGCTTGAGATCGAGCGTGTGGAAACTTTGGAGGGTTTAAGGTCTGCCCTAAAACGAAAGAATTGGGACTGTATCATTTCCGATTATTCATTGCCGAACTTTAGCGGTCTTGCAGCGATGCACGAATTAAGATCACAGGGCATCGACATTCCATTCATCATCGTTTCGGGAACCATCGGCGAAGAAACGGCCGTGGAAGCCATGAAAGCAGGCGCTCATGACTACATCATGAAAGGCAAATTGATGCGCCTTATCCCTGCATTGGAGCGAGAACTGGCAGAAGCGGAAGTCCGCCGAAAACGAAAGCAAGTTGAGGGCGAGTTGCGCGAAAGCGAATACCGTTACCGCGATCTCGTGCAATACAGTCATGACCTCATTGCCACACACGACCTTTCCGGCAAAATCTTGTCCGTAAATCCCGCGGTTAGCAGATTCAGTGGCTACTCGGAAGAAGAATTGCTTGAGATGAATTTGCGCGATCTACTGGATCCGGAAGTTCGGCATTTGTTCGATGACTATTTGAATGACATTCGGACCAAAGGAACCACGAGCGGTTCAATGCGCGTACGGAGCAAGACCGGTGAAAAACGGATTTGGGAGTACGACAACTCTCTCCGCGAGCGTGAAAACGAAGAACCGATTGTTCGAAGCACAACGCGTGATGTCACGGAGCGCCGTCGCGCAGAGCAAATGATTCTGCAGGCGCAAAAGGTGGAAGCGATCGGTCAACTGGCTGGAGGTGTCGCACACGACTTTAACAATATCCTGATGGCAATTACGGGATACTGTGAATTGATTCTCATGAAAACTGGAGCCCAAGAATCTCTGATCGAACCTGTCAGCGAAATCAAGAAAGTCGCCACGCAAGGCGCAGCGCTTACCCGCCAGCTTCTTGCCTTCAGCCGCAAACAAGCAATGGAACCAACCATCATCGATTTGAACGATGTCATCAAGAAAATGGAAGGTTTACTTCGGCGTTTAATCAAAGAAAATATTGAGTTGCGTTTTCATCTCCATGAAGATCTAGCAGCCGTGAAAGCAGATGCCGGTCAGATTGAGCAGGTTGTATTGAACCTTGTCATCAACTCCGGTGATGCTGTGGTTGGGCGCGGGGCTATCGACATCGAAACGCTGAATTTAAATTTGCAAAATGAATTGCAGGTAGATGATGGAACGATTCCACCAGGGGATTACGTTTTGATTTCTATCAAAGATAACGGTATCGGAATGAATGAAATCACTCTACGCCGGATTTTCGAGCCGTTTTTTACAACGAAAGAACAGGGAAAAGGAACTGGTCTCGGTTTATCTACCGTGTATGGAATTGTAAAACAGACCGGCGGGCATATTTCTGTAGAGAGCACTCCAGGCCACGGAACAACCTTTACCGTCTATCTTCCGCGCGAGGAAGGAGACAAGCCGATCGTTTCATCTATCGATTCGTCGGAGCAAACAATTCAACAAAACGGGAAGGGGTGCATCCTCCTTGTCGATGATAATGACTCGGTTCGAAATGCTGTTTCAACCGTTCTGCAGATGTGTGGGTATAACGTATTGACAGCAACAAATGGACAACACGGTTTGTACGTTAGCGCGAAGTATCCCGGAAAGATTGATCTTGTGATTACGGATTTGGTCATGCCGCAAATGGGTGGATATGAATTTGTGGATCAGCTTATGACCACTCGATTCGATATCAAAGTCATTTACATCACGGGATACTCGGCAGAATTCGGCACTCGCCAGACGGAAAAAAAACCGGATGCGGTACACCTTCTCAAACCAACACCAATTGCGGTTCTCATGCAAACAATCCGCCGGCTGATTCCAAACTAGTCCCTGTGCACAAGTTTGAATTCGCAATACCGGTCAAGACGCAGAGCGTTTAACGCATTATACTTATCGTATGCGTGGCGTATCGATCATTGGTATTGGTAAAACTAAGTTCGGTGTTTTTCCGGATCGCTCTTTAAAGAGTTTGATTGCCGAAGCGGGCAAAAAAGCATTGATTGATGCCCGGATAGATGCCTCCATGATTCAGGCTTTTTATCTCGGTAATTTTGCTGCAACCGGATTCAATCGGCAAAATCATGTGGCTGCTTACGCGGCTACGGCAATCGGATTGCCGAATGTTCCAGCTACACGATTCGAAGCAGCGTGCGCATCCAGCGGTGCAGCTCTTCGCGAGGCAGTCATCGCGGTTGGCGCTGGATTGTACGATTTCGTGCTAGTGGGCGGCGTCGAAAAGATGAACTCCGTTGATACACCCAGAGTCACGGAATATCTTGCGCAAGCTGCGGATTGGGAAACCGAAGCAAAAATGGGCGCCACTTTCCCATCGATGTTTGCTCTAATGGCCACGCGTCACATGTTCGAATATGGAACCACTCGCGAACAAATCTCGCAGGTCGCGGTCAAAAACCATGCCAATGGCGCGAAAAATCCGGATGCACACATGCAGAAGGAGATTTCGCTGGAAAAGGCCGCTACTTCTACAGTATTAGTAGCAGAACCGCTGAATCTTTATGATTGTTCTTTGATTACAGATGGCGCCGCAGCCCTGGTCGTCTGCTCTTCAGATCTGGCCAAGCAGTACAGCAACATCCCGGTAGATGTAATTGGCCATGGACAGGCATCCGATTTGTTCTGTATGTATCAGAAGAAGGACATCACGCGTTTCGAAGCGACGATTGCAGCCGGACGCCGCGCCTATGAAATGGCGAAAGTTTCACCCAGCGATATTGATGTAGTGGAAGTCCACGATTGCTTTACGATCGCTGAGATCATCGCGATTGAAGATCTTGGCTTCTGCAAAAAAGGGCAGGGCGGTCCCTTCACCATCGAAGGAATGACCGCGATTGGCGGCAAAATTCCGGTCAACACCAGTGGCGGATTGAAATCGAAAGGGCATCCGGTTGGCGCAACCGGCGTAGCGCAGGTTGCAGAACTTGTGTTGCAGCTTCGCGGACAGGCTGGACCACGCCAGGTTCAAGACGCAGAAATCGCACTTGCTCATAACCTTGGCGGTAGTGGCGCAAGCTGTGTCGTTCACATCTTGCAGAAGAGGGCAGAATGATGCAAATTCAAATACGGCGCTGTCCTTCCTGCAAGGAAAAATACTTAAACGATATGGATATATGTCCCGCCTGTCTTGATGTGACTTTCACCGAGAGGATTGAAATCAATGGCTCCGGCAAGATTTATAGCTTTTCCCGGGTTCACGTTGCTCCTGAGCAATTTAAAAGCATCGTCCCTTATTATCTTGCGATTATTGATCTTGATGAAGGACCACGCATGATGGGTAGAATCCAAACGCAGGAAGGCGATCATGTGCGGATCGATGCTCCGGTCGAACTCATTTCGGTCGAAGATGGTTACGTGTTTGCAATGAAATAATTGCCGGTTCATTGCGCGCCACGAATTATTTTTGTGATCCTTCGAGTAGTTCCCGGATAACTGAGAGTAAGTGTTGTATACCGATCGGCTTAGAAACGAAACGGGTATCGCGATCTAAAGCACGTTCGTTTTTCAGAGCTTCTTCGGTATACCCGGACATATAGAGTACCTTCAATCGGGGAAATGTTTCTCGCAAACGAGATGAAAGATCTTGACCGCTTATTCCAGGCATGATGAGGTCAGAAATCAGAATTTCGACTTTATCAAGTTGATTTTTCACAATGTCTAAAGCTTCTAAGCCGTTCGTTGCCGAATGGACCCGATAGCCCTTCAATTGCAATAGCTCTCCCATGGCATTGCGAATGGCATGATTATCATCAACTAAGAGTACGCTTTCTCCATGCCCATTGAGATTTGCATGTTCATTAGCAAAGAGGTCCTTATCTTCAGTCGTTTCCTGGACACGGGGGAAATAGACTTGAAAGGTTGTTCCGGTTCCGGGCTTACTATTCACTGAAATCTGACCGCCACTCTGCCTCACAATTCCGTACACGGTGGAAAGTCCAAGACCCGTCCCTTTGCCTTCATCCTTTGTCGTAAAAAAAGGCTCAAAAATGCGCGATAAAGTCTCTTGATCCATGCCAGCGCCTGTATCTGTAATTCGCAACCGAACATATGGACCCGGAACAGCATCCAAACCTTCCGTAAAGTCTTTCTGGCCCAATTCCACATTTTCGGTTTCGATCGTTAATACTCCGCCGTGCGGCATAGCGTCTTTTGCGTTCACTGAAATATTCATGATCAATTGTTCCACCTGTCCAGGATCAGCCTTTACGTTTGCAGCCTTACCGGACAGATTTGTCATTACATGAATATTCTCACCCGCGAGCATGCAGAGCATTTCTCGAATTTTTGTGATCGTTTGATTCAAATCAATGATCTTTGGAGATAAAACTTGATTCCGGCTAAATGCCAAGAGTTGACGCGTAAGATTGGAGCCTTGATCGGTAATCATACGAATCTCAGATGCAATCTTAGATGCTGGATGATCCGGCGCTATCTGCATCGTAAGTAATTCCAGATAACTTCCCATAGCCATCAAAAGATTGTTAAAGTCATGCGCAACACCGCCAGCGAGCTGACCGACTGCTTCCATCTTTTGTGAATGCAACAATTGACGCTCGAGCACCAGATTTGCTTCTTCTGATTGTTTGCGTTCAATGAATTGACCGATCTGGACTCCGATTGAAGAAAACATTTCTACGAGTCCTTGATCTCTTTCTCGAAACTCGCTACTGAACAATTCAATGATGGCTACAGCACCGGTTTTGGTGATTGCGGGAAAAACGAATGCTGACCGAATTCCAGCCGCTTCCGCTGCGGTTGCGCGTTCGAACTCATCGAAGGTCTGTATGTTTGCAACCCAGATCGGCTCACGCGTTTGCCAGACTGTTCCTAGCATTCCTTTGCTGCCAGGAGCAACTGTCTTTGCGCGTGTTTTTACATCAAATTCCGTATAGCGCGAATGGTTTACATGATACGTATCGATACAATGAAGAGTTTTTGGCTTCGAGTCGCAGATCCATAAAGATGCGAAATCCGAACGGGACGTTTCGCATAGTAATTTCAAAAGTCTTGGGGCGGCGTCCGCTAAAGTACTGGATTCAGCCAAAACTCGTGTTACTGCATTTTGTGCCTGATATGCTTTTTCTGCTTTATCGCGTTCAGTAGTATCTTTTCCAGTAGAGACAAAGTGTGTGATTTCGCCATCCTTCTTTCGGATCGGAGCGATCGTCTGTTCTTCGATGAAAAGCTCTCCAGACTTTTTACGATTAGTAAATTGGAATCGGAAAATCTCTCCTGAAAGAATCGTTTTCCACATTGACTGGTAAAACTTTTGATCGTACAAACCGGATTTCAATATGCGTGGAGTTTTACCAATTGTTTCGGCTTTGGAAAATCCCGTCAGCTTTTCGAATGTAGGATTGACATATTCAATTCGGCCATCCCTGTCTGTAATGACGACACTGTCACCGCTTTGCTCCACCGCATTCGACAGACGATTCAGCAGTTCTTCCGCTTGATTGCGGGAATGAATCTCGTTTTCCAGTTCTCTCGCATGCTTTTCTAAGGTGGAATGTAAAACCGCATTCTCGTAAAAGACCGATAGCTGTGCCGCAAGTGTTACTGCAAGCCTCTCATCCTCATAGCTGAAATGCGACGAGCCGATCTTATCCGCAAAGCAAAGAAAGCCAATTACGTGATCCCTGTCTAAGATCGGCACGCCGAGAAAAGAATGCGTCAAGAACATGTCTCCAGCAAACATCAGCGGACTTAGCTTGGATTCAGAAAAAATGCGTGTTGGCGTTCGCTGCTGAACGATCGATGGGATATTTCCACTGTTTAAAAGGAGCTTTCCGAATCTCGCAGCACTATTGAATCCAACACCATCGATATGGAATTCTTCCAGCGCCTGTGATTGTTCTCCGAGAATTCCGACGCACGCAAATCCGCATGTCACGATCTCTCTCGCTCCCCGACTGAATGTTTGCAGAAGAGCGTTGAGTTCTTTCTTTGTGGCAAGCGAAAGATTTAACTCAATGACGCCTGCTAAACGAGCTACGACTCTTCGCGTTTCCGACAATGTATCCTGCAAAACATCGGTCAGCAATCCAAGATCGGCTGGATGACCCGGGTGCATGTCAGTCGAGGGTTGTGGTACCGTTTCGCCAAGAATGTTACTTACAGTTTCGAGAATGACTTCCGGTTCTGCCGGTTTCATCAACACGTGCAAGACTCCGCACTGTTCAGCTACTGCCTTTGCTTCTTTCTCGCGGTAAGTCGCTGAATAAAAAATCACGGGAGTTTCTCCAATGGATGAATCTTTTCGGAGTGCCTGCACAAATTCGAACCCATCCATGGTTGGCATAATGATGTCAACGATAATCAAATGCGGATGTTCTTTGCGAGCCACGTTTAACGCCTCTTCACCATCTCCGGCTTCCAGGATACGGTGATTGGCGTAGCTTAGAAGAGTTCTTAGAAACTCGCGATTGATCGGTCGATCATCAACAACTAAAACCGTTGCCATTCAAATTATCCAGCCTCATTCAAAGCATTCCGAAACAAGTTTGACCAAAGCGCGAGGTTCGATTGGACGAGTCACAAATGCTTTTGCTCCAAGACCCAGGCAGTAAGAGCGGTCCTGGTCACCATTGGTGGAGGAAGTGATGATCAGGAACGGAATTGTTTTCAGAGACTCAAGGTTCTTCACCTCACGCAAAAATTCATATCCGGTCGTATAAGGCATGTGTATGTCTGAAATAATCAAATCCGGCACCGTTTTCCTGAGAATTGAGAACGCCTCCTGGACATTCGAAGCGAGTAGCAGTCTGTATCCATAGGGCTGCAGCGTGCTTTTTACCAGATCCTGATTGATCGATGAATCGTCCACTACTAGAATCGTGCCTTTATTTTCGATTGGAGCACTTTCAGGTTCGCTGAATTTTGTTTCATAGCGTGTGGGAATAAGATGCGTCCGTTTTTCGGATGGCAAGAACTCTTCAATCTGAGAAACAAACGTCTCAGAAATAATCGGCTTTGAAATGTAACCATCGAACCCCGAATCGAGGAATGAATCGCGATTACCAACCATTGCATAAGCAGTTACAGCGATGATGGGAATGTGATTTGTGCGCGGGTCATTTTTCAGTTGATTCATCACTTGATAACCATTCATACCCGGAATTTGTATATCGCAAATGATCAGATCAGGAAGTTCACGGATAGCTATTTCAGTTCCTTGTTCTCCTTTCGAACATGCAATTAGTTGATAGCCGTATGCTTCGAGCAGATACACCATCAATTCGAGATTGGTTGCGTTATCTTCGATCACTAGAATTGTTGTACTCATAGATCACTCTTTTTGAATCGGGACAGAAAGAGTAAAAATGCTACCGTTGCCAAAATCACTTACGAGCGTGAGCTTGGCTCCCAGGAGCAGAGCAAGCTTCCTGCTGAGATGAAGTCCAAGACCGGTGCCTTCGTGCATCCGGGTGGCTGAGTTGTCGATTTGGCTAAAAGCTTGAAATAACTTCGTTTGATCTTGCGGCCGGATGCCGATACCCGTATCACTAACACTGATTTGTGTTTTATCGTTGTTGCGGGTTACTGTTACTAAAATTCGTCCGCGTTCAGTAAATTTGATGGCATTGTTTACGAGGTTAATCAGGATCTGGCTAAATGCACGGCGGTCCGTTTTGATCCAACAGTCATACTCGGGCCAGAGTGTTTCAAATAGCAAACCTTTACGTTCGGCCATCGGTCTGAGTGTGTTTGCGACTTCTTCAACGACCGATTGACAAATGACATCTTCAAGATTGATTCGAACTTTCCCTGATTCAATTTTCGCAAGATCGAGTAAGTCATTGATCAATGAAAGGAGATGCTGAGCGCTCGTTCTGATGATTTGAAGCTGTTTTTCTTGCGCCGATGCTAAGGGCCCGGGAAGCTTCATTAAAAGTGTTCCAGTAAAACCAATGATCGCGTTCAATGGTGTGCGCAATTCGTGCGACATGGTGGCGAGAAAGCGGTCTTTGGCGAGAATGGCCTTCTCCAGTTCTACATTCTTTTCATGGAGCGTCCGCTCAAACAGTTTACGTTCGGTGATATCACGGATTGCGCTTGAAACAAGCGTCCCTTCTTCCGTTTCGAGCGGGCTTAAACTGATTTCAACAGGAAATTCTGTTCCATCCTTCCGTAACCCATAAAGTTCGAGTCCCGCGCCCATAGCGCGTGGCCGGGGCTCATCGATGAAGTTGTTGCGGTAATTACGGTGATCCGTATAGCGTTTCGGGACCAGCACCTCAATCGGTTTCCCAATCAATTCATCGCGTAGATATCCAAAAAGATTTTCTGTTTGGGAATTCACCAGAACGATTTCGCCAGCTCGATTCACAATTACGATTGCATCCGGAGCGGATTCCAGGAGGCCGCGAAATTTTTGCTCGGCTCTTTTTCGTTCCGTTATGTCGCGAATCGAGCTTACGATGAGTGTTCCTGCCTCTGTTTCCAGCGGGCTCAAACTGATTTCAACCGGGAACTCGGTACCATCTTTGCGTAATCCAAATAATTCGAATCCGCCTCCCATTGCGCGAGTCCGGGGTTGCGAAGAATATTTGGCCCGGTGCGTTATGTGAATGTGACGAAAGCGTTCAGGAAGTAAGAGTTCAATGTACTTGCCCCGGAGCTCAAAGCGGTCATATCCAAATAGCTGCTCCGCCGCTATGTTGGCGAAAACAATGACGCCGGTCGCATTGACCATAACGATGCCATCGGGAGTTGAATCCAGGAGATCTCGAAATTTGGCAGCGACAAGCTTAGAGTCCCGGGTTGCCTTAAGCGCAGTAACGTCCTTTTTGTAAGAGAGGATGAATTCCAGATTTCCATGTTGATCATAGATGGCTCTGCTCGATACATCTACGTAGATGAGTGATCCATCTTTTCGCCTGCGAAAAGCTTCATAACTTGAAAAGCCGGTCCGAAAGACTTCATCTAAAAAGACTTTTTCTTTCTCCAACTGATCAGGTGTATAAATCAGGTGGCTGAGTTCTTGGCCGTGAGCTTCGTCTGCCGTATATCCGAAGACTCTTTCTGCCCCCTTCGTCCAATGGACAACGGTACCTTGACTTTCTGTCAGTATTACAGCGTCAGGAGCCTCATCTAAGACTAACTGCAAAAAATCGAGATTTTTGTTGGTCTCTTGCGCCATTATGGCTCCGCCCTTCTTCACGATTACTAGATGCTTCAGGCTATTCGGAGTTGCGTATTCCCCCGCTTATGTCTTGAAATCTAACCAGGTCCATCATCAGCTTGACTGAAAAAATTGCTCAACCATTACTTCGGAGTACTTAGCCATGAGTTCGTGCCAACAAATTGGGCACCTTTGGAGATTTCCTCTAGTTTTTGGAGATGATTTTCTGCATAGATCTATGGCGACACGTATTCGAAGACTAGTGCCAACATAATGAGCACCATCGCTGATTTGGGTATCTAAGTTCAAGTTTCACCCAGCGATTTCCGCTTGACTTGATTTTCCGTTCTTATTCTATTTTTCCGAAACTTTCGAGCTTCCGCAAACGGAATTGTTGTTGGCAATTCGATCGCGTTGACGCAAAGAATGTCGAGAACCTTGAGCATTAATTCTGCTTCACGACTGAACGGATTTTCGTTTCGGATCTTTTGAAAAACATGCTTTGCTTCCACGTAGATTTGGATGTGTTTTTTAGAGCGCGTCATAGCCACGCTTTGAACAGTGCAAGCACCGTGCCAGAGAGTAAGATTCGATCAATCCTATGCTGACTCAAATGTCGGCGATAATCGTAAATTGTTGACAAAGATCTCTTTTAGCGTCAATGTACTAACTAAATCCTATATCGAGGAGAACTCTATGAATGAAGCTTTGGTTTCTTTTAAGCGAACAAATCCGAAGCTATATTCTCAATTTATTCGTCTATTGATCCGAGACCTTGGGGTCGAATCGGAACTTCAAAGTAATCGCATCAAATGTCCCAATTGCAAAGCGGTTCTGACTATTTCGGTGGGCTCTCAAGACAGAAAAAGTCGCGTTTCGAAGACGAAAGTAGCACGCAAAAGAAACTGGAGCGCGAAACCGAATTCTCTATTTGATCTTTTAGTGAAGGTTGCCAGCCAGAATAAGATGACGACCGGCAAAGTTAGCGCTGAATTCAACAGGACAATGAAGTCGGTCATTAGAAGACGAAATCCGAAAGAAACCCGGGAAATTAAGATCAAATGGTTGAAAGACCAATTGTCGAAAGGGCGAAAAAGCGTAGCCTAATTCACTCAGCGTGGTCCTTTCGGATCGTGGGGTAATGATGATCTCATTGCTTCCAATACAGTTCCTCTGAATTCCATAAAGTTCTATGTCTTGAGACGCTAGGTTTCAGATTTCCGATCTTTTCCTTTGCGGTTACGATCACCATTTCGTTTACAGTGAATATCATTGGAAGCTGATCGGAAAGTATCTCCTGGATTTCATCGTAATATCTCTTCCGTTCCGTTTTGTTGAAGACTTTGTTCTGCAGTTTTACAAGCTCATCAATTCTTTTTTGCCAGGGCGTATTGGGGTTGGTTTGATTGGGATACCAGAAGTGCGATGAACTGGAACTTAGCCATGCGTTAACTCCGTCTGCCGGTTCTATCTCATGCGTTTTGCCAAGAAGAATGGCGTCATAGTCGTATGAGCTTGTAATTCTTGAAACTAGTTCTTTGAATTCCAACGGGGAGTAGTCTACTTGCATTCCAATTTTTGCAAGGTCGCTGACAATGATCAGTGATTCTTGATTTCGTATTGTATTTCCGGCGTTGGTGTAAAGTGAAAATCGTACTTGATTCCCTTTGACGTCGAAAAGTACAGGCTTGCCTTCGATTGCATTGATATGAAATCCAGATTGTCCCAGAAGATGAATCGCCTTTTCCCGGTTGAGAGGATATTTTGTGATTTTATCGTTGTACCAGAAAAGATTGCTGGCGCTTTCGGGACCATATGAGGGCAATCCCATGCCGAAAAGAGCATTCTTGACCATTGCCTCACGATCGATGGAATACGAGACAGCTTTCCGGAAATTAACGTCAGTGAACCAAGAATACTTCATGGGTTCGACGAATGATTTTCCGGTTTTAGGATTCCTCGCACCGTTTTGATTAAAGAAGAGTCCTTCGTACCCGTAGGTCGGGCCGAGTTTGTACACTCTTGTACCTGTCGATGAACTCTTATTTTCAATGGCTGCAATATCCTGCGCGCGAACGCTATAAAATGTATCGATTTCTCCCGATTCAATTTTCAATTGAACCTGGTCGAGATTGGAGATGATTAGAAAAATAATTTCATCAAGATAGGGAAGCTGGTGCCCGCTTTTGTCTACTTTCCAATAGTTGGGGTTTCGTTTCAATTGCAGAGATTCCCCAGGGTGGTAGTCTTTTAATACGAAAGCGCCGAGAGAAACCGAATTCCGCAGATCCATATTTGTTGAAAGTGATTCAAGCAGCTTCCCCGTTTTGAAGGATTCCTCCCATTTGTGTTTCGGAATGATTGGTAGAGTAGTCCCATCCAATTTCCTGAGAAAAGGGGCGTACGCCGATGGGAGTTCGGCAATTACCGTGTAGGGATCGATCAATTTCCATTGGATCGGTTTGGAGTCTACGGTTAGGGCATCTTTCGCCGTATTCGCAAATGCAGGATCATGAACTACTTGCAAAGTAAAAATTACATCGTTTGCGTCAAAGGGAGTGCCGTCAGACCATTTCAATCCTCTTCTAAGGTGAAATGTCCATCGTAGTTGGTCGGAGCTAGTTTCCCAGGATTTTGCCAGTTCAGGCTCAGGCAGTTGCGTAACAAGATTAATTCGAACCAGCCCCGGATTTATTAGTTGGTTTCGTACCTGAGATTCCAGATCATCCGTGAGCAACGGGTGGAAGGACTTTGGATCATTCAAGAAACAGCTCACGATTTTGCCACCAAACTTACCAGACGTGTTGACAATCAGGTAATCAGGTGTTTTTCGATCTTCCTGTCTGATGGTTTTCTCAGGAGAGGCAACGCCTATCTTGAGAAGTGATCCTGAAAGGGCAATCACGAAGCCAAGTAGGATTAAGCTTCGTTTGATTCTCATAGTTTCGTGACTGTAGAACTGAACATTGTATCAGCGTCACTCTGTTTCGTTGCACACATGAAGTGGCATCAATCCGTGAACTACGTCTCTCATGGTTGTGAGGTATGGGTGGCGTAAGGTAAAATAAGTGTTACTCCGGGGGAAAACATAAATGCCGGGCCGCTACGTCGTCGGGCACCCTATTAGCTTTGGTTCCCAGAGCGAGGTGTTTTATTGCTACGATAGGTTATCCCGTAACCAATGCGTATTGAAGATAGGTTCGTCCGTCAAAAAAGAAGGGTTGTTGTCCCGGGAGTTAAATCATCCTTACATTGTAAAACCCTTTGATCTGGGAACAAGCGATGAACTTGGCACCTATGCCGCCTATCCCTTAGCTGCGGGTCCCAGTCTTGCTGAATGGAAAAGTAGGGTAAATGATTTTCGAACACCGGCGCTTCAAATCGCAGAATTCCTTAGCTTTTTGCACCACTCTGGCTGGGTCTATAATGATTTCAAACCTGAGCACTTTCGAATAGAAGAGGATGGTCTTACCGTTCTTGATCTTGGGCTCTGTTCACCACTGCACAATCATCATCTCGACAGCGTAAAAACCTATTCAGGAACTTTTCCTTTTATTTCACCCGAGAGATTGTCCGGCCGAGCTGCGGACTTGAGGTCGGATCTTTTTGCGCTTGGTATTCTTTTTCATTACTTGCTTTTTCCAGAATCAAGTATTCCTCATGAACCTTCTTTGGAAGTTCTGAGAACAATTCAGAAAAAATCTCAACAATCAAATGGCTTTTGGGGAAATGTTATCAGACGATTAACTGCGTGGGAACCTTCGCAAAGGATGAGTTCCGCTGAAGAGCTTTGGAATTTGCTTTTGCCAAACGCCGCTCGTAAATCCTTTCTTTTTTTTCCTGTGAACAGGCTGGGCGAGTCTTCTATCCCTCTCTTTGCGAAAGAAAGAGTTGTGTTGGTTCAGTCTCCAAGTGTAATTACGGCTGATAACATTGAAAATGAGACAGTTCTTCAAGCTTGGAAACAAGGTCTTCAAACAGTCATCTATGATCTTCGATTAACAAGTGTGGAGCAGAGTCTTTTATCTCTGTGTGAATATTTTTGCGACCAAGTTCCCACGAATGTTTATTCCGCCATTCAATTACTGAAGCAGACGAATGATTCCCGTGAGTTCCTGATCATTTTTAGACATTGTGATTCCTTAAATCGAAAAGATCGGTCACTTCTTGCGTTTTGCCTGTCCGTCTTGTCTCACTTGTCATTTTTGCGCTTTCTGCTCACTTCCAACACTGCATGGGGTCAGGCAATTGATGAAAACTGGAAATTTATTGATTCTGCAAGCGAATTTGGCTTCAGAACGGAAGAGATCCTGTCCAAAGTTTTTCCTGACGGTTCTTCGGGTCGAGGTCAGCGTGTATTAAAGGGCAAAATGTTTAAGGAACCTGAACAAATGCTGATTGCTTTACGTTCCGAGCTCTCCCCCGAAGGCATGTCCTTCTGGCCGTCTGCGGCACGGGGAGTTTCGGTTCCTGGAAATTACCAAACCCTTTCTGTTTTTGAGCGCCGCCTTCTTTCAGCAGTTACGCTCGCAGGTGGATCCATCCGCAGAAAGCGTCTGGAAACACTCTGCAGGACCGGTGGAAGTCTTCAACATGCTTTGGAGCGACTATTGATTTCTGGGTATCTGAAGCGCATTGGGGACCTTTTCATATTGAGTAATGCTAACTCGAATGTCCTGAACAGCCTGAGAATTGAACAAATTAAGAAGCTTTCGAACACGCTGTTATCCGGTTGGGCACATGGCGAGGATCTGGAAAGTTTATATCGAGTTGCAAGCCAGGCCAAAGAAATGAGAACTGCCTGCGTGGCCGCATTGCGACTGTGGCGTACATCGGAAAGGATGTTGGATTCCGAAAGGATGAACTGGCTTTGGAATGCATTTGTGAGTGGAGCCCGAATTCCAAAAACGTTGCTTTACCGATTGGCGAGATTTTTTTTAAAGTGCGCTTACATGTCCAGGACAGAAAAAATTATCCGGCAAATCCGTTCTCGATATGGAATGACCTTTCGTTTGGCGAATTTGTATTTGGATCTTTATCAAAACATTTTCCGGATGGATCTAGCTTCGAAACTCGCCGAGACTGCTTTTAAGGTGGCTGTGAGATGGAAGCGCAAGGATATGGCAAATTATTTCAGGCTCAAGCAAGCGGGCTTTTATGTGCATGAATCGAGGCTTGATGAAAGTGAAGGACTTTTGTCGGAGTTCTCGGACCGACTGTTTGAATTACATCCTAAGCTCCAGGGACTCTTTCATCATTTCAATGGACTTCTGAATTTTCATAGAGGATTTCTTGAACAAGCGAATATTAGCTTCAAAAATGCGATTAAAAACCATCACCCGCTTGCAAGAGTATCTCTCATGAATCTGGGAATTGCTTATGGCCGGATGGGAGAGTTTCAGAAAGGAGAAGATTCTCTACGGAAGGCTATTCGACTATTCACAAAAGTACAGGACAGTGACAGTCTAGCATATGCGTACTGTAACCTCGGAATTCTGCTTAAACAAAAAGGACAATTACTGGAGGCGCGAAAAAATTTACATCGGAGCATGAATTTAAGTTCTAACACTGAAAATAGAAAAACCGCGGTCATGTCGATGATCGGCCTTGCCAACACATTTACTTTGGAAGGTCGTCCCGATATGTACCTGCTTTACTATAAAAAAGCATACAAGCTTTCAGCGAAAGCGCGGTTGCCGATTTGGGCTGCTTATTCTTTAAATAATGCAGGGTTACAGTATGCGATTCAAGGTAAGTTACGATTGGCGTGTCGCTTATTAAATCGAGCCATCAAAATAAGAACGGACCTGCGTTTACAATCGGATATCGCGGCGTCTTTGGAAAATCTTGGACTTGCTCATTTTTTTTCACACAACTACGCGAAATCGATTGAATATTTACAGCGATCCGAGCAACAGTTTGTTCGTTTAGGCTTATTGAAGGACGCCGTTCGAACCAGACTTTATAAAGTCATTGGAAAAATTCAGAAAGGAATTCCTCTAGAAGCAAAAAAACTTTTTGACGAAATCCCCATTCCTGAGAGTAACTCGTTTGAACGTGGACTGTGGCATTATGTTGATTCATGCTTCCAACTAAATGCGAAACAGTTCGATCGATTAGCCTGTCGAGAATCCATCCATGAGGCGGAATTAGTTTTCCGAAAATTATCGGATTTAATCTGGTTGGGTAAGACGTTTGATCTCAAATCACGTTACTATGGCCGAACCGAACAGTATGAAAAGGCGTGTTCGACTGCCGACATGGCCAGCGAGATTTTTTCTAGAATTGGCGCTCAACGCGAGGTTCTTCAGGTGCAAAAAGGAGTTGCGAAGATGAAAATGCCCGATAACTTCATGGTAAGCGTAACTGAAAGGCTCCCATTCAGAGTTCTTCAGATAGTGCGTGATGTTCTTTCAGAACGGGATCCCGCCAGTATGATCAAAAAGATTTTATGTGCTGTATTGGATCTTACCGATATGGAACGGGCCGTTCTGATTTTAAATGAAGATCCTCCACGCATCTTTGCCTCAAAGACTGTAATGGAAGAGGAATTGAAAGAAATCCAAAAGATCAGCATGTCGGCATTGCAATCAGCATCAGGGAAGAGTCCTTTCATTTGTACCAACGTGACGTCCGAGCCTTCGCTTTCACAACGGCCAAGTATTCTGAGCAATCAGATCATGAGCGTTGTTTGTCTGCCATTACAGACTCATGACGAAATCGTAGGCTTTCTATATCTTGATAGCCGGGAAGGAATAGAAACGGTTGCTTCCATCGAGAAGACCCTGTTAGAGATTTTTTCTTCGGTAATTGCCCTTGCACTGGATACAACAATGCTATTAAACCAATCGATCCAGGAAAATGAAAATTTCAAAACTTCACTTGGATTGAAAGACCAATTTCCCCAAATTATAGGAACCGGTAAGGCGATGCACGACATTCTCGAAATGGTTCGACGTCTGCTTTCTAGCGACCTTCCTGTCCTGATTACGGGAGAAACAGGTACAGGCAAGGAATTGATTGCAAGACTGCTTCATTACTGTGGGGGCCGAAAAAGCGGTCCATTTGTTGCGATCAATTGCTCAGCATTGACAGAATCGATTTTGGAAAGCGAACTGTTTGGCCATGAGAAAGGATCGTTCACGGGCGCGAGTAATATGAGAAGGGGCCTATTCGAAGAGGCCCAGCACGGAACTCTTTTTCTAGATGAAATCGGCGATATGCCATTGTCAGTTCAGGCTAAGTTTTTGCGTGTCCTCCAGGACGGTGAATTTCGGCGCGTAGGGGGGAACAGGACACTCTATACCAATGCCCGGATTATTTTGGCTACAAATCGAAATCTTGAAGAGCTCGTAAACAATCGATTGTTTAGAGAAGATCTCTATTATCGTATTAGAGTCGCCAGGCTGAATGTTCCTCCTCTAAGGGAAAGAAAAGAAGATATTCCGATGCTGGCTTCTTATTTTTTGAAATCGGCTGCCGATACAGCTCACAGGAAAATTCGAGGCTTCTCACCAGAGGCCCTCGATCTTATCAAACAATATCCATGGCCCGGGAACGTGAGGCAGCTGAAGAATGAGATTGAGCGGATTGTAGCCTTAACAGAAAATGATCGGGTTTATCCTTCTGATTTCGACCCTCAGGCTTTCTATTCCGGACAGAAGATGAATGAGGTAAGTAGGAATGAAGGAACATTACGGGAAATGGAAAAAAGTCTGATTCTTGACCGTCTTAAATCGCACAACTGGAATATACTTCATGCGGCCAAGAGTCTCGGCCTCACTCGAAATGGTCTGTACAGCAAAATGAGAATTTTTGAGATTCGAAGGACACCTGCATAAAAGACTTTGAGAAAACGATCCATCTTTCTTCTTATCAACCGTTCATTTACGTTAGCATTCTTTCTGAAAAAATGCGGTTTCGTCAAAACACTGTTAAAATTGTTCGCAACTACTTCAAACTGTACTCTTCTACTTAGTTCCAATTAAGTCATTTAAAATCAAATCGTTAGCTCTGTTTCAGATAGTCTGGCACTTTCATTGCCTTCCAGTAACCTCTGGAGGGAAATATGAAACGTTATGCGCTAGCGGCTCTGCTGCTTTTTACTCTGAGTGCTGGAAGTTCGTTCGCGGATGATCCATGGGGTCCCAAAGGTTGTCAAACGGGCACTCATTCACTGGGAACTGCAATTTGTCAGATGTGGGAAAAGTTATTGAGCTACATTTGACTTGATAAATTGTCTCGGCTGCATTCGGTAGATTTCCAGTCCGGATGCAGCCGGCCAATAGGAGGTTACGCAACGTGAACCCTTTTGTATTCTTGGAATTGCCGTCTGAAGATGAGATTGTAGTGACTGAGGAGAGGCAGAGCAGTGCAATGCCTTTTCTCATCAGAAAGACAATTCGATACCGAAATGGTGCAAAAGTAATCTTGATTCAGGATTTCAATGAAAGAGTATTTCGCGTTGAAGTAGATTGTGAAGAGGCGCCATTGTTGTATTATCGTTCATGGCTCCTGAAGATATGATTCTCTGTTCATTTCGTTCGCACCGCCGCTAATATGCATGTAGAGCCATTCGTAACGTGGTTGCGTTCAAAAAATCGAAGTGATCTGCTCAACGTGTCAACATTAAGATATTTTGAAACAATCGATCGCAAAAGCATCATCCAATTCGGTTTTTTTCTGTGATACCGAGCCATGCAGTTATAGACCACTCGCGAATTTGTCTCCTTAAATTAGGACTCAGCAGATATCTATTGTCGAGGGAATGAGGTTGTAGGTTTGCGCTTCCCCGAATTCACGTCCGGAATACTCAAGCATCATTCACTGAAATGACCAAATTCATGATTCGGCGTGTTCTTCATTTAATACCGATCATCGTGGGTGTCACTTTTCTGTCGTTTCTTTTGATTACTGCTTCTCCCGGGGACTTTCTTAGCAGCATGGCCTTGGATCCGACTGTTTCAGCGGATCGCATTGCACATTTGCGGGTACTGTATGGACTCGATAGGCCATGGTACATCCAGTATGGATTATGGTTGTATCACCTCAGCCCGTTTAAATTTCCGATCGGTTTGAAATGGCCTGACCCAGGATACTCTTTTGTTTATCAAATGCCGGTTCTCAATCTGATACGTCAACGATTCTGGAATACGCTCATCCTTTCGTTTAGCGCAGAACTTGTCGTTTGGTGCACCGCAATTCCATTTTCCCTTGCGCTTGCATATCTAAAAAGGAAATGGATTGATGAAATTGCGTCGATCGTCCTTTTTTTGGGAATTTCTTTGCCGCAAATTCTTCTATCATTGCTTGCGCTACTGATTGCGGCAAAGACAGGATGGTTTCCAATCGGTGGCATGCATAAACTCGGATATGAAAATCTTTCCTTCTTTGCGCGCACCATTGATTTATTTCACCATCTTGTTTTACCCGTTTTGGTTTTGGCAATCGGCGATTTCGTTGCTCTGGTGCGGTACGCGAGGGGCAGTCTGCTGGATACGATCGGAAGCCGATATATTTTGACAGCACGATCGAAAGGGTTAACTCACGGGAAGGTGTTAACGTCACACGCCCTCCCGAATGCCATGAATTCAATTCTAACTTTACTTGGATTTGGCTTTGCGAATTTGATCAGTTCATCTTTTGTTGTCGAAATCATCATGGGCTGGCCGGGCGTTGGAAGACTTGCATACGATGCCATGTTAACGAAAGACATTTATGTCTTAATGACCGCTCTTCTAACAGGAACGGTCTTTCTCATTATTGGCAATGTGATTTCAGATGTTCTTCTTGGTCTAAATGATCCTCGAATCCGATATGAATAAGGTTGCCGCAACACTCTTGATCGCCTTATACAGCGCTGCGCTATTCGCCGGTTTTCTTTCTCCCTATTCCCCACATCAGGAATTTCGCGAGCATTTTTTCCAACCACCCACCCAAATTCATTTTCGGGATTCTTCAGGAAGATGGACGCATCCATATGTTGGTGAAAGTTATTTGATCGATCCAACGAGACATGTATTTCTCGAAGGTTCTCCGGTATACGTGACGATTCAAGCCACCGAGCTAAATCTGAATCCATATATAGCGGAAGCTATAAGTGAAAATCTTACGGTTACCTTATCGGCTGAAAACGGAAGAGAACTTGGCAAAATCACTTATTTTAAAGAGACAGGGGAAAACACAAGTGTATTCGTTGGAATGACGGTGCTCAATGTTGCGAGTGGTCTAAATTCAATTTCTGTTACCGCACGAAGTTCGCACCCAATCGTTTCGATTTCGAGTGAACCCGCTTATTCTCCATCTCCAGTTCACGGACTATCTCCGAAGGACCATTCCATGGGAATCACCCAAACAACCATGTTGGATATGTCCCAACATCGGATTCACTTTTTTGTCCATGGCGAAACCTACAAATTACTGGGATTTATTCCCTGTAGCTTTCATCTTTTTGGAACGGATCGGGGACACATTTTCATACTGGGATCGGATCAGTCCGGTCGCGACATCTTTTCAAGGACTCTGTACGCAGCGAGAGTGTCTTTAACAATCGCTATCATTTGTGTACTTGTTACCAGTTTTCTTGGTTGGTTGGTCGGAAGCATTGCAGGATTTCATGGTGGTAGAACAGACATGATTCTTATGCGGGTTACAGAAGTTATTATGGCTGTGCCGACGCTTTATCTGATTCTGGCGGTTCGCAATATTTTCCCACTTCATCTTGATTTTCGGGTGAGCTATCTCGTAATGATCGCTGTGTTGAGCTTAACGGGATGGGCTGCAATGTCGCGAATCATTCGAGGTATGGTCCTTGCGCTACGGGAGGAACAGTTCATTCTGGCGGTGAAGTCGCAAGGCGCAACGTTTTCCCGAATATTGATCCATCATTTGATGCCCGCTACCGCCGGATTCGTGATCGTGCGCGCAACGCTGCTAATCCCCATTTATATACTTTCAGAAGCAGCCTTGAGCTTTTTAGGTGTCGGGATTCAGGAGCCCACACCCACGTGGGGGAATATGCTTGCGGTTGCGCAAGATATCCGCGTACTCACCCAGTTCCCGTGGACCCTTGCTCCGGGGGCGGTATTGTTTTTGGCTGTACTGGCATTCAACTTCCTGGGTGAAGGATTTCGCAGGAAATTCGCTCCGCGCCAATTTTAACAAATTGTTCTCGAAAATCTTCAAAAAATCAGGTTCAAAAGCGAACTCCGCGCGGGGGCGGTGGGGGGGGTCCCTTGATTTGCCGGCTGTTCGTCTATATGGTAGAATCTGCGACCTAAGTTTATACAAGAAGGAGGTGATCTTAATTGGCTGAAGTGATCGTACAAGATGGTGAATCTCTGGAATCAGCGTTGAAGCGATTCAAGCGCAAAGTCCAGCAAGAGGACATCATCAAAGAAATTAAGAAGCATTCCTTCTATCTGAAGCCGGGTGAAAAAAAGAGAGCAAAACAGGCTTCTGCCCGGAAGCGTTTGCGCAGAAAGCTCCGCAGGCAATCCGCTTAATTCATCACTCGTTTTAAATCCAGGTTATTGTTAACTTTGTAGGGGCGCGGCGCAATTGATCGCGCGCTGCAATGTTGCATGTCCGACCCTTCAAGCGCGATGAAACGCGCTCCTGCGAAAAACTTGGTGAGCGAGATGGAGACAGGTTATGGCTTATGACAAACTGCACGAATCAGAAAGCGGCCAAAAAATTCAGCTGACAAAAGGCAGAATTTCCGTTCCTGATAATCCGATTATTCCTTTTATTGAAGGTGACGGAATCGGAAGAGATATCACCAAAGCAATGCACCACGTGGTCAATGCAGCGGTGGAAAAAAATTATGGTGGAAAGAGGAAAATTCACTGGTGGGAAATTTTTGCCGGAGATAAAGCTCAGGCGAAATACGGCGAGCTGCTTCCCCAGGATACGCTCAAAGCAATCTCCGATTACAAAGTCGTGATCAAGGGACCATTAACGACTCCGGTTGGGGGCGGGTTTCGCAGTTTGAACGTTACTCTTCGTCAGGAACTTGATCTTTATGCATGCGTTCGCCCTGTGAAGTACTATCCGGGGGTTCCTTCCCCCGTGCGGCAGCCGGAAAAAATGAACGTCGTGATTTATCGCGAAAATACGGAAGACGTTTATGCCGGCATCGAATGGAAAGCGGAAACGGATCAAGCGAAGAAAGTGATTCACTGGCTTAATGAAGAAATGAAGACGGAGATCCGCGGGGATTCCGGTATTGGAGTGAAGCCTATTTCTAAATTTGCAAGCCAAAGATTAGTTCGAATGGCGATCCAGTATGCCATTCAACACAATCGTAAAAGCGTAACGCTTGTGCACAAAGGCAACATCCAAAAATTTACGGAAGGCGCGTTTCGTGATTGGGGCTATGAACTCGCCCGCACAGAATTCGCGAATCAAACGATTGCGGAAGATCAAGTTGGACCGGAAGGCGCTGGTAACAAAGTCATCATTAAAGATCGCATTGCAGATTCGATGTTTCAGCAGATCCTCACACGAACGGATGAATATGAAGTCCTCGCGACTACAAACTTGAATGGCGACTATCTTTCGGACGCATGTGCAGCGCAAGTTGGCGGTCTGGGTATCGCTCCGGGAGCAAATATCGGTGATGAAGCTGCTTTGTTTGAAGCAACGCATGGAACAGCTCCGAAGTATGCTGACAAAGACATGATCAATCCGGGGTCGATTTTATTATCCGCCGTCATGATGCTCGAATTCATGCAATGGCAGGAAGCAGCAGATGGAATCGAAGCAGCATTTCAAAAAACCATCGAGCAAAAAAAGGTAACGTATGATCTGGCAAGGCAAATGCAGGGCGCGACGGAATTAAAAACATCGCAATTTGCTTCAGCCATCATTGAAAATCTGTAAGCAGGGGTGATCATCATGGGACGCAAAAAAGTCACAGTAGTTGGTGCGGGGAACGTTGGCGCTACCGTAGCGCAGCAGATTGTTCAAAAAGAGCTCGCCGATGTGGCGCTGGTGGACATTATCGAAGGCGTGCCCCAGGGCAAGGCATTAGATTTGATGCAAGCGGGATCGATTGAACGTTATGATTCAAAAATTTTTGGATCGAACACGTACGATGTCACAGAAAACTCCGATATCGTTGTGATCACCGCGGGCCTTGCGCGGAAACCTGGAATGAGCCGCGATGATCTATTGCTTAAAAATGCGGCGATTATCAAAGAAGTTGTAGAAAACGTCGCAAAACGGTCTCCAAATTCGATCTTGATCATGGTCACGAATCCGTTGGATGCAATGGCGCATCTTGCTTTGAAGGTGAGCGGATTTCCAAAACATCGCGTCATGGGTATGGCCGGCGTTTTGGATTCAGCCAGATTCCGTCTGTTTATCGCCGAGGCATTAAACGTGTCCATGGAAAACACACATGCTTTTGTCTTGGGTGGCCACGGCGACGAAATGGTTCCGCTCGCAAGATATAGCACGGTCGCCGGAATCCCAATCACGGAGTTATTTCCACCTGACAAACTCGAAGCGATCATCAACCGCACCAGAAAAGGTGGCGGCGAAATCGTTGCGCTGCTAAAAACCGGCAGCGCTTATTACGCTCCAGGTTCTTCAGCGGTTGAGATGGTAGACGCGATTCTCAAGGACAAAAAGAAGATCCTTCCCTGCGCAGCATTCCTGGAAGGTGAATATGGTGTCAACGGATTGTTTCTGGGAGTTCCAGTGAAGCTTGGTTCTCATGGAATTGAAAATGTTCTTGAGATCAAGTTGCTGCCGGAAGAACGAGAAATGCTGAATAAGTCCATTCACGCGGTCACCGAATTGATCGACGTTTTGAAAAAGAACAATTACGTATAGAATTCTCACCACCGAGGCACGAAGAGTACGAAGTCTCACCGAGAAAATTGTTGTCCTTCGTGGCTTCATGGTGAATAGGAAAGTCTGATGAAAATTCATGAGTATCAGGGGAAAGAACTTTTCCGCGCGTACAACATTCCGGTTCCGAACGGAATTGTTGCTTCAACGCCGGATGAGGCGAAACAAGCGGCGATCAAATTGGGAACACCTGTTGTTGTGGTGAAAGCGCAGATTCATGCGGGCGGCCGCGGCAAAGGCGGCGGAATCAAGCTAGCGAAGAGTCCCGATGAAGCGGCTCAAAAAGCTGCGGAACTGCTGGGCAAACCTCTTGTGACTCCGCAAACCGGCCCCGAAGGTCGTATTGTTCGCAAAGTTCTTATTGAGCAAGGTCTGGATATCGCAAAAGAGTATTACCTTGGAATCGTACTGGATCGCCAGGCGTCACTTCCTGTTGTCATGGCCAGCGCAGAAGGCGGAATGGATATCGAAACGCTGGCCAAAGATCGTCCCGAAGCAATCATCCGATTTCATGTGCGCGGTAAAGAAATTCACCCGCATCAAGCGCGACGATTCGCTTATGGCATTGGATTGCCGGCTGAAAGCATTCCACAGGCAATGAATTTTCTGACCCAACTTTACAAATTGTTCATGGATAAAGATGCGTCGCTAGCAGAAATCAATCCATTGTTGCTCACCAAACAAGGGAATGTCTTAGCGCTCGATGCAAAAATGAATTTCGATGACAATGCGCTGTTTCGCCACCCGGAAATTGTGGCAATGCGCGATCTGGATGAAGAAGATCCGTTCGAAGTGGAAGCGTCGAAATTCGGTTTGAATTATGTGAAACTCGAAGGCACCGTTGGGTGTATGGTGAATGGCGCTGGGCTCGCAATGGCCACGATGGATATCATCAAGCTTGCAGGCGGACAACCCGCCAATTTTCTGGATGTTGGCGGCGGCGCTAAAAAAGATCAAATCGTCAACGCCTTCAAAATTCTCACTTCGGATCCTTCGGTTAAGGCTGTTCTGATCAATATTTTTGGTGGAATTTTACGCTGCGATGTCTTAGCGCAGGGTGTTGTTGATGCCGCATCGGAACTGAATCTTCAGCTGCCAGTTGTTGTGAGAATGGAAGGAACAAATGTGGAGAAAGGCAGAGAAATTTTGCGTCAGTCCGGATTGAAATTTACTGTTGCCGACAGCATGAAAGATGCCGCACAAAAAGTTGTGGAGTTGGCCCGATGAGTGTACTCGCTGCACGGCCAAACTCACCCCTTATGAAAGGGGGAGAGAAGAGGGGGATTGGCTTTTGTTCCAGGCTTTTCTCCAACCCGGACCTAACCTCTCCCATCAGGGGGCGGAACGATGCGCGACCAGTGAGGTGTTCATGAGCGTACTTGTTGATGAAAAATCTCGAATCATTGTGCAGGGAATCACCGGGAAAGAAGGAAAATTTCACGCGTATCATTGCATGGCTTATGAATCCACGAATATTGTTGGTGGCGTGACGCCAGGCAAAGGCGGGACCATGTTTACCGAAGTCCCGGAAGGGAAGAAGCCGGTTCCTGTTTTTAATACTGTAGTAGAAGCAGTGCAAAAAGAAGGCGCCAATGTTTCCGTTATTTTTGTTCCGCCTCCTTATGCTGCCGATGCAATTCTCGAATCGATTGATGCAGGAATCGAATTGATCATTGCGATTACAGAAGGAATACCAGTGAAAGATATGGTGCAGGTAAAACGTCTTCTTCGAGAATCGGGTAAATCGCGTTTAATCGGACCAAATTGTCCGGGAATCATTTCACCGGGCAAATGCAAAATCGGAATTATGCCGGGATTCATTCATAAAAAAGGTGACATCGGTGTTGTCAGCAGGAGTGGAACACTGACATACGAAGCCGTTTGGCAATTGACCGGACTTGGCTTAGGGCAATCTACCTGCATTGGCATTGGTGGAGATCCGGTCAATGGTACGAATTTCATTGATGCGCTGGACTTATTTGAAAAGGACCCGAATACCCGCGCGATTGTGATGATTGGTGAAATCGGCGGAACAGCAGAAGAAAGCGCTGCTGATTATATCAAAATGAATGTAAAGAAGCCGGTTGTTTCGTTCATCACGGGAATCACGGCACCTGCAGATAAACGCATGGGACATGCTGGTGCGATTGTTTCCGGCGGTAGCGGCACTGCTGCGTCGAAAATTGCCGCGCTCGAAGCCGCCGGTGTCCGTGTAACTCGTAGTCCTGCCGAAATCGGTTCGACAATGAAGGGGATTTTATAACCGCCAAGACGCCTAGAAAATTATAAAACTGGAGAATATCATGCAAAGAACGTTAGCAATTGTGAAACCCGATGCTGTTGATCAGAAATCGATTGGTGAAGTTGTAAAAAGACTCGAATCCAGCGGTTTTCGTATTGTCGGCTTAAAGATGGTCCACCTGAACGCGGAAAAGGCAGGCGCATTTTATGCCGTTCATAAAGAACGCCCTTTTTATCAAAGCCTCGTCAAATTTATGAGCTCCGGTCCCTGCGTACCGGTCGTTTTGGAAGGGGAAAATGTCATCGAACGTCTGCGCACATTGATGGGCGCCACAGATCCGGCAAAGGCGGCTGAAGGCACGATCCGCAAAGATCTTGCAAGCAACGTTGAACGCAATGTGATTCACGGTTCTGATTCCGAAGTTTCCGCTTCAACGGAGATTCCTTTTTTCTTTAGCCACTACGAGTTGATTCCGTAGCGCCGCCGCAAACACAGAGAGGATCCATGAAAATTTACGACGTTAGTGTGCACATGCATCCGGGTATGCAAACTTATCCCGGCGATCCGCGATTCCGCGCAAAGTTGATGAAGTCCCTTGAAAAAGGTGATGCATTCTCACTTTCTAAAATCATGATGTCGAATCACACAGGCACGCACGTGGATGCGCCATCTCATATCATTGCCGGCGGTCCTACGATTACGGATCTCCCTTTGGAAGTGATGAATGGACGTGCAAGAGTGATCCACATCGGACACCGTGAAAAAATCGATGTTCCGGAGCTCAAACAGATCGTATTGATGGATGATTTTCGAATTCTCTTTAAAACGCGAAATTCATTGTTGTGGAGCAATCATAAACACTTCAGCAAGAAATATATTTATCTAACTTCTGATGCCGCGCGCTTCTTAATCGATAACGGAATTAAACTAATTGGATTTGATTATCACAGTGTGGAGCAATTCGGCGAGAACGGATATCCGGTGCACAAAATTTTACTGGAAAATCGGGTTGTTCTAATTGAGGGATTGAATCTAGCTGAGGTTGATCCGGGTGAATATGATCTTTCCTGTTTGCCGCTGCCTCTAAAGGGAATGGATGCGGCGCCGGCGCGGGTAATTCTCAAGCAGAAATAATTTCCGCCTTATCCTCTTCATTTTCGGTAGTTGCGTGCTGCTTCCACAAACGTGTCAAACAACGCCTGAAAATCTTTTCCGAAATCCACAAATTCTTCCGGGTGCCACTGCACTCCAACGAAATAATCAGCATCCGGAATTTCGATTCCCTCAACAATGTCGTCAGGCGACCATGCGGTTGCGATCAGTTGATCGCCAAGATTCTTAGCTGCTTGATGGTGGAAACTGTTTACGCCGATGGACGTCGCCCCGAGAATTTTATGCAGTTTTGTGCCTTCCAGTATTTTGACTTCATGTGCAATATGCGTGCGGGACGACTTGGAATCATCGTGGTTTTCCAAATGTTGGATGAGATTGCCTCCAAGCGCCACATTCATTACCTGGAGTCCTCTGCAGATGCCTAGAACCGGCATATTTCTGGCAACCGCCTCTCGCGTAAGAGATAGTTCCATGGCATCGCGTTTTGGATCGACGCTATAAACTTTGGGATGATTTTCTTCATCGAACTCCGCCGCATCAATGTCACCGCCTCCTGTAAGAACGATGCCGTCAAGACGATCCATGACGTCAATTGAAAAAGTTTCGGGATAAAACGTCTCTATTTCTCCACCCGCCGCTTCAATCGAACGTTGATATTTCGGTACCCTGCGGGGTTTATCCGCGGCAACTCCGATCAATGGCTTTTTCATCGCTTATAAGTATCAATTTTTTCTTAAGACTTTCAACCAGGACTTTGGCCGCGCAGCCTTCAGCGTTCTGCTCAAGTCACCATCGGAGAAAACGTCGTCGTGCAAGCTGCTCTGACCATCGGATCGGACAGTGTCATGGGTTCTTGATTCAGACAGGCAGAAAATCGGTCGCATGGTGACCGGTGTGATGTCGTAGTAGCAGCGACAAAATTTCTAGGGGAAGCCGATAGTTGCGAAGGCCTCACCTCGTTAAAATTTTTGCGTAGTCAGAAAACCAGGAGTTTTTATGAAAATTGGTCTTATTTCTCCTCTATATGAAAGTGTGCCTCCCGTTTTATATGGTGGAACAGAAAGGGTGGTTTATAACCTGGCGGAAGAGTTGGTAGCAATGGGGCAAGATGTTACGCTGTTTGCGAGCGGGGACTCTCATACAAACGCAAAATTGATTCCGATTGTCGAAAAATCCCTCCGCCTTGATGAGAATTCGATTGATCAAGTCGCTCCCCACGTTCTGATGGTCGAAAGAGTATTTCAAATGGCGACTGATTTTGACCTGATCCACTTTCACATCGATCACCTGCAGCTTCCGCTTGCTCGACGTCATTCGGGAGCAATGCTTTCTACTTTTCACGGCAGGTTAGACATACCAGATCTGGTTCCTTTGTACAGCGAATTCCGTGACCTCCCATTTACGTCGATTTCAGACTCTCAACGCAAACCTCTTAGCTGGCTCAATTGGCAGGGAACCGTCTACCACGGGTTAAATCCGGATGCATTTAGCTTCCGGAAAAAGCCTGGAGAATACCTGGCATTCCTCGGCAGGATTTGTGAAGACAAAGGAATTGAGCATGCGATTGTGATAGCGAAGAAGTTTGGTATGAAGCTGAAAGTTGCCGCTAAAGTCAGTGACGCCGATCAAAAATTTTATGAAGAAAAAATTGTGCCGTTGCTGGATGATCCTCTTGTGGAATTCATCGGTGAGATCAACGAAGAGCAAAAAGATGCTTTTCTGGGAAACTCGTATGCAACGCTTTTTCCAATTGTTTGGCCGGAACCTTTCGGCATCGTGATGATTGAATCGATGGCCTGCGGAACACCGGTAATTGCATTTCCGCATGGGTCCGTTCCTGAAGTGATGGTGGACGGGCAGAGTGGTTACATAGTAGATGATGTTGATTCTGCCGTTGAAGCTCTGAAAAGGGTTCGCTCCTTTGATCGTCAACTGTGCAGAAATGTATTTGAAGAAAAGTACACGTCCAGACGAATGGCAGCCGATTACTTAAAAATCTACGAGCGACTTGTAAACAATGCGAAGCAAACGGCAGCCTGAACAAGAGCTGATCAAGCTCGAGGATCCCTCTTATATCGTTGCGACTTCTCCGCTGGATGACGATCGGACGCGCGTGTTGAAGCACGGAGAAACGTTTGGAGTCTTCGATCGATTCGGTGACATTTTACCTTCCGGGCCAGCTCATCACGGTTTGTATCATGAAGGAACCCGTCATTTATCCCTTTTGATTTTGAAAATGGGAAAGGTTCGCCCCTTCCTGCTTGGTTCCACCGTTACCGATAACGATCTGGTTCTTACTGTTGATCTTACGAATCCGGATATTTCATCGAATGGAAAACTGATTGTTCCTCGTGGCACGATTCATTTCTACCGCAGCAAGCTGTTACGGGAAGGCATTTGTTTCGAGCGAATCCAGCTTTCGAATTTTGCGCAATTTCCACTCGAGATTGCTTTTACTCTCGAATACGATGCTGACTTCGCTGACATATTTGAAGTTCGCGGCATGACCCGCGCGCGCACCGGTGAACGTCTCCCGCCTCAGATCCAGCAGAGCTCCGTCGCTCTTGATTATGAAGGATTGGATGGTGTTCGCCGCAGAACAATGATTCGATGCTCTCCGCAACCCCATTCGATCTCTGATACAAAAATCACTTATGAGAACAGGATCAGATCAGGAGCCACGATTTCGTTTCAGATCACGACATCGTTTGAGACGCTTGCCAAAACAGTCTATATGAATTTTGAGAATGCGTTTAAGAGCGCAGAAGCCGAAATGCGAAAGAAGCGTTCGAGCGCATGCGGACTGGAAACGACAAATCATCGATTTACGGATTGGATGAATCGTTCGTTTGTGGATTTGCAAATGATGATAACGGATACAGACGAGGGACCTTATCCCTACGCAGGGGTGCCATGGTTCAGCACGGTTTTTGGCCGCGACGGGATCATCACTGCCATGGAAACACTTTGGAGACAGCCATCGATGGCCAAAGGTGTTTTATCTTTTTTAGCTGCAAATCAAGCCACGGAGATGAATCTGGATCAAGATGCTGAACCTGGGAAAATTTTGCATGAAATGCGGAAAGGCGAAATGGCTGCCACCAAAGAAATTCCGTTTGGTAAGTATTACGGCAGCGTTGATTCAACGCCTCTGTTTATCATGCTTGCGGGTATGTATTACCGGCGGACTGCTGATCGGGAACTGATTGAATCCATTTGGCCGAACGTTGAGATGGCTTTGCATTGGATCGATGAATATGGAGATTCTGACAAGGATGGGTTCGTGGAATACGCAAGAAAGTCCGCTGATGGTTTGATCCAGCAAGGTTGGAAAGATTCCCATGACTCTGTGTTTCATTCTGATGGATCGCTTGCAGATGGCCCGATCGCGCTTTGTGAGGTACAGGGATATGTGTATGCGGCGAAGCTTCGGGCCGCCGATCTGGCTACGGCCCTCGGGAAAGAGGTAATTGCGGTTGAATTGAAGCAACAGGCTGCAGCATTGAAACAAAAATTTCTCTCAAGTTTTTGGATCCCGAAATTGAAAACCTACGCGCTGGCGCTGGATGGCAAGAAGCGGCCCTGCGAAGTGAAAAGCTCCAACGCAGGGCACGCATTATTTTCGGAAATTGCCGACGCGCGTCATGCGAAGCAAATTTGCAAACTCTTCTTTTCTGATGAGTTTTTCAGTGGCTGGGGAATTCGCACGATTGCCTCAGGTGAATCGCGCTACAATCCAATGTCCTATCACAATGGTTCGATTTGGCCACATGACAATGCAATGATCGCTTACGGACTGTCAAAGTACGGCGATAAACGGGCCGTACTGCAGATTTTGCGAGGGTTGTTCGATCTTAGCTATTTCATTGAAAATCACCGATTGCCGGAATTGTTTTGCGGTTTTCCAAGACGACCCGATGAAGGACCAACGAATTATCCGGTCGCGTGTTCGCCCCAATCATGGGCTGCCGGTTCTATTTTTCTACTGATTCAGGCCGCATTGGGATTATCAATTGATGCGACCAAACAGGAACTTTATTTAGAGCAACCGGTGCTTCCCGATTTCATGCAGGACCTGAAAATTTTCAATTTGCGAGTCGGAAAAGCTACCGTCGACTTATCTTTCGAGAGGCACGAATATACGGTCGGGATCAATGTATTGAGAAAGAGTGGAAAGTTAAAAGTAGTTGGGATCAAGTAGAGCAAAATTTTTCTGCGATCTGTTTGATGGTTTTGATTCCGCGGGCTGTGGAGCGGTTACCCAGAATTCGGCTGACTTTTGCTGCGATTTTTGAATCGCTGAATTTCGTTTTTGTAATCCAGTAAACTTGCCGGTCCTGCAAATGAAAGTTGTCCAGTTCCGACTTCAAACTCATCAATTTTGACCGAGCTTCCTCGTTGAGCGGTCCTCCAAGAAAAGTAATGCTGAACATGACCGAAGAATCCATTTCTTTTTGGGAGAATGGCTTGAGTGCGACAATCTCCAGAACCTCCCTTTCCGTTCTGACAAGCGCTCCAACTTCATGACCGAGATGCTTTTGTAAGGCGGATTCAATTTGTTTTTCTAATTTTCCGGTCGGTGTGGATTTTGATTCAAAAATAATATTTCCGCTTGCAATGAATGTTTGTACATTGGAAAATCCGAGAGATTCGAAAATGTTGCGGATCTCCTGCATTTTGACAACACCGTGGCCGCCAACGTTGATGGCTCGTAAGAATGCTATGTATTTCATTTGTACCAGGGCTCCCGCATCCGAAATGTTACAATAATTGCTGTTCTCTGAGGAGATTTTATGGCATCAAAGTTGGTCGTTGGGCTCGCAATTGGCTGTGCAGTCATCGGTGTTGTTTGTTTTGTCGCGGTGATCGGTGGTGGATGGTACGTAAAGCATAGACTCGAGCAAAAGTATCATGAAATGAGTGGCACAACAGTTACGCAGATGTGGAAAGATGTGCCGCAAATGGATGATATGACAAAATCGGATGAAGATATGCCGGTTCCCATGAAAATTATCGTGCAACCCGTCATGAATCGCATTTTAGGCGGCGGACACAGTTCCGGGGATTGGATTGTTTTTAGAACTTCAAAAACACCAGAGGATGTCAAGAAGTTTTACACAAACGACCGCATGACAAAATTCGGAAACTGGGAAGCGAGCCAAAAATCAACCTGCGTTTCCGGTCAAGAGCAAGGCATTCCTCAAGTCGGACTTTTTTGTGTCTTTGAAAAACGTCAGAACGACCGGCAGATCGGGCTTGCGATCATCTCCGGTCAGTACGAACAAAATAAGCCGATGAGCGTATTCTTTTTGCGGGTCGATAATCCCGCAAGCGGTAATTCAAAACCAGCAAATCAATAATCCAAGGTGCATATGAAAAACCCTTTCACACTACTTATCTTTTGCTTGACTATGATGACAACACAATCTGTTTTACACAGTGCTGACGCTCCTAAACACGGTGGCTCCGGCTTGGAAATGAAGAACATCGATTCTTCCATCCGGCCACAGGATGATCTCTATCGTTATGTAAACAACACGTGGCTGAAAAGTACCACGATCCCTTCGGATAAAGCGAATTATGGAACCTTCACGATGCTATTCGATCTATCGCTGGATCGATTGAAGATCATCGTTGAGGAGGCATCGAAATCGAATGCTGAAAAGGGATCCGAAGCTCAGAAGGTTGGAGATTTTTACAAGAGCTATCTCGATGAAGCAAAAGTCGAAGCGCTCGGGATGAAACCGATTGAAGCGTACTTGAAAGAAGTGGATTCCATCAATGATAAAGACGCACTGGCAAAATGGTTTGCTCACGGACAGCACGTCGGCATTCCCGGACCTATCCGTTTCTTCGTGAACCAGGATCAGAAAAATGCCACTCAGTACATCGGCTACTTTTTCCAGAGCGGATTGGGATTGCCGGATCGTGACTACTATTTCAAAGAAGATGATAAGAGCAAACAGATCCGCGATGCTTATCAAAAACACATTGAAACGATGTTCGGTTACGCCAATTTTCCAGATCCCGCCGGAAGCGCGAAACGAATCTATGGACTGGAAGAACAACTCGCAAAAGGACAATGGACGCGCGTGGAAAATCGCGATCCACAAAAGACGTACAACAAAGTTGAAACTGCCAATCTGAAGAGTCTTAATTCTGAATTCGATTGGAGCGATTTTGTCAACGGCATTGGGATTACAAAAGAACCAGCAGTGGTTGTCTCGCAACCAACTTATATAACATCGTTTGGTGAAACTCTGAAAAGCGTGCCTCTTGATGATTGGAAAATCTACGCAAAGTGGCATGTTTTATCAGCAGCCGCACCGTATCTTTCCAAGCAGTTCGAGCAGGAAAATTTCAATTTCTACAGCAAAGTTTTAAAGGGAACGCAGGAACAGGAACCGAGATGGAAACAGGCTGTTGAAAACATCGATCAATTGATGGGTGAAGCCGTTGGAAAAATCTATGTTCAAAAATATTTTCCTGCGGAAGACAAAGCACGGATGGAGCATCTCGTTCAGAATTTGCTGGCAGCTTACGACCAGAGCATTCAAAATCTCGATTGGATGTCTGCTGAAACAAAAAAAGCTGCTAAGGAAAAACTCTCCAAGTTTACTTACAAAATTGCGTATCCCGATAAATGGCGCGATTACTCCTCTTTGCAAATTACTTCCGATGATCTGATCGGCAATGTCGTTCACGCAATAGAGTTTGAATACAACCGGGATTTGAATAAATTGGGAAAACCGATTGACCGTACGGAATGGGGAATGACTCCGCAGACAGTGAACGCTTACTACAATGCTGTCATGAACGAAATCGTTTTTCCGGCAGCGATTCTGCAGCCGCCTTTTTATAACAAGAATGCAGACGATGCTGTGAATTACGGCGGGATTGGCGCCGTGATCGGCCATGAAATCGGACACGGTTTTGACGATCGCGGATCTCAATATGATGGTGATGGAAATCTGCACAACTGGTGGACGGATCAAGACCGCAAAGAATTTGAGGCGCGGACCGGAAAGCTGGTTCAACAGTACGAAGCGTTCAGTCCCGTGCAAGGCGAGCACGTCAATGGCAAGTTGACGCTGGGAGAAAACATCGGCGATCTTGGCGGCTTGAGCATCGCTTACAAGGCATACAAGGTTTCGTTAAATGGAAAAGAAGCTCCGGTCATCGATGGTTTAACAGGTGATCAGCGGTTCTTCATGGGTTGGGCGCAAGTATGGGCGCGGTTGTATCGCGATGAAGATTTGCGGCAACGACTGGTAACAGATCCGCATAGTCCGAGCGAATATCGTTGCAATGGCGTGGTTCGAAACATCCCGGAGTTTTATACAACGTTTGGAGTAAAAGATACCGACAAACTATATTTGAAACCGGAAGATCGCGTAAAAATCTGGTAATGGAATTGGTGCGGGCGCCACGCCCGCATTTTCATTTAAACCAGCGTTTAATTCTGCTGGCGCCAAATTCTCGTTTATCCGGGAGAAAATCGTGCGAAGGACCAACAAACCGGACTTCCGGTGCAGGTCCGCCAAGAAAATTTGCTTCAACTTTCGCGACTGCGCCGCCTCCGAATTCGAGAAAGCACGTGCCACTTCCATCGAATTTACCCGGCGCGCCGGTTCCCGTGATCCGGTAAACAATTTCGTCCGCCACAGATTGCGCCGCCCGATCAGCAAACGCTCCTGCTTTCGGAACCACGCCCTTTCCGGCCGGAACCTTTGTAACATCACCAATTGCGAAAACATTTGCAAAGCGAGTTTCCATGTTGACCGCGTTGACCGCGATCCAACCTTCGTGAATCAAACCGGCATCCGCAACGACTCGCGGCGCGACGTGCACCGGTATTGCCATCAACAAGTCAAACGCAACGGGATCACGATCCTTCATGTTGACTTGTTTTGCTTCTATTGAAGTCACGGAATGCCCTGGCAAGAATTCAATGCCCCGTTCTGAAAAAAGTCGAAGGATGATTTCGGAACCCTCTTTTGAAATCGGCAATGGAGTTGGCGCAGGACTCGTGACGCGAATCGTCACGTCTTTCCGGAACCCACGCTCTTCAAGATAGTCATGCAAACGTAGCGCTGTTTCGAACGGCGCTGGTGGACACTTGTACGGCATTCCCAAAATGCTGATCAACGCAACCCCGCTTTGAATTCGTTCCAGAGCCGGAATCAGGTGCTCCACTCCGGTGAGCGAATAAAATTCAAATCCGTGCTGCGTCAGGCCAGGTGTTGCGTCGAGTTTAAGATCTGCGCCAAGAGCAATTACGAGAGTATCAGCTTCATAAGCTCCAGCGTTTGTTTTAACGCGTTTCTGGTCGGGATCAATGGATTCAATTTGTTCTTTTCGAAAGTGAATGGATGGCGGAAGATTGTTATAGGAATGCTGGATTTGTTCGGGTGTCTTTTTCCCAAAAAGAACTTCGAGCTTCGCGTAACCAAAAATGAAAAAATCGCTTTTGTCGATCAGTGTGATTTCAGCCTGAATACTTAACCGATTGGTTAACTGTGCCGCGAGTTCGAGGCCGCCGAAACCGGCGCCGAGGATTAGGATTTTGTGTTTCATGGAAGAATTATATGCCGGCGCGACGCCGGCGTTACAGACTGGCTAATAATTGGCGGGCTTCGCGATAAGAGCGGACATTGAATCTGGCGTGAGATCCTGCGGTTCCAACATGGATCGAAAATGCTTCTTCCGGAAGAATGCTGAATAAATTTTCATCCGTGCGGTCATCGCCCATCGCCAGAACAAAATCGTATTCACCGCGCGAAAGAAAAAACAAACCGGCCGTGCCTTTATCATTTCCAACATTCCTGACTTCCAGAACTTTTGATCCTTGCAAAACCTGGACATCGATGTTGGCCGTTAAGTGTCGAAGATTGTCCGCCAATTCCTTTACCCGAATGGAAGCGATTTCGGGATCCGATTGTCGAAAATGAAAAGCTACTGAAAAATCTTTCTCTTCAACAAACGCGCCCGGCAAACGATCCGCAAACGTTTCCATGACTCCAACTATCTTTTCTTTCCAGAGAGTACTCAGCGGCTTCATAACAGTCCAGCCTTCCCCCGCGGGCCGTATCCAAACCCCATTTTCTGCGACCAGGTGCAACCGATGATCCGGAAACCAATCCTGAACGTTCATGCGTTCACGACCGGTAAAAATCACGACATCGCTTTTCTCCGTAAGGCTTTTCAAAAGTTCTAACAGATCCGGATCCGGCTGCGCGAATTTTGGTTGAGACGCAAATGGAACAAGCGTGCCGTCATAATCCAGCATCAAGAGTCGGCGTTTGGACTTCGAAAATCGATGCTTCAACTCTTCCTGCGCCTGGACAGGTAAAAGTTTTGCTTCGTATCTTTGCTGTTCTTCCTTGAACTGACTCAGCGTTTGTAGAAATTCATTTGCCCAGCGTTGAACGCTGTACCGTTTGAGACGGTGTTGCATTTTTGCATTGCCGGCTTTTTGATCCCGTTCGGACATCTGCAGTGCATCCTGAAGAGCCGTCGCAATTTCATCCGGAGTATTTGGATTAATCAAGATCGCTTCTCCCAGCTCCTTTGCCGCGCCGGCCATTTCGCTGAGAATCAATACGCCCGTTTGATCCGGTCTGGATGCAATGTATTCCTTGGCGATCAGATTCATTCCGTCACGAAGAGGCGTTACCAACATCACATCGCTTGATCGGTACAATGAAACGACTTCTTCAAAGGGGAGCGCGCGAAATTGGTAAATGATGGGAGTCCATGTGATCTCCGCAAAACGGCCGTTGATTTGGCCAACCAGCTCATCGATTTCGCTTTTCATCATTCTATATTGTTGAACACCGACGCGAGAAGGTACGACGATCAAAAGCAAAACTACTTTTTGGCGCCATTCCGGATACAATTCCAGGAAACGCCGATACCCCCGCAACCGGTTGTTGATCCCTTTTGAATAATCCAGACGATCGATCGAGAGAATGATGCGCGAATGATTCAAACTCTTTCTCAGATCACCCGATTCAGGAAGCTCAACAGCGGCCTTAAAAAATTTGTCGAAATCAATTCCCATTGGGAATGTTTCAACTTTCACAATGCGGTCATTTGTAAAAATCTGTCCCATGATCTGCTCTTTACCAAGTATTCTCAAAACACAGCGGAGAAAATATTGAACATAATCGTGTGTATGAAAACCGATGAGGTCCGCGCCGAGTAATCCTTCCAGAATTTCATTCCTCCATCTTCTTGGTAAGAGTCGAAAAATTTCATAAGAAGGAAATGGGATATGCAGAAAAAAACCGATTTTGCTGTTTGGCAGATGCTGATGCAGCATTTGTGGAAGGAGCATCAAATGATAATCATGAATCCAGATCACATCCTCCGGTTGTGCAATTTCTAACACCGCCTGGCAGAATCGTTCATTCACTTCGCGATAGTTTTGCCAGTAATCTTCCCGATAAACCGCGTATCCGGGAAAATAGTGGAACAGTGCCCAGATCGTTCGATTGCAAAAGCCATGATAAAAATGATCCATTTCTGATTCAGAAAAGAACACGGGATGCGCATGATATTTCGCGTTTAATTCCTGCGCGATTTGATGTTGCAGTTCCTGTTCTGCCGAAATTCCGGGCCATCCGATCCAAACATATTCAGAGGCAACTGACGAGGATTGAAGATTATCGAGATAAGATTTCAACCCGGTTGCTACACCGCCAGGGCTGGATTGGAATAAATATCCATTCTCGGAAGGGACCGCTGTTACAGGAAGTCTGTTGGAGACGAGCAACATTCGCATGCCCGAATGAATATTGCCGAATCGCTAAAAAGCAAGGCAGCAACTATGCGTGCCGGATCGTTTTGACGGCGTGACCGATGTTTCTCGAGAGATTGTAAACGTGGCCTGCTGTGATGCCAAGGGTGAGCGGATGTCGGCCAACTACGGCTAAACCTGCTGACGCCATGCAGCCGCAGTTTTCACAATCGGGATTTCCTCCAAACTGGCAGGGAGTAATAATTTTTTCAAAATCCGCAGAAACGCACGTGGTCGCTTTTGCGAAAATGCATCCTTCGGGATTTTTCGGAGGATTCTGATACGCCTTAATGACACTCGGCGGCATATCCAGCTTTGGAAAAATTGGGCGCAAACTGAGTAGCGTATCTACGGCAAGCGCGCGGTCTTCCGGCTTCAATCGTTCTTCAGACAATTCATCTTTTTGTGGAGTATACAGACTCATCCAGATTCGTTCCACCGGCGCTTGCTGAGACCAGAAGTCGACAAATTCTTCAAGATAACCGTTGCGGACCAATTGTTGACGCGTAACGGTGCAATGAACTGTAATTTTCTGGCCTTGAATGTTTTTGAGAATTCGTTCATAAGTTGCGGGCTTTCTGCGCCGGTCGTGTTCTGGCTGCAATCCATCGATGGAAACGCAGATTTGCAAATTCGAAATTGCAGCCCATTCTGAAGGAATCTGCCGGACAGCGCTTGTTACCAGCTGCGTGTGAATTCCTGTGCTCGACAGTTTTGGCAGGATTTCACCGAGTTCCCGTGCGCGGACTAAAGGCTCGCCCCCGATAATTGAAATATGCATCGGTTGGTACTTTGCGACCAGCGCGAGCACTCCATCGATCAGTTCCTGACCCTTCTTGTCGCGCAACTGCCTCAGCGTAAGTCCGCCACCGACGTGTTCCGGATTGTACGCATAGCAGCCCGGGCAAGTGAGTGGGCACTCACGAGTTAGTTCTATTGATAGTACAGGATTGTAGCCTTTTAAAATTCGCCACCATGCCTTGAGTACAAGTCCCGCAGCATGAGCTTTTGTAATCTTCACGTTCACTCCTCGCTTGATGAATAGTAGGTCTTTTGTAGTGAAAATGGTAAGTCCAGCCCAAAATCCGCCTTGTAGTCGTCGGAGGTTCGGCTATACTTTCATTCTTGCATGGCGTTAATCATTGAGAAAGTGAAGCAGTGGGTTCTTGAAGTCCAGGATTTCAGCCTTTTATCCTTTCGAGCTCTCGGGGCGATTTTTACTCGCCCGAGATTTAGAAATGAAATGTACCTTCAAATGGATGCGATCGGGGTTGGATCTTTGAATATCGTCGCATTGACCGGTTTATTTACGGGAATGGTTTTAGCGTTGCAAACCGCCTTGAGCCTTGAAACATTTGGCGCAAAAAACTACGTCGGTCGCGTCGTGAGTCTGTCGATGGTGCGCGAGCTGGGTCCGGTTTTAACAGCCCTGATGGTTGCCGGACGGGTCGGGTCCGGAATTGCAGCGGAACTTGGATCCATGATCGTTACGGATCAGATCAACGCCATGCGCGCAATGGGCTCGGATCCGCTCAGGAAACTCGTGGTCCCTCGCCTGGTTGCCGGACTGACCATGGTTCCAATGTTGACGGTTCTTTCGGACACTGTAGGATTGATCGGAGGATGGCTCATTTCTTTGTTGCTGTTGAAAATCCCCGGAGGTTTGTATTTTTCTTCTGCAACGGACGCGTTAAAACTTAGCGACATCATAGGCGGATTTATCAAACCGATCGTTTTCGGATTCATCATCGCAATGGTTGGCTGTTATCTTGGATTAAATACGAAAGGTGGAACCCAGGGAGTCGGGAAAGCCACGACACAATCGGTCGTTGTGTGCTCTGTTTTCATTTTGGCATCCGATTTCTTGCTGACCCGCCTGTTCTTCGCCATTTTTTAATATGACTTCTGAAAACGGCGGCCCAATGATTGAGTTGCGGAATGTATATTTTTCCGCAGGCTCGTTTGAAATTCTAAAAAATGTAAGCTTGCATGCTCAACCAGCTACCGCAATCATGATTTGCGGCACCAGTGGCGCCGGAAAAAGCACGGTTTTGAAATTAATTTTAGGTTTGATTAAGCCGGATAGCGGCGAGATCTACGTTGACGGTGAAGAGATCAGTGCATATTCGGAACAAGAGTTGATGCACGTTCGTCAAAAACTGGGAATGGTCTTCCAGGAAAGCGCGCTCTTCGATTCTCTGACGGTAAGGGAAAACGTTGGTTACGTGCTGTACGAGCGAGCAGAAATGACGGATCAGGAAATTGAAGATCGCGTTGTCGAACTGCTCACCCTTGTAGAACTTGAAGAAATGATCAACAAAATGCCAGCAGAACTGAGCGGTGGTCAGAAGAGAAGGGTTGCAATTGCCCGGGCAATGGCATCTCAGCCCAAAATTATTCTTTATGATGAACCCACGGCAGGACTGGATCCTGTGACCTCCAAAACCATCCTCAAACAGATGATGAAACTGCGGGATTTTCGTCATGTCACTTCGATTCTTGTATCGCACAAATTGGAAGATGGTTTTCGCCTTGCCTATAATGTTGTCGAACAAAAGGGCAACGATACGTTTATGATCAAGGATCAAACCGGGACAAAACTTGCTGAAACCAGATTTTTTATGATTAAGGAAGGCATCGTTGTATTTGAGGGATCCGCGGACGAATTTCGCGGTTCAAAAGATCCGTATATTCAAGAATTTTTAGATTAAGATTGGAACGCCTCACGTTTACGGAGGAGAGAAAATGCCAACAAAAAAAGATATCTCTTGGTCAGAATTAAAAGTCGGAGTGCTGATCATCATTGCGCTCGCGATCCTTACGGCAATTATTGTTCTCGTTCTCGGTGTTGAATCTCCGTTTGCAAGGCGCTACACACTTTACACATACCTTCCAAATACGGGAGGATTGCGGCCGGATTCACCCGTAATGCTTGAAGGCGTGACTGCCGGACAAGTTGTGGAATACGAATTTGTATCCGGTGATCTTGAAAAGGGAGTTCGCATCAAAATGCGACTTCTGAAAAAATATCAGGATCGCATCCGAACGGACTCGATTGCAAAGCTGAGAAGCCTCGGGTTACTCGGTGATAAATATATTGAAATTACGCAGGGAACTCCGAATGGACGCATTCTTGCGGAAGGAGAGGTTATAACCGGTGCGCCGCCTCTCGATCTCGATGAATTGATCGCAAAAGGAACTCATACATTTGATAATTTGAGCGTGACAGTCGACAACATTAAATCCATCACGCAGGGAATTCTAAACGGCGAAGGGACGGTTGGAAAATTGATGCGCGATGATTCGCTTTTCAATAACGTAAACGAAACAACCCGCAAACTTCACGAAGGCCAGGGAACGGTTGCACAATTACTGAACGATGCAAAGCTGTATAAGGAATTGAGCACTACAGCGGAGAATTTGCGAAAAATTAGCGCAAGAATCGACAACGGCGAAGGAGCAGCGGGGAAGTTGATTAGCGATAAGGAATTGGGTGAATCGATACAATCCAGTGTCAAAAGGATTGATGGCATTCTTGCAAAGATGGAAAAAGGCGAAGGAACTCTCGGCAAACTGTCTACCGATCCTGCGCTTTATAACAACCTGAATAAGGTAACGTCGAATCTTGGACCCATTACGGATCAAATGGCGAAAGGACAGGGGACTGTTGGAGCTTTGTTGCACGACAAACAGCTATATGACAACACGAACAAGTTCATGACCGAATTAACTCTGCTGGTTCAACAGGTGCGCAACGATCCGAAAAAATATTTACGTGTGAAATTCAGCATTTTTTAATTTGCAACGGGCAATCTGTAACGCCGGCATCATGCCGGGCAGTAGTTTGTATCGCCGGCATCTTGCCGGCGGCGTGTTCTTAAAATGTTGTGGATTTTCTTAGCCGTTCTGTTAATTCTTTGGATCGTCCGCTTCACTTTTGGTTTTGGGGGTATTTGGATTCCGATTTTAATGTTGTTGTCCTGGGTTGCTTTCTGCTCGAAGCTATTTTCCCATCATGAATCCACTGAGTCATAAGGGTGAATGTTGCAGAAATGTAATGTTGCAGGGACGGAACTGACAACATAATGTTGTTTTAAGCGGTGTTTTGAGGGACGGAGGCGTTCGCCTTCCAGGGGAAATCAATTTAAATGGAAAAAGAGCTCATTTCGCTTGCAAGGACAGCAGGCGATGCTATTCGCATGGTTTATGAAAGTGGAAATTATCAGGAGACGCGCAAAGAAGATCAATCGTTCCTGACGGAAGCCGATCGTTCCTCGCATGAAATCTTGTGCGAGGGACTTACCAAACTTTTTCCCGCGGTTCCAATTCTATCTGAGGAATCTGAAAGAGTTGCGTATGATGTAAGAAAAAAGTGGTCCGAATATTTTTTGATTGATCCACTGGATGGTACGCGTGAATTTGTCCATAGAATCCCCGAATTTGCGATTAATGTCGCGATGATTCGGCAGGGACATCCGGTGCTTGGATTGATTCATTCTCCACTTGGAGGCGAAACGTATTTTGCTACGAGCGGAGGAGGGGCATATCGCTGGACCGGTAATGAACGCGAAAAGATCAGCAGCGTTTCTGGCGATGGTACTCGCGTATTGTTATCGAGAACGGATCGATCTGAAGAAGTGGACAAGCTGCTTGCGCGATTTCATCAGCCGGCGGTTTCAAGGATGGGAAGCAGTTTGAAATTTTGCGCCGTTGCCGAAGGACGTGTAGATTTTTATCCGCGGTTAAAGCCAAGTATGGAATGGGACACCGCCGCCGGCGCCATTCTTGTGGAGGAATCCGGCGGAGCAATGTGTGAACTAAATGGCAAAAGGATTGAATATAATCGAGAAGACATGTTAAATCCCCCGTTCTTTGTAATGGGAAAAACTTTTATCGAAAAGTTTCCAAATTTTATTGAAGAAGGATTTCGTTCATGACGACTATAAATGATTCCGTTTTGATTACACCCTATGGAGGCGAACTCAAGAATCTGTTGGTTACAGATCCTGAAGAAAGAGAATCGCTCAAAGCCTTTGCAGCAACCCTGCCGTACATACAAATTTCATTACGTTCACTTTGTGATCTCGAGCTTCTCGCAACAGGAGCTTTCTCGCCGCTCGATCGATTTATGGGCGAAGAAGATTATCTGCGAGTAGTGGAGGAAATGCGTCTTGCTGATGGCACACTATTTCCTATTCCCCTGACTCTTCCAACAGAAGAATTTGAAGGACTGGCTCTGGATAAACAAATTGCATTGCGCGGACCTCAAAATGAAATTCTTGCTGTCATGACGGCAGAGGAAATTTATCCATGGAGCCATGAACACGTAGCGAAAAACGTTTTCAAAACGCTCGATACGCGCCATCCCCTTGTTTCAGAGATGACCAAATGGGGTCCGCTGAACATTTCCGGAAATTTGCGCGTTGTGCAGATACCGAAACATTACGATTTCCTGCACCTCCGCCGCACACCACAACAGGTAAGGGAGGAACTGGACAAGCTTGGCTTTCCGAATGTGGTTGTGTTTCAGACCCGGAATCCCATGCATCGCAGTCATGAAGAATTAACGAAACGAGCCATGAATATTGTCAACGGCGCATTGTTGTTGCACCCTACAATTGGCGTTACCCGACCGGGTGATGTGGACTATTACACCCGCGTCCGGTGCATTCAATCGCTCGTGGACAATCATTATGACCAGAGTCGTGTTGTGTTCAGCATTTTTCCGCTCGCGATGCGTCTCGCTGGCCCGCGTGAAGCCCTGTGGCACATGATCATTCGCCGAAATTATGGAGCAAACCACTTCATCATTGGCCGCGATCACGCAAGTCCCGGTAAAGATTCGCTGGGCAAACCTTTTTACGAACCGTACGCGGCTCAAGAACTGACTGCGGAACACCAGCAAGAAATCGGAATGAAGACCCTTCCGTTCCATGAGTTTGTGTATCTGAAAGATGAACAGCGTTACGAAGAAGTCGACAAAATTCCGGAGGGAGCAACGGTTCTGAATATTTCAGGAACGGAAATTCGCGAAAACTATTTGCAAAGTGGAAGGGTTTTACCCGAATGGTACACGCGTCCGGAAGTCGCGCATATTTTGATGCAGACCTATCCGCCGCGACATGAACAGGGCTTTTGCATCTGGTTTACCGGACTGCCATGCGCCGGTAAATCTACGATCGGTGAGATTCTCCAGGTCAAACTTTTTGAAAAAGGTAAACGCGTGACCTTCCTGGATGGAGATGTTGTCCGCACGCATTTATCCAAAGGTCTCGGTTTCGATCGAGCCAGCCGCGATGCAAATATTTTAAGGATCGGTTTTGTTGCCTCGGAAATTATTCGTCACAATGGAGTGGTGATTTGCGCGGCCGTCAGTCCTTATCGATCCACACGCGATCAGGTCCGCGAAATGTTTCCTCCAGGAAACTTCATCGAAGTCTTCGTAAATACCCCTCAAGAAGTTTGCGAACAACGCGACGTAAAAGGGATGTATGCAAAGGCGCGTCGTGGTGAAATTACCGGATTTACAGGAATCGACGATCCTTACGAATCACCTTTGAATCCTGAAATCAGTATTAAGACCGAAGAATGCAGCCCTGCCTATGCTGCGAATCTGATCGTTGAACACCTGCGCAACCGGGCATATTTCCGATAAAAACTTCCCCGGACACGATCGCAGACGCGCTATCACTCGCAGTGCAGTTAAAATAAAACCATGATTCCGATTATCCTTTTCGATCTCGACAACACGCTCTACACCGAAGAATCAGGCATCTTTGATCTGATCGATCAGAGAATGAGTGAATGGCTCATCACGCGTTTAAACGTTCCAGCATCGGAAGTGCGTGATTTTCGCAAGAAATATTTTTTGAAATACGGAACAACCTTGCGCGGGTTGATGCTGCACCATCAGGTCGACCCGATGGATTTTTTGAATTTCGTGCACGATGTTCCTGTCAAAGAATTTCTGTCAGCGGACCTGGAGCTTCGGAGCGTGCTGGAGCAGATTCAAAGCCGCAAGATCGTATTTACCAACAGTGATGAAGCACATTCGAATCGAATTCTGGATGCGCTGGGAGTCAGGGATTTATTTGAAAAGATTTTTGATATTGCCGCGATGGGTTTTATTCCAAAACCAAATGCGGAGGCCTATCAAGCCGTTTTGAATTATGCGAAGGCGCGTCCCGAAGAGTGTTTATTGATTGATGATATGATCCGCAACCTGAAACCGGCTGAGGAATTAGGGATGCAAACGATTTTAATAGGGACCGGTGAGATAGCAGACGACAAGCAGCATGTCATCGCCAATATCAAGGATTTAAACGAAGTCTTACGAAAAATTGCTGTTGAAGATTGAAATTTACTTTTGATATTTCAGGACAACGCAGGTGATGTTATCTTTGCCGCCTGCTTCGTTTGCCAATCGAATCAGATCTTCGCAAATTCCTGCGAGATCGCCTTCTTTCTGTTTCAGTATGTTCGTCATCTGCTCCGAATCGACCAGACCATGCAGTCCATCACTGCAAAGAAGAATCAGATCATTGTCCACGAGTTGAACTTCCTGAACAGGGAATTCAATATCCTCTTTGGATCCAATCGCCTTGGAAAGAACATTTTTCAGCGGGATTCGTTGCAACTGTTCTTCCGTGAATGCACGACGCACCCACGTTTCATTTAACCAGACATCGTCCCGCGTTAAAACTTTTAACTCTTGATCGCGCCAGAAATAAGCGCGCGAGTCACCGACCGAAACAACGGAGGCTATCTCACCCGACACAACGCATGCAACCACGGTCGTACCCATTCCGGTATATTCCTGATGGGCATCGGCAAGCTGCCAGATTTTGTGGTTTGCCAGCTTCACAGCGGTCCGGAGACGGTTTGCGTCAAAACTCATCTTTGGATCGATTCCAAACGGCCACGTCAATTCACGTTCCTCGTGCGAATGAACCATGAAACTTTCAATTGCTTTTGCCGCGGTCGCCGATGCCACATCGCCTGCATTATGTCCGCCCATTCCATCGGCAACTACATACAAATTGATATCGCGATTCGCCACAAACGAATCTTCATTCCGCTGCCGTTTTCTACCTATATCGCTGGAAGCGTGTCCTGTAATCATGACCCATCATGATACCTGAGTGTGGTTGAAGCTGCAATGCCGCCAGGAGATCAGATAAGGCACTGATCGGCGCCCTTCAAGAGGCAAGGAATTGACTATTGGACATCGAGTATTCAACGTTGCTCAAACATCTATAGTCCTGTAAATTAATCCGTATGGATGATGCTGCGATCCTCGATGCGGATGTCCCGCCGGTAAAACCCAAAAAGAAAGTTTTCAAGAGTTTGCTGATCACTCTGCTTTACTTTTTCAGCATTTGTATTGGCTCGCTTTTTGGGTTTTTCCTCTCGTACTTAAACCGGCTGCCTCAATTGGAACAGTCTGAAGCATTTCGTCCGAATGTTCCCGGACAGGTTTACGCGTCCGATGGGAAACAAATTGAAGAATTTGCCGTTGAAAAAAGGCAGATGCTGCACTCGATTGATGAGATCTCACCTTACCTGACGCATGCGCTGGTGGCTGTGGAGGACGCCCACTTTTACACCCATCCCGGAGTGGATCCATGGGGGATTTTGCGTGCGCTCTACGTTAACCTCAAAACCGGCCGCGTGGTGGAAGGTGGCAGCACTTTGACTCAGCAGCTGGCGAAGATGTTGTTTCTCAAACCTGAACGAACCATGGAACGGAAGCTGCAGGAAGCAATGCTCGCGGTTCAACTTGAGCGCCGGTACACAAAAGATGAAGTGTTGCTCTGGTATTGCAATCAGATTTACCTGGGACACGGATTGTACGGGGTGGAAGCGGCATCGCGCTACTTCTATGGCAAGTCGGCAAAAGATTTAAACCTTGAAGAAGCGGCCTTGATTGCCGCTTTGCCAAAGGCTCCTGAAAATTTTTCACCCTATACGCACCGCGAACAAGCTCTCAGCCGAAGGAATCATGTTCTTCAGCGAATGATGGAAGAAAAATTTGTTTCGAAACAACAGGCAGACGCTGCAATGAAAATGCCGGTGTTGGTGAAGAATGTGGTTCAGAAAATTTCGGTTGCGCCTTACTTTACGGAAAAGATCCGAAAGGATCTTGAAGACAAATACGGATATTCAGGGATTTACGAAAGCGGACTTCAGATTTTTTCGACACTCGATAGAACGATGCAAAGTGTCGCAGAAAAATCGCTCGATGATGGCGTTCGCACCCTGGACAAGAGACACGGATTTCGAAAAATTGATACCGTTCTGAAAGAAGATGAAATCGATAAATACCGGTCACCCGATTGGCCGAATTCGATTCAGGCAGACACAGTCGTAAAAGGTGTTGTGACCGCCGTTACTCCGAAAAAAGTAACCGTGCGAATTGACACGCAGAACGTAGATCTTCTGCCGGAAGGATGGACATGGACCGGCCGAAAGGATCCGGCTTCGATATTGAGTCGCGGCAGTGTTACGGATTTTCGTATCAAAGAAATGACTGACGGAAAAATTACTTCCATCGCGCTCGATCAGGAGCCACTTGTTGGCGGCGCTTTTGTCGCGATGGACATTAAAACGGGAAGGATCCTGGCTTTAGTTGGTGGGTCGGATTTCGTGACTAAGAAATTTGATCGAGCGACACAGGCCTACCGCCAAACCGGCTCGGCTTTCAAACCATTTGTTTATGCTGCCGCATTCGAAAGAGGATTCACACCCTCCGATGTCATGGTAGATGAGCCGATTTCATTTTACGATCCATGGACGAAACAAACGTGGGCTCCGCAAAATTACACCGGTGATTTTCTCGGTCCGATGACGTTGCGAAGAGCACTGGAATTGTCACGCAATACAGTAGCCGTTAAATTGTTGGAAAAGATCGGCGTGAAATACGCAATCAATTACATCAAGAATTTTGAAATCACCAAAGACATGCAGCCTTATCTTCCGCTTGCGCTAGGAGCCAGCGAATCAACCTTGATTGCTATGGTTCGAGCCTATGGCGCGTTTGCCAATCAGGGATTGATGATGCGTCCGTATTACGTGGATAAAGTTCTCGATCGTGATGGAAATCTTTTGGAACAAAATCAACCGGCGGCGAAGGAAGTCATGCGCGCGGATGTTGCTTATCTACTCACCGATGTTCTTACGGGTGTGATCAAACGCGGGACAGCCTTCAAAGCCAGAAAACTGGAACGGCCACTGGCAGGTAAGACAGGAACAACGGACGACTGTACCGATGCATGGTTTATCGGTTACACACCATCACTCGTCGTTGGGGTTTGGGTCGGCTACGATGAAAAGAAATCCCTTGGCAAAAAGGAAACAGGAGCGGAAGCGGCATTGCCGATTTGGATCAGTTTCATGGAAAAAGCTCTGAAGGACAAGCCAGTGGAAGAATTCCAGGCAACTTCGAACATTGTCACGGTCGCAATCGATCGCGAAACAGGATTGCGAGCAACTCCAGATTGCACGGACGTCATCCTGGAATCATTTGTTGCGGGAACTGAACCGAAAGAATATTGCGGGCCAGAACATCACAACAAAACACAAACGCAAGAGAAAAATCCCTCAATGGAGATCGTTCCACCACCGGACGAATCACCGCCCCAATAATTTGATTTCAAATTGCAGATTTCAGAGGAAACGCGTGTCTAGCGTTTCTTCTTCTTTTTGGCAGGTGCCGTCTTTTTTGGGGCAGCCTTTTTGGGTGCCGCTTTGGCTTTCGGGGCTGCTTTTTTCGCTTTTACAGGTTTGGCTGGCTTCGCTTTCGATGCCGGTTTGACCTGTGTCTTGGGGGTTGTCTTGGCTGCTGCAACGACTTTGCCCTTTGGTTTCACGGGAACCGGGGGAGGCGCCGGCGGTAATTTGCCTTTTCCCTTACGAATATCCTCAGCTGAAGCCTTGGATTTCGGACGCTCCACGGCGCGAATAGCCTCGAGAACCGCCTGCTTTACTTTTTTCATCGGACGAGGAGATTCATCAGAATTCCGTGATTTCTTCTTCTTGTAGGACCGGTTGATGATTTCGAGCAGTTTTTCTGCCTCTTCCCAATTCGTCAACTGTGCCTGTCTCCAGCCCGCATCATGAAGCATTTCAACAGGATGCGGGTGAACGAACTGTTGGTTTTGAATCGATGGCAGATCTTTAGGCGACGGCTTAAATTCTACAAAGATAATCTCGTGGCTGCGATTCATCCCTAAGGTGCAGATCGTTTGACCTTCACTTTTGATGAAGATCCGCTCCGGTGAGCTACTGCTTTCATTATCGGCAGTCAGTTCATCCTTTAGTTTAATGTAGATTTCTTCAGCCGTCATTTTGCATAAAAATATACACGCATTGCTAAGATTAATCAATAAGAATGATAAATGTAGTATTATTTTAATCCATCGAAGGATGTCTTATGACAAATATCCCACGACTAAATCAAACCGATATCTGCTTTATTTTCATTGATTTACAGGAGAGGCTACTTTCGCGAATTCCGAACAGCGTTACAATCATAAAGCGAAATCAGCTGCTGTTGGAAGCTGCTAATCTTTTAGGTCTACCTTATATGTTGACGAGCCAATACCGCAAAGGACTCGGTCAAATCGTTCCGCAACTTAGCGATCAAAATCGCGGTGAAATTCTGGATAAGATGACCTTCAGTTGTGCCGCCGATGAATCTATTTCCAGGGAATTAAACCGGCAGGAACGGCCGATGGCGATCATCTCTGGCGTTGAAACTCACATTTGCGTTCTACAAACTTCGCTTGACCTTCTGGCCAGGGGAAAGCAGGTTGCCATCGTTGCTGATGCTGTTGGTTCTCGAAATCAGATCGACCATGAACTTGGTTTGAAACGGATGGAAGGAGCCGGAGCTTTGTCCGTAACAGCCGAGATGGTCATTTATGAGCTCATCGGTCGGAGTGATTCGCCGCAGTTCAAGCAAATCCTCCCTTTGATCAAAAACTTGTAAATATCTGTGCCTTAGCGGTTTAATCCCCAATTGGAGCGCCAGGAGGTGGTTCCATCGGCGGCGTGATAGCGACTTGTTTCGGATCCTTCTGAAAACGGTCGATTTCCAAAGCTCCATATGAGAATACGGCTTCATTCGCTTTTTGAGCTTTTAGCCATTGCTTCAGCTGATCCAACTTTTGATGGGCGATTGCGCGCACCGTAGATGGAGCCTGATCGTTGGCGGCGAGATTCATGAGGTAGTAAAGCGAAATCATATCGACGGTGCGCCGAATTTCACCGTTGTATCCCGTTGCAATGGGAGCCTTCCATGTCACATTGAACAGTTGATCGATGGTTTCCGCCAATCCTGGAAGTTGTGAATTCAAGGCGTGTTGTTCTACGAGTCTGGCTGCCCGTTCCGGATGCAAGATTAAATAAACGGTCATGCTCGCTGCGCTTTCTGCGGGAGCCAGTGAATCGAAAGCAACTCCAGTTCGAGCTTTAAAGAGCTCGCGCCATCGCGGAAATCCGAACGGACGAGGCGGGATCGCGTCGATCACGGATTGAGGTAACGCAAGGACTTCCGGCTTGAGCGCTGAAAGCAGTGCGTCAAGAGCTCTATTCTGCTGATCAGCAGGTATCGGCTTTGGACCGCTTTGATTGTCACCACGGACCTGGTAGTTGTAGTCCAATCCGCCGAGCAATTTGGAAACAGCGATGATCTGATAGCGGTGATACAGATAAATTGGAACGAGTACTTCTTCCATCGTTGCCATGGGCCGCGTTTTGCGAATGTTGTTTTCCGAAAAATGCGACATCGCGATCGAACGGATTTTCATGATGTGATCGAGTTCTTGAACGGCGTCCTTGCCGTTGTCCCAAAGATGCGCATACGGATGCGCGCCGCCATCCGGTCTAGCGTCTTCATCAGAAATAAAACGCAAACCATGCGAATAGGCATCCAGTAAAATTTTATTTAACTCTTCGTCACTTGCCTGCGCATAACCAAAACGGATCGCAACCTTATCCCACTCGCCGATTCCCTTTGCATAGGCATTGGATAAATCCAGTGTGCCATCCGCCTTGATGTCGATCAGAGCCTGAGGATAATCCATGACGGATGCGCGATCGCTAATGCTTGCTGCAAAATTGTGAGTCAATCCAAGGGTGTGTCCTACTTCATGCGCAGCCAGTTGCCGAATTCGCGCGAGTGACAACTCCAGCATTTCCGGCGGAATGTTATCGTCTTTGTACGGCGCAAGAAGTCCTTCTGCGATCAGATAATCCTGGCGAATTCTCTGCGAACCGAGCGTGACATGGCCTTTGATAATTTCACCCGTGCGTGGATCTACGACTGTGTTTCCGTATGACCACCCGCGAGTGAACCGGTGCACCCACTGAACCACGTTATAGCGAACATCCAGCATGTCCGCGCCTTCCGGCATCACTTTCACTTGAAAAGCATTCTTATAACCCGCAGCCTCAAAAGCTTGATTCCACCAGCTGGCCCCTTCCACTAAAGCAGATCGGATTGGCTCGGGCGCACCACGATCGATGTAATAAATAATCGGATGATCGGCATCCATGCGATGACGCGCGATCAATGATTTCCAGAGCGGATCACCAACTGGTGTCGCAAAATCCATGAAGCGAACACCATAAAATCCTGCACGCGGATCAAAACGCCGGGGTTGATAATGAGAATCGGGCGCTTCCACAAACGAATGATGTTCGCGCACGGTGATTGAATTCGGAGTTGGAGTCACATCTTTTACCCAATCTCCTGGTGAACTTCCACCGAACGTTAAAATCGCTTCTACTTCGGTGTTTTTAGGGAAATTCTTCGTATTATCGAGATAAAAAGCCGAACGCGAAGTGTCAAGTTTAAATTCACCCTGCTTTGTATCTTTCAGCGTGCCGGCTACATCAAATGCATCTTGCAGAAAAAAGTTTGTAGCATCTACGAGAACCGAACCCTTCTCTTCTGCGGCCACATCGAATCCCCACAACACGGATTCCGCAAAAGAATCTTCAACAGTCTTTCGTTCTGCGGCATCATTGGTAATCGCGCGAAAGGTGTAATTGGGTTGCAGCAACAAGATTTTCGGGCCGCTGCGAATGAATTTTACGATTCGCGAATCGCCGAGTTTGCCGCGATCCAATCCAATATCGTTGGATCCCATGCCGGCCGGAAGCGAAGTAATGTAAATGATTTCAGTGTTGAACCGATCGATTTGCAGCCACATTTTTCCGGACTGCGCATCCCAGTAAAGGGGAAGGAATCCATCGAACTTTTGTAGCGATGAAACTTTGGACGAAATTGTTGGAATCGGTTCAGCAAAAAGTAATGCTGAAAACAGCACGAAAATAACCGCTAAGAAACTGAGATGTTTTTTCATTCGAATTGTTTCAGGATCATGTGATAAAGCAATGCAGCGCGTTTTGGGAGAGACGGAATGAGGATGTGTTCGCTTAAGGCGTGTGCTCCGCCTCCTTCAACGCCCATACCATCGAGTGTTGGAACTCCAACCGCGGCGGTTAAATTTCCGTCACTGCCGCCTCCGGTCCAGAATTCTGTAAGTTGGTAATTCATTGCATTGCCGATTTGTTTCGCTTGTTCATAAAGGCCAAGGACTTTTTCCGTCCGCTCTAACGGAGGCCGTTCCACTCCACCTTCAATCGTGAGACGCACTTGTGGATTTTTTGCAACGAGGTTTTGGAATTTTTCTTCGATCCACCGGACATCTTCCAGCGAATCGCACCGCACATCGACCATTGCTTCCGCTGTTTCCGGAATCACATTGACTCGAGTTCCTCCCCGGATCAAATCTGCATTGATGCTGATTCCATCGCGTTGACGGTTCCAGCTTTGGATTTCCAAAATCTGATGCGCAATTTCTTCGATCGCGTTAATTCCTTTCTCTGGTTCGACTCCGGCATGCGCTGCTTTTCCATGCGCGGTGATGGTGAAAATTCCAACTCCGCGGCGTTTTGTTTTTAATCCGTTGTTCGGTCCGGATGGCTCCAAAACAAACGCAGCGCGAGCGCTCCTTGCTTCCTGTTCGATTAATCCGCGTGAGCTTTCACTTCCGACTTCTTCATCAGAATCGATCAGCACCGTGATGGGATGATCATGCTGATCTTGTTCTTTCAATAGCCGAAGCGCATAAAGAATGATGATCAGGCCAGCTTTCATATCGAAAATTCCAGGGCCGCGCCCAATATCACCTTCAACCGACCATGGAAATCGCTGCAGAGTTCCAAGCTCCCATACAGTGTCGAAATGCCCGAGTAACAGCAGTTGTTTTTCAGAAGATCCCCAACGCGCGATCAAATGGTTTCCGCGATCCGATTCTTCTTTCCATTGAATGTTCATGCCGAGTTGAGCAAAGCGGTCTGCAACAATTCTGCTGAACCGATCTACCGATTTTTTATCTGAGGTTGGGGATTCAATCTCAACCCACAAACGGAGATCATCGATTATCTGCTGGTGTTTGGATTGGAAGTACGACAGTGTCTCTATTGGATGCATGGAATCATTCAAGCGCGAACTGCATCGTGCCGTTCATGACAATATTTTCTTGAACCTTTGCCAGGACTGAAAATCTTCCGAGTCGTCCTCTTCGTTTCAGTAATTCGACGGACATGGTGACTTCGTCTCCAGGCCGCACCGGTTTGCGAAACCGGACTCTGTGAAGACCGGAAAACAGGACAAGCTTGTTGCGATTTTCTTCATCCAGATAAATCAGAATAGCGCCCAGCTGGGCAATCGCTTCGGAAAGTATGGATGCCGGAACGATGCGAAAAGCCTTAGGTAAACCTTGAAAATACCATTCGTTGTAAGTGACATTTTTGATTCCGGTAATGCTTTTTTGCGGAAGAAATCCAGTCACTCGATCGATCAAAAGAAAAGGATGCCGGTGGGGCAGCAGCTCGAGAATTTCATCGATCGCCGGCAAGTTGTCTTTTTCCATGCCTCACTATAATAATGGTAGAAGTATGAATCGCCAACCTGCTGTTGCGGGCACTTTTTATCCTGGCGATAAGAGCGTTTTGCAAAACGAGCTCTCCCGGTTGATTCACGAACGCTCACCCAAGATGGAAGCCACCGCGATTGTTGTTCCGCATGCCGGTTATATGTATTCGGGAGGTGTTGCGGGTGAGGTTTACGGGACCGTTCGACTGCCCAAAACGTTTATCATCCTGTGTCCCAATCACACCGGGAACGGCAGCGATTTTGATTTGTGGAGCGAGGGAAAATGGTTTACACCCCTGGGTTCAGCAATAGTGGATGCGGAGCTTTGCGCAAAACTGCAAGAATATTTCCCACGCGCGGAAAGCGACGGACGGGCTCATGTACGTGAGCACGCCCTGGAAGTCCAGATTCCTTTTTTGCAATATTTGAAAGAGGACATCCAGTTTGTTCCGCTCTGCATCCGGCAATGGCACTTTGAGTATCTTGAAGAACTCGGACATGCGATTTCAAAGATCGTTCAGGAAAATGACGGCCAAATTTTAATCATTGCAAGCAGTGACATGACGCATTATGAGAGCCAGAAATCCGCAAATGCGAAAGACCGACTCGCGATCGAACAAATGGAAAAGTTGGATCCGCGCGGACTGTACGACGTGGTTCATGAACACGATATCTCCATGTGCGGGTATCTACCGGCAACGGTTGCGATGATTGCGGCCAAAGACCTCGGCTCAACTTCGGGAAAACTCGTGAGGTATGCAACTTCAGGCGATGTTACGGGTGATTACAGTCGCGTCGTAGGTTATGCGGGATTAATTTTTTAGTACTTTCCGCCGTTGCGTTTTTGGAGCTATAAACCAAGCTTGCGGTATTCGATCGCAGGACAGCGGTTCATGATTACGATCAAGCCTGCGTCTGATGCTTTTTGCGCTGCTTGTTCACTGTATATGCCAAGCTGGGTCCACAAAATGCGCGCTTTAATCTCAATCGCCTGATCCGCAATCTCCGGGACGTATTCGGAACGACGAAACACATCCACCATTTCAACAGGAAAGGGAATCGAACGTAAATCACGATAACAAGTTAAACCAAGGATTTCGCGGTGACCCGGATTTACGGGAACCACTTGATGTCCTTTAGCAATCAGCAAACGAGAAATGCTATTGCTGTCGCGCCATTCTTTGGGAGAACATCCTACTACAGCTATCGTACGATGATTTGTCAAAATATCGCGGATAACGGAATCGGGTGGATTTTGAAACATGACTGCAAAAAATCAACGATGCCAGACAGGAGTCAACCAATTCTTATACTTTGGATTATTCCCTCGCACGGCATCAAAAAATACGTCTTGAATTTTATTGGTGACCGGACCGGTTTTTCCATCGCCGATCTGGCGCCGATCGATCGAACCAACTCCTGAGATCTCAGCTCCTGTTCCGCAGATAAATACTTCATCGGACGCATACAATTCGCTGCGATTCATGGAACGTTCTTCATACGGGATTCCGAGGTCCTTCGCAATTTCAAACACGCAAGCGCGCGTGATTCCCTCCAGAACATTGTCATAAACGGGCGTCGTAATCAGATGGCCACTTCGCACCAGAAAAATATTCATTCCCGCCGCTTCTGAAACGCTGCCATCTTCATTCAACAGAAGTCCCTCGTCGTAACCATTTTCCCGTGCTTCGTTTGCCGCGAGTGAAACGTTTACATAACTGCCGCTGACTTTAGCGCGCGGCGGGATTGCGTTGTCCTGAATCCTCCGCCAGGATGAAACCATGCAATTGAGCGGACGTTCTTTTGTCAGATAAGAACCCATCGGAACGGCAAACATCATGAACTCGTGATTTTTGTCCCACTTCAAACCGATTCGCTGCGCAGATTTATAAGCCATCGGCCGGATGTAGACGTCTTCGCGGTAGCCACACTTGCGAATCATTTCACACGTTAGCTCTGCCAGATGTTGTGCTGATTGCGTTATTTCCATCATCAGGATATGGGCATTGTTCCGCATACGAGTATAATGTTCGATCAATTTCAAGACGTACACTTCATCGTTTGCGGAATTGTAATAAGCGCGAATTCCTTCAAAAACTCCGGACCCATAAAGGAACGCGTGCGTCATGATGCTGATTTTTGCTTCGTGCAAAGGAACAAATTTCCCTTCGAGAAACGCGTAAGCAGTTTCCGGAGCTTTGCCGCGCTGTTCGTGTGGATTCATTTTCCTTCCTAATTGATGAAGATTTGGTAGGGCATTAATAATAGCACAGGTTCTTTTTTCACCAGTTCACTCAGCGCCAGCAATCGTTTCATTTCTGCAGGCACAACTTTGGTCAGGCTATTTTCCGAAAGCATATCGGTCAAAGACGATCCGCGGCTTGAGGGATAAACGAGCAAGCTGTAATCTTTCATTTTCGCTATGTTTTTTGCTTCTTGAATCGCTTCGGTTAAACCTCCGATGCGGTCGACAAGCCCAATCTTCATAGCTTGATCGCCGCTCCATACGCGGCCCTGACCGATTGAATCAATCTGCTCCTGCGATTTTTTCCTTCCAAGAGCAGCCTTCTGCGTAAACGCGTTGTAGGTGTCCTGCATGTGTTTCCTGATAATCGCCCACTCATCGTCACTGAACGGCACATAGTCACTGAATAAATCGGCATGCTCGCCGCGTTTAACTACTTCTTTATTCATTCCAATTTTGTCGTAGAGTCCCTTCAAAACGAATTTGCCGCCGTATACTCCAATGGATCCTGTAATGGTGGAAGGCTCGGCAAAGATTTTTGTTCCCCCCATCGCAATGTAGTAACCGCCGCTAGCAGCGACATCTGCCATAGAAATGATGACTGGCTTCTTTTTAGCAGTGATCGTGACTTCGCGCCAGATCACATCGGAAGCAGAAGGGGATCCGCCAGGCGAATCGATTCGAAAAACAATCGCTTTGACGGAAGAATCTTCACGTGCGCTTTTAAAGGAGCCGCTGACTGTAGCCGATCCGACAAAGTCTTCACCAAAGTTGCGATACGATTCTCCGGGAAGAATCACGCCTGTTGCATAGATCAATGCAATCTTGTCCGGCTTTTCGCTCAAAGCATCTTTAAAAGTTGGTTTTTGATATTCGGTTGCTGAAATCGTATGAAGCTCTTTTAAATTCAATTGCTTTTTAATCGTTTCTTCCAGCTGGTCGCGATAGAGAAGATCGTCGACCAATCCTTTTGCTTTCATTTCGCTGCTGATCAAGGGACTCTGATCCACCAGCGCGCGCACCGCATCCGCAGACATTTTTCGGTCCTGCGCGATGTCCTGCGTGATTCGCTGGAAAACACTGTCCAGCAGCTCGTTCGTTTGCTGGCGATCGGGATCGGACATATTTTCGCGAGTATAGCTTTCGCTACCGCTCTTGAATTTTCCGATGTGATCCATTTGTGGTTCTACGCCAAGTTTGTCGAACGTTCCCTTATAAAACGCACGCTCGGAACGAAGACCGGTGAGAGTAAACCAGCTATCGCCTTCCGGAGGAAGATACAGTTTCGGGGCGGCGGAACAAATATAGTAATCGGTCGTCGTTCCGTCTTCGACAAAACCGTAAACAGGCTTCTTTGATTTTGCCGCGAACTCCTTGATCGCAGCGCGGATTTCCTGGGCTTTTCCCGTTCCAACTTGCGCGAATGTTGAATTTACAATGAGAGCATGAATGCGGTCATCGTTTGCCGCTTTCTTTAAGGAATAGAGAATCCCGCGAGTTGTTAGAACTTCGCCGACCAGCAGTTTTTCTTTCCAATCTTGAGGTCCTTCCTCAGGCAAGGGGCCCGATAGATCGAGCACCAATGCGCTGTTTGATTGAACTTTTGGACCCATGCTCGCTGCCGTTATGATCAGGAGAACAACAAATAAAATGAAAAACCACAACACGAACTTTAGAAGGAACTTGAAAAAACGTTTGATCATTAAAATCCTCCGCCACCGGGGCGCTCAAAGCACAACGCTCGACGCGTAACGCTAGTTAATCTAACCCCAAAGTATTATCTTTTCCAGCATGTTGCGGTTTGCTCTCGTCTGTGAAGACGTTTCAAAAACAACGAAAAAGCTCGAGAAGGAGAAGCTTCTGGGAGCTTATCTGCGCGGCTTAAATGATGCCGATCTGGCGCAGGCTTGTGTTTTTTTTACAGGCTATCCGTTTTCACTGAAGGATCAGCGCGTCACAAATGTAGGTTATGCCGCGATTCGTGATGCGCTCGAAGTGCTTCATCCCGGGTTTTCAGAGAAACTCGGGCCGGTGCTGTTAAGAACAGGCGATCTAGGAACAGCCGTAGAAGAGCTTTTCTTGGAACGAAGAGTAGAACCGAGCCTTACACTTCAAGACGTGGCATCGTACTACAATAAGCTTACTACAATTTCGGGCGCGCGTGAAAAGAGCGCAGCACTCGCGGAAATGTTTTCGAAATCGACTCCCCTGGAAGCAAAATATCTGATCAAGATCCTGACCGGCGGCATGCGGATTGGTCTTCAGGAAGGCCTCGTGGAGTCTTCGATTGCGAAAACATTTGGGCAACCGCTCGAGCGGGTGCAGGCAGCCAACATGCTGCTTGGTGATATTGGAGAAAGCGCCGTCCTGGCCCGCCACGGAAGACTGGAGGATGCCAGGATGAAATTGCTTCATCCAATCAAGCCAATGCTGGCTTCGGTTGAAGAGGATCCGGAAAAGATTTTGGAAGCCATGGATCATCGGGGTCTTTCAGAAGACAAATACGATGGGATCCGCGCGCAAATTCATAAACAGGATTCAGCAGTCAAAATTTTCTCGAGAGATCTCGATGACATCACTCGTTCTTTCCCTGACGTGGTCGAAACTATGCAAGTGATTCCCGGATCATTTCTCATGGATGGTGAAATTGTTCCGTACAAAGAAGGGAAAATTCTTTCATTTGCGCTGTTACAAAATAGACTCGGGCGCAAGGCGCTTGCGGAAGAACTATTGCAGCAGATCCCTTGCAAATATTTTGCATTTGACCTCCTTTATCGGGAAGATGCGCTGCTTTTGGACGTCCCATTGATTGAACGCCGCCAACGTTTGCAGGAAATGCAATCGATCCATCCGGAATCATTTCACATTTCAGAACAGCGGGTGATCACCAACACGGAAGAGCTCGAGCAATGCTTTGAAGCATCCAAGAAACGGAACAACGAAGGTCTTGTTATCAAGCATCCCGATTCCAGCTATAAACCCGGAAAGCGGGGGAAACAATGGCTGAAATTGAAACGCGCGCTGGTAACTCTCGATGTGGTTGTGGTTGCCGCAGAGTACGGGCATGGGAAGCGGGCGGGACTTCTGTCCGATTACACTTTTGCGATCCAACACAACAGCGAGTTGCTCACGATCGGCAAGGCCTATTCGGGAATCACAGACCAGGAACTCTCACAACTTTCAGCGCTGTTTCATCAAATTTCGCTGCGCGATGAAGGATTCCTACACGTAGTGCCGCCCCAGGTTGTATTCGAAGTAACGTTCGATCGAATCAACCGAAGCGACCGTCATACGAGCGGATTTGCGCTGCGCTTTCCGAGAATTAAAAACATTCGTTGGGACAAAAAGCCGCAGGAAATCGATTCACTGGAGACGGTTGAGAAATTGTTTCGCGAGCAGGAGAGTTTATAAAAACCTTTGTCCCTGATGCACTTCGCGGATGACCCGAACAAGCTTATCGCGAGCAGTATCCTTTAACAGGTAAGCAACGGCGCCGGCCTGCGTGCTCTTCTGAATGTCTTCCGGAAAATCGTACGCGCTGAGTATGATGAAGCGAGCGTCCGGATGATTTTTTCGAATTGTACGAACGGCTTCAATTCCACTCATCACCGGCATACTCAGATCCATTAACGTAACGTCCGGTGAAATATTTTCAAATGTATCCACAGCCATTTTGCCATTGACCGCTTCGCCCACGACTTCCATATCCGACTGAATGTTGATCAAACGTGTCATGGCTTCGCGAACCAGACTGTGGTTGTCCACGATCAGAATCCTGATCGGTTTTCCATCTTGTGTCATGAGTAACATTATTCTTGATCCGCCATAAGAATAGGCGCGTCACGGCCGTTCTCCCTGGCTCTCAAGTTGGATAAAGAATACAGATCGTAGTGCAGGTGAGGGTATAACTTAAGTTATAGAAATTTCTATAACCGCGAAAACTGAAAGAAATTATTCGAGACGTACGAGTCCGCGTTTGAGGGCAACAGAAACCGCTTGCGTCCGATCAGTAACATTCAGCTTGGAGAGAATGTTATTGACATGCGATTTGACCGTGCCTTCGGAGATTCCAAGTTGATCTCCAATTTCCTTGTTGCTTTTCCCTTTCACGATCAAACGCAGCACTTCGAACTCTCTTGAAGTGAGTTCATTTCCGCCAACTCTTTCTGCAAGTCTCGTTGCGATATTTCCGGGAATGCAGCGTTCACCGCCATGAACACGAACGATTGCAGATAAAAGGTCATTTCGCGGCGAGTCCTTTAAAAGATAACCCCGCGCGCCGGCCTGAATTGCCTGATAAATGTCTTCTTCGTGATCAAAACTGCTCAAAATGATCACTCGCGCGTTGGTGAATTCCGCGCGAATGCTTTCAATGGTTTGCGCACCGCTTTTATCCGGCATGCGCATATCCATCAGGGTTACGTCAGGACGTGTTTTTCTGTAGAGCTGAATCGCTTCCTCGGCGTTTCCGGCTTCGCCAACAAGCTCCATCCGTTTGTCCGTACTGATAATGCGCGCAATGCCTTCTCTGACCACGGGATGGTCGTCAACAATCAGGACTTTAATGAGATCAGTTTTGGCCACAGGTTTGTTCACTCATTGTACCTTATTATTAAAAACCATAAATGCAGATCGTTGAAATCCTTTCCGCAGATCAGCTTGAGTTGTTCCGGAACATCGAACGCCGCTGGCGCGAGCTGTTAAAGAAGGGAATTTTTTATGCAGAAGGGGAACAGGTTGTTGCAGCTTTGCTTCGTTCCCGAGTTGACATTTTCACCATACTGATCACTTCTAAGTTATTAGAGCAATACCGCAGTTTGATGAACGGCCGGAACGTGCAAGTCTTCGTCACGGATAAGAGTTCCATGGAGAGAATTACTCAAAGAAGATTAAACCAGGGCCTGGTTGCGCTTGGGAGGATTCCTGAATCTCCGCCGCTTGAGACTTTTTTTAGCGAAGATGGCTGCATTGTCGCACTGAATGCAATCGATCATGCAGTCAATGTTGGTTCCATCGTGCGAAATTGCGCCGCCTTCAATGTGGATGCCATCGTTTGCGATGAAGCCACGATTGATCCTTATTGTTGGAGAGCAATTAAGTCATCGATCGGTGCGATTTTTTCCCTGCCCATCTACTCAACATCAGAATTTGTATCCACGCTGAAAAGCGCTCAAAGCAAAGGATTCGAGCTGATCGTTGCCGAACCGTCTGCAACCACGACCGTGAACCGGTTGAAGCCGGCATCCAAAGTTTGTCTGATTTTTGGAAATGAACACAAAGGCGTTTCACCGGACGTTCTCGATCTGAAGCCGAAACGAATCTCGATTCCTGTGCAGAACGTCGATTCGCTGAACGTCGCTTCAGCGTCCGCGATTTTTCTTCATCACATCTCAATTCTTACGGGCAACTACGACCACTGAGAGACCCATAAAACGGGCGATGGGGCGTTCCATTTTTAATAAGGGAACCACGAGATTGAATTTGCTGCAGAGTTGTGTTGGTAGATTTTGTTTTCTCAAAATTTTTCCGTAAAGAAACCAGCCGAACATTCCAATGACGTTTACATATTCGGACTTGAGAAGCGTAAATCCTGAAGACGAGATCAGGTTTGAAATCGAGTGCTTTGTATATCGGCGAAAATGGCCGAAAGAACGATCCATCGTTCCGTAAAGAAATTGCAGCGCGGGAACCATCAGGACGAGATTGCCGCCTGCTTTTAATCGAGCGTTTAACGATTCCAATGCTGCCCTGTCATCTTCCAAGTGTTCTACGACGTTGAGAATCACAACCGTGTCATAAAGTGTACTATTTGGAAAAGGCGTAAAAATATCCCAGGAGAAAACATGATCGAATTGTTCTGAAAGTTTTTCGGTTAAACGCGGGTCGATATCAGAAACGTGGTACTCACTGGCAGTTTCCCTGGCGAATTGAGCAAAGTTACCGATTCCCGCTCCAATTTCAAGAACTTTTCCTTTGATATATGGACGTACCCGTTCAGCGAGCCATCGATAGTAGTCTGCCGCATGGCTCAACGTTTCCAGGCTCTCGAGAATCGCTTCCTGACCGATTGGTTCCATGAGCGTCACATGTTACCACAACGATTTTTGCAGGCAGGCCCGGGGACACGTTTACCAGTGTTTTTGGGGTATGATAACGCTCCATGCATTTGAAAATCATTGCCAAAATTCCAGCTGAAGAAGTTGCTGCGGACGAATCCCACCTGATCGCTGCAGCTAAAGCCGGAGACCGCGATGCTTTTCACGGAATCTATGAACGATTCCGCGATCGCATTTACAATCTTATTTCCTACACCGTTCGCGACCCTCAACAGGTAGATGACATTTTTCAAACCGTTTTCCTGAAAGTATTTCAGGGACTTACTTCATTTCGCGGAGATAGCACCTTTCTAACCTGGATTTATCAGATCGCTCTGAACGAGTGCAGGAATACAAGACGAAACAAGAAAAGTTGGATACCGATGTCCGAGATCTTATCCGGACCACACGAGCAGGATTTAACCGCATCACCCGATGTTCTTCATTCAAACGAACATCGAAAGCGTCAGGTGCAACATGCAATTTCCAACCTGAAGCCGAAATATCGTGAAGTGGTGCTTCTGAAATACATTGAAGAATTATCTTATGAAGAAGTTGCCGAAATTCTAAGAATTTCACCTGGCACGATCGCGTCCCGTTTGCATCGCGCGTTAAAAACGCTGGAATCCCTCCTGTAACGACCTATTCCCTGTGCTATCCTATTGATTTAGTCATGGGTGCGCTTCCTCAGAAGATTGGTAAGTATCAAATTGACTCCCTCTTGGGCAAAGGCGGAATGGGTGAGGTGTATAAGGCTCACGATTTCGCCCTTGGCCGGTTTGTTGCTCTCAAAGTTATGCGCGGTCCTGCCCTGGATGATGCGAATGCCCGGGAGCGTTTCGTTCGCGAAGCTCAAGCTGCGGGCGGATTGAGGCATCCCAACATCGTTACTGTTTATGATCTCGGTGAGTTTGAAGACCGCATGTTCATCGCCATGGAATTCATTCATGGCGAAGATCTGGAACATCTCATCAAGAAAAAATCACGACTCACGGTTGATGATAAGTTCAACATCATGATTCAAGTTTGTGAAGGCGTTAGCTATGCCCACAAACACCAGATCATCCATCGGGATCTAAAACCTTCCAACATTCGCATCGATGAGGAAGGGATCGCAAAGATCATGGATTTCGGAATTGCAAAACTTGAATCTTCCAACATGACTGCTTCCGGAACTGTAATGGGAACTCCTTTCTATATGTCTCCGGAACAAGTCCGTGGAATGCGCGTGGATCAGCGCAGCGATGTTTTTTCATTGGGCGCAATCCTTTATGAACTATTCGCATACAAAAAAGCATTTGAAGGTGAATTAGCAACCGTCTTTTTTAAAATTGTTCAAGAACAACCACCACCAATCGGCCCCTTGCTGCGTATTCCTGCTGAACCACTCGAAGCAATTGTGAATGGGTGTCTTGAAAAGGACAAAACCAAAAGGATCGGTTCGGTAGATGAAATGATTGGTCTGCTGAACAAGGCACGCCAGTGGTACGCCGATCATGGGATGCTTACAGCCACCGGTTTGGAAGATGATGCGCAGTCAAACATTCCAACGTTCCATATGGCACCGGCGCCGGCAGCGGTCAAGGCGAAGACTTTGACGCATCCTCCACAACCGGATGAAGCTTTGTCAGGGCAATCAGCGCCAACGCAGTTGGTGAATTCCCAGACACCAGCCGTTCCCGTTGCTGCCAGTGCATCAACGGAGTTAATGCAGAATCGTTCAGCGCAAACGGTGCCTCCACCTGTTCCGCAGCCTCCAACCCCACAACCATCGATGACGATCGCCGAGACGGTGCCGCGCCCATCCTCTAGCAAAGCGCCGTTCATCATCATCATCGCTCTTCTGATACTCGGGCTCATTGGGAGTGTTCTGTATTATCTATTGGTCCTGCGTAAGGCGTCTGAGCCGCCGGTTGTTCATCATCCTCAACCCGGTATCGAATCACCGCACACAAATAATCCACCGGCCAATCCCGGATCCACGGATGAGAATGCCAACGCTCAGATCCTAAAGGCTAAGGCTTTTCATCAACAAGGCAGATATGAAGATGCCATCAAAATTTATTCAGATGAGCTGGCAAAAAAGCCAAACAATTCGGAGTTGCATTTTTTGATGGGCGCATCAAAAAAGAGCTTAGGGAAATCGCAAGAAGCTTTATTGGAATTTCAGCGCGCCGTTGAGCTTGATGACAAGAATCAAAAAGCATGGGAACAGATTGGTGACCTGTTGATGAATCGAATGGATTATAAAGGAGCCGAAAAAGCATTTTTGAAATCATCTGATTTGAATCCTTCGTCCGCGCCGACATGGGAAGGTCTAGCGCAGACCTATCTGATCCAGCAAAAGGCGGCTCAAGCCGAAACCGCCTATGAAAAATTGCTTTCGATTGAACCGAATAATGTAACTGCAATTTATAACCTTGGACTTTTGCAAAATGGCAGCAATAAAAAAGATGCCGCAAGGGAGTCGTTCAAAAAAGTAATCGCATTAAATCCTAATTATGCCGAGGCGTATAACAACCTGGGAGCGATCGATCTGTATGATGGGAAAGCGCCCCAGGCCATTCAGGAGCTCGAACAGGCAATTGCGCTGAAACCCGAGCTGGGTTCGGCGCATTATTCGCTTTCTCTTGCTTATGAGATGCAAAAGAATTATCCTCAGGCAGCGCAGCATTTGAAGCGGTATCTCGAACTAACAGGGGATGACGATCCCGCTTTAAAAAAGAAACTGGAACAATATAGCCAGTAAATTTTTTTACTGAAGATTGCAGATTCCAGATTGATGAGGGGAAGGGGATCCGAATTGTATCCATGAATCAACTATATCGTTCCTATAATTCCTATTTGCGGGAGCGTTTCGGCGAACGCGTCCACAAAGTCTGCGTAGATGCAGGGTTCACATGCCCCAATCGCGATGGCACGAAAGCCGTCGGAGGATGCATCTATTGCAACAACGAGAGTTTTAATTTTAGTCCCCGGAAGAGCATCTACGATCAGTTGCGGATCGGCATCGAAAAAGCACAAAGTCGATATGGCGCTCGCAAATACATTGCATACTTTCAAGCGTATACCAACACTTACGGGCCGGTGGACAATCTCTACGACATTTATAGTACTATCCATCATTTTCCTGAAATCGTTGGGATCTCGATCGGCACAAGACCGGATTGTGTGTCCGATGAAATTTTGAATTTGATCCAGGATTTCACGCGCACCCACGAAGTCTGGCTCGAATACGGTTTGGAATCGAGCCATGACGAGACACTTCGCAAAATCAACCGCGCCCATACGTTCGATGAATTCAAAGATGCTATCTCGCGGACCACAGGGCGAGACATCAAAATTGCAACTCACCTCATCGTGGGTTTTCCATGGGAAACCGAAATGGATATTTACGAAACGGCAAAAAGGATTTCGATCCTTCCGATCGATGCGGTGAAGATCCATAATCTCCATGTTGTAAAAGGAACAGCACTGGAACGGATGTATTTGAGGTCCGATTTATCGTTGCTCAGCATGGAAGAATATGTGAAGTGGACGGCCAGGATTTTGGAACTTCTGCCACCCGACATGATCATTCTGCGGCTCAGCGCTGAATGTCCGGATGAATTATTGATTGCGCCGGATTGGTGTAATCGGAAACGCGAGATTGCGGCCGGGATCATCAGGGAGCTGGAAGAGCGGCAATCGTATCAAGGTAAATTTGCGCCACTGCGTTTGTCATCCGCACGCGCGCATGAAGCCAAAGATTACGAAGAAGATCAGCGCAACGGCTAAAGCGGAGAAAACACAACCAAGTAATTGTCCGCTGTGTTTTGGGGTTTGCTCGTCTTTCTCCTCTGACATCAGAAATTTTACGACGCGTTGAAAGCCAGCGCAAAAATATTTTTGGCAAATTCTTCCATCGTCGTTGGCGTCGTATTTTCAGAATTCCTTTCCGGAGACCGGATGATCCGTTCGTTCAGTGCCTTGCTCATTTCACTGTATAACTCAGCAATACTACGAGATAATCCCGCCTGAACCATCGCTTCAAGCTCATTGTCGTAAGGAAAATGTACATACGCCAGATCCGCTTTACCGATGGAACTCCCAAGGATCCGGGTTGCTTCGGGCCACGTTAAATCGCGCGGACCCAACAAATACTGAACGCTTTTTCCTTGAAAATCGAGCGCATCCAATCTCTTTGCCGCATAAGTTCCAATGTCAATTGTGGCGATCATTGGAAATGAGAGATCGGGACGGATGGACGAACCGTTGATTCCCATTTGTTGGATCATGGGAATGGAGACCAAGAAATTCTCCATGAAGTACGTTGGCCGCAGATGTAACACGTTCGCTTCTTCCACTTCGTTCAGCATTTCTTCCTGGACATGCAATCCGGCGATTGGTCCGGTGCCGCTCGCCAATTCGCCGCCAATGCTGCTGAGATTCACAACGTGTCCGACTTTTGAATTCCGGACAGCTTTTGTAACCGCAGATGCAACTTTGTGTTGTTCTTTACGATAGTCCTCCGCCGCCGCATTCGGTGGATTCATGGTAAAAACGCCAACGGCTCCATGAAATGCCTGCGTAAGGAAGGATGCATCTTCAAGATCGCCGGCCAGAATTTCAGCTCCCAGTTTTTCGAGGTCTTTGAGCTTTGAAGGATGCCTCGCGATTGCCCGCACAGGCTGATTGCGTTTCAACAAGTCCTTTGCAATTACACTTCCTATATTCCCCGTTGCCCCTGTGATGACGTACATCTCGTTTCCTCCATCTTCCTTACTACATCTCGCTGATGATGCTGTTGATAATTCCTAACGAATTTCACCTTAAATGGCAAGTTGCTTCACGGACGGAGTTTCGTTACGCTAAAAACCATGGATGCTTTGACACGTTGGAAGCAGATGACCAAGGATCTGCAATACACAGAAGATTTTGAATGTCCGCAGTGTCACAAAGGCGTGCTGCACTACTCGACAATTGAGCCCTATCCCGAGGGACTCGATGAAGCTGGCCGAAAAACTTACCGGCGGATGTCGATCGAACAGTGTGGTACTTGCAAGGCGAAGTTCCTCCGTCCTTACGATTAGTTTGTAGTGGTTTCCGGTTTCGGCGGGTACCCGTGTCTTGGGTGGTGGAAAACGTTTGATGGAGCCCTACTAAATATTGATGGGAAAAAATTTTCGAATTTTAGTGATCATTGCTGAGCCAGGCGACGTATGAATAATTTAGGAGGCATCCATGACTGAGAAAAAAATCGACTTTCTGAAAGATTTCAAAAAGATCAACAAGAAGCCAAAACAGGTGAAGAAGAAGAAGGATTCGAAGAATTCCAAACCCTCAAAGTAGGCCCTCTTTATCTTTGCGGTTATAATGTGCATAACGTGAAACGCAGTCAAATTCTGACTTTCACCATTTTGCTTTTCGCGACCACACTTTTTGCCGCCGAACATGTCCTTTTGAATTCAACCTTTGACGATGCAGACTTGACTGGCTGGAAAATGGCCGGCGACGTTTGTGTCGCGCCACCTTTTTGCGCTGGCGAGCCGGAAGGAAAGTACTGGGTCGCATTCAGCACCAATAACGAAGAAGATTCCATAACCATGTGCGGTTCGAATTCGGTCGGTGGAGTGCAAAGCATTCTGCGAACTCCTTATCTGGCGATTGCAAAAGGTGATTCCCAGATCCGTGTGGATTTCAAAATCAAATTTCTAACGAATGAGAACACCACCACGGATGTTGGAAACGACAGTTTTATGGTTCGGTTGGTAACTTTGGCCGGACCGGTCGTCGTTGCGGCATTTGATAGCTCAGGCGCCTCACCCGATTCGAAAAACCTTACCGTTCAGGGTGATTCCAAGTTTCATCCCTCCGCATGCGCATCGAACTGGAAATATGAAACAGGGATGTTACAAGTTTCATACTATCGTTCGTTTCGCGAACCATTTCTTTCGAGAATGGCATCCGGACCGGTCGCTGTCGAATTTGCACTCAGCAACCAATTCGACAAGAACTTTGATTCGGCAGTTGTCATCGATGACGTTCACGTGGCCGCGCAGTAAGTAGCGAATGATTTCCCGCGAAGGCAGCCGCGTCCAATTGCTTCGCATCGAAAGCCGCGCCCTTCGGAACAATCCGCTGGGAGATCCCTTCGTTCGGGAATTTGCCGTTTATCTTCCACCATCGTACTACAACGATAGTAAGCGATATCCCGCCGTTTTTTGTCTCTCGGGATTCACGGGTGGGGCCCGTTCCTGGTTTAATTTTCAGCCGTGGCTACCGACAATGGACGAACGGATGGATGCTCTCATCGCATCGGGCGGCTCGGAAATGATCCTGATCTTTCCCGATTGTTTTACGCGTTACGGCGGAAGTCAGTACTTGAATTCGCCTGCAGTCGGGAATTACGAGTCTTATTTGATGGACGAATTGTTGCCATTTGTCGATGCAACATTTAGAACGAAGAAGAACAGACGTTTCCGTGGCGTTCTTGGAAAATCCAGCGGGGGATTTGGAGCAATCACGCTGGCCATGAACCATCCGGAGGTTTTTTCAGCCGTCGCATGTCATTCCGGAGATCTTTATTTTGAGTACTGCTACATTCCCGATTTTCCGATCGCTGCGCGGATGATCAGAAAATACGGCGGCCTCCGAAAGGTAATTGAAAATTTTGCTCACGTTACCAAATCGGGAAAGGACGACCATGCGCTTCTAAATACTCTGGCCATGTCGGCTTGCTACTCACCGAATGTCAATCGTAAGCCGCACCTTTTCGATCTTCCGTTCGATGAAGAGAGCGGAAGACTTCGCGCATCGGTGTGGAGACGCTGGAAAAAACATGATCCTGTTGAATTGGTAAAGACAAAAGGAAGGGTACTCAAGAATTTTGGACTGCTGTACATGGATTGCGGAACGCGGGATGAGTTCGGATTATATGTCGGCGCCAGAATTTTCGTAAGTGAATTGAAAAAGCTGGGAGTAACCGCAATGTACGAAGAATTCGAAGGAGGCCATTTTCAAACCCAGGAAAGATACAGCGTGTCTCTTGCTAAAATGAGCGAATATTTCACGGCAGCTAAACCGCGACTTTAACGTCGTTTCCCTCGATCTGCACATCATACTTTCTTAACTTTGCGGCGGGATTGAATGTGCTCTGGGATGTGACAATGTCGAACTGCCATCCATGCCACGGACACGTGATGATATTCCCTTCGAGTTCACCTTCACCAACCGGACCACCCCTGTGGGGGCAAACATTTTGAAATGCGTGGAAATTGCCGCCGACGTTCCAGATGGCAATCTGGTTTCCGTCGAGTTCGACAATCTTTCCGCTGCCCTGGGCGATTTCCGTAGTTTCTGCGACTTTCTTGAATTCTGGCATGATGACTCCTTGCTGATTAAACCTGCGTACTTCTTCCACTTTTGTATTTTGAAATATTTCGCGTGAGCTGAATCAAGGATGCTCGTGCGGGTTTTAAAAATGGAAGGACGTAATGGTACCATCGGCGAAGGCGGTTTTCAACGACAGCGCCCGTATTCGAATCCAAAAAAATCACGCGCTCCGCAACTTCTTGCAGCAGCCATCGATCCGATGTGAAAAGGATCATGGTGAATTTCAGTTTGCGTCGCGCAACTTTTAATAGTTCCGAAAGTTTACGAGAGCCTTCAGAAGTTGAAAGCGCAGTGGGATCCCTCAGAATCAGAATTCTTGGATGCAGCGCCAGCGACCGGGCCAGCCGCACTTTCATCCGCAGGAGATCCGATGCTTCATTCATGATTTTGGAGAGATCCGTGATTGTCAGTTGCACCAGATTCGCCATTCGCAAGACCGCGGCACTGAGCCTCGGTTCCTTGATCGGTGGCTGCTTTCCACGAAACATGGAAGCGAGATTTTCGCCGATCGATGCATTTTCCAAAAATGGTGTTGAGGAAGCGAAGATTCCGAAATCACCAACAAATTCAAACCAGAATTTTTCGGCGAACTGGCGCGAGTCCCTACCAAAAATAGAAACAGTTCCTTTCTCCGGAGGATAAGCTCCGGTGATCTGATTGGTAATCATTTCTTGAACTTCGTGGGACAGCCCGTAAAAGCATACAGACTGCTTTTCGAGGATTCGGAGATTTTGAATTCTGAGCACCGGGTTACCGCGAACCGTTTTCAAAACTTGATGAAAATGGATCGCAGTTTTCATGGCCAACTATTTTGAAATATAGGGACGAATATTTAGGAACCGCAACAATCAGTTTTGTAACCGCAATGTTCGCACCAGTAAACCGCGCGCATTCGAAACATCGCTTTTCCGCATCGATCGCACATTACCTTTTCATTGTCAGGAAAGGGAGATTTGTTTTCTGCTGGATCCGTTTTTGTTTTTGCCGTTGATTTCATCATGCGCTGGATTCAGTTTAAACCGGACGTCAATGTTCTGCGCCGTGTGACGGCACAGTTGGCATTCTGTGAGGCATGGAGATTATGATATTGCGTATGGAAAACGAACCATTTCGTTTAACTAGACTGGCGAAATCAGGCGGTTGAGCGGGCAAATTAAGTCCGGTGGACTTAAGAGAAATCCTGAAGCACCTTAATTTGGAGCGAAGTCAGAATCCGAATCTTCTCGTTGGGTTTGAGACTTCAGACGATGCAGGTGTGTTCAAAATCACAGATTCGATCGCTCTTGTTCAGACGCTCGATTTTGTTACGCCAACCTGTGATGATCCGTTCCTGCTTTCCAGCACATTGGGATCCTAAGCTTAGAATTCCACGTGGACAAGTTGTCGC
>JADMIO011006333.1_pt1 | contig 111043 bp, 78 predicted proteins | sample 8958161 | NCBI WGS metagenome assembly JADMIO01 (sample SAMN16585339, study PRJNA669376) | soil metagenome | isolation source: Crop rotation soil | place: USA: Cullars Rotation, Alabama | collected 2011 | reverse complement strand
GCCGCGACTTCAAGTCACGTGAATTCCAAGCTTCGGATCCCACTGTGCTGGAAAGTGAAATTCGTTTTTACCTGGCTGCAATCCGGGGAAATTTTCAGCCATGCATACTCCAGCACAACATTAAGCCAGCCGGCTTTGTCTTCTTCAAGTCGCTTGATCGGAATCTTCAAGTCGAATTGCAACGCCACCGAGGTTTTTCCCTGTCGAAAAAACAAGACAGAACGTTCTGTGGCAAACCATACTCCGCCAGAACGGCTCGCAACTACTCTCCAGACGGCTAACTCAGGCACATGATCGCTGAGAGTAAAGCGGCGAAATGTATGATCCCGATAACTGACCAGTCCGCCGCTCGTCCCAATCCATAAAGTGCCATCCTCAGTTTCATCGAGAGAATTAATTGTATCCTCGCTGAGTTCGGGAGTGTTAAACTTATTGAACACCGTAAAATCCAGCCCGTTGAAACGAACTAAGCCGTACCAGGTTCCCATCCATAGGTAACCATCACGTGTTTGCTTAAGGCAGCCGGTGCGGTTTTGCGGCAATCCCTCATCGGTCGTCCAGTGTTTGATGCGAAGCTGTCCCTCTGCGCCCGGCAAAATCATCCCCGACGCAACCAGGACTGTCGCGCAGAGTAAGGCCTTCCACAAACAATATCCTTTGTGCGAATGTCGGCAGAACATGCGGCCTTTCCTATCACAATTCAGCCCCCCTGAAAATGCCGATCGTGTGGCCGCATGTCTGCCAACCCCGCCCCCCTCATGTTCTACCCTCGGCGTCGAGCATTGGCTCAGTTAGAAATTAGTTAATACTGTTTTGAACAGGGTGTGCTGCCATGCTGAATTCCAAGCAACCCGTCTTGAGCGTGACATCGAAAACGAAAGCGCCAGCCCCCAGATAAGTTTACAGGAACTTGGCGGTAACAGATCTCACGATTCATTGATACGAAACTACTAGAAAAGAGGGAGGGAGCGGTATCTACAAAAGTGTAGATAGTACTTGGCACTGAAAATGCTTGCGAAATGTCTGAAAACCCCTTACCGTTTGTCTGGCTGACTCGTTAACGACTCTTCAGTTCCTTCCGTTCCTTGCGCTGCAGCTCTCGCAAAGGACGGTAACCAATCAATACTATTTTTTCTGCCTTAAGCGTCTGCTTCATTTCGTCGTCATGGGAAAAGAGCGCATACTGCTCTGACCGTGTCCGCCATGAGCCGGTAATTGCCTTCAATTCATCACCAGCCAAAGCTGCATGGATATAAAGTTCGGTAACGCCCGGCTTGAGGTTCTTAACTACGCCCAACCAGAATGCCTTCACACCTTTGGATTGTTCCTCCTTCAATTCATCGTGAATAAAGTAGTCCGTAAAAACGATACCTTTAGAGGCGAACTGGTCGCGTAATTCAGGGTGTCCGTTTCGTGCCATGGTTTCCTGCGAAGCCATGCGCAATGGCAGATCGAATTCGACCCCCAATTTAAGGTACATTTGCAGATAGCGTGGATCGTACTGCATCGTTCCCATGTGCGAATCCAGGTGCGTAACATCCACACCTGCTGCCAAGGCTCGTTTAATTTGGGCGCGGCCTTCTATCAAGGCTTGCTCAGGTGTTCCATGGCTGTAGACCTCCGGCACTTCCCGCCACAAATAACCCTGGGGATCCATGAGACCCGGAACCTCCGCCCGGTCCGCAACCGGGCCCCATCGATATTTTATCCATTCGGAAGTGTGACAAAGATGTATCCCGAAATCACTTTCCGGATGGGCTTTTGCATAGCTGGCAATCTCTGGAAACCAGGGACAGGGTACCATTATGGTCGCTGAGCGCATGGAACCTTTTTCAAGGCACTCAATGGTGCCGAGGTTTGCCGCGTGGCACATTCCCGAATCGTCTCCATTAACAATAAGGAGCTTGTCGCTGTTTTGATAACCGAGACGCTCTGCCAGTGACCGTTTCTCCGCACTATTTCCAGTGCCTGCCAGGATCAGTAGCAGGAAGAAAGCAACCGGTACAAAGATTTGGCCCATAATTTTTGGCTTCATGCTTAAGCTTATTGCCGAGCCGAAACTCAGGCAATGGCAATAACGGCAGCAGGCATGGCAATCGCAATCATTAGTTTTGCTACACGCCGCGTTTTATTTTATCCTTTAGTAAGGTGTTGACTCACCTGACGCGTTCCTTTTATAAGTTCCGTTTCCAATATTGAGGTACTCATGCGTATTAATGAATCTATTTCAATGGGCAGCTGCATATTATTATTGTGCGTTTCGCCTGTTTACTCACAAAAACCTGATGCCACCACAAAAAGCGGCATGCTCAAGGGGCCCGCCAAAGCCCGCCTGGAGAACGTCGCTCAACTTGATGTGCCCGAGGGTTACATGTTCATCGATGGAAAAGGAACTCGCGCATTGTTGAAGTCCAAAGGCGAGCCAACCTCCGGCCAGGAAGTGGGTTTGTTAATCTCTACCAATGAAAGTTGGTCCGTTTTCTTCGAATTCTCTGAAACAGGTTATGTTAAAGATGATGAGAAGGATAAGTTGGATCCGGATAAACTTCTCGCATCCATTAAGCGTGGCACCGAGGAGTCCAACAAGGATCGAGTCAAGGCCGGTAACCCGCCTCTCCAAGTAATCGGTTGGGAAGTTCCGCCTAAATATGATTCGACAACTCACAACCTTGAGTGGGCCATCCGGGCTACCAGCGATGGACGACCTTTGCTCAACTATAACACTCGCTTGCTCGGCCGAAAAGGTGTCATGGAAGTAGTGCTGGTAGTCGACCCAGAAAACCTGCCGGAAACGTTACCCATCTTTAGAAATCTTTTAACGGGCTACTCTTTTAGTTCCGGTCAAACATACGCCGAGTATCGTCCCGGTGATAAAGTTGCCAAGTACGGGCTTGCAGCCTTGGTGTTGGGCGGAGCGGCAGTCGGAGCTGCCAAATTGGGATTGCTTGCTCCGTTGATTCTGTTCTTGAAGAAAGCGTGGAAGCTTGTCGTTGTCGCAATTGCCGCGTTGGCAGGCTCATTGAAAAAGTTGTTTGGAAGATTTAGCGGTCGGAAAAGCCAATCGGAGTAAGGCACTAACATCTGTTGCATACGGATGTCAAATTGTCTTCTGTAACCCGTCAGAGCTTTAGTCGGCGCATTTTCTGTTCCGCGACTCGGCAGCGAAATTCTGGTGACAGTTCCCAACCCGGAGTATGAGTGACGTCCAGTTACTGTTCCTGGTGCTTGCCGTGATTTATGCCTGGGAGTGCTCGTTCTGGTTTCCACGCGGGTTTGTGGTGGTTCGGACCTGGTTAGGAAACCGCTGGCACCTGCTCCATCCTGGAGTGTTATTGGGAAACCAAGGAGGAGGAGTGGTATTTGCCCACCCTATTATTCCATTAGGGACTTTGCTGGGGGCTGCTGAGTTTCCGCTCCAGCTTTCGCCCGCAGGTGTGGCTTGCGCGCAAATCAAAGATTCGCCTCTTCCCCAAACTGGAAAATTCGTCGCCTGGGACGAAATCAGCAACTCCAAACTCAGTGAAAAAAAGATTTTGATAAATCGCGAACTGTTCTTTCAGACGGTTTCACCTTCACTCGCCAAAAAGCTCTATCAGATGATGCTGGAAATCAAAGAATCCAAAGTAGAGGAGCGCAATGAAAGGATAGGTAAACACTTGAAAGAAACCTTCGAGATCTCAAGGATCGAATCGCGCTGGCGCGAATTCCACGAGACCACCAGATTTCTTCACCTGGCCACCAATGTTTTGTTTGCCTATTTATTTGTTTTAGCACCGCTGCTGCTGGGGTTGTTCGGTTTTCGGCGATGTTGGCTGATCCTGCTGGCCGGTGTCCTTGGGCTCACATCGCTCATAGCTATTCTGTTCAGCCGGGCTCATAAGAAAGTTTTTCCGGAAGCTGAGGAGGAACGGTTTACTCACAGCATTATTGTTCTGCTGTCTCCAGCTACCGCCATTCGCGCTCGGGATGTGTTATCCCGGTTTTTGTTTGCTGCCTATCACCCATTGGCCCTCACGAAGGTATTTTGTAAGCCGGAACGATTCCGTGAACAGGCCGGAATTTATCTGCGCCAAATTCGATACGGTGCCGCTAACAGGCAGCAGACCCGGCAGGGAAGGCCCGAGGCGAGCGAAACCGACCGTTACTGGCGGGCACTCAGCCAGGCAACGCTGGAACAGTTTTTGAAAGCTCATAGTCTTGAACCCCAGCAACTGCTGCAATCTCCGAGCGCTCTGGACGAAAGTTGTCTTTCCTACTGTCCGCGTTGTCTAGCCCAATTCACGACACGCGAGGGTGCCTGCTACGATTGCGGGGGGGTTCTTTTGCTGCCCTTAACGAGGTCGGCATAACAGGTCCAGACGTGTATGGGATGAATAGAGCGAACACAGCGGACAGAAGTTTCCTACCGGAATCCTCCACTACCAGATGAAGCAACTCAAGCGGATCGCCCGAGCGAGAAATCCCTTATTGGCTCACGGCCCGATAGAATGCACGCAGAGCGGCAGGGTTTGTATCCTGGCACTGCGCGAGGCCATTGGCTGCGCAAATCACATTGGACAAAGGAAACCAGGGTCCTGAAACATTTGTAGCTCGTAGAACCTGGTAAGTCGCTGCTACTGTGCCAGTCAGGCCTATGTTCCAAATACCTCCCAATCGCGTCAGCGGCAACATTCTGCATGCTGCCGGTGGGGTGAACGTTGCTACGGAGAATCTAAAGATATTTCCACTATTCAAAGTGCCGCCAGTCCTGGTAGTACCATAGAAAGAGCCGTCGTTGTTCGCTGCTAACGCACGGTCAGGTGAAGCGCCGTTGGTCCCATTGAATGAAGCCAGTGAGGTAAAGACGCCGTTGGTTGTAATGCTAAACACTGTTCCCTCGTCGTTGGTTCCACCGCTCGAGGTTGTGCCATACAACGCTCCATCAAGCCCCACGATTAAATCGGCGCCGGGGTAAGCACCGTTGGAGCCATCAAAAGAAACAAGCGTTGTAAGCGAGCCATTGGTGGTAATCCGAAATATGGTGCCAGAGGCCGAGTGCCCGCCGCTGTAGGTGGTCCCGTAGAGGTTGCCATCCGCTCCCAATGCGAGACCCGCTTCCGGATCGCTGCCATTGTTGCCAGTAAATGACACAAGCGTAGTGAGCAGGCCATTGGTTGTAAGCCGGAATACGGTGCCATTGTCGGTCTGCCCGCCTTGGGATGTTGTGCCATAAAAAGCTCCATCCCCCGCAATGGCCAAACCTGAATATGGTGACGCTCCGTTTGTTCCAACAAAGGATATCAATTTCGTAAGTGTCCCATTGGTAGACACGCGAAAGACAGTCCCCACATTACTTATCCCTCCGTTGGCAGTGGTCCCGTAGAAAAAACCGTCGACAGCTTGAACCAAGCGTCCCTGAGGGAAGGAAATTTCTAGAAAGGAAGCTACCGTAGTCAATTGTCCGTTTGTTGTGATGCGGAATATAGTTCCGTCCCCACTACTCCCTCCAAAGATTGTTGTGCCATAAAATGCCCCGTCCGCTCCCTCAAGCAAAGGAGCTTGCGGAGAGTACCCGGTTGGAGTGGTCAGGTTGGTTAGGGTCACAAATCCAACATTGGGTGTGAAGCGAAAGACTGTGTCCAACCCACTCCCGCCATAAGAGGTCGTTCCGTAAAATGAGCCATCAGCACCACGGGCAAGTCCGTTGGGATTGGCGTTAGCGCCAGTACTGGGGAAAGCATACGACTCTTGAATGGTGGCAGCATGAAGCGGAAGGGTTCCACCTTCTAGTAAAGCACTTGCTGCAAGAACGAGAAGATGTTCAGGACGCAATCTCATAATTCATCCCAGGAAATAGCAGTGAAGCCTGTCGCCGCGGGCACATCTGCCAAAGCTTCATCATAATGAAATTTAAAATGTCCGTTCATTTTAACTGATTTAACTACGCAAGAGCCGGCGTAATCAAAATCGTTGTTTCCGCCGCCACTCAGGACGAAGTCAGCTTGGGGAGCATAAATCGAGCCGATGAAGGCGGCATTTCCACCCAGGGTGAACGATTTGTTGGAAGGTAATCCGTAATATGTAAGGTTTTTTGATTGCCCTCCCTGATTGATGATTCCCTGGCCGCTAATTTTGACGTCAGCCGCCCCAACATACATCGAGACGCTGGCGCCTGGGGCTAAAACAATTTTCTCACTATCAAAGGTATCAGTGACATACAGCACCACATTCGCACCCGTAATGTAAACACTTCCGCTCAGGGCCGAAACTTTCCAGGCTCCGGAATTGTTCAAAACATAATTATAAGCCGCCCCGTTGATCTTGTATTTACCCGACAGGGGGGTGAGCCAACTGGAAACCGAGGGAAGGGTGACCTCGGAAATCGTAAAGCTTGCATCGTCCTTGAAATGCCCCTTTTGAATTCCTGGTGTTCCCGCATCCACCCAGGCGTTGTCTCCTACTGAGCCATGAGCTCCGGTTCCCACCTTGCTTCCCGGTCCGGTGTGTACTGACCCTTTGATGCTGGCGTTTCCGACGTTAATATCGTTGCCCTTCGTGCTAGTAGTAGTCACTTGAGCAGTATCTTTAGCTTTTGTTGGATCATACATTCCACCGGTGCTGTATTTTGAGTCCGAAGAATTGAAGCTGTCGATAGCGACGCCTCCGCCTTTCAACTCGATCGTCGTCGAAACCACCATTCCGCTTGGAATACCCGCGATGGATTTTCCTTTTGTGCCGACTTGAACAGTCCGAGATATCGGTGGCCGGGAAATGGGACCCGGCACATAAGCAACGGACACCAGGACAGGGTCAACATTAGTTACCGCCGGACGGGTCCTGATGTCCACGACCGAGTAGCTGTCGCCTAAATAATTTGTTTTTTGGAAAATTCCACCGCCGATGTTAACCCAGGAATTAACTGCGAAATTATTTGTGGTTACTCCACTGTTCAGATGGGCCATGGCCTCTTCGATACCGGCTTCGGCCACCACCAGTGCTGCATTCCAGGCCTGAGCCCGTGTCACCGACAATTGCTGGTTGTAAATGAGGGAGAGATAACTGCCAATAGTTATTCCCAGAATGACGCACGTCAGCAGTGCCACCAGTAGAACCCCGCCTTCATCCAATTTAACTTTCCTGCCAATAATCATAGAACCGGCTTATTGCGAATCACGATTTGCGCCTCCTGCATATCTTCGGTATTCACTTTTTTTCCAAGAATAGTGCGCGAACATCGCCAGGCGACGCTGATCGATTTTCCCTGCGTTATGCTGGTGGTGTTGCTAAACACACCGCCAGGCTGAGGAATATTGCTGAACATTGAAAACTTCAGGCTGTCGCACCCGGATAACAGCACGTTGGTTTTACCGCTGGTTTTCCATTGCAGTAATTGACGGGTGTTGGGGTCGTAAAGGTAAGTTAAATTGGTGGTCCCCAGATAATTGAAAACGATTTGATTGGTCGCGAAGCTGACGAGATTTTTTGAAACCCTTATATCCCGGGTCATCTGGTCCAGGGCGTTGCGGCTGGCCTGCTCCATGACCACGTAATTGCCCATCCCCACGAAGGTCCGATTGCTGGTTACGAAAACCGTCATGACACTTGCAAGGACCAGCGAGCCCACCCCTGTGGACACCAGGAGCTCAACCAGGGTCATGGCGCGAGTTGCGCCCCGGCTTTTCCCTGATGTGCTGTTAAAACCATGCATAAGGTCTCCTAAAAAAAAGCAACTTATCGGCCAACCGCGATGTAACTCTCGATTCCTTCGCGAGCGGCGTAGGTTTGCATCGAACGAGTGTGCTGAAGTTTGCCCGACGTCCAAGAAACGGACACTGTGACCAATGTCATGTTGGTACGATAAGCGTCCGGCAGTGTGCCTGCGGCAGGAACGCTGGTTTTGAAAGTGCCCGTATAAGTTATCCCGCCACCACCGCTAGCGTCACTTTTGGGATCGAATGACTCGGTCCAGGTGGCCGGGTTGTAAACCGTGTTGGAGAGTTGGTCAAACGAGCAAACACGAATCGCTTCCAGCTTGGTAAGCATGATTTGTGCAGCGCGCTGGGCCTCTCTGCTGGTGCGAACGGTCGAAAATCCAGAGGCGAACCCGCCATAAAGAGAGGTAAGCATGATGGCGACAATAGTCAGGGCCACCACGTTTTCGACGAGGGTGAAACCGCCTGTGCTGGAGCGAGCCGTAGTATTTGTCCGAATGTTCATTACAGTAACTTTCAAATCTTTGTTGCCGCGGATGACTTTCATCCTGTCATCATCTGCCAGCAGTTTAACCTCCCCTAAGGTGATAAGACTATCAGGGGAGGGTAGGGACTTTCCGCCGGTGCTCTTCACTAATCAATTCCAGGGGTTTTCCCGGTGAGGCGGTGGATTGCATTACAAAATCAGTTGCAATCTTACCCGACCGGCTTTCGGACATGCTACGGCTCCCTGCAAACCAATGTTTTGCGGGTTTTTGAAGAAGAATGGCGGGCCCTTATAGCTTCGGCAGGATTAAACAGCCAGCGGAATTCCAAACCAATGCCCCAGGATCGCAAGCGTTCCCACGGTAAGACCTCTGATCAACTGCTTCACCGGTTCAATCTGCAGAACCAAAATAACGAGAATAAATCCATACCGCGCGATCTGGTAATAAAATTCGAAACTCATCCCGGTCAGAACACGCACTACTTGAGACCCATCCAAGGGTGGAATTGGCAGCAGGTTAAAAAAACAAAGCAGCAAACTTAATTTGGCCATGCTGAAACAAAAAGCTCCCATACTGTCCCATTGAGCAATCATCGTAAGCCGGCAAAGCCCCATTAGAATGAAAGCAAGCAACAGATTCATCCAAGGTCCGGCCAGTGTGACAAGAATGTCATCCATACGCGGATTGCGAAGATTGTACGGGTTCACAGGCACCGGCCTGGCCCAACCGATGAGGAAGCGACCGTAAGTGGAACCACCTAAGGAAAGAAAAAGGATCAATAACGGCATGACCACTGTGCCGATCGGGTCAATATGAACGAGCGGATTGAGCGAAACCCTCCCCTGTAAACGAGCTGTATCATCGCCACATTTAAGTGCCATCCATGCGTGTCCAAACTCATGGCAGGTCAGCAGAATAACCAGACCCAAGTACTCAATCAGCCCATCTATAAGCGCTCGTGGCTCCATTGGTTCGGCAGGGTATCAGACCGACTGGAAGGTGAATAGGCAATAACGGCCCGTAACAGGTCAGCAGGCAGCCTGAGCTGCATATGTTGCTTGCACGGAGTCCGTTTTTCCGAACTGATGATGGTAGGTGCAAGTGCAGGCGAATTAGGGTCCTTCTCTTGGCAGAAAGGGTTTCCTACCCCTGATGCGAATCAAAAGGAATGTTCTTAAAGTAATCCCATCGACCTTGAGAGTTCCAAGGAGGAGCCCTTCGGAACAGAGTCGCTGGTGCGATTTCGTCGGTAGGGCGCGATTCGGGAAATCAAATAAAAGAAATGAAATCATCCAAAGCAATATCTCTAGTTATTATCGGCGCATTGACGGCAACTACCTCAGTGCTCGCAGGTTCAAGCGTTACCAACAGCGGCGCCGCAATCACAAACGACCTGATGAGGGTAACAGTCAAGGCAGTCTGCACCTCGACAAACCAAACCGGCGGTTTTACTAATCAAGTGGTAGGCAATCTACATTTCATCCAGGATTGTGCTGCCGATATGGGTATTACCAACTTTACAGGTCTTTCGTTGGTGTTTAATCGGACCAATAGATCACTGGATGTTGTGAGCGGAACCAATCAAATGTTTGTGTGCACAGCACTAAATTTTGAACAGGGTCTCTCGATTACCAATTCCACAACCAATAGCACGAAGATTGAGAGTCTTGCATTCATCTTTGTGGGCACCAATACGACCAGCGGTGGGACTATAACGACAACCGAAAGAATTACCTTTGGCTCTACCAATCAAATCACCTCGTGGAGTCTGATTGGCCACTTCCAATATGCAGTTGGAGCAACCGGCACGAATGCCGCCGCCATTTGCCGAGGGGTCCTCATAGCCGGATCTCCAGTGATTAGGCACCGTGATCGGGACAATGACGGTGATGACGATGATGACGATAATGGGGGGAACAATGGTAACAACGGCAATAATGGAAATAATGGGAACAATGGCAACCATGGCCGCGGCAACAAGGGTCATAGCAAGAACCATAGGAGCGATTGAAATGTCTTGAATGGCAAGAACAGTTGCGTTTTACAGTAGACAGTAGGCAGGGACCCGGCTTTAGGCCGGGTCTCTTGTTTTTACCGCGGGTAGATCGTGCAAATCAAGAAACCTGTTAACTACACTTAACAAATCAGAAACCGAAGCTGGATATGTATGGCACGAATTAAATGACAATTCAGCTATGTTGGCGCGCTGTGCGGAGCCTTCAATAATGGTTCATGGGGTGAACTCATAAAGTTGGGAAACCAAAGCGAACATTAACAGCTAATCTGAAGTGCTCACTCTTTGTTAGCTTAGTTCTCTCTTGTTAAGAACCAACCCGACCGGTTAGGGCCCGCTAAGTCGATAAAATGAATTGGCGGATGTGATTACGTTGGTCTGGGGATTTTGGGTGCCCAAATCTGTCCATTGCGCGTTTGGAGACAGCACGCTTGTTTGCTGAAGGTGGAAAGTCGGACCATTCGCCCAGGCCAGGACGACGTTCGGTCCTGACCGGGTGATCGTCAACACAGGTTGAATACCAAATACGAAATTGTCAGCCGTAGCTGTAACAAAATCAGGATTGGAACATTCCAGGCGAACCCCGGCGCGCACGGCGTTAGCTGGAGCGATGCCCAAAACCACTAGCCGCTGCGTGAAAGGAGCGAAAACGAGTGGGCCATTAGGATCATCCAACAAGCCACCTGCCGAAGCAACCTTGTTGCCGCCGGAGTTAAACCAGTCAATAAAATATGAAACGCCTGCGGGCTCTTCATTGTCATACGTCACCGTGGCAAAATACCGCCCGCCCGGTATGACTACGACACGGTTGCTGACAGCCGTCTGCAGTCCGGCGCGTCCGACAAAATCAGGTTTGTCAGCATCGCTACCTGCTAAATCAAGACGCCAATTGCTGGATGCCTGAGAAACCTGAACCCAGGAATTAGCATCTCCGGTAGCGAAGGCTTCCCATCCCGGCAGTCCAAATCGATTTGTAGCCAGGTTCTCATAGTAAAACTCGCTCTGCGTTAGTTCGAAATTTCCGTTGTAAAGCAGATTGGATTGAGCCAAAACCCAACTGGGGCAAACGAGAACCAGAAAAAAGATAAACAATCGTTTCATTTAAACATCTCTAACCATTGAGGAATCACCATGTTAACTCGTAAATTAGGACCAATGAGACGTCAATAGAAGACTTTGATGGCTCACCAATCTTCACCAGAAACCAAAGACTTGCCCAAGTGTTTGAGATGATGTGAAAAGAATGCGTTTAGTCCTCTTGGCCGGCGGCATGCTACCGCTCTTTTTGCAAGCAGGAAACGTTCAGGATGAGCATATTATGTGGTTCTCACTTGGGGTTCCTCTACCTGGTACTAACGGGGGTGTCGAGGCAGAAGTATATTATGAGAACGAGTGGCTGGACTACCAGACTCGGACGCTGTCCTTCCTGTTACAGCCGCGATGGTTTAGGACCGCTGTAATACCAAACTGCCTTGAGGATGTTCCACTTTCGGACCAAGGCACCTCACTTGTTCTCCGCATTACCAAGACCACAAACGGTCTTTTGCGTTTTTTGCTAAGAGTTCGGTCGACTAAACGCGATGTTTGGCGCGAAATTGAACACAGGAACAGTAATATCACTCCATTCCTGTTTACTTTTTTTGCTGACCGAAGGCCTGTCCGCGCACTTATGTCAGGACAATTTGCGAATGCCCGTGGCATTAACACGATGACCAAGTTGGCGCGTAAGGGCGAAGCTTACGAAACCGAGTTGACGATTTGTCCCGACACAATTTTTGACTTGGCTGGGGGAGTGAAGATTAAAGAATTAAGTGTAGTTGCAGCTTTCGGAGAATATCAACACGAGTTTCCTCGCGTCGAAATCAGAAAGTCGCTTCGTGATTTTTACGCAAATCGACGGCCCTGGTTTTCAGAGGACTATCTCGGCCCGCCGATTCTTATCCGAAGCGACATTGTGCGCCTGCGCCATTCACCTGAGAAATGGGAAGCGATACCAGCAGCCGAACCCCCGGGTGAACCGGCCAGAACCCGCTAGCTCTACAATGAATCAGAAAAAGGCTTTCCTTTAGCCGGCGATTCGTCCCCTTTTATCGCTGTATCAAATTGCCCGCTCTCAAGCAGCCCGGTAATCGGGGGATACATAACTGAGTTCTTTATTGATCGAGCTTGGCGAAACCTGAATGAGAAGTCAAAAAACGGCTTAAGCCGCAAGTTTGAGCCACACTTCGGTCCAGAGTCCGGCCATCCCTTTACGTCGAAATTTTGGGCGCGATTTTATGAATGTAGTCTTACTCTTCAGGTCGGCAGAAGATTCTCGGGCTTAGATTTTCGGACGCGAATCTTGAGTTTCTGATTCCCTCTGCTCACGGCACCGAACGAACGCGCCAGAAGTTATTGCTGCCTGGTATGGGAGTATTGGTAAAGATTATTACGCCGCTCGTACCGATCGTATTCGTCTGCTGGCCAACCCAACTTATTGGCGCGGACAGATTCAACGCGCGATCGAGCGCATAATTTGTCGCTGGACACCCAATATAGGAGAGCTGCAGATCGCCATTCGGCAAGGATTTGCCCGCAAGCTGGCGGAACCCAGGCGGGTCGCCTAGCACCGCGCGCGCCACGTTAGGCGAGAGCTTCCCGCCCGCCGTGCTGAAAGTCCCGCCCGCAAACAAATTGGTGCCCGACAACGCCAGGCCATACACTATGCCGTCCACCCCCGAACTGAGGGAGGCCCAACTGCTGCCGTTCCAGTTGCCGATATTGATCGGCGGCAAACCACCCTGCCCGCTGAAACCGCCCCCCGCATACAGATTAGTTCCCGACACGGCTACCGCAAATACCTGGCCATACAACCCCGCGCCCAGTGCCGACCAGGCATTGCCGTCCCATTTGGCGATGCCATTGATTTGATTGCCACCGGCGTAGTTGAAGAACCCGCCGGCATACACGGAGCCGCCCGACACTGCCACTGAGGTTACCCAATTATTCATGCCCGCATTCGCCCCTATGGGTAGCGCCCACCATGCGGTGCCGTCCCATCTCGCGATGCCATTGACTTGAGAAGTGCAGCACGCTGTGCTCGCGCTAACGAAAGCGCCGCACGCATACACGTCGCTGCCAGAAACCGCGAGCCCAAATACCTGGCCACCAGCCACGCCGTTGCCCAGCGTCGACCAACTGCTTCCGTCCCATTTGGCGATGTCACTCGCTGAGTTGCCTCCCGCCTTGTTAAAATCGCCACCCGCATACAGGTTTGTCCCCGACACTGCCAGCGCATACACATACCCGTTGATCCCTGAGCCCAGCGGCGACCAACCGTTGCCGTCCCATTTGGCAATGTTAGCGACTGGGCTGACGCCCGCTGTGACGAAACCGCCGCCCGCATACACGTTGCTGCCGGCCACAGCGAGGGCATAGACCGCGCCACCTACCCCGGAGCCTAGCGGCGACCAAGTCCGACCGTCCCATTTCGCAATATTAGTTGCGGCCACAATTCCAACGTTTGTGAAGTTGCCACCAATGTAAAAATTCCCGGAGTCGTCCACGGCTACAGCGTAAACCGGCCCGCTTGCGCCGCCTGGGCTGCTCCAGTTGGCATCGCTGAAGGTCGCTGCCTTCAGCGACGATACGTTTATAGCGTCCAACAGGAGCGCAGCAAGGATGATTCGGTTAGTCATTGAGTTCATGAGTTTTCTTTTGAGTGAGACAGAGTGGGGAGCGGGTGCGGCCCTGCGCTGTTTTCTTAAGCACAGGTTAGCAACCTACCCCGAAACGGGTCAAGGTAGCAAAATGACGGCGGATATTTAAACTCGCAGCTTGCACATATTACATTATCAGTGACTGACACTATGAGGTTATGGGCGACGAAGGCGGAAAGAATGGGAACTGTTCGTGGCAGGTATACTTACAGATTTGGTAGCACCATCATTACTAATAGTGAATGGACCCGGGGTCCATAATGGCGAAGCGGAGAGAGCGAAGCTCTGTTCTAAAATAAACTCGGCTGTGTTCGCCGCTGGCCAGGAAAGTTTCAAGTCCGCACCGTAGTGAAAGATTGAGAGCAGCGGCAGATCCCGCAGGTAGGCCCGGGCGATATAAGCAGACACTTTGCCACCAGCAATCGTGAAACTGCCTCCCGCGTAAAGGTCACTACCGGAGACGGCTATCGCCCAGACGCCGTCGTTAATTCCCGACCCCAGTGCCGACCAACCGGTGCCATCCCATTTGGCAATGTTACCGGGACTGCTGCCTGCGATTGGGAAGAACCCCCCGGCGTAGATGTTGCTTCCGGAACTCGCCAGCGTGAACACAACACCGTTCAATCCTAAGCCGAGCGGCGACCAATTCGTCCCATCCCATTTTGCAACGTGGTTGGCACTGGTGCCACCTGCATTGGTGAAATATCCCGCTGCGTACAGGTCGCCACGCGAGATTGCCAGTGCACGTACAGTCTCATTTACTCCCGAACCTAATGCTGACCAGTTGCTCCCGTCCCATTTGGCGATGTTACTGACCGCAGTACCGCCGGCATTCGTGAAAGCCCCGCCTGCAAACACCTGGCCGTCCGATACTGCCAGCGCAAAGACAGTGCCTCCCTCGATTCCTGAACCTAGCGGCGACCAACCGCTTTCGTCCCATTTAGCGATATTAGCAACCGGAGTGCCGCCGGCAGTTGCGAAACTGCCACCTGCATAGACGTTGCTGCTCAACACTGCCAACGCGGACACCGGGCCGTCCATTCCCGAACCTAGTCCCGACCAATTGCTACCGTTCCATTTGGCAATGAAATTGGCTGCGGCCGCATTGGCTGTTGTGAAGTAACCACCCGCATAAACGTTGCTGCCCGATGCCGCCAACGCATAAACCTGGGGTGAAAATATATCCCCCACCCCTGAACCTAAAGGCATCCAGGTGTTCCCGTTCCATTTGGCAACAGAATTGGCCAGGCTGCCACCTACGGTTTTGAAATTACCGCCCGCGTAAAGGTCGGTGCCGGACACGGTGAGAGAAGAGACCCAGCCCTCATTTCCCACACCCAGCGCTGACAAGGCGGTGCCATTCCATTTGGCAACACGAGCGGCTGCGATGCCCGATGCGGTCGTAAACTCGCCGCCCGCGTAGAGGTCGCTGCCACCTAATGCCAGCGCATGCACAATGCTATTCATGCCCGACCCCAAGGACTCCCAACTGTTCCCATTCCATTTTGCAATGTATTTACTGCTGATGCCGCCTGCATTTGTGAAGGAACCAGCGGCATATAAATCAGTGTCGGACACCGCCAGGGCGCGGACATTGCTGTTTAGTCCCTCAGGAACATTGCTGTCCAGCCCCGAACCTAACGCTGACCAACTGTTTCCATTCCATTTAGCCACACGATTGGCAGCATTGTTAGTTCCACTGCCGGCCGTGGTGAAAATGCCTCCTGCAAACAGATTGCTGCCTGACACCGACAGCGCATACACATACCCGTTGATCCCTGAGCCCAGCGGCGACCAACCGCTGCCGTCCCATTTGGCCAGATATTTTATTGACGCATCCCCGGCAGTGGTGAACTGTCCCCCGGCGTACACGTTGCTGCCCGACACCGCAATTGCGTGGACCACGTAGCCCACCCCAGTGCTAAGAGCTGACCAACTGCCTCCGTTCCACTTGGCGATGTACTTGGCGCTGCTGCCATTCGCGGTGGTGAACTGTCCACCAGCATAGACATCGTTGCCTTCCACCGCTAAAGCCAGCACATCGCTGTTCATTCCGGAACCTAACGGCTCCCAACTGCTGCCGTTCCATTTGGCAATGTGTGCCGCTGCACTACCACCGGCGCTCGTAAATCTGCCTCCTGCGTAAATATTAGTTCCCGAAACTGCCAGCGCTTGAACGATATCATCCATCCCTGAACCGAGCGCTGTCCAATTGTTCCCATTCCATTTGGCGATTTTGTTGGCAACAACATTTCCAACGACGGTAAAGCTGCCGCCCACATAAAGATTGCCCGCCGCATCCACTGCGCTGGCAAGAATTCTACCATCCGCACCTGGAATGCCGCCCATGCTGGTCCAATTGGCATCCGTGAAATCCGCAGCGGGTGCAGAAACATTCGCGCAGCAGGAAATTGCCAGTGCGAGGGCCCGAAACACAACCTGGAAAAATCGGGAGAAATGTTTCATTGATTAAACCTAGAACAGATTCCTTTTTGGGATAGGTGCGATTCTACGCGAGCGCCTTACAAAGTAAAGATTAATCACGGGTTAGTTCCGTTGAGCTGGGCAATTGCTCAAAAGCCGCGGCCGTAATTCTTGCACGAAAATCTCTTCTGACCTGCCGGTACTTACTAGACCAAGGCGTCAGCCGTCCCGTGCGGGACTTGTTCACTCGGAACGCCCATACCCAAAGCTAAAGCATTGGGCTTTTGTCATCGGCATCCCTTCGGGATGAAGACCGCAGCGCCTGTGCAAAAGTTGAATCGTATCCCCCGGAATGAACACCGGAGGCTCCAGTGCAAAATTGAATCGGCATCCTCCGAAATCGAGACCGCAGACCAGGTACAAAAGTTGAGATCGTTCCGTAACGAGCTTCCCGTCTCCCGAAGGGAGAAATGACCTTAGCCCAACCTTTAAAGGTTGGGTAACCTAAATTCGTGGGCATAAGTCCCAAAGGGACGACTGAATCCTACTCGTGTTCCAGGACGAATGGTCATTACCAACGGTACTTATGAGACCAAGGTGTCAGCCGTCCCTTGCGGGACTTGTTCACTCGGAACGCCCGTACCCAAAGCTAAAGCATTGGGCTTTTGTCATCGGCATCCCTCCGGGATGAAGACTGCAGCGTCTGTGCAAAAATTGAATCCGCATGCCCGGAATGAACACCGCAGCCTCCCACGCAAAAGTTAAATCGCATCCCCGGAATGAACACCGCAGGCTCGCGTGCAAAATTGAATCCGCATCCTCCGGAATGGAGACCGCAGACCAGGTACAAAAGTTGAGATCGTTAACGAGCTTCCCATCTCCCGAAGGGAGAAATGACCTTAGCTCAACCTTTAAAGGTTGGGTAACCTAAATTCGTGGGCATAAGTCCCAAAGGGACGACTGAATCCTACTCTTCTCACCCAGTTATTTGTGCCCAGGAGGTCACGGCCATCGACGCAGTGCGACGTATCTTCCTGACGAGAGCACATAGGGCAGAAATAGCCGTCAGCAGAGTCAGGATAAAAATCTGACTCACAGAAAATAGCGCCAGCAGTAGCGGGTCACCGCAAACAATGTCAAAGGTTGTGCGGCACGCGAGAATTAAGGTTCCAACAAGTATCAGGATGCCGGACCAATACCCGGGCGAAAGCATCGCGTGGTGTATCCTTGCCTTTCCAAGGTGCCGTACCTGCAAGATATTGAGGCCTGTAACGGCAATCATGACTAGCATGATCTTTGACAGCGTGAGTTCTGGCAGGCCTAAAGTGTTACCAAGGAGAATATCCCTAACCACCCCCTCCCTCTGCCAAAAGCAGTAACCGTTGATCAAGGTTAATGAGCCCACGACGATCCAGGCCGTTCGGAAAAACCAGACTTCAACCAGCGTCTCCCTCGCGCCACCTTTTGAAAACTCCGTCTGTATTTGCTTTTGGGTACCGCATCGGCGCACGGCGATGAGAAACGCTTCCTCCTCTGACAATCCCTTCCCCATCAGCGTAACGATCGAGTCCCGCAGGTGTGTTTCCAATTCATCGACACTCTCTCGGTTTATCGCGACACTTTTGGAAAGCCCTTGGCGCCAGTCATGGATTGCTCGCTCAAGATCGAAGGCGGGTGAATTTTCCATAAATTGCAGGTCAAGTTCGAGTTCGCAAAATCATTTCGCCACGATGCTGTTCATAAATTCGATTACCGGCAGGAGCACACCAATCATGATTGGAATCGTGATGAAAATCAGCACCGCAGTTATCCAGGCAAAAAATCCCATCCAGGAACTCTTTGCAGGGGATTTTCGCAGCCAAACGTAAAGGCAGTAAGCCAAAGAAAGCAACGGCGGCACGGCGAGAAAGGAGCGGCCCAAACCCATAACCAGCCGTGTGAAAGCGGGCAACTGTGCCCCGTGCAGGGCCGCGGCCATCATGTCCGGAAGATGCAGAATTCCCCAGAGAAACCAGCAAACGATACTGAAGAAAATGAGAATCAAACCGTGGATGATCAAGTTGCGTGGATTACGATTCACCTTGGCAAACTCCGGCTCAAGCTTCTCGGGGTTGCCGACCCGGTGGGTGGCAATCATAAAGGATTCTTCTGACGATAAGCCTTTGCATTGCAGTTGAACTACCGAATCGCGCACGTGCGACTCCAACTCTTGGAAATTCTCGATTTTAACCTGTGGTGATTGGCTAAACCTTGCCAGCCATTGCCGCAACGCAATGTTCAGATCGAACTCGGAGATGTTTTCCATAATTTTGCCAGGGTTGTGTGAACGGACAGCCAGTGTTCCTTCTCCTCTTTCAACGCCTTGCGGCCTTCTTTGCGGAGCCAGTAATACTTCCGCTTCCGGCCTGTGTCAGCTTCCCGCCACTCAGATTCGATCATATCCTCCCTTTCCATCCAGTGCAGCACCGGATAAAGCATTCCCTCCGTCCACTCGATTTTGCCTCCAGACAATTCGCGAACCCTCTGGATGAGGGCATAACCGTAACTCTCGCCTTCCGTGAGGACGGACAAAACCAATGGCACAGTTGAGGCCGCGACTAGTTCCTTCGGAATCATGTCCCGACTATACATTGCGATGCTATGCATGTCAAATCTGAATCATCGGTGGTATGGTCCATTGGACTTTTACTGAACCTACTTCCTGCGCGAGACTAATTCATTTCTTCCAACCATCCTGCCGCCGATTCCCCGGTCCAGCTCGTAGGCACGTGGTATCAGGATTTTCGATTCGGAATCAGCGTGGCAGAGAAACGATTTCAAACCACGGGCGGCGTCATTGTAAAAATGCTAAAGATAGAGGCTTGACCACTTTTCCGGAGCACTCATCGTGTTTCAATAATTCGTCCTGTCTCATATACCAAAGTCATGAAACCTCGAATTTGAGCAGAAACTGCCCCGCTTATCAACTCGACGTCAGATACGACATGGATAGGAAATACATCCTGAGCAACCCGCCCCAGTTTTTCATAGTTCTGAGACAACTCGTTCGAATTTGGTGTTAACACGCCATAATAAAATCCGACCTGTCCACGTTCGGTAATGATAACGGGATACAATGTGCTGATACTGTGCTGATACCATTATCGCCTTCAGGAGAGGGCGTCAGATAGCCGGTGAGTATCGTTCGGTCAACCAACGTAAACACCGCGCGTACAATGAAGGTTTCCTCAGAGGGATCAAGTGGCTCTTTTATTTTGCGAGGCCTTACCGTCGCTTCATCCTGCCCCTCTTCGCCCTCCTCATCTAAACCAAACTCCCACACCGGAAACCTATTAAGATCCTCAATTGTAAGTTCGTAAACTTGTTTGCGGATTTTCATGCCAGTTAAGCTTGGTCTCAACTCATAGTTTGGTTTGGTGTTTGTTCATCCGTTTGCTGAATTCCAAATTGCATTTGAACTTTGAGGGTGAGGCAGTAGGCGTGCACTTGCCAGTTCGCATGCCTCAGTGAGCAGAGACGATTTCCATCACTGTCTCCACAGATTGATCCGAAATGTGCACCCCACGGTCGTTATGATTTGTGCAGTTCGCTCAACCGTTTCCTGACTGGTTCTGGAAGAGCATTCCAAACTGTCTTCGGGCAAGTTTCAAACACACCCTTGGCCACGACCGAATACCGACTCGTGTTCCCGGACTTACGGTGGACCAGGTCCAAATGGCGGACGCCGTCGAAAAACCAAATCGGGAAGATGACTCGATATAAACGAACCACCCTTGCCCTTGAAGAATCCGTCGGTGTTCATTGAGAGGCTCTCATGAGTGGTTGCTGTATCCACCCAAGTCAGCGTCCAGGAAAGCCGTCCGTCCTTTGCCTTCAGGAATTCCAACCGACTTCCTTTGGCGTCCAAAGCGACCGTTGTTTCTTCGCGAACAAATCCGGTGACCGGGATGTCCGTCGCGCGACCGGTGTCGACAGGTGTGAAGCAGCTAAATCCTGCCAAAGTTGCCAAGAGAAATGTCTTCAGTGTTCGCTTCATGGCTCCCATTGTTCCTTTAGTTTGTTTTGTGTGCGGCGTGTTCAGGTATTATGACCGACTTCAATGAGCGACGGCAAGGAATCTTAACGATTCAGCAGGAGAAAAGCTCGCCCTCGCCCGTTCCCTCTCCCCCAAGGCGAGGGCAATCCTTTTGGCAGCCAGAGCTGCAACACAGATCGATGATTGGTGAACGCCGCGAGAAGTGCTCCGTTTCTCTGAGTGAAGAGCCGCTTAAATATCTCAAGGAGAGTGCGATGATTTTGTCAGCCAGAGCCGCAGCCCAGGTTGTTAACTTTGGTGAGCCCCGCGAACTGCCCTCTCCCTGGGGGAGAGGGAACGGGTGAGGGCGAGCTTTCCTTCACCTGAATCATTCCACCTTAGTATAGAATGGGGCCGCCTCACATTCAGATATACATCGGCCATGATTGTACCAATCACTCGACGATACACCTTAATTTCTTCTTCTGGGCACGTCTCTCCCGCGGCACGGAACCTTAGCCGGAACGATTCACGAGGAGAAAAAGCTCGCCCTCACCTGTTCCCTCTCCCCAAGGAGAGGGCAATTCTTTTGGCATCCGTAGTTGCAACAGATTGATGATAGGTGAACGCCGCGAAAGTGCTCCGTTTCTCTGAGGGAAGAGCCCGCTTAAAAATCCCAAGGAGAGGGCGATGGTTTTGTCAGCCAGAGCTGCAACACAGGTTGTTAACCTTTGTGAGCGCCGCGAACTGCCCTCTCCCTGGGGGAGAGGGAACGGGTGAGGGCGAGCTTTCCTTCACCTGAATCATTCCACCTTAGTATAGAATGGGCTGCCTCACAGCCATGCTGTGGTGTCTCAAACGATTGCTTCACCTAAGCCGTTAACGCCTTTGTTTTAATCTGGAATGCCGCGAGCGGCGAGCCCATTGCTAAAACAGACATCGGTATTGAATTAAGAAATTCCTCGGCACTGCGAAGTGTTTTCAGCGATGCAGGTTTCTCTGAATCGCGCAAAAAATGTTGGGTCATGAAAACCAAATCGTTTTGACTACCGATTATCTTGCGGTCTGTCCGGCCGACCACTGTAACCTGGTTCAGATCAGGCCGGTGCGCTGAATGGATACCAACAATGTCGAAAAGCTCGACCAACCGCTCCTGAAAAGGGGTGAAGAAAGATTCCAGATTTCGGGCGCGACTTGTTGGAATAAGAAGCGAGAACAGGGAGTATTCTTCACTCGCAAGAACCAACATCTGGCTCCGGCCGTGACTTAAGATATCCAGATTCCACGTTTGCGGAAACGGCTGCACAGGCGGGTCGCGCTTTTCGACGGCACAAGAGTATTGGCGACGGAACTTAGCTGACGCTCGGATGAGCATGAGTTTCAGCGCGTGTTTAGTTACATTGAACAATACCGCTCGCGTTCAGACGTCGTATTTATTTGCCCCCAACTACTTGCCTGGTTAGGCCGCATGTTCCGCTGGTGCGTTTCGCATCACTTTTTTGCCCAGGAAATAGTTCTGAGTGGTCTTCACAATTATTACCAGGGAAATAGGCAACAAAACCGCGCCAAAAAGCACGGAACCGAAGCCGTTGTCTCGACCGAATGAAAGCAAAGCAACTCCAAGTAACGCAGGCACCCCAAAGATTACCCAAATGCCAACGACTACGACTAGGCTGCGCGGTTGCTCTACTGCCTGGCGGTAAACATGACCTTCGGCAAAAATACGCTCGAACGGGCCAGTCGCAGCGTAGGAACTCAGCGGTGCACCGCAGTTGGCGCAAAAGTGCGCTTCTGTCTCATTAGGAAACACGCAGTTCAGACACAACTGTTTCTCGTCCAGCCCGCCGGGAGCTTGCTCACTTATTTCGGGTTCGGATGGCATAGGGTGTGGTGATTACTAAACGCTGTCACATCTGCTGGCCGGCCGCAAATGCTTTCTGGCCACGCCAATTTGACGCGGCTAAACAAACCGCTTTCCAGGAGAGGACGTGAAAATTTTTCACAACAAGCAAACAAAGACAACGAAGAATTTTGTTCTGGGCCTGTGGGTAAGCTAAACACTGGGTTGCCTCCTATGACCCACATGATGATGCGTTGTTTTACTTCATAAGCACCGCTCGCCACACTAGCAAATATTGAAAATGGCAGCATGCTTCTTCGCGTAATTGACGACCGCTTGGTAAAAGACTTCTACGGAATCGAAATATTCCTGGTTTATAAGTTCGAGCGTCCTTTTAACGTCTGGATTTGAGAATACGAAAGTCCCAACCTCGTTTCGGTGGTCCGGACGTACGCTGCTTGGCAGTTTACTAATCCATTTGATTACCAGGTGCTTCTGGACTTCAGCGCCAATAACCTCCAAAGCTTCTATGGCGAACTTATATTCCTTCCCGAAGCTGTTTGTAAAATACTGTACTATTCCTCCATTTAAAATTTCTTCATGCAGGGTTGCCGCTAGCAGCCTGTTGATTTAGTGCTTTTTCCAACTTCAGGTCTCTTTACCACATTAAAGATTGGAAAGTTTCGGTACCCCCTTGGCGGATCCAAACGTTTACATAATAACGGGTCCGCTTGGCCGTGAGCGATGGTAGCGCCAAAAACCATGTAAGTTGGATAAAAAGCAGCCGCCCGAAGGCCGCTAACTGTTTTGGCGTTCCAAAACCAAAGAGTTTGCGCATCAGTTGGGAAAGATTATAAAACGCCGCCGCCAACTTATAGCGTTTGTTGAGGTTCTCCCATCCTCGCAACGTCGTCCGCCGCATCCCTCCACAGTCCAAAATATGCGCGAAGCTCCTTTCGATATGCATTCCGCGGCGACGTAACAGCTCTTTACCCGATTTACTTTTAATACTGCGCCGAGCCGCCAGCACCGCCCGTTTTTCTGCGGGTTCCAGTTTGTCCAGACGGCGGTTGTCTACCGGATCGCTAATCACTGTTCGAATGCCTTCCTGCTGCAGAAATTGGACCTCACTGACCGCATAATATCCCTTATCCGAAGTCGCGCTTTGGACTGTCAGGGTATCGAGCTTTTCGTCAGCAGCCCGATTAATATTCTGCTGCGCTTCCAAAATCCGCACCGCCATGTCGTTGTGATCGGCTTCATCACCCAATCGCACTTCTGCCTGCAAAATAGCCCCCGTATCCAGATCCACTACCGACTCAGGTTTATAGATCATGTCAGTCGCCCCGTCTTTAGTCCGCCCGATCTTAGCATCCGGATCATGCGGATTCTTCCATTGCGCGTTGCTCCCTTTGCCCGGCCGATTCCGATCAAATTTGCGCACCGCCCCGCTATCCTCCGGATCAATCCCCTGCTCGGCCGCCAGCCCTTTGACATAATCCCAATATTGCTCCTCGGTGTTGCGATGCACCAGCGCCCGTAGCGAAGCGTTGGCTTCAATGACCGAGGCATCAATTCCCAGGTTCTTACCTCGCAGTAGCCCGTGTTGCCGCAGCGCCTCCAAGAGCAGCACAAAAATACTCTCGTAAATCTCCAGGCCCAGCCGCTGCCGTATCACGGTGAAACTGGAATGCTCCGGGGTCTTTTCGTGCAGCTCGTACTTGAGAAATGCTCGGATCGAAAACGAATCACCACAGCGAGCTGCAATCGCACGCTCACTGGGCAGGTCCTCAAAAAAACCGACCATAATCATCTTCAGGTAAACTACCGGGTCGATACCCGGACGTCCCACTCCGCTGCTATCGTAGGCAGGAGCACACACCCCGCGGACCTTCGCCGCAAAACCAAAACTTTCCAAGGTTTCCTCCAGCTTTGTGTAGAAGTTACTCGCTCCAGAACTGGCCACTTTATCGGCTGCGATCCAAAACTCCGGCTGCTCGGTCTTTTTCTTTTCGGAGAACATGATGCTCAGACCATTTGCCTATACATCTATTCAAAGTTTCTTGAGGAAATAATTCAACAGGCTGCTAGACGGAAATATTGTTTTTCTCGAGGAAGATTATCTCTTTGCTCTTCCTGGAGCACTTGTCTTAAGATCTCCCTGCAAACCTTTCTTTCGGGTAGCTTATTAAGTTCCTGCAGAGTAAGAAAGTTCATTTAGGGTTAGGGACGTCAGTTGCAACGCGGTCGACGAAAGAATCGGGCATACCAAAAGACCGCACGTGCTCGGCGAAGGTTCCCCCGTCGATGGGGGCAATCCAGTCCATGGGTCAATCCATAGTTGGTTCATTTTTTGTTCGACCGTTCGCTGAATCTGGCCGTGCAGACGAGGGGTCACACTGTAGGAACGAATGTTTGAACGCATGGTTCCTCAGAGCCAAAGTTGAAACCAGAGCAGCTCGCGTGGCACCGCAAAGGATTCGACCAGCTCCTTCTCTGGTCAAGCTAAACAACCTGCTTTTCCAAGTCTTGATAAAATCGTGGCGCTCAACATCGTCCAGATTGGTTTGTGGTAATACTAGCCCCCAATGTGAGCTACATCAATTCTAAAACCTTTGAGGCGCTCGCTCGTTAAGACATGCCGAAGCTTCGGTGAAACAAAAATCATTCTTTCAGGACGAAGCAAGCCTCGGCGACATCCAACAAATTCCCTTGAGGCCACTATATCAGAACCATTGTAACTTGCTCGGCTTATCCAAACTTCGGAAAGCAGGTTCAAACCGATGAGATCCCCACGCGAGCATTTATATCTGCCGGAAGGGTCATCATCGAAAGGCTCGTTGCCAACCCTCGTGGGAGGGACAACATTCACCTCACAAGATTCCGTGAAGAGTTGAAACCATTCCTTGGATTCAGCACTGGATGCCGGGCTTGAACGAATAGGCGCAAATCGTGCGCCTCTGATTCCGTGTTTTACAAACAATTCAACCCCTCGACGCGAGATCACCTTTTCGCCAGCAATGGTGTTGGAAATGTCTTTTCGCTGTGGAATGCGCTTCCAATGTAAAAACAAATCTGAAACCTGTTTAGCACCAGACCTACATTCTGGGCACGCGGCTTTCTCATCATACTTCGTTCCACACTCCTCGCCTGCGGGCTCAAAAGCAGAGTGATTTATCAGGTGAAACAACTCGGCCGCCTGACACTCGGCTTCTGAGTAATAACGCCGAATATCCCAACCGTAAAAAAAGGGCTTTCCCTTTTTCTTGCGCAGTTCAGTTTGCAGCCTGCCAGCCTCCTCAAACCTGGGGTCACTCGTCTCCAGTTCCACTTTGCGCACCGATGTGCCAATCCGTTTTCCCTGGTGCTTGGCGAACAGAAGTCCCGCAAAATTCTCATCAACCCTGAGCTCGCACGTTTCTCGCATACTGATGCCAAGACTACGGTAATGGATGTTCATCTAATTCTTGACGCCATTCCCTACGCCGTTCCCTTTGTACCTCAATGTCCATTAAAAATTAAGTGTCGATTTGATACTGTTCAGAACTATCCGTGTAGGGTCACATTTCAAGGGAATAAGAATCGAGGTCCCGTATACCACAAGGCGCGCGAGCCAAACCCTTGAGACTGCCGTTTTATCTCGTCATCCAAGACATCCCAATCTACCACATCAATGTTTGTGTCCTCCCAGCAGATGGCTCTGTCCGTCACTATGCGATTGAGCGCCCCCTGAGGGGATTTATTTGATGAGATCGAGATGCCGAATTTTGCGAAATATCCTCTGCAGGTTGAAATGCGACCCGTGGCCCGGTCTTCCATATCAATAGGGCACGCGTACATTATGCACGCAGTAATGATATAATGATTTGTCACTTAGTTGAGTTGCCGTGCCAACAAGGCTTGGCTGCGTGCGTTCTTTTTGAACCCATGGTTCCTCAGAGCCCAAGTTGAAACCGCAGCAGCTTGCGTGGCATCGCAAAGGGTTCGATCAGCTACTTCTCTGGGTCAAGCCAAACAGGCTGCATTAGAAAACCCCTTTCGGAGGGCACGGTTTATTAAGACTAAGTCGAAACTCAGGGATCAGGTGGCGCAAGCCAGTCATTTGTGAAGCTTACATGTTGCATCCGCAAACATGTGGCTCCAGCCTTTTGTTTGGGATGTGAAACAAGTCGTTTTCATCGGTCTGCCCCCGCCAACACCAAGACGCCGGACTAGGGGACGGCTAATTTGGCAATTTCGGCCGAGGAAAGCCTCTCGATGGGTGCGGCTCGAATTTCTCCCCGGATGACTTCTGGATCCCCAACAGCCCAGGGTGAAATATCGTACTTGATTGGAAAAATTGCGTACAGTTCTCTTCCTAAAAGTTGACTAAGCTTCTCTGGTCCATTACGTGCAACGTCCGTGTCGAAATACCGCGATAGCGTAAACCACCCAGAATCCGTTTCAAATGCGGGCGTAATAAAATGCAAATTCGCAGCCTTATTTTGTAAGTGAACATTACCAAGAAAACCAAACCTCTTTCCACCATCCGCAAGGTCGAAATTGACTGCAACTATTCGATTGTTTAGATTTCTGACGGGCAAGCGGTCAATAGATTTAATCAAGAGGGAGCCGGTTTCATCTGAATCCGTTAGGAATTCCCAGACAGGATGCTTCAATAAATCTTGGTGGGACAAGGAACTGAACGTTTTAGTAGCCATAATTTATCTCCGCAGCCAGCCTTCGCAGTGCATCTGCCATTCTCGTGCCGTATTTTGCGTCGAATTCTTTCGCACATCCAGGGTCAACCCAGGGTCAGACTGTAAGAAACGAATGTTTGAACGCATGGTTCCTTAGAGCCCAAGTTGAAACCAGAGCAGCGCGCGTGGCATCGCAAAGGGTTCGATCAGCTCCTTCTCTGGTCAAGCTAAACAAGCTGCTTTCTACGGTCGGACCCCTCCGACCTCCGACTGCTCAAGACCTGGATAATTCTTCGAGGAATGCTTTGAAGTTTGAACCTAATGATCGAGCTAGCGTCAACTCCATGCCCACGAACGGAACGGAGACGATTGGCTTGGAGTCAGTACGTGTGTCGAAGGCGAAAGCTTCGCAACCGCCGTCTGAACCAAACAAGAACAGGCCCGGAGCATGATCAGCGACTTGATAGGACCTGTTCATTTCAAGCAAGTCATCAACGCGCCAGAGAATGATATATGCGTTGCCAACAAAACCTTCGCCGCCATTTGACTGCTGCAAAAAGTTTGCGTAGTCTTCTGGTAGGCGAAGTCCTGCCTCGCTTTCTAGCTGCCGAATCGACGCTTCATTGGTCGGCGGGTTGCCGTTGAACCTCGCTAGTAGCTTTTCCTTTTCGGGTTGAGTCATGGCGCGCGTTCAAGATTCTTTTGTAGCTGCTTCCACCAAGTCAGATTGATCGCTGCAATCAGATTTGTAACTGGGTCGTTCGTGTAAAAACCCAGTTGCAAATCGTAAGGAGCGGTGCTTGAGGCTATAATGTTCGCAGGTGTCTGAATTTTTATCTTTGTATCAACGGACATTGCCAGGTTTGCTCCACCTCCCAGGCTGTAACTCTCCGATGGTTGCTCGGTGAAGCTCCAGGCATTGACTAGAGGAAACTGATTCAGCAAAGCCACCACGATGCATACAAGGGAAGACATCGACACACCTACGATAACCCAGAATCGTCTTCTCTTAATCACCACCTCCCCTTCAGGTCCACTCACGTGATACATATTGCGCCAGACTTTCAGCTCGTGCGATCGTGATGCCGTGCCCTTGGTCAATCGCAAGTGGATGATTAGTGGGTTCAAGCATAATGATAGGACGCCTGCCGATGGGTAGTGTTTGTACCTTCGTTTTGAGTTCCGAGGTGTCCGGGTAACCTGGAATCCTTGTGTTAAGCCAGCCGAAATACGCAGGCTCTTTTTCTCTGCCAGGTTTTTCCCAAAGATCAACTGCACGATTAAAGCTTTTCTCGCTGAGGGATACTTGGAGTGAAGCCAGAGCTTATCGCAGAGGATTGGCGGAAAGTTCATAACCTTCATCTGGTGTAACTGTTTCGAATTCAAGCCCTTTCAGAAGCTTCGGCAAGACCCCAAGAAAATGAGCGCATAGCTTTAACGCCACGGCGCAGGAAGGCTCAATTTCATCCTCCGTCAGATAATGCCACTGGGTTTGACTGGAAACTCCCAGATAGGAATTAAAGGACATCATCGCCCCCATTCCCATTCCCACTTCTCCACCGCCATAAGGGAATGTCTTTTCGCTTTCGATATTGTGAGAGTAGTTCAGCATCGCCTGACTTCGGCCAAATTCAAAAAAAGTGTTAACGATCCACCCAGCGCGTTTCATCTTGAATCTCAAATCTGGTTCCTCATCCACACTGGCCAAACCAATGCACTCGTCCCCAAATTCCGCCTTAAACTGCTGCGTCATGACTTTTCGCAGGTTCCGCTTGCTCGCGAGTTTGATCGGCTCTCCGGCATTTTTCCTTGCTCGAATTTCATCGCCGACGCTTAAAATATTGCTAAACGCCGCATCACGGCGCGAACGTAGCGACTCTTCCTCAGGCGAGCAGGTTTCTCCTAGGGCTGCGACCGCATTCATGTGAAACCTTTTAAGAAGACTGTGTGCCAAAATTAACTGGTCGCTTTTCGAAAGTTGCATCATGAACTGATAAGTCTTCCAGGCGCCCCCGGACTTAAATACTTGTAGCGTGGGAAATGAATCTTCGGCCTCCCTCTCGAATTCTGAAATTGCCCAGAGATAGTACCGAATATCAAATTCCCTTTTCGCTTTTGAAAAAGTCATGTTCAGCAATCGTCTATCAAAATGGGACGGTCAAAAAGCGCCGATCAGCGCGTTAAGGGAGGCGATACCCACATCCGCTTCATTTCAGCATTTTGTGTCACCGCAGTTTGGACGGCCCCCTTTGCAACATATTTTTGAAGTTTGAACACTTTATAAACGATCATGCCCGGCACTACTCTGACTGCACTCGCATACGAAAGTGCATTCAAAGGCACGACGAGTGGAGGTAAGTATGTGGTTCCTCGATGCCATCGTTTTCGAGGATCTAGAGTAAGAAAATCCATGCTCACAGGAGAGAGCCTTTTAATAGTATTGATATCTATTTGGGCACCGCTGGAAATCTATTGCCTTTTGCGTTATTCGTGGTTTCCACTTTTGGGGGAGGCGAAGGTTTCGAAAGTTTGATCCGGGCATGGACCCATGGACCAATTTCCTCATTAAAAAACCCGAATCCGGTATCGGAACGAGGATAAACGTCCCACCAGGACGTCTGGAAATCGGTCGGCTCAAAAATCCGAAAATGCATTAACGTTTTGTTTGATTCTTGATAGAGCAAAACATGGAACGTCAAACCGCGCAAGCGATTGACGTTCACTATTCTCTGCTTTACATCGTGATGCGACAAAATCTCTACCAACTTAGATATTTCGGTGGCATCGGTGACCGAACAATCAGGATTAGTCCTGAGTAATGTCCTTGGTGTTTCGGCCTCATTTATATATTTAGCTGGCCCTCTGACGAAAATGTCCGCACGAGTCGGATTCGGCCTCCTCGGTGGATCATTACCCAAAAGCGCGGGCCCTTCCAGGTCTAGTGTGTAGGTCTGGGCGCTCGCCGCGATAGCTAAACAAATGCTTATAAGTGCCGAAAACCGATATGATAATTCCATAGGTTTTGCCAAGACGGGGGCCTAACCGGTGCCGAACCATAGAAACGAATGTTTGAACGCATGTTTCTCAAAGCCCAAAGTTGAAACCGGGGCAGCTTGCGTGGCATGGGCAAAGAATTGGGTCCAGCCTTTTGCTCGTCAACTCAAAGAAGGCGTTTTCTACTGTCTGACCCCGCCCACGCCCAAGTTGCCATCGAATTGATGAAATTAGTTCTGAATATTGTCGAGAACCAGAAGTGAGTTGTTTTCGCTGCTCAGTACTCGAATTGTTTCGACCTTGCGTAAACTGTCGTGTTCACGTGGGCGTCTTTCAGAAATTTTGTTTTCGCCTCGGTAATGGCGCATGCTCGACGTAGTACGTGATGATACTAAGCCCTGTCCGCGGATAATCACTCTTCTCCTTCCTGACATTCTTTGCCTTAATAATCGCCGTGCAATTAAAAGCGAGCACCGAACGAAAAAAGCCGCCTTTCCCAAGAAGTGACAAATCTGGTAGTGTGTTGGTCCCCAGCGAGATAATTGCCTCCGCGGATGCAGGAAGCCAGTAAGTCGATTCCCAGCCGTTTATGGCTGGCGTTAGAGATATGGCGTGCTTTTCAAACGCGTTGGTGAAATCACGCCAAGCTACCTCAAAAAGTTCCGCTACAGCTAAGGACGGCTTCTTTTCCTCGCCATCTGGTTCTCGAACGTATGGAGAGGATTTCGCCGCCTGTTTCGGTTCAGAGTGGGACTGCAAATCACGTAAGTTTGTGTTGCTTGAACAAGCGATAGCCAACACCGTAAGAGCGAGGCTAGTGGGCAAAAAAGCAGCTTTCACTTTGTCAACTCACTACGGATTTGTGGTTAGAGTTCCGTTCATCGAAACGTTGATTATCACTTTGAAGTGTACGGCGTCGACTAGGTTTAGATTACTGTCCACAACCCCAGCTGTCCATCAAGGTTTCAGTTAAACCAAAAGATGGAACTCCTTCGAAGGTGCGCGTAACGGCATAGTCCCCGGAGCAGTACTCATGTATCATTGGAGTGACCTTAGCCTCTTTTTTATCTCTTCGGCCGGGAAGATGGCAACGAGAAGGTTAGTCTTAAGCGCAGTGACGGTAGTGCGGTTGCCATCAAACTCCCAGAGATCCGGACGTTCGTACATAATCAAACCAATCTTATACCCATTCGTGCCCAGATAGATGAAAGCCCCTTGAGTGTCGACGCGTCGAACCACTTGCATAGGGTCGACCGCTTTCCCTAAACTAACAGGTGGCCAGAAAAACCAGTTTAGGTTTGTTACGGTGACATACGTGGGGACGAGTTCGGACAGTTGCCCGGGTAATGTTTCAGCGTGATCCTCCCCGTAGTCGCGGATGGCATTCCCTATATGAACCGCATTGCGGAACCGCTTGCTGCTAGGGTCATTCGGAACATGCGACCCCGGGAGCAATGCAAGAAAAGCCAGGTAAAGACCAATCAAAGCGAGCGCGAAGATTTCTAGCTTCCCAATCGATCCGGAGGAAATTCTTGGGCTATTTATCAAAAACCCCCTTCTAAGGCCAGTGGATAATTTTTCCTTCCGTTGCTAAATTCATGGAGTCGTAACACACAAAAGATTCGATCAGGTCTTTATTTGGTCAAGCGAAACAAGCTGCTTTCAGCTGCTTCTACGGTTTGACCCCCGTTTGACCCCTCCAGCGGTTTGACCCCTCCAGCTCTAAAGAGATGCGATGTCGAGGCTTGACCCAGGCTTGACCCCTTTCCCGGTTCCTGCTGAGTTGGTCGGCATCATATTCATATTGGCACAGATTTTAAACAACGTTAACGGGAATGAATTGGATTCCCTGCCAGTGGCTTTCGAGGGCTAGGTTGACCACTCGACGAGAGAAGAGGATTTCGCGTCTGGCCGTTCTGCCATTCCCAAACCACTCGCAGGTAAGTTGAAAATCAACTTTCGGATTCAGCGCCGATCTTCGCAACGGCAACGCGCCGCGTGTGTAGTACGCATGCCAAGTTCGCCCACATACTGGACAATCGGTCTGGCTGTAGCGTTCATGCTCCACCAATTCGTCAGCGATCGCAGGTTGAGCAAGTTCTTTGACAACCAGTTGCTTAAGACTCTCCGCTGAACGGTCTTCCTTGTTCAAGATAAGCGGCTGCGTTTCAAAGCCGCTAATTCTATGCTTCGTGAAAGCCTCCAGTACCACGGGTGCGCAGAACAACTCGAAAGCGCTTCCAAAATCCGCAAACACGTTTTTGCCAAGCTTCGGTTCTTTTTTGATACGGAAGGGGGCGATCTGTCGCCAACCCGTCCCGCAGTTTTTGCACTGTCCACCGTAATACAGGTCACACCACCACTTCTCTTCGGGCACAAAGCTGCCAATTGAGTGGGCGGCCCAAGCAATCGACCATTCAGCTTGAGCTATTTCATGCCCGGTAAATTCTGTGCGGATGTAAGTGCTCGCATCGCCAAGCCTCCGTTTAACTTCGGGCCATGCAGCGTCTTCCTCGGCGATGATGAACTCGTAGAGCGATGGCTTGTCTGGATTTGCATCGCGAAAGATAGGCTTGATGCCAATCCCATGGTTTTGAAGGAAGTCCTCATGCTCGACTGAGAGCTTTCCGCGATGCCAGATTGTCATTCCCGGTTAAAGATATTTTTCATGTTTACAAATTCGAGCAGTTCCGGAGCATCGACAAAACCTTTTCAATCCAGCTCTTCAAGTTGCCTCGTGAGTCGGTCTGCCAACAAGTCTTTGAGAAAGATTTCAATGTCGTTAGCGAGTGGCACCAAAGCCTTTTCGACATTCTCAGGATTGTATTCGTAGAGATATTTCCATTGGCCTGTAGTTCGGTCTTTGAAGGAAATGCTGTCAGAGGTAAAACTATCGTGGTCCGCCCAGAACACTTTACCTGATGGGGAATGAAAACAAACGGCATTGCCGCCGATTGAAGCAGCTACAATTAAATAGCCATAGGCACGAATAAACGAACCTGGCGCTGAGCCTACGCCCATTTCTTGTTCGATGGCCTTCAACGGCAAAAGACGAACATCGGACGCTCCGAGGACTTGGATGGGGAGGCAGTTGCGCAGGTAGTCGGCGATTGCCGGATGTTCTAAAAAATCAGCCAGAGAACTGAGTGCCGTACCATCGTAATGCTTCGGCTGCTTCCCGGATTTCTTTGCGACTAAATCAACAACAGTTTCGATATTCATAAGCTCAGTAGAACGAGATGCCCTTATCTTTGAAATAAGCTGTGTAAATCGCTTCAGCCCATTATGGATGTCATTTCATCATAAACCCCGCGATGAGCTCTCCAAATCTGTTCGAGCGTAGCATTCTCAGCAGTTGTTCCAAACGGCTTTAACCGTTCCACGATGAGATTGTCAATATTAATGCCCATGTGTGTCGTGTAGTTTTCAAAACCGGACAAAACAGGGGGTTGTAGTTAGCAAAAGCGGACAGCGTAGTTAGCAAAAGCGGACAAGGTCATTTGGGCAGATCGGAGAATAAAATAACGGGGTGGGTGTTTGGTTTGGGATGGTGAGCCAGGATCGAGTGGTGACCAGAAGGGTGGTAACACACCACGACGCGAGATCCTGGAGAGGCCTCGAGAGGAACGGACTGGGTATCGATGGGCACGTAACCCTGGGAGTTGATTCGGATCGAGGTGCGAAGGCTCCAAACAAACGGCCACCAAGGGCAATTAGGCCTTGGACGTAAGGCAGAGCGGTTCTGTTTGAGTGCTAGAGCCCAAGCATTGCTGGGGGTCATTTTGATTTCACGATGGGTCTCGTGCAGGTTGTGATGGAGTCTTAACTCTTGGATATGAGTATTAGCAGTTTCGAGAGTTTTCACCTTTTCTGCGGCAAAGTAAGCTGGGAGTCGATTTTGCCAGAACTGGTGTTGTCGCTCGACCTTGCCCTTGGCTTGGGGCGTGGGAGCGTAACGGAAAGTAACGCCGTAGAAATGGAGCGCGCGTCCCAAGACGGTGAGGGCCTCTGGGGTGCTGGTGAAAAAGAAGCTGTGAAAGTCCACGTAGAGGATCAGGGGCAGTCCGTAGGTGGTAAAAGCTTCCGACAGCAGGTCGTAGTAAGAGAGCAGAACTTCGCGTTGGTAGATCTTAGAACCTGTAAAAAGGCGGCTGCAATCGTCGATGAGGTTGAGCATCGGGAAAGCTTTGCGTGAGCCTGGGAAATAGTGGTGTGGGGAAGCATCCAGTTGCCAAAGCTCACCGATTCGACTGCGTTGCCAACGCCGGATGACAGCCGGCAGAGCTGAGACTTTGGCTGAGTGCGCCAATCGATTTTGGATCGCCCAGCGACGGACCTGCGCTCGGTCCAATTTGAAGCGGAATTTACGAAGCACTTCACTGGCGGCGAAGCTGTAAGAGGAAGGGGGGCGGCTACTCAGACGTTCCCGTAGCAGCGCTCGGACCTCGACGGGCCACTGCTGCGCGTGATTACCACCGGAACTGCGCGGAGCCCAGTTTTTATCCCGTTCCACGCCGCCGGCCAGGTAATCACTGTAGAGTTCGTAAAACCGACTACGTGATAGACCCAGTTCGCTACAGGCCGCGTCAGCCTTAAGATGGCCGGCGCGAAACTCCGAAAGGATGTGTCGTATCAGCGGAAGCGCACAGCGGTTCTTGAGCTGAACTTTTTCATCCGACGAGCGTACCAAAGTTGAGGGACGCTGTCCCCCAAACCCCCTGGGATTTTTCGCATTGTGCTGCGCCAGCAGAAGGGTAGAAGCAGTGGGCCGGACAGTTTCCTGCAGAAACCCGCCCGGCCCTTCTGCTGTATGCAGGCTTCAGACGGCGCTCAGGTTGCGTCCCCGCAGAGCCCTATCCTCCGCTGAAGCAGAACCAGATTATCAGCACACGCGCCAGCTACAAGGTGCCCACCGCAAAAGTCCGGTTTTGATAGCACGTCCGGTTTTGCTGACTACACTCTGTCCGGTTTTGCTAACTACGGACTGTCCGGTTTTGATCGCACCGCGACATATTAATGCCCATGTGACCAACGTTGCGATGCTGTGAAGGCGTGAGTGCAACTGCAATTATAAATCATCTTCCGCAATTCCAAGCTTGCTGGCGAACCGTTTTTCGAGAAGGTGATGAGCTTGAAGTTCCCCTTGCCATTCCGCTTAAACCTGCAGCTTTTATTGATTCCCGCAATTCTTTGTAAAAGTAATAGGACTCTGGTTTCGAGGCGAAGAACCTAAGCTCCTCCACCGTTCTTACGCTCGTGTTGGCAAATTTGTAAGAAGGGCGGCGGAACATTCCTATCCCCAGATGAGCAACGGGTCGGCAGCTATGGCTTTGCTGCCAGGGCGCGTTGCCTCGCGAGTTGTAAGCGTAGGTGTTTGTATTTCCCAAGCGGTCCACGACGACCTCCGGGTTATTGGTCACACTGTGGACGAAACTGGGTCAGATTACCATCAGCGTCCTGGACTGCGGTCAACCGGCCACTGCGGAAGCTGCCAGATCCGTTATCGTTGTCCTGACGGTGTATTTCGGAGGGGAACCTCATTCGCCGAAGCGGCTTGTTCTGGTTGCACCTGCACGGCGAAGAATTTCGATTAATTCGGGTGATTTTTGTTGAACTGCTCGATCCAGTACAGTCATGCCATCCTCCGACTCCGCGTCCAGATCAGCACCCGCTGTAATCAAGGCTCTGACAACGTCAGGATTCTTGCCTCGCACCGCATCCATCAACGGCGTATGGGTTCCGCTACTGCGATGGTTGGCATTCGCTCCCGCGTTTAGCAGCAGTTCCACCATGTCCAAACGGCCCTTTATCGCTGCAGCGCCGAGGGCGGAATCCTTTCCAGGCACTGGGTCAATTGGCGAGCCAGCATTAAGCAAGATTCGTAGAATTTCTATGTTACCGCTGTCGGTCGCTAGAGTGAGAGGGCCTAAGATACTGGCAGCCCCCGGACCTTGTGGCTTCGCCCCCCGAGACAACAGACGCTGAACTAAAGGCTGATTGCCATTCATCGCGGCGACTTCTAAGGGAGTTAAACCTATTTTGTTAGGTCGTTCAATATCGGCTCCAAGGTCTAGCAGAGCCTCAATCACTGCTTCAGTTGCCTGACTCCCAATCGCATGCAATAGCGGTGTTCCGCCCTGATCTTCTCGTTCATTTACCTTGGCTCCTAGGCGCACCAACTCTCTCACGGCTTCGACTTGTCCAGCGCCGGCCGCGTAATGTAAGGGCGTAAAGCCCGACGTAGAGAGGGTTTGATTTTTGGCGTTCAAATCCGCGCCTTCGCTTGCGAGCCTCCTAAGCGCTTTCACATCGCCTTTTTTTGCTGCTGTCCAGAGATCGCGCGGCGGAAATATTCGTGCGAAAAGAATTCTAATCATTAATTCGACTTTGCTGACTATTTATCACGTTTAAAATCCTGAAGGCTCACCACTACAGGGATGACGTGTTCTCCTGTCCCACGGTTCATTGGAACTTCGCTCGCTATGGTTGGTGTCGGGCTCAATTTGGCGGGACACCGGCGCATTTATTGCAACCGGATGCCGAGGAAGCTTTTCTTTGGAGAACTCCGCTGGAATGCGAAGTGCATTACATCTTCCAACGGTGCTGTTGTGTCAGGGAACCTGTGACCGATGGATAACTGGTCAGAGGTGACTCGGATTGCCAAATCGTGTTCGATGAGCTTGCGGAGGTCGGCATCGGACAATGAACAGGTGGATTTGTCCTCAAAAATCCTTTGGTTGCCGATGTAAGCCGCAATCGGTGTGTCTGGAACCACACGGATAAATGTGCCCTCAACAAAAACATTGGTTTGCTTGATGCCACCGTTGAACACCAAGTAGGAGAACGAATCTTCGTCCATTTGCGTCGCGAACGCCATCAGTCCACCGGCTTTCGCGTTGAACTCCATCCAATGTTTGCTCGTAAAAAACACATCGTGGGGCCCGAATATACTCCAAACGTCACCTAGCCGAGCAAACACGAGATGCGTTTCGGTAGTCGAGCCGAGCACCGGACATTGCTCACGAGGATGGAGAGGAATGGCAGCCTGCTGAAGGGGGCCGGTATAGCTCGGTTTGCCGAGACCAAGCGACTTGAAAAGCTTGGGTTGCCAGTCGTTACCGGTAAGTCCTCGAAAGAGCACATGCCCGAACGTCAACTGAAACTGGGGTAGGACGTCAGAGTTGTCACGGTTCCAAAGTGGCAGAGCCGGCTCGCTCATTTGAATGCTTCGAGTCGGGGGTCAGCCCATAGTTCGGTTCGATTTTTTATGCTCACCCGTTTGCTATCAAATTGGTATTTGAACTTGTCGCTGATCGTCTGCTTTTGGACTGCCTTTCATAATCCATGTAGTGTGCTGTTGGCTGATTTGGAAGTGACGGTGCTCACCAACAGCGAGTTGGCATCATAAGTATAACCGACTGTGTAGGAGGAAGCGGAGTTGTCGGTGACTGTCTGCAATCTTCCGGCGGTGTCGAACGCATAATCGGCTCCTTGCAGAACAGTCGCGCCGTTCTTGATTTCCACGGTGGTGCGGCGGAGATTATTGTCGTAGACGTTGTTCACCGAGAGTCCAGCCAAGGTGCCGCCTGAATAACTTTCGGTCAACATCTCATCGGCCCGTGCCAATTTAAAGGGCTCAACTAACCGCTTTCCAGGAGAGGACTTGAAGTTTCTTACAACAAGCAAACAAAGATAACGAAGAATTTTGTTCTGCGCTGTGGGGGAGCTAAGCACCTACATGAACTTGAATTTGTGCGCGCATGGCTCTGCGGGGCCGCTCAAAGTATGTGGAGGCTGCCGATTACAAATCGGCGATAGAGCAGATTAAAATCTGCGCTACTTTCTAATCGGACGCCGCTTTGATCTTGATTGATTTGGGTGTTTTTTGACGAAGCAGAAATTCGTGTCCAGCTTTAGCTTGCGCTGTCGGCTTCAACTCTTTAGCAGTGGCTTTAAGCTTTTCAGCCTCTTGCTCTCTTTTGTAAGACTGAACCATTGAGAAAGACAAGCGGAGAGCTTGAAACCGATCGAAATACTCCTGTTCTGGCGGACACGGTCCGGCCTTGAGCGCCTCAATAAACTCGTCTGGCGGTTTATAATGATGATCGGTTACATAGTGATACAACATGTTAGGGGCAGCGTAGCTTTTGCCGCGTTTACCGAAGACTCTAATCTCAGCGTAACCTAGCTCGATTTGCTCTCCAGTGACTGGATGAATGGCTAAAATCATTCGAGAGTATCCCCGCAAGCCGCACTTGAACCCCTCGTTATACATTGCACGAAAATTAGCGACGACGGGGTCATCTTTGGGGGTCTTGGTTTTTTCCACGAAATTATCGAGAAACGCTTGCTGCTGAGCAAACTCACGAATAATTGCGGCTTTGCTCCGCCTCGGATGCCTAAGTTTCTTCGCGGGTCCGGGACAACCAGCCAGATTACACTGATGAAACCCGCGAAACTCGATTAAAGAGTATTGGCAATGGGCCCAGAGTTTTTCAACCATCCACTTGGGGGGCCGAAAGGTTTCGAAGGGGTGCTCTCCATCAAGCCAACCTACCCTAAACGTCTTTGGCCGACAATACCGCCTGGACAAATCAGGGTAAAATGACATCGGTTTATGGATTAAGCTCCTAAGGCCTCTAGCAGCCTGTTGATTTAGTGCTTTTTCCAACTTCAGGTCTCTTTACCACATTAAAGATTGGAAAGTTTCGGTACCCCCTTGGCGGATCCAAACGTTTACATAATAACGGGTCCGCTTGGCCGTGAGCGATGGTAGCGCCAAAAACCATGTAAGTTGGATAAAAAGCAGCCGCCCGAAGGCCGCTAACTGTTTTGGCGTTCCAAAACCAAAGAGTTTGCGCATCAGTTGGGAAAGATTATAAAACGCCGCCGCCAACTTATAGCGTTTGTTGAGGTTCTCCCATCCTCGCAACGTCGTCCGCCGCATCCCTCCACAGTCCAAAATATGCGCGAAGCTCCTTTCGATATGCATTCCGCGGCGACGTAACAGCTCTTTACCCGATTTACTTTTAATACTGCGCCGAGCCGCCAGCACCGCCCGTTTTTCTGCGGGTTCCAGTTTGTCCAGACGGCGGTTGTCTACCGGATCGCTAATCACTGTTCGAATGCCTTCCTGCTGCAGAAATTGGACCTCACTGACCGCATAATATCCCTTATCCGAAGTCGCGCTTTGGACTGTCAGGGTATCGAGCTTTTCGTCAGCAGCCCGATTAATATTCTGCTGCGCTTCCAAAATCCGCACCGCCATGTCGTTGTGATCGGCTTCATCACCCAATCGCACTTCTGCCTGCAAAATAGCCCCCGTATCCAGATCCACTACCGACTCAGGTTTATAGATCATGTCAGTCGCCCCGTCTTTAGTCCGCCCGATCTTAGCATCCGGATCATGCGGATTCTTCCATTGCGCGTTGCTCCCTTTGCCCGGCCGATTCCGATCAAATTTGCGCACCGCCCCGCTATCCTCCGGATCAATCCCCTGCTCGGCCGCCAGCCCTTTGACATAATCCCAATATTGCTCCTCGGTGTTGCGATGCACCAGCGCCCGTAGCGAAGCGTTGGCTTCAATGACCGAGGCATCAATTCCCAGGTTCTTACCTCGCAGTAGCCCGTGTTGCCGCAGCGCCTCCAAGAGCAGCACAAAAATACTCTCGTAAATCTCCAGGCCCAGCCGCTGCCGTATCACGGTGAAACTGGAATGCTCCGGGGTCTTTTCGTGCAGCTCGTACTTGAGAAATGCTCGGATCGAAAACGAATCACCACAGCGAGCTGCAATCGCACGCTCACTGGGCAGGTCCTCAAAAAAACCGACCATAATCATCTTCAGGTAAACTACCGGGTCGATACCCGGACGTCCCACTCCGCTGCTATCGTAGGCAGGAGCACACACCCCGCGGACCTTCGCCGCAAAACCAAAACTTTCCAAGGTTTCCTCCAGCTTTGTGTAGAAGTTACTCGCTCCAGAACTGGCCACTTTATCGGCTGCGATCCAAAACTCCGGCTGCTCGGTCTTTTTCTTTTCGGAGAACATGATGCTCAGACCATTTGCCTATACATCTATTCAAAGTTTCTTGAGGAAATAATTCAACAGGCTGCTAGGAGTTGGTGCACACGAATTACACTAATTTGCACGAACTCCAAAAAAAGCTAAGAATCTGAAATGCTGCGAACGCGACCTGAAGATTGTCGCGGTGTGTGTTGCCCCCTCATTTTCTGTTTACGTGCTGCTCGGGCAGCTATTTTTAATTTCTGTGCAGCTCTTTCTTCATCTAGTTCTTGCCAGACGGCTTTCCAAGCTTTGAGAAGCCGAGGTTCCCAACCTATAGCAGCCAAGCTGGCAATGTATTCAGGACCAGGCGGACATGGGCTATGCTTTAACGCCTGGATGAATTCATCAGGGGGTTTATAGCCGTGAACAGTAACATAATGATATAACATATTGGGAGCAGCGTACACTTGGCCGCGCTCACCAATCACCCGGATTTCGTCGGCACCCAAAGCAAGTTTAATCTCGGTGGGGTCCAGTGGAATACCTAAGACCATCTTAGCCACCGCCTTGGTGCCGCTCTTGATTAACTTAGTGAGCCTGTCTTTAGTTCGGCGGCTAATCTTTTTCTTTTCGAGATGCTCTAGCAAATGAGCCTGGCTGGCGCGAACGTATTTGTTATTACGATCATGTGGAATGGAGTTTCTTTTTAATAGTGGGCCTGGGCAGCGGGGCATATCGCACTCGTGGTAGCCCCCTGCAAGAACCAGCGGATATTTTGAGTGAATCCAGAGCTTCTGGACTAACCATTTTGGGGGCCGAAAGGTTTCAAAATCATGGTGTGTATCAAGCCAGCCTATATTTAGCGTTTGTGGGGATCGCAATCGCCTCGAGAGATCGGGGAAATATGGCATAGGTTATGGCATCTTTAAATTTCGAAGGCCCAGTGCCTTTAGTACTTTCGGATAATGGGCGCTATAACACCAGCCGCAAATAATTCTTCCCTCTCCGTTAATAATGTCGTTAATGAACCACTGCGGCATGGCTGAGAGTTCCGCGGAATCTATCATGTGAGCACGGATGCCGAGACTTTGAACGTACGAAGTCTCAATCCTTAAAAGATGTTCGATTGGCATCAGTATTTTGTTCTTAAACTCTCCGTGGCTCCCGGTAAGAATAGTGATACGGCCCTCACCCTCTCTTTGGATGATAGGCAGGTAATCATAAAAATTGACTTCCCCACTTGAGACCCAAACACGTCCTCCTATCTTGTTCTGCGTGGAAGTGTATAAAGGAGCGTCCATGTTGTAACCAAGCACCCCTTTAGCTTCGCTCAGTTTGAACCGAGCTGCGCCTTGGAGTTGATCTATGTATTCCGGCCTAACAAAAGCAGCACCCGCGTCATAATGCATTCCGGGGTACTTCAGAAGAGTTTCTGGTACCCTCTGCGGCTTGGCAGCCTCAGCCATTCTTGTCAGGCTCAACTCAGCTGCTCCCCCTCGCATCTCAGTGCTGGCTGCTCTGAGCGCAGTGAGTTGCGCCATTTCTGTTCCCATCCCAAAGGCCCCGGCGCTGGTCCGCGCCGCGGCTGTTTCTCCTGCCACAATCTCTTCCCCAAGGCGCATCTCGGCCGACAGTGCTCGTGCTCCTAATGACAATCCGCGGGAGATCAGTGCAAAGGCGCCCTCGGTAGCAAAGCAGAGAGCAACTTGTTTGGTTGCCTCGGCGGCTACAAGCCCGAGATCGTATCCAAATCCTGCCGCTCCTGAGTGCGGATTAAGGAACGATTTATAGTAAGAGCCCCCTTCGAAAATATCTCCCACGCCGTAGGCGAACCCTTTACCCAGGTTTTTCCCGAACCGTCCCGTAGGATCAAATTGGTTAAGAGGATCGCCGGAACAGAAGCTGTAGAGGTCCATGCTCGCGCTATGGCCGAGGGGGTCAGGCGTCAAGAACCGACCAGCCATGGGGTCGTAGTAGCGGGCGCCTAGCCAGTAAAGGCCGGTAGGGTCTATACGGCGACTGCGCCAAACCAGGGTATCGGCCAAAGCGGCGCCTGGTGTCAGCACAGAACTTTCATACCCAATCTCAGGTCCGTAACCTCCAACTCGCACAGGATTCCATTTGGCGGTTGTCCCGGAGATTGTGGCCAGCACATTGCCCGACCAGTCGTTGAGCACGGGCGTGATTGAGCCGTCGCTTTCCCGCACAGTCGCTTCCAATCCGCCCACTCCTTGCATGGCCCCGAAACCGCCATCTCCATCCGGTCCGACGATTTTCCAGGTTCGCTGCCCGTTGACCGCTACCCCAACCTCCCCAAATTCCACTTGCGGATCATAAAAGGAATCGATGGTGAGCGCCATCGCGCTGTTGGTTGCGCCATTGACGACTGGAGTTTGTTTGGTTTGCAACCGCCTGCCGAGCGCGTCATAAATAGCGGTCCAGTTAAAACCGTTGGTCGAATAAACGCGTTCGATGACACTGACCAATCGCGCTCCCCCATCCCAGAGCAGGCTTTGCGTTTTGCCATTGCCAAAGAGCCTGTTGGTGACGTTGCCCGCGGCGTCGTAATAATTTGTGACGTTGTTATTACCGACAACGGTGAACGCGCTGGCTGCGGTGGCGGCGTACTGGCCTACAGCATAATTAGCGGTGGCTGCCAGTGTGTGGCTGCCGGGAGAGAGAGTCAGGTCGGAGTACCAGCGGCCTCCGCTCAAGGAGGAGCTTATGCCGCTGCCGTCTAGCAGGGCCGATACACTGCTGGCGTTAACGGCTGCACCGCCGGCACGCAAGGTGAGACTGGCATGGTTCCAGGACTCATTGGTCACCTGGGAGAAGGCACTCAGGCTACCGGCCAGCCAGTTATTAGTAAGGCCGCCGCTCAATTGAATTTTGGTCAACACTCCGAGTTTACTCGCGTCGAAGGTAAAACTATTGGTCGCAATAGTTCCAGTGGCCAGACCGACCGGTTCATTAGTCAATTGATTGCGCGAGTTGTACTTAAAAACGCGGCTGTCATCCCATGAACTGGTGCCGGTGCGGTCCGCGACGTAACTGCCGAGAGTGGAATTTGCGCTCCAGCCGAATGTTTCTTCCAGCACAGGATTGAAATCTGAATCCACGGCAACTTGCGTCAGCAAGCGTCCTCGACCATCCCGGCTAGTTTGGTAGACGTTCCGCCATGGATTGGCACGGACCTGCAATAAACCGTTGTTTCCATAAGTAAAAACGCAGGTCGAACCGAAGGCGGTGACATTTTTCATTAAACCATCGGCCCGGTAGGCATAATCGAATTGAGCGGTGGCGGACCCAAGCATTGCGCGTTGTCCCGCGGCATTCCATTTCTGCGTAAAACTGTTGGTCACTACACCAAGGATGGCGGCTTGCTCGTTGGTGACCTGGCCATAGGCATCGTAGCGGCGGCTAATCAATGTAGAGGGATTGACAGCCGATGACTGGAGATAGTTTGTCATGAGGCCACGGGAATCAAATTGCAAAGAGGTAACAAGCGTGTGGGCCGGGAGCGGCCCAGCCACTGAGTTAGTGACCGGACGCCGGTAGGCGTCGTAGACGAGCGTATTAGTGACGGAGCGACCCAGGTCCACGCTGTTTTGCAAGAGCCCGGCCAGGAGGCCTGAAGTGTAGTACACGTTCGTGAACTGCCGGGTGACCGAAGCACCGGCCGAAAGCTTTTCGGAAGTGGGCTGATTGGCTACATTGTAAGTTCCCGACCAGGTCAAACCGCCGGGCATGGCCATGCTCAAAAGAGAGCCTTCGGAGTTGTAGGAATTGGTGATCGTCGCACCATCGGGCAACTGTTTGGTTTTGAGCCGGCCCAAACCGTCATAGGTGAAGGAAGTAGTTTGGTCCAGTTCATCCTGGCTTTGGACCATTCGCCCGGCGGCATCATAGCGTGAGATGGCGAAATTAGTGGTGCTGGAGTCTGGATAGCTGTGAGTCAAAACCGGACTGCCAAACGAATCAAAGAAGGTTGAATTGGAAACCGAGCCGCCCCCCACTCCGGCAGTAACAGTAATGCCGTGATGATTGGAGGCGTAGCGGGTGCTTTGGGAGTGAACCAGCGTGTTCCCACCCAGAGTGTCCCAAATTTCAGTGAGAATTGGCCGCTGCAGGGCGTCGAGATGAGACACAGTCTGGCGGCCAATGGAGTCGGAATTCGTGACATATAGTCCAGCTTTGTCGTACCAGGTATAACTAAGCTGCTGAGTAGAAATGCCCGAGATAGTCGAAGGACCGCCGGCGAGTTTTAGCCGATTTTGCGCGTCGTAGACAGAGAAGAAAACCCCTCCTTCGGCTGCGATGTTTGTAATAACGTTGCCACCGCGATCAAAAATATTTGTGGTGCTTGAAAGAACGGTGCCGCTGGAATTCTTAAACTGTCGAGCGACAGTGAAATGGGCGTCATCGTAAGTAGTTTCTCCGTAGCTGCCGTTGGGCAGGAATTCTTTTACCACGCGGCCAAGCAAATCGTATTGCCAGGCATTGGTTGAACCGTCGGGATTTTGGCGGAAATAAGGCTGGCCAGTTTGGGTGTAAAGAGTTTGGGTAAGGCCACCCAATGAGTTAGTCAGAATCGCAATTTCACCTCCGGGCTCGTAAGTCATTCCATTGGTAGCCAGAGGAGTGCTATCGTAAGCATAGAAGACCCGCTGGGTCATCTGTCCGATCGCGTCGTAGCTCATGACTGAATAGTTGCCCACCGGGTCAACCTGATTGGTGAGGTTTCCAAAAGCATCGTAAGCGTGGGAGGTAACGGAGTACAAGGTGGCATCCGGTTCGGCTTCCACGCCTGTGCCATCGGCCTTTGCGCGGCTGCGCCAATGGACCTCAGCCGTCTTCCGCCCAGCACCGTCATAATCATACCAGATATAATCCTCGGGATCGTACTGAGGTCCATCGCTCCAAGTCAGATCACCATTGTGATTGTAATAGGAGTATTTCCAGGAGAGGGGCGTGGTCTGTCCGGCCTCGAATGTTTCATCGGCAATGACACGTCCCAGGCCGTCGTAATCATAGCGGGAAGTTCGTCCCGCCGCATTGACCCGCTTGTAAAGCTCTCCCCGGCCATTGTAAAAGAGGGAATTGGTAATGGCCGGATCGGTAGTGGAGGTGTAATCGATCTGATTAGTGACGAAGCCCGCGCCATCATAGCGATATTCGTTGGTGGCGGCTTCAGGTGAACTAAACGCACGAACTCCCATTGTGAGCAAACCAAAAGCGGTATTGGTCCACACGGCATTTCCAAAAGTCACTACGTTGGTGCTATTCCCGTAAAACAACTCGTTGGTCGTGATGACTTGGCCTCCCTTGTAAACGACGGTTTCTTTGGGCAAAAATTGGAAAACGGGATCGTAACGGAAAACATTACTATTTCCGATAGGATCAATCGAAACGGCGGGAAGGTTGTTGCTGTTATAAAATATGATATTGGTGGCGGTCTGGGTGCCAGCCAATCCGGTCAGGCTGCCAGTGGTAACGGTGTTTGTTATATTCCCGGCGGCGTCATACTTAAACTCTTTCCACAGGCCGCGTTTGTCCTTGGTTTTCCAAAGGCTGCGCGGGTAGAACCCAGGCTGAGAAGGATTTTCATCGTACCAATATTGCTCGATCGTTTGCCCGAGCGGGTCGGTAATTTTCGTGATTCGACTATTGGTGTAATCATATCGCGTTAGCTTCCCGAACACATCGGTGATAGTTGTGGAACCGCTGATGGTATTGGTGAAGAAGTTGGTGAGGACGAAATTGTTTGAGTAATAAAAGCTGGCATTGGTTACGAGGTTTAGATCCAGTCCAACGGTTGAGGCCTGGGTAGCAACCCGCCGCTGGGAATCGTAAACATTTGAGACTAATCTACCATCCGGCTTGGTTTCGAGTGTTACCAGATGCATGGAGTAAGGCTCCTGGGTCACCTTGCCACTGTTGGTGACCGATTGCGTGCTGTGCTGATATTCGTAACTGACCTCCGAGGCATCAACGACAACGACCTTTATCAGATCGCCAAAATCGTCGTAGCGGTAAACCACCTCGCGGCCATCACCGGAAAGAGCATCAACGATATGACCATAGATGTCGTAACGGAGCTGGATGTAAGCGCCGCTGCTACTGTCCACGCGGCGGAGCTCGCCATAATCGGTTTCCTGAGTGTTGGTGCCGTAATTAAAGGACAGATAATTTCCGCGACTGTCGGTCCATTGGATAAGGTAGGGCCGAGTGCGATCAACCACGTTGCTGATGGCAAAGGGGAGAACCTGGTATAGGCGGGTATCGCCGTTAGGACTGAACAGGAAAAGATTCGTGACGCCGCTGATATTGGTTTGAACAATCCTGGAAAGCATCAGGTTAGCAGTCGAGCCTATGCCTTCTTTGCGGGCGTTCACCAATTGGGGATTTTTGATCAGAGTAGGAAACCAAAGGTTGGCGTTGGTGGCGGAGGGTTCATAGGCGAGCACGCTTCCATTAGGCTCGGCGGCGTACATGACCGCCCCATTGGTAGCCACGCTCATATAAGGTGTGAAGGAAAGTTTCCAGCCAACTCCGAATTGGTTATCGGCAGTATTCAAGCTGGAGTAATTTCGCCGGATTTCCAGCGGCAGGGGCCCGACCAGGGTCAGGTCCACATCATCCACGTAAAATTCACCGGTCACAGCATGAACCGGGTCATGGACGGCCGACCAAAATTGAGACAAGCCGTCAGAGAGCCAGCCTAGAAAAGAACGCGATTCGGCGGAAACCACATCGTTTGCGTAAACATCCTTGAAACTCAAACCGGCCGTGGCCAACCCCAAATATCCGGAGCTTTGCCACCCCCATTGGCTATTGAAAGGAGTGTAGCTGTAAAAATTGTTGTGAGCAAAATTATAAACATCCAAAGACTGGGCAACATCAAATGTGTCGTAGGCAAACGGATGATAGGTCGCACTGGGGACAGAAAAGGTTACCGAGTAATCGCCCGCCCAACTAACGTTCAACCATACTGTGTCAAGGTTCACTGGAGCCAGGCAATAATCTGGCAAGTACGGTCCCCATCCACCATTTCCGGCATCACTGATCAAGGCATAATAGGCGCCGCGCGGGTCGATAATTAGCGCTCCAGTGCCTATATAGGAGCCGCTGTAGTTGGAGACACCGCCTGGTGTTACAAATGCCTGACTCTCGGTTGAATGCAACAACGCGGATTCGATTTTGTTCCAGATCGACAGGTCCATTCTAATCGAAGGAGGTCCCACATTTGTAAAATACGAGTTGGTAGTCAAAGAAAGGACATTATTTGGATTCGCAACCACGATGTCCTTGTACTTGGCAGAGTTGGTCGCGTGTTTTTGATTGGCAAGCTGCAGAAGTTTGACAGTTGAAATGGCATCGGCCTGGTTGAAAAAGCTGTTGATGACGTCATGCTCTTTGGCGGATGCGTCGGTGATGGCCAGAATATTGAACGAGTCATTGGCTGCATTCAACTGCTCGCCGGAATCCGCCCTGGCCGTGGGAGCTTCAACTGTGTAGCGGGTGTTGAAGAACATGTCCACAGCTGGTTGGTAATAGTTCATGATTCCGACGCGTAAACCCGTTGACGTTCCAGAATTCTTTTCGGCGATAAGCTTGGCACATCCAATGGCGATCGTTGAAATCGGCGAACGGCCATGTAACTGAGCATTCATAGGCATGAAGCGGTTGACCTTCTCGTAATAGGCCATCCCCATGAGATAGGTCAGCGGCCCCTGATGTTCGTCAGCGGTGAGTGAATTGGTTAATGACGGTGTTTGTTTAATTAGCCTCTCCACAATCCAAACTGGTTTTGCCAAAGGTTCGAGCATCTCTTTTGTGACCCGGCCGAAATTGAGACAAATGGCATTCAAATCACCTTTTTGGATCGGCACCGTCCTCTGAATCACATCCGGAAATCCCGAGACCCGGTAACGCGTGAGATTGACCTGCACGCTCAGATCCAGGGTAGTGTTTACCGGGAAGGTGTATAAGAGCGTTTGTGGATTCATCAAAGCGGCATCGTTTGTAAAGGCCGAAACGTTGGTGGCGTCCGGCCGGTACGCTCCCAGCATCATTTTGAACCGAATGGGTTCGGTGTTGGTTCTCTCGCTAAAGATCAGCAATGGCCGGGCGTGAAGGTCACAACTGCGCAAAGTATGAGTATCGAACAGATTCGTGCCGAAGTAAGAGACCTGGATTTGAGCTTCGTTGAAAATATTGTTTGGCGGGAAAATATCAGGATTCCAGGTTTGAAAGGTGGCATTGGTGAGCAAAGAGTCCGAAAGAGAATCGGCCGTCCAATTGGTTCCCGCCACCCAGGTTGGCTTGGGAAATTCGTCCCAGGCATTGAAAGCTTTTTTGCGATTCACCGCCTGGATGCCGCATTCATCGATAGAAAGTCCGGGCGCGTTAGCCTGCAATTGCTGCCTGACGTATCGCTGGAAGAGGACCTCGGGAGTGTCATTAGCATCGCCCAAGCCGACAATCTCAGACCGGTTAAAAAGATAACCCACGACCCACTTGGTCGCGTTGTCATAGGAGGAGGGCATGAAATCATACAGATTGGGGCCTTGAATAATTTCCGTATCCTTGATCCAGGGAAACAGATGGGTCCACTGATTGTTGATGTAAGCGGCCACCCAGGGATAGTTGATGGAAATGACAGTATTGGTGTTGATTGCCAGTGAGACGGGGTCAAGCGCACGATTCAATTGCACCCGAAGCATTTTGCTGAGGCGGGCATCGAGCATTTTGACACCGTTGGTAGGTGGAAATGCATACACTGCCGGCACACCGGCGCGCCGGAGCAAGTAAATCAGCAGCGCACATTGTTCGGTCGGGGAACCTTGCCGTTCCAAGAAGGTCCCCAACGCACTGCGGTTGATTCCTGCTAACTTCAATTGGCCGGCGGTGATTTGATTGGTGGAGAAGTAATCGATTGCGTCGGTCAGTTCGATTTCGTTTTGGACAAAGCGAGCCAAGGCAAGCGGGTCGTGCTTGAGGGCAGTCACAAAATCATCCAGGGCAGGGTGCTGCCTTAGCTCGGGGCTTTGGTCTAAATTGGTGTAGCTCGAGATCGGATTGGCGAGCTGGATCACGTTCGTCACGCTCCAGGAGCTGGTCAACAATTCCTCAACCGATTTGCCATCGTAAAATGGAGGAAGCGGTTCGTTTTGAAACTGGATTTGAGAGAGAAACCGGATATTCCAGGGCGGGGCGGGCTCAAATTCTAAGGTGTAAAGAGGCTGCCAGGCGGGTGTTAGATCCTGCTGCAAGGAAACGTACCCAAACCCATTCATTCCTTTGACCTTGATGACGAAAATGTAGTTCGTGGAGGTACTGGAAGCCTGATGTTCCAACAGCATAGTACCATTGTTTGTTACGCCGTATGCCAATGGATAGGACCGGGTCGAGAGCGTGGTGGTGAGACCGAAAGCGGTGAGCGAAGTTTGCAATCCGTTGGTTAAAAACACGGACCAGCTTCCGTTGGTAGCCAGGTAAAAGGGGACTGGAATGTTGGTCGAACCCAGTAGAGCGAAGTTGGTCCTTGAATAAACATCAATCTGGAGCGAATTGGTATAATCGAATAAAAAGGGGTAGTCATTGGTCAGAGCCGGGCCACCGGCAAAGGTAACGAATCGATAGGATCTCTCGGTGTAGAGTGCGGAGCCGCCGACTCGCGAACCAAACGCAGCAATTGGATTTTGATATGCGATCCGGAGAGCTAAATTGGTTTGCCCAGCGGCTGAAGAATTGGTGAGATCATAATGGTAGGCTGCGGCGGTGTTGGTGACGAAGGGCAACAGGTTGGTGGCTGTTCCGCCCAAATTGGCCAACGGCTGGCCGGTTTGAAAATCAAGCGGAATGACAAAGGAAGCAAAGTCTGCCACCGATGGAGATCCCCGATAGTAAGCTGTGGGGAAAATTGGAGCGTCATGAACAATATTTGTATAGCCCCAGTCGATATTGGTGGAAACGACCTGAGGTGCCCGACTAGCATTGTCGATGAGATATGTTGCGTCTGGGGTTGTGTAACTAATGGCGCCCCAGTGTCGAACGAGCCCGTCCTCGTAAAGGGCGGCTGAAAAGTGACAAGGAGCGGTTCCCCCTCTAAACAATTTAGGCCCGCTACTTCCCATGAATAAAACGTTCGTCAGACCTATTTGTGGAGTCGGACTGTTCGTGATGATTGGAGTTTTGAAACCGAGGGACCAACCACCAGTGCCTCCCAAAGAGCTCATATCGCCATTATATCCCCAAACCCAGAGTTTTCCGCTCGTATCAACCGCGTAACCTTGCTGTGAGCCTGCGCGGATGAGACAAATGTTACTCAGCGCGGAAATGTTTGTTGGGGTAAGGACGGACGTACCACTAGTAACCCCCAGTCCGAGCCGGCCAGTGGCGTTCCTTCCCCAAACCCAAACGGTTCCATTCGTCCGGACTGCGAGTGAGAAAGACTCTCCGGCCGCGATCCCCACGACACCATTCAGATTGTTAACTAAAACCGGGGAGTATCTATCGGCGGTCGAACCATCCCCAAGTTCTCCATAGAGATTATCGCCCCAACCCCAAACCGTTCCATTGGTATCCAACGCAAGAGCGTGTTGGTAACCACAGGCCACGGCGGTGATGTTGGTAAGTGTTAGCACGTTGGTCGGCACCGTGCTCTTGGTTACAGTTGCGTTTCCTATTCCTAATACTCCCGATGGATTATGCCCCCAAGACTTGACTGTTCCGTTTTGTAGAACAGCCATCGAGAAATCCTCACCAGCGTCTATGGCTATGGCATCCACCAAATTGGTGACTGGCACCGGTGTGCCTTTATCCACGGAATCTCCTACCCCAAGTTGGCCGTTTGAATTTTCTCCCCAAGCCAACACCGTCCCGTCCCATTTCAGAGCCAGCGAAAAAAAACTCCCGGCGGCGACTGCCGTCGCACCCAGAATATTTGGCACTCTTGAGGGGTTGAGATCAACGTCTTGCGTATCGGCACTTGACGGACCGGGATAGGGAGCAACTGCGCCGCCGAATTGCTGACTGTGACTATTATTCCCCCAGACCCATACGGTCCCATCCGGTTTAAGCACGAGGGCGTGTTCAGCGCCACAAGACATGATGGGACTGTTAGCGTAGTTCGTCAAAACCGCCATTGCATTCCCACTAGCAGCTAAACAGAGAAAGGTAATACAGGCCCAGCGAAAGCCCTCGACATCCACCAGCCGGCGTAGTCCAACCCGCCACCTGCCAGTCAGGGTCGAATTAATAAGTCCTTTTGTCTCTTTGGAAAAAGATGTCGAGAGCTTCACAATGTTAACTTTCTGTTAAACCAAGTTTTGTCACTTCATGACGACCGTTCCATTGGCGGGGTTTTCGATGGTAATACCAAACGCAAATTCCCCGAAATCAAGGAAACCGTTCCCATTCGTGTCAGCCAAATAATCTGGCGTGCCGTTGTCATCGGTATCGATAGGAACCCCGCTGGAATCAGTAGCAACGTAGTGGAAGCCAATATCGACGATGGAGCTTGCCTCCTTAGCCTGGCTGGTAAGGCAGGTGTAGTGGTAGAGAATGGTATTGGTGGCATTTCGGCTGCCAGCGTTGATGAGCAGACTCAACACACCATCGTTTGTGGGGTAATAGTAATTGCCAAGGTAGCTGGCCAAATACGCAGGACTATTGGTTACAATAGTATCGTGTGCACCATTTGGACTAAGGCGATTTTGCCCTGTGATGTACCCGTTGTAGTCATGGGAGAAAGAGTCACTTCCGCTTTGCTTGGTTATAGAGACTGCGTCGAACATGTTGTCGTATGCGAGAAGGACAGGGGAAACGCCGATAGCTTTATAAGTAAGGGAACCCCCTCTGAAAAGGTTGTTGAAGAGAAACCATTCGTTGCTATCTCCATTGTCCCTGGTTGTAATCCCGGTTCGTTCCCACAAACAGTTCGTCAAAGCCACAAGGCCGGGGTTCACCGAAAACTTCCCGCCCGTGAATTGACAGTCAGTGAAACTGTTGCTGCCAGCGGTTGTAGTCGTGCTGAAATGGGCGGCAACCCCTGCCGGCGTGGACCAGGCAGTGAAACGACATTGCACATTTGCACTTGCACCAAATGTAATCTGAACCGCTGGACCAGCAATACTTGCTGACCAATTGGTGGTGGTTTGCTCCTGAACTGTGTTGTAGCGGACAATGTAATTCAGACCATTTGGAATTCCTTGCGACACCAGCTTGCCCGAGCCGGAAAGTGTGAAACCATAACTAGAGGATGAACCATATACGCCGACAGCTATTCCGTTTGTCAGCGTGAGGACGTTGGTGACAACTCGGGCAGTAGCGACATAATCAAGGGGGTCGTAGTGAAATCCCAAATCGGGTGTATCCGTGTCACGTTGGACGAGAGGCGAGAGAGTTGTGTTAGCGGAAAAGTTAGTGCTGAGCTCCAAAGGCGGATAGGTTGTTCTTTTCCTTATGTCTGTCAGCAGACTTGCCATGATATTTGTTGTCCCTGCATTCCGATTGGTGCTGTTATCGACCAAATAATAACTGCCCGCACCAACGGTTTGATAAAAGCCAGCAGAGCTGGAGTTTGTGACACAGTTGTAAAAGACAAGATTCGTATTTACTGCAGGGCTTAAATTGGTAACGGCCGTTAAAAGTGAGTTAGTAAATGCAGCGAGAGTTGTGGGGATTGCCACGCCGCCGCTATCACAGTGGTCAATTGTTACGTGCGTCCCCTGAACCTTGGTAACACCGCCGGCTACCACCTCTCCGCAATTGGCTAATAGAACATTGGAAAGTTTGATTTCAGTCGAACTGTCGACACAATAGATTCCAGTTTGACAACGTACAAACTGGCAATCCCAAACTTCGTGATCTCTGTTTTCGGTGTAAATCGCTGTTCCTGCGTACGACATTTTAAGAAAGCGATAAATGGGCGTGGCGTCTTCGAGATAATAACTGGAAGTGAAATTCGTAGGATTCCCAGTGCTACCGGTAATGGTCTCTCCAACAGAATTGTCATCTTTTGAAGTAAAGATCGCTGGCTTATACGGGCTTGTGTCAAAAATGTTGGTTCGGCCTGAATTGATTATGGATGCGGAATTGGTGAACTTGATCACAGTTCCACCCTCGAATCGATTGTTCGTGCCGCTAAGCGTGACAGCTCCGGAAATGTAATAAGTGGTGTCAGCCTTGAAGACGTAGTTGCTTTGGCTCGTATTTAAGGTGGTATAATCAATGGCCACACCTCCTGCGGAAGGACCAACCTTGGCTAACTGCAGGGCCGCTGGCTGGTTGCTTGCGAATTTGCGTGAGGGGAGCAGATGCCGGCTGGCGACCTTGTGAAGAACCGAGTCTGGAGAATTACGAAAATCGGCCTGGCCTGCAGGAGCAGGCAATTCTTTTAGTAACGGCTGCAGGTTGTGGAAAGGCGTTGATTCGACGAGGCATTGGCGACCATCCAGATTTAGCCATTGTTTGGTTACCACGACCGTGTTTGTCTCCGAGCCAAGAGCAAAGGCAAATCCTCGAGGCATCTCGATGAGACCAAACTCAAGGTGCTCATCGGGCAGTCCTTCTGCTTCACGTTGAGTAATAAGAGGTGTGGGTGGGTTGAGGAACTCGGTTATTACTTGAAGAACGGTAGTCTTTGGATCCAAACCCCATTTGCTCGGCGACGGGGGTTGTTGCCGCAGAACAATTAGCTGTTCAAAACCGTATACGTTATTGATGTATAATGCATCTGCCGATATGCCAGTGAAAGCATCCGGGTAGAGAACCTGATTGCCGGAAGGTAGCAGTTCGCCGATGGAATTTTTCAATTCAGCGATCATAACTGATTTTCCGGTGGCAGTGTCGAAGTAGCTCAGGCCTATGGGTGTTGAAACCAGGTGTTTGTCGCCTTCTGGCAGAGTGATCCTAATTGCGCCAGGAGAGTTAATGTTGCCTAGAAACTCGACTTTATGCTGGGAACCCTTCGCCTCAGCGCCAGTTCTGGTGATTTCAACACGGTCGCTTGAATTGACCCATTGGCCGTTTACCAGATGAGACGAGGCCGTAGCCATTTCAATGAAGGAATTGGTTTTTGCGGTCAGTTCTCCAGTCAACGAATTCGACTCCCAGGTTGTTTTAGACCAGATTCTCTGGTTGCCATCTCGAGCTGTGACTTCATAGGGCATTTGAGCGACAACTTTCGTGTTAGAATCCAGGTTAGAAGCAGTAATGTTCTCATCAACCTGAGCCTGGAGAGCAGGTACGGCCGAAAGCGATAAAGCGCACCCGAGTAAAACAGTCATGAAGCTGTCGAGCGGGGTTGGAGAGACCATTGTTTGTTTTGACGAGGAGCTAATTGGTCGGAAGAGCTGAGGCATTTTCATATTAGATGTGTTCAGGATTTAGATAAGGACGTTAGTTTTGAGATTGGCGCTGCAGAGGTTCAATAAATCAGGTTGCTTGTTTGTTGCCGATGAACAGGTAGCTTTCCCATGGATCGACACAATTCGGGAACGGATGAATTGAAAGAGCAAAGCCGGCCCGTTGGAATCGGACTTTGACCTTTTTGATATCCCAACAGAACATGGGAATACGGGGTTCGTTCCAGGCGCGACCTCGAATCCAGTTGGAAAGGCCGGCAAAGAATGGCACAAAGGATAAATCAAATAGTCTGCGGATCAGCCAGGGGCGCGGGTCGCCAACCACAATGTGCAGAGCGCAAGCTTTTTCAGTGTTCGCCAAGAGCAGGTCTAGGATGTTCAAGCCTTCGGCCTCGGGGATGTGCTGGAAAACGATGACGCTGTAGGAAAAGTCGACGGGTGGAGGGTCGGCTAGCCACTGATTGTATTCCATGAGACGCGCGGATGGACAGACCTCAGCAGCTTTTTTTAGCAGAACTGGACTGATATCCACGCCGTAAGCAGCGTTGGCGTGCGGCACCGTGCAACGAAGCAGGCGGCCTACGCCACATCCATAGTCCAAAATCGAGCGGAAGGATTGTTGACCGACCAACTCAAGCATGGCATCGACACAGTCACGTCCTTCCTGCCAAAATTGGTCACGAACAGAGTCGGCCATATTTCTTTTGCGATAATGCGCAGAGGTACTGACAGCGAAGAATGGTTCGGTTTGGCTGAGGGTCTGGAAAACTTGTGCGGGGTTCATCTATTCTTTTTTTGGTGTTTTTTTTAAATTGAGGTTCCAATCACGAATGAAGGTGAAATAAAACAGTAACAAAAGGCCCTTTGAGGTAGTACAATTTGGTTCCTTGCTGTTGTGCGACATGGTTTCGATATTTTCCTTTAGCATAAGGTGTGCCGTGCCTCGGGTTGCAGGCAATCCCAGTAGGACATGCATGGATGGCACCAACAATTGCCAATGTTTTAGAGGAACCCGATTTCTTCGGGTACGTCTGGCGGATTCTCCAGGGCTACACAACCAGGATAAATTTGTCCTGGGCCGAAATGACAAGGCCTTAGATTACCATTGGTAGGAACGGTTTTTGCCACCAGGACAAAATTGTCCTAGTGGTAGGATAATTTTGACTACCATGGAACGAAGCGTATCGGTCAACTTTGGAACCGATCAGGAAGGAATCAATTAATAGGAATATTGAAATGCTGAGGGGTGGACATTTTAACGCAAAGCTAGGATAAAATTGTCCTAGTGAAGAAACCTTGGCGTACCAGTGGCGATCGGCAGTCCGGGCTGAATTTCAGCAGGACATTTTTATCCTTACTAACGCCTTTTTGGAGCATCAGAGTACCTCGATCATGAAAACGATTTTGAGGAAAAACAAACGATCTTATGACAAAATTATTTCGTTCGGCCTTAGCCGATACACAATTCAAAACTGCGGCACACCTTGTGCTAAAAGAAGCGCATTGCCACACCAACTACAAACAAAGGTCCATATGGAAAACCAACGTCGGCTTGAAATAAAAGGTATGAAATTTTTAAAAAAACTAAGTTTTGTGCTAGTGGGATGGATGCTCAGTGTGGGCGTAGCACATGCAGTCCTGGCACTGAAAGTTGCAGAACCAAAAAACTATAGCCAGAAGACCATCATTAAAATGGACCTAAGAAATACATCAACAAACGCAATTGAGTCTGCTCGTGCCGTCGTTTTCCTACTGGATGATCGAGGTAAAGTAGTTGGCCAGGAGACACGCTGGATTGTTGGCGGCAGCAAAGATCGGCCAAGTTTGGCTGCCGATTCCAAAGCAACATTCAACTTCGTCGTTCAGGCTAACAAGCCATTCACCCGAACCAAAGTCACAGTAACACGTATTATATTAGAAGGTGGTAACCTGGGAGATGTGAACAAGGACGTGCAAATTGAGACGGTTACCAAGTAATCTGAGTCCTCCCCAATCGCTCAACGGCCGCTCCGGTGGAAGACAAAGGACACTGAGGAAAAGTTTGACCACGATTGGCGAATCGCCGTTCCCTTGGATACCTATCTCGGCTGGACCGCCAAAAAGCGGCGCTTGAAAGAAACTCTTCGCTTGGCTACACAAACCTAAAGCAAGACTAACTACTGCCGATGCGAATCCAGCTGCAAAGATTTGCAGGCGCTCAAGGGTCGTAAAGGGGACGTTGTGTTTGACTAGTCCGCTTCCGTGAAGGTTCGCGTGACCGTTCAGTTCCGGACGGCTTTGGTGGTCCGTTACCGTTCAACTCCACTCTGTCAGTTTCATCGCCATTTGCCCTGGTTGTTTGCAGCTTCGGGCCGCTTGCCCTTGCCGTTTCTTTTGGCTTCTTGAAAATCCAAATTTAGCCAGGTGAGAATCCCTGATTTCCCGGCTCATTGGCGCACTATGGATATCCTGCTTGAATATGGGCAGATCTTTGCCTTATTCTCTCTTAAGTGGCTCACTCCGATCATGAGATCTATTTTGCTTTCTGTCGTTCTCGTTGCCTTCGCTCTGTCCCCTTCTCGCGCTGGACAATATTTTCAGGATTTTACCGCAGCTGCGGTGGGCGCCCAGTCGTTTGGTGACGGTTCGCAACTCTTCACCACTTCCAGCAGCACCATAACGTCGGTGCGCGATGCAACTTTGAAGGCTCTGCAATTGACCGATGCCACAAACGCCAATACGCGCGCGGCGTTCTTGTTGCGCGACCTCGACCCGGGCGTGACGAACTATGCGTTTTCCGCGCGGTGGAACGCGAAGATCAGCGGGAATTTCACCAACGTCGGCAACGGCTTTTCTTTCAACTTCGGCCAACTGGCCGCGCTGAGCCTGACCAACTCCGCTTATGCCCAGGAATCGGGCTATCCCACAGGGCTCTGTTTCAGTGTTCAAACCGCGCCCACCAAGCCCGGTTTCTACTTGCGCGTTAATGGCGGCGACGTGGCCGCTATAATCTACAGTTCCGTGGCGGAGCTATGGGGCGTCAACAGCACCACCAATCATCTGTTTGAGATGGATTGGAATTATACAAATGGCGTCACCGTGCGGCTGAATGGCCAGACGATTTTCGCAAATATTCCCACTTATGGCCTGACTTTTCGCGCGGGCAATCGGTTTGCCTGGGCGGCGCGCGCAGGAGCACAGTCGGAAACTGTGCAAATTGATAATCTGTTAATTATGTCGGGCGGCAATTTGCTTCCGGTGTCGATGACGGCTCCCTATTACAAGAGCGGCGAGTATCTTCCCAACAACCAGACGGCGGACAAAGCGTTCGACGGGTTGGATGCGACCAAGTGGTTGACTCAGACGTCAACGGGATATGTCGGGGCGACCAGCGCTTTTGGCAACCGCGTGACCCGGGCTTATTCGATAACGACAGCCGAAGATGTCCCGACGCGCGATCCGCGCACGTGGGCGTTGCAGGGCAGCACTAATAGTGGGACGAACTGGTCGACGTGCGGGAACGGCAGCAATGGGATGCCGAAGGTGAGAAACAACAGAACCACCACCGCAGTTCCAAACGCAGCCCGGCCACTGGCCATGAAACTGGAAATGCAGATACCGACAGCCAGTGAGAGAAACATGGTGCTGAACAGGGCCAAACCTACCCACGTGAACTGCGCGGCTGTGACCCCGCCCATAAGAAAAACGATGGCAACGAGCGGCAGGGAGGCCACGACACTAAACAAAATTTCCAGCGACGCAGCGATCGCTTTGCCCAGCACTATGTCGTAAGTGTGCAAATCAGTGAGAAAAAGCAGACCGAGCGTTCCGTCGCGCTGCTCACGACTAAGGCAATCCACTGTCGTTAGCGGTCCGGCAAGAAGGCAAAAGGCCAGGCCGAAAGCCGTCAGAATCCCAAACAGGTCGCGACCCATAGTTGCGGCGCTCATGTATTGACCGAACATGAAATAAATAAATGTGAAGACCGAGATTGCGCCTGCTGTGGCCAGCACACGGCGAAGCCAGGTCCTTTTCTGCCGGGCAGCGACACGCATTTCGCGTTCGGCTATGGGAAGAAAAGGCACGGATCTATTCTGATGTTGCGGAGGCAAAGCGTCGAGGACTTTTCCAATACGCCTGCGCCGCAACTGTGATCGATCGGCACCATGTCCGATTGCGAAAAACCATGCTCATCAAATCATACGCTCGCTCTGGGCCGTCCGGGCGGGTGTATAAAAAAATGGGACTTGCTGTGCCATGCCTCCCGCCGGATTAAGCATGAGTCCAATACTCCACGGATACTAATTGTGTGCGGGTCACCAGGGAGATGCGCCTATGATGAGCGAAGCGGCAACCGATACTGTAGCCGCCTTATCGAACTCCGCCACCTCGATTGGCAGATTATGTCTGAGGCTGTTTTGAGGTTGAAGTAGCTTTTATCCCTTTTGTTTCAGAGCAAGCCGTGCTGGTTCTGACAGACGCGAAAACACTTCCGGCGGGACGGCACACGGAAACCGGCTTGAGTAAATAGTCCCGCTCGATTCATTCCCTTTTAATGTTAGTGTACGGAGCAGGAGATTGCGGTCGCCGTCATAAGCCCAGACTCTGGACTCGCTCTCAATAAAGACAAGCCAACCTTCGCGCGCACGCCACCCTTGCATACCAACGGTGGCACAGCTCTTTCCATCAGTTCGAGCTATGAAGTGTGAAAAATCCAATGCGCTCTCCGCTACCGCGATCCGCCATATGCCATCCGAAGAGGTGTGAGTGCCAAATGAAGTCACAAGCATTGGGCGAAACGGTATTGGCGTCACCGCAGTCGGGGCTGCCTTTGCCGTTTGCTTCAAAGAAGGTGAGTGGCATCCCAGTAGAACTGTTGCCACGACGCAGATGATGGGATTGGCTTTGTGCATATTAGAGGGCTGCTAGTATACACTGAAATGCTGAAATGCGGAAAGAGTTTATGATTTCCAACCGCCGCCTAAAGAGCGGTAGAGGGCGACGGCGTTGAGCAGGCGGGCGGCTTGGAATTGCAAAAGATTCTGTTGCGCAGCGTAGAGGTCCTGTTGCGCCAGAAGTACGTCGAGGTAACTGTCTACTCCCTGGCGGTAGCGGGCGGTAGTGAGGTCGAACCGTTTCTGTTGCGCGTTCAACAGAATTTCCTGCGCTTTCAATTTTTCATCGAGAATGGAGCGGGCGGCCAGGGCGTTGGCGACCTCGCGAAACGCGTTTTGGATGGCTTTCTCGTAATTGGCGATTTCTATTCGTTTGCTGATTTTCGACACGTCCAGCCTGGCCCTGGTGCCACCGACATCGAAAATAGGAATGGTAATCTGTGGCGAAAAGCTCCAGGTGGCAGAGGGGCCGGTGAATAGATCACTAAGTTTTGCGCTGGCAGTTCCCGCCGAGCCAGTGAGGAGGATTCGCGGGAAAAATGCGGCGCGCGCCGCCCCGATGTCGGCATTGGCGGCTTTCAAGGTATGTTCGGCCGCAAGAATGTCCGGGCGGCGTTGCAACACTTCAGAGGGAACTTCAGCTGGGAAGTCGTTTAAAAGTTGCTGCTGCCTGAATGGTTTTCCGGCTGGGAGATCTTTTGGCAGTGGCTGGCCGACCAAGAGGACCAGCGCATTTTCCGATTCGGCCAAAAGCTGAAGGAAATTCGCGGCGTTTACGCGCACAGTTTGGACTTGCCCTTCGGCGGTACGCAGATCCAGCTCCGAGGCCGCACCGGCATCAAAACTGCGCTTGATCAAATCATAGGAGGCCCGAACCGCTTCCAGGGTTTGATTGGCAACCGCTTTCGCTTCGCGCAAACGCAATTGAGTGAGGTACTCGGCTGCCACTTCGGAGACCAAAGCGATTTGAGCGCTTTTTCGGCCTTCGTCACTGGCAAAATACCTTTCCAACGCCTCTTTTTTTAAACTTCGCACCCGGCCGAAAAGATCTGCCTCGTAGGAAGCGCCCACATCGACGCTGTAGGTAGTGATAATTGCACCTCCCTGGAATGCGGTGGCAGCACCGGACACTTTTTGGCGATTTAACCTGGCGTCGCCCTGGACACCGGGGAAGAGTTCGGCGCGTTGAATGCGATATTGCGCGCGGGCCTGCTCGACACGCAAAGCGGCGATGCGCAAATCGCGGTTATTTTCCAACGCAAGCCGAATCAATTTTTGCAAACGGGGATCGTCGAAGAACTGTGCCCAGTCGATATCTTTGGCAGCAATGGCATTGGTTTGAGGCGCGTTCACCGGCCACGAATCGCTCACAGGCGCAGCGGGCCGTTCGTATTTGGGCATTAGGGTACACCCTGCCAGGAACAGGGCCAAGCCTGGCAGCAGAAAGGAGATATTCTTCATACAGTTTGCTCCTTGAGTCCTCCGCCTTCACCAGCGCGGGGCTCCGGTTTTGCAGAATGTTTCATCCTGGGTTTGAAAATGCGCCGGACCACGACGTAAAAAACCGGAATCAGGAAGATCCCGAGCGAAGTGGCGGCAAACATTCCTCCTGCCACGCCGGTGCCTATTGCGTTCCGGCTAGCGGAACCTGCGCCCGTGCTAATGACCAGTGGCATGACACCCAGAATGAACGCGAACGATGTCATAAGAATTGGCCGAAGCCGCAAATGGACGGCTTCCAGGGTGGCCTCGATTAAACCTTTGCCAGCCAATTGCAAGTCTTTGGCATATTCAATAATCAGAATGGCGTTCTTAGTCGCCAAACCGACGGTGGTTAACAGTCCGACTTTGAAATAAACATCGTTGGGCAACCCGCGAAATTTTGTGGCAAGTAACGCGCCCAACACTCCGAGTGGCACGACCAGAATAACAGACAAGGGAATGGACCAGCTTTCGTACAGAGCTGCGAGGCAGAGGAACACCACCAGCAAGGAAAGCGTGTAGAGCATCGGCGCCTGGGAACCGGACAGGCGTTCCTCGTACGATTGCCCGGTCCATTCGAAGCCAATCCCCGGAGGTAATTTTTTCACCATTTCCTCCATGGCGTCCATGGCGTCACCGGTGCTTTTTCCAGGAGCGGGGGCGCCGACCAATTCGTAGGCCGGAAATCCGTTATAATTTTGCAACTGGGGCGAGCCGTAAATCCAGTTTACGGTGGTGAAGGTGGAGAGAGGGACCATGGTTCCAGAACGATTGCGCACGTAGAGATCTTTCACATCGTCGGGCGACATGCGGAAGGGAGCATCGAGTTGAACGATGACGCGCTGAACACGATTGCCATTGATGAAATTATTCACGTAAGAGGAACCGAAGCTCGCCTGCAGCGTGCTGTTGATGTCGGCGAGCGCGACGCCGAGAGCGCTAGCTTTGTTTTCATCGACATTAATCTTTAACTGAGCGGCATCCTCCAGGCCCTGGACACGCACGCCCACGACCAAAGGATTTTTGGCAGCCATTCCCAGCAATTGGTTGCGCGCTTCCAATAGTTTTGCGTGCCCGAGCCCAGCGAGATCCTGCAATTGCAAATCGAAACCTGTTGAATTACCCAGCTCATTAATAGCGGGGGGATTGAGCGGAAATATGATGGCGTCCTTGATCGAACTAAATCTACCAAAGGCCCGGCCTATGACGGCTTGCACAGTGTGTTCGGGGCCTTTTCGCTGGCTCCAATCTTTGAGGCGCCCGAAAGAAAGCGCGGAGTTTTGCCCGCGTCCATTGAAACTGAAACCAGCGACGGTGATGAAGCTTTCGATCTCGGGCTGTTTCAGAAAATATTCCTCCACCTGTCTCAGCACCTCATCGGTGCGTTCCTGGGCCGCGCCGACGGGCAATTGAATATTGGTGATAAAATAACCTTGATCCTCGGCGGGCAGGAAAGAGGAGGGCAAGTGTTTGTAGAGGAATGCGACCAACCCGATGATGACCAGAAACACGAGCATGAAGATCCAGTTATGTTTCAGGATTCGTCCAACCAAGGATTGATAGCCGGTAGTGCTTTTGGCGAAGGTTCGATTGAACCAGCCGAAGAAGCCGCGTTTCTCGTGCTTGTGTCCCTTGGGAATCGGTTTCAGCAAGGTCGCGCAGAGTGCGGGAGTCAGGGACATGGCAAGAAAGACGGAGAACAACATGGAAGACACGAGGGACAAAGAGAACTGCCGATAGATGGTTCCAACCGAGCCGCTGAAAAACGCCATCGGAATAAAAACTGCGGTGAGCACGAGAGAGATTCCAATCAGCGCGCCAGTTATTTGGCCCATCGCCTTGCGGGTGGCATCGAGCGGCGAGAGGCCCTCCTCGGCCATGATGCGTTCGACGTTTTCCACCACCACAATCGCGTCATCAACGAGAATGCCAATGGACAGAACCATTCCGAACATTGTCAAAACATTGATCGAAAATCCGAAGGCGAGCATAGCGCCGAAGGTGCCGAGAAGCGCGACGGGCACGACAATGGTCGGAACAAGGGTGGCGCGAAAATTCTGGAGAAACAAATACATGACGAGGAAGACCAGCGCGATCGCTTCGACGAGCGTTTTAAGAACTTCTTCAATGGAAATCCGCACGAAAGTCGAGGTGTCGAGCGGATAATCGACGCGCACGCCGGGCGGAAAGAATTTGGAAAGCTCGGCGACTTTTTTACGAACGGCTTCAGCAGTGTTCAACGCGTTGGCAGAAGGCGAGAGCTTGATGGCAACGGCAGAGGAAAGATGTCCGTTGACACGGGCTTTGGTGCCGTAATTCTCTGCACCCAGAGCGACACGCGCCACATCTTTCAATAACACGCGAGAGCCATCGGGGTTGGTCCGCAGAAGAATGTTTTCAAATTCCGGGACGGTGCGCAGAGTGGTTCGTCCCTGCATAATCACATTTAGCTGCTGCCCCTTGATTGAAGGAGTGGCCCCGATTTGTCCCACCGGGACTTGTCTGTTTTGGTTTTCAATAGCGGAGGTGACGTCGGCGGCAGTCAAGCTAAAGCTATTTAATTTTTCCGGATTCATCCAAACGCGCATGGCATATTGGGAACCGAACATGATGGCTTCACCGACACCGGTCACCCGGCGAATTGGATCGAGAACACTGGAAGCGATGTAGTTGCCCAACGCCACTTCATCCAGACTGTCATCGGTGGTGGAGAGGGTGAAGAACATCATGAAGTTCCGGGTGGCTTTTGCCACGACTACTCCCTGCTGCTGCACTGTTTGGGGCAGGCTTGGGGTGGCCAATTGCACTTTGTTCTGCACCTGAACCTGGGCCGTGTCGGGATTTGTCCCGGGCAGAAAATATAAAGTCACGGTAGCCAGGCCGGAAGCATCGCTGCTCGATGACATGTAAAGCAGGTTATCGATTCCGTTTAGCTGCTGTTCAATTACCGATGTGACGGTCTCCTGCAACGTTTCGGCCGAAGCGCCGGCGTAATTTGCCGTCACCGAAATGGAAGGCGGTGCAACGTTGGGATATTGGGCGACGGGTAATTGGGTTATGGCCAATCCGCCGAGGACCATGATCAGAATAGAAACGACCCAGGCAAAAACCGGACGGTCAATGAAAAATCGTGCCATGGCGCTCCTTAATTGGCTTTCGGCTGCGATGGTGAGCCCGCGGAAGAAGCCAAGGCAAATGGAACCGGTTTGACGACCGAGCCTGGAGGAGCTTTTTGCGAGCCTTCCACAACAACCCGTTCACCCGCATTCAGTCCTTTCGCGACTACCACAGTGGTTCCAACCGTCCGATCAATTTCGATGTTACGCAGTTCGACTTTATTTTGATCGTTAACGACCAGAACTGTGGAGGTCCCGCTGGCACCCCGGGTGACCGTTCGCTGCGGAATGGTTAGGGCATTTGTCTTTACGCCTTCGATAACCTGACCGCGAGCGAACATACCCGGCATCAAGAGATTTTCTTGATTGGGGATTTCGGCACGCAGGGTGATCGTGCCGGTCGTGGGGTCAACGGCCACGTCAGAAAACAACAGTTTGCCAGGATGAGGATAAACTGTCCCATCTTCGAGCATCAAAGTAATGCTGGCCTGACCGGGAGAGACACTTTGAAGGGTTCCGTTCTCCAGAGCCCGCTTGAGGCGAAGAACTTCCGTACTCGATTGAGTGAAATCAAAATAAACAGGGTCGAGCTGGCGTATCACCGCAAGTTGCGTCGCCTCGGTCGCGCTAACCAAAGCGCCTTCGGTGACCAGCGCTTTGCCGATTCGGCCGGCAATGGGGGCGGTTACTTGAGCATAACCTAAATTCAGTCCGGCGGTTTGGACCGCGGCCCTGGTGGCCAGCAAATCGGCCTCGTTCTGTCCGAGGGTAGCCACTGCTTCATCGTAAACCTGCTTGCTGATGGCGTTGATTTTGACCAACTCCTCGTATCGAGCTGCTTTCGCTTTGGACTCTTTCAAGGCCGCCTCCGCTTTTGCCACTGCTGCTTGGGCGCTGTTTAAGCTGGCCTGTAATGGAACCGGATCGATTTGGAAAAGCACCTGGCCCTCTTTGACATTGGAGCCTTCTTCGAAAAGTCGCTTGAGCAGAATTCCGGTCGCTCGAGCCCGGACCTGGGCTTCCCGCATGGAATTAATTCGGCCGGGAAGTTCAGTGGTATGCTTTACTGGCTCGATCGCAACCGCGATTACCGAGACTTCAGCGGGCGGCGGCGGCGGCGCCTTGACCTCCTTTTTTCCGCAAGCAGTGAGCAACAACGCGAGCGGCAGGGAAACGATGCAATAAAACGTCAGGGAAACAATGGGTCTCATATAGTTCAAAAAAGGAAAAGGTCAGGCAGCCCGAAATCCAGCCGCCGCAAAGGAGATAAGTTTTTGGATTTGCTCTTCCACATCAACCGTCTTTAGCCAGCTGGGAAGAAACCTGTCCCTGGTCGAAAGCCAGTGATGCAGCGCGCCAAAGGTAAATTTCATGCACCAAAAAATGTCGGAGCGGGATAAATGCGGCAGCGCTTTCATCAGCGCGGCATCCAACCGTTCCACCAGAGATTCAAACTGCCGTTTCAAGAGAGCCTCGATTTCAGGGTTGGGCTCGGAGAGGCAGCGCCCAAACAGTTTTGAAAAAGCCTTTTCACCTTTAAGGGTTCCGAACGAACATTGGACAGCGGGACGGATGAACGCTTCCAGGATGTCTTCGAGCCGGGGATTTTTCTTGGCGGAACGCTCAATTATGTCCAGGGCAGCAAGCCGGGCCTGGTTGACCGGAACGACTCGGCGCTCGAACACCGCGGCAATGAGATCTTCCTTGCTCCCGAAATGATAATTAATCGCCGCCAGGTTCACCCGCGCCTTCCTGGTGATGTCACGAATGGAAACGCGGTCGAAGCCTTGCTCGCTGAATAACTCCTCGGCGACATCGAGAATGCGCGACCTGGTATTTTTCAATTGGCTCATACGTTCGTTTGAAACGATTGTATAAATTCGAGGAGGAGTCAACCCATTCCAGGTTAATTCTTGGGTTGATCACAGATTACATCCCTCAAAGGGGAACAGATTTGATCCGGGCAAACGCTTCGAGAGCAACTTCGCGGGCAACGACATGGCTGACTATGGGCGGAGGATATTTCACAGGGGAAGGCGCGGCCCAGGGCTGGTGAATCCACTTGTCGGGGAGCTCAGAAAGTTCGGGACACCAGCGGCGGACATAATTGCCGAGGGGGTCGAACTTTTGACCCTGGCTCACCGGGTTGAAGACGCGAAAAAAAGGCGAAGCATCACCGCCACAACCGGCGGTCCATTGCCAGCCGAGAGTATTCTGCGCCAGGTCCGCATCCACAAGCGTGTCCCAAAACCAGCGGGCTCCTTCCGTCCAGGCAAGGAGCAAATCCTTGATGAGGAAGGAGGCAACGATCATACGCACCCGATTATGCATCCAGCCGGTACTCCACAATTCGCGCATCCCCGCATCTACGATGGGATAACCGGTACAGCCCCTTTGCCAGGCACGCAGCGAGGAGGGATCTTTGCGCCAGGGAAATTTTTTAAAATCAGCGCGCAACGGTTCGTTTGGCGTGTGCGGAAAATGGAATAACAGGTGATGGGCAAATTCGCGCCAGCCCAGTTCCGTAAGGAACTGCGAGGAGCGCCATTGCGTCGACGAGAGTTCGCGCTTTGATGCGAAGCGTGCGAGTCCATGCCAAACCTGGCGTGGACTGAGTTCGCCGAAGTGCAAGTGTGGTGAAAGCCGGGATGTGCCGAGGAGGTCAGGCCGATTGCGTTGAACGCCGTATGCATCGAAGGCCTTTGCCAAAAACTGACCGAGATTTTCGGCCGCGCCCACTTCGCCAGGGGTCCATGCGGCGCGCAGACCACCAGCCCAGTTTATTCTTGGTAACAGTTCCAACGCGTCCAGCGGCAAAGATTTGACGGATGACTGCGGCGCAGTAAGTTTCCGCGGCGCGGGGACCGGCGTCCCCGGCCCCGGCCGGGCCAGACAATTTCTCCAAAATGGCGTAAATACCTGAAAGGGCTTACCGCTTTGGTTTTTGATCGTCCAGGGCTCGTGGAGCAAACCGGCATTGAAGCTTTCTGCTTGAAAACCCTCAGCGCGCAACGCTTCTTTTACTTTTGCATCGCGGGCGATGACCGCCGGTTCATAGCAGTGGTTCCAGAAAACCGAATTCGCGCCAGTTTCCTTCAGCAAATCCTTCAAGGTTCCCAACGAAGGTCCGAGACGAATGATCAAACGCGAACCGGCAGCACGCAAGCGGGCCTGAAACGAGGCAAGTGATTGATGCAACCACCAACGGGACGCGGCGCCGGGCTCCCACGGCGCTTCCTCCCCCGGGGCATAGATGAAAACGGGGACCACGGGTCCGCCGTGTGCGACGGCGGTTTGCAGAGCGGGGTTGTCTGCAAGACGCAGATCGAGTCGAAACCAGACAATGGAAGATGCTTTTGTTACATTCGGTTTCAATGTGATACTCCTCCCAGAGTCAGAATCGCAAAACCTGTTATCCCCGGCAGCGATTGCCCCTACTGCTTGGATCAGGCCGCAGCCCGGCCCGGTCTGCGCCGGATCAAAGGCTTGCACTCACCCTTCACCACAGGACTGGTGATCAGAATATGCAAGATATCATCGCTGCTAGGCACGTCGTACATCACATCGAGCATCAACTTCTCAAGCAAGCTGCGTAACGCTCGCGCACCAGTGCCTTTTCGAATTGCCTGGCCGGCTAATTCCGTCAGGGCATCCTTGGAAAATTCCAACTCAACCCCTTCCATGGCCAGCAGCTTGGCATATTGGCGGGTCAACGCATTCTTGGTTTCGGTCAAAATCGAAACCAATTGGGTTTCGGTCAGTTCGCCTAAAACCGTCAACATGGGCAATCGTCCAATGAATTCCGGAATAAAACCAAAGCTAAGCAGATCTTCCGGTTCAACGTGCTGAAGCATCTCCTGACGGTTGATTGGTTTCACACTGACGGTATCCTGAGGCCCTCCCCGAAAACCCATGGAGTCGCGACCAAGACGGCGCTGAATGATTCGTTCTAAACCCACAAAGGCCCCTCCACAAATGAAAAGGATATCCGTCGTATCGACGCGGATGTATTCCTGTTGTGGATGTTTGCGGCCACCCTGTGGTGGCACATTGCAAATGGTGCCTTCTAAAATTTTCAATAACGCCTGTTGGACACCTTCGCCGGAAACGTCACGGGTAATGGAAACGTTTTCGGTCTTGCGCGCGATTTTGTCAATTTCATCAATATAAACAATTCCGCGTTGGGCCCTTTTGAGGTCGTAGTCTGAGTTTTGAAGCAGCCTTAGGATGATGTTCTCGACATCTTCGCCGACATAACCTGCCTCCGTCAGAGTGGTGGCGTCTGCCATTGCAAACGGCACGTCGAGAATCTGGGCCAGGGTCCGCGCCAGCAAAGTTTTGCCGGAACCGGTCGGGCCTATCATTAGAATGTTGCTTTTCTCGATCGCAACGCCGCGGTGCGGATCTGCGGCCGCAGTTTCATCTCCCTCAGGCGTGGCAGGGGGCTCCTGCAAAATCCGTTTGTAATGGTTGTGAACGGCGACGGCCAAAGTTTTTTTGGCATGGTCTTGTCCGACGCAATGGATGTCGAGTTGGCGTTTGATTTCGGCGGGTTTGGCAATATTAATCCGCGGCTTGTGCTTCTTGGTTTGGGTTGCCAATTCCTTGTCTAAAACCTGTTTGCACAGGATGACGCAATTATCGCAAATATAGACGCCGGGGCCCGCAATGAGCTTTTTTACCTCCGCATGGGACTTGCCGCAGAAACTACAAAGAGTAATGTTCGTGGGCCGCGCCATCGAATCATTCCTTCTTGTCGGCGAGACTGGTGGCGCGTTCGACTAGCCCGGGAATTTCTTTGCGCGATTGCACGACTTCATCGACCAGGCCATAAGCTTTCGCTTCTTCGGAAGACATGAAGTTGTCACGATCGCAGTCCTTCTCCACCTGTTCGATGGATTTGCCGGTGTGCTTGGAAATGATGCTATTGAGCCGTTGCTTGAGCTTAAGCATGTAGCGAACCCGGATCTCCACGTCACTGGCTGCACCCTCCGCCCCACCCAGTACCTGATGAATCATGATATTTGAGTTAGGCAGCGCGTAACGTTTTCCTTTCGTCCCGCCACAAAGCAACACCGCCCCCATGCTGGCCGCCTGCCCTATGCAGTAAGTGTTCACATCGCAGGTCATGAACTGCATGGTATCGTAAATGGCCAAACCGGCGGTAACACTGCCACCAGGCGAATTGACGTACAGATGAATATCCTTTTTGGGATCGGCCATCTGGAGGAAAAGCAACTGGGCGATGATCAGGTTGGCAACCATGTCATCAATGGGAGTCCCCAAAAAAACAATTCGGTCCACCAGCAACCGGGAATAGATATCGTAACCGCGCTCGCCGCGTCCGGTTTGTTCAACCACCATCGGCACTAAGAAGTTATCCATAAAAACCTTTTCTCTGATGACGAACGTAATGGAACGTCCGAGCTAGGTCAAGCTTTCCCGGACAGAAATGGCGCGCCAACGGCAAAAAAGAAAAATTTCCTATTCATTGATGAAGACAGACCTACTGGGTCAGCGGACGACGCTGCTCGGAACTTGTCGAAAAGAGGCGCGGGGGCGCAAATTTTGATCGGTCTTGTTTTCTCTCAAGCTCTCTGCAGTAAGATATGAAAAGCGCCGGAAGACGGCGCACTCCAGACGCTTCGCGAGGCCTGTTGTCGCATCTTCTTCTCGCGAATCCATTTGCAAAATCCAACCCGTCAGTACAGCTTTGGGTTCGCCGTAACTGATACCGCGGCATCAAAACTGTCCAGTGATATTATATGCTGACCATTCGTAAAGCTGCCGTCATCGGCGCGGGTAATATGGGCGCGCAAATTGCCGCTCATTTGGCAAATGTCGGAATTCCATCCCTTTTGATGGATATTGCGCCCACGGAACTTTTACCGGAAGAACAAAAGCGAGGACTCACGTTGCAATCTCCTGAAGTTCGCAACCGCGTGACGAAGACACTCTTTGAACGAGCTAAAAAACTTTCTCCCGGCCCCTTTTTCGTGCCCGAACTTTCTAATCTGATACGGCTGGGAAACGTGGAGGACAATCTGGCTGAGATTAAGGATGCCGACTGGGTGGTCGAAGCCGTGCTTGAACGCATGGAGTTGAAGACGGCGCTGCACGCCAAAATTGCCAACCACGCCCGGGCGGACGCTTTGGTCACGACCAATACGTCTGGTTTGTCCATTGCTGGAATGACTCAAGGGTTGCCGAGGGAATATCGTCGCCGCTTTTTCGGCACTCACTTTTTCAATCCGCCCCGCTACATGCGGCTGCTTGAACTCATTCCAACGAGTGAAACCGATCCCGCTTTGTTGAAATCCTTTGGCGAGTTTGCCGAGTCTGTGCTGGGAAAAGGGACAGTGCTGGCCAAGGACACCCCCGGGTTCGTGGCCAATCGCATCGGCTGCTTCGACATGCAGCATGTGCTTTGGTTGATGGTGCAGGAAGGTTTAACCATCGATGAGGTCGACGCAATCACCGGGCCAGCCATCGGCCGTCCCAAAAGCGCGACCTTCCGCCTGGGCGACATTGTCGGGGTCGATCTCATGGCCCAAATGGGCAAAAACCTGACGGGATTGTTAAAGGAAGATCCGCAATTGGCGGTGTTTCGTTCAACTGATTTTATTGACGAAATGGTCAAGCGCGGGTGGTGGGGAGAGAAAAAAGGGCAGGGCTTTTACAAGCGGATAAAGACAGAGAAAGGCCGTGAGATTCTGACTTTGGATTATAAAACGATGGAGTATCGCCCGCGTCAAAGAGCACAATTTCCTTCGCTGGAAGCTGCGGCAAAAATTGCTGATCCTGGCGAACGTATACGGACTCTGTGTGCCGCACCCGACAAAGCGGGAACTTTTGCCTGGAAGCACCTGAGCGCCGTCATCTGTTATGCGGCCGAGCGTTTGAGTGAAATTGCCGATGATGTTGTTACGGTAGATACGGCGATGAAGCTCGGTTACAACTGGGAGCTTGGCCCATTTGAAACCTGGGACGCCCTTGGGGTGCGAGAGACCGCGGAGCGGTTGACCAAAGAAGGAGGCCAGGTTCCAAAGCTGGTAAAAGACCTTTTGGCAGCCGGCAATACTTCCTTCTACGCGCAACGGAATGGACAGCGTTTGTTCTTCGATTTAGGTGGACGCAATTACGCTCCGCAAAGTGAATCGCCAAAAGCGATCAAGCTGGCGAGGTTGCACAAAGCCGGCAAAGTGGTTCGCAGCAATCCCGGCGCTAGTCTGCTCGATTTAGGCGATGGCGTGGCCTGCCTGGAGTTCCACACCAAGATGAATGTCATTGGCGGGGATCAATTGGGAATGCTAAGAGATTCCCTGGAAGAGGTTCGCAAGAATTTCGCCGGACTGGTGATTGGCAATCAAGGACCGCATTTCTCCGCCGGGGCAAATTTGCTGATGTTAATAACCCAAATCCAGAATGAAGATTGGGACGAAGTGGATCTCAGCATCAAACTATTTCAAAAGGCGACCAGCACCTTGCGCCAGTTTGAAAAACCGGTCGTGTCCGCCTGTCATGGCTATACCCTGGGCGGAGGTTGCGAGGTTACCATGGGCTCGGATCATGTGGTGGCGTCGGCCGAAACTTACATGGGCCTGCCTGAAGTTGGCGTCGGCCTCATCCCGGCAGCGCACGGCACGAAGGAGATGCTTATTCGCTGCACCGAACAAGTGTTGCGCAGCGATGATGCCGATTATTTTCCCGGCATCCGGCACGCCTGGGAAACCATTGGAATGGCAAAGATTGGGACCAGCGCCAATGAGGCCGCGAAATTGCGCTACCTGCGTTTAAGCGAAGCCACGATAGTCCTGAACCGTGATTGGCTGATCGGCGAAGCCAAGGCCAAGGTGCTGCAAATGGCAGCCGATGGCTACCGACCACGGCCTCAACGCACGGACATTCCAGCTATCGGTCAAAGCGGCTTGTCCGTGTTTAACATGATTCTTTACCAAATGCGTGTTGCCGGTCAGATCAGCGAACATGATCAAAAAATAGGCGCCAAGCTCGCTTATGTCCTGTGCGGTGGCGACCTGACCTCTTTGCACTTTGTCTCAGAACAATATATTATGGATCTGGAACGAGATGCGTTCCTGAGTTTGTGCCGGGAACCTAAAACGATCGAGCGGATTAAGCATACATTGAAAACCGGAAAGCCGCTGCGGAACTGAGTCGGCCAACTCCAATACTGAAAACATTTATGAAAGAAGCGTTTATTGTTGCTGCGGCGCGCACTCCGGTGGGAAAAGCGCCCAACGGAAAAATTCGCACCGTTCGTCCTGATGATCTCGCGGCTCTGGCCATTAAAGGGGCGCTGGCCCGAGTGCCTGGGCTATCACCCGATCAGATTGAAGATTTCGTCCTCGGTTGCGCAATGCCCGAAGGCGCTCAAGGCATGAATATTGCCCGGATTGCCTGCCAACGCGCCGGCTTACCGGAAACTGTCCCGGGAGTGACGGTCAACCGGTTTTGCGCTTCTGGTCTTGAAGCGATTGCGATTGCCGCCCAGCGCATATTAAGCGGCATGTCCGATGTAATCATGGCCGGAGGCACTGAAAGCATGAGTCAGGTGCCCATGATGGGTTTCAAAATGTCCGCCAATCCCTGCCTGGTGGAACAGATGCCCGACGCTTACCTGGCTATGGGCCTTACGGCTGAAAACGTAGCCAACAAATTTAATATCTCGCGCGAAGACTCCGATCGATTTTCCTTCGAAAGCCATCAAAAAGCGATAGCCGCGCTGGATGCAGGACGCTTTAAAGAGGAATGCGTCAATGTTCCCGTCCACGAAGTCAATCTTGACGGGAACGGGAAACGAAAAGTATCGGACTTTGCGTTCGAAGCGGATGAAGGCCCTCGTCGAGATACCACACCTGAACGATTGGCTGCGCTGAAACCTGCTTTTACGCCAAAAGGAACAGTGACTGCCGGCAATGCGTCACAGCGAAGCGATGGCGCAGCGGCCGTGGTGCTCGTTTCCGGGGAGAAACTGAAGGAATTAGGCTTGAAGCCGCTTGGGCGGTTCGTGACTTATGCTGTGGGCGGAGTGCCACCGGGTATCATGGGAATCGGCCCGGTTGCAGCTATTCCCAAGGCGCTCAAGAAAGCGGGGCTCAAAATCGATCAACTCGATGTAATTGAACTCAACGAAGCTTTCGCCTGCCAGGCGCTTTCGGTCATTCGCCAATGCGAACTCCCCTCCGAACGTGTCAATGTGAACGGCGGCGCGATCGCCCTGGGCCATCCGCTCGGTGCCACCGGCGCTAAACTAACTGTATCCATCTTACATGAGCTTAAGCGACGCAAGGGGCGTTATGGACTGGTCACAATGTGCGTCGGCGGCGGCATGGGCGGCGCGGGCATCTTTGAACTGTGCAACTAAGTTGGTTCTAACCGAAGGATGCTCTGATTAGCACCTCGGCGTAGTTTCTGTAAATGAGCGGCAACTCTGAATGTGCCTCACAAGCTGAAACTGCTTCGTGCAGATTTTCGCTGTTTGACTTCGCCTTTGCCCTCTTTATCCTCATCGCAGGCTAAATCGGTCCTCACAAAGGTTCGGTAGGTTACCCAAGTGGCCAACGGGGGCAGACTGTAAATCTGCTGGCTCACGCCTTCGATGGTTCGAATCCATCACCTACCACCATCTCTTTCGGTAACCTGCTTTCTCGTGGAAGAACTTGCCTTCAACGGCTGCATGTTTAACTCTTCAGTGATCCGCGCCTTTAAAAAGCTTTTATAGCACTATTGTGTGAAGGGCGGGAGGCAACACCATGCAAACAACATGAATGGGCAGGATCGTCGAGTGGAATGGCCAGAAACGCTACGGCTACCTCCAGTGTGGAAAATCGCGTGTCTTCCTCCACATTCGCGACTTTGCCGAGCATCATAAACGTCCAGCGGTTGGTGATAAGATAGCTTTTATCATGGGACAGGATGGCCTTGGGCGAAGCTGCGCCAGAAACGCTCTGCATGTGAACGAAGGCGGACGCATAACGCTTGCGAACATGCTGATCCTTGCCGTCTTGCTTGTGTTGCCTGCTTTTGCGATTCAGCATCGGGCAGCAGATTTGCGGTTGATGGGCACCTATATCCTGGTAATAAACACGTTGACCTTCGCGGCCTATGCTTCTGATAAGCAGCGGGCACGAGCCAAGGAGTGGCGACTCCCTGAGGCGTGGCTGCACTTGTTTGAATTGCTGGGTGGGTGGCCGGGTGCTTTCCTGGCACAGAGACGTTTGAGACACAAATGTTCCAAACACAGTTTCCAATTCTCCTTCTGGTTCATCGTTATGACCTTTCAGTTCGTGGCTTTTGACTCGCTCCAGAACTGGCATTACACTCGCTCTGCTTGGAAAGAACTTGAACGGGCATCGCAACATAACCTCCGAAAGTTCTGAGGACTCGTTGCGCCGATACTTCGTCTATTCCTATACACCTGGCACGGGGATTATCGGTGCGATACTTGGCTGTTCCGGGGTTGCGACACCGGATGCACGGCGGAACGAACGTGACGTCGCTACCCAGTCACACATTGGGAACATCTTGGGGCGATTGCCCTAGTTGAGCTCCGGAAGATCTGGTGCAGAAGGTTAGCAGGAGATGAATGAGGAGTATCTGTTGTCGGAGTGGCGGGCTTACCAGGCACACCCGGGGCGCTTCCGTGCCACGCTGGCGGCAACGCGTGGGCGAAATATTTCGCAGGTGCTCGATGTTGGTTGCGGAGCAGGACAGGAATTGCTGCCCTTCGTACAAATTTTGCACGCTCGCGCCGTTGGAGTTGATATTTCCCCCGAGGCGGTGCAGGTGGCACGGAAACAATTCGCCAGGATCGGGTGTTCCGCCCAGGTTGAATTCATTTGCTGCCCGGCCGAGTCGCTCCCGTTCCCCGATAGCACGTTTGATCTCGTGACGTGCCGGCTCGCCTTGCCTTATACCCGAAACGCGGCCGCTCTGTCAGAAATGGCGCGAGTGTTGCGACCAGGCGGGCTGCTCATCTTGAAAATTCACCACGCGCGTTATTACCTGAGCAAACTTTGGCTTGCTCTGCGCCGAGGACAGGCCCGGATGGCAGGTTCAATCACCAAGGTCCTCCTCACTGGAATTGCTTATCACCTGACGGGTCAGCAGCCGAAATCCCGCGCATTTACGGAGGTTTTCCAAACCCGCTGGATGCTACGCCGGCTTCTGGTGCCCCTTTATCTTGAGCTAAGGGAAGAATTGCAAAACTCCGACTCTAATTTGCGCACTCCGATCTTTCTTATCGGCAAATGCCTGCAGGGGCGTGTCTAAGGTCCGGCTGGATATGTGCGAAATGCTTTCCAGGTTTAAGGGATTTGCAGCCGGAAATACCGTCTATTGTCAGTAAGACTCATTCTGTTAGTAAACGTGAACAAGCCATCGGTATCAAACTGGTTTGTGGCAATGGGCGTCCAAAAAACAGCGGAGGTGTCAACGTTGGTTGCGGCCAAAACCGTGTAAAGTCCATTTGAGGCACCTCCACCACCACTCAAAATTAAGTCTAATCCAGACATCTCGATAGATGTGAAATGAGGATGCACAATCAGCGTTCCAGTACAAGTGGTCACACACCCGAACCGGTCCGTAACGGTGGCAACATAAACACCAGCCTCTGCCGTCTGAACATTAGTGAACATCAACGTGGCGTTGGTCGAAAGACAAGAAGCAGTATCAGAACTTTTTTGCCAGCAATAAGTGAATGGACCCGTCCCGGTCGCATTCACATTCAGGGATGCTGGAACTCCATACGAGATGTTAGTAGAAGATGCAACCACCGAGCAACTGGGGCTGGGCGCAATCTCCGCACTAGCCTCAGCGCTGCTACTGACTCGGAGCTTGCAAGGAACTATCAACGCCGTTCCACCGGTGTAATCAAACCTAAATCTGACCGATCCAGCTGCGATGTCAGCAGCTGTGAATGTGTAAGTCAGATTATCCATGAGAAGATCATCTGTGTCTGCACAGGCGTTCGGGGCGGGGGCGACTGGGCCAATCCTGGTGGTGGCCAGGTTAGGGGGAGTTACATTTACCGTCAATTCAGCAACCTCGCTGTCCCCCGGAAAAGCCGACACTATCGCGGTTCCCCCAAAATATCCTGCGCCCACAATTCCGCCAGGATAGGCAGCCTTATAGCCCAAATCCGTGTGCACCACGACAGATTCGCAAGCGCCAACCGAATCGCCAGGAAGAATCACGCTCCCATTGGTCCTGGTGAGAAAAATTCCAATGCTGGCGCTCACTGCCTGCCCATTCCGCGGACAATTTGCACAGATAGAATCCGCCACGGCACTGCTTGCTGGCAAGCAACACAGCCACCCAAGCACTAGCAGTTGGAATTTCAGAATCACTTTATTTTGACGCATCTGAAAAAAGCAAAGGTGGTGGCAGGATTAGCATGGACTCGTGTTCTAGCTTTCCCATGGGCTTGCCATGGCAGGCCGATATGGGTCCTTAGTAAACCGCAGCAATACCAAAATTACGGCAGTTGCAGCCGAAAGAACTTTTCCTTCGTTGTGAGTCAGTGAGAACTACCTCTGCCGCTCCGTCAACACCGAATAATACGGATTCATCGTGGCCCTTGCTATACGGAACAGTGTTGCTGAATTGGTGATTTCTCGCGGAGCGGTTAAATCCCCAATTCAGCCAATCTTCTGGTGAGCAAAATTAAAAAAGAGACAAACAACGCGTTAACTTACTGTCACTCATTTCTTAATACACGTAAGCACGGCTGAGCTTATTTCAACTCCCAAATTCCCAAATTCTCGGTTCGCTTGTCAATCCCCGCCGGCTGCTTTAGCTTGGTTCGATGTTCGATTCGCTTAGCAGCAAGCTACAAAACGCTTTTCGCAATCTTCGTGGTCTGGGCAAAATTTCTGAGGATAACGTCACGGAAGCGCTCCGCGAAGTTCGGCTGGCCTTGCTTGAAGCTGACGTCAATTTCAAGGTGGCTCGCGACTTTATTGAACGGGTCAAAACCAAGTCGCTTGGAGTAGAAGTAGTTCAAAGCATCCAACCTGGGCAGCAGATTATCAAGCTGGTGCATGATGAATTAGTGGAGTTGCTTGGCTCTGAGAATGCCGGCTTGCAGTTGAGCGGCAATCCCAGTTGTGTCCTGATGGCAGGACTGCATGGCTCGGGCAAAACGACCTCGAGCGCAAAGCTGGCGCGGCTGTTGCTTAAGCAAGGCCGGACCCCTCTTCTGGTCGCCGCAGACGTATACCGTCCGGCGGCCATGGATCAGCTCGAGAAACTTGGCCAACAATTGCAGATCCCCGTATACGTCAAGAAAGGAGAGCAGGACGTCTTAAAAATAGCTCGGGAAGCCCTTGCGCACGCGCGGGCGCAAAATCGGAACACCCTGATTTTCGATACTGCTGGACGCTTGCAGATTGACGAACCCCTGGTCCAGGAACTCGTGCGCTTGCGGGATCTCATCAAACCACAGGAAACATTGCTGGTACTGGACGCCGCTACCGGCCAGGAAGCAGTCAATGTGGCCACTCATTTCGATCGCGCGCTCAGCATCACCGGTTCTATTTTAACTAAACTCGACGGTGATGCCCGTGGTGGGGCGGCCCTCAGCATGAAAGCTATCACTGGCAAACCCATCAAATTTGCTGGTCTCGGAGAAAAACTTGAGGATTTCGAGCCGTTCCATCCAGAGCGTATGGCATCTCGGATTCTGGGGATGGGAGACGTAGTCAGCCTGGTCGAAAAAGCAGCGGAGGCCGTGGATCTAGATGACGCGAAGCGTCTCGAAGAAAAAATGAGGAAGGGCCAATTTACCCTGGTCGATTTCCTCGAGCAGTTGCGTCAGATGAAAAAACTTGGGCCACTGGAATCGATAATAGGCATGTTGCCTGGCGGCGCCGAAGCAATGAAAGGGGCCGACCTGAATAAGCAGGAAAAGGAGTTCTCTCATATGGAAGCCATCATTTGTGGCATGACTCCAAAAGAAAGGTTGAATCCACAGATTCTCAATGCCAAAAGACGGCAGCGGATTGCTAAAGGCAGCGGTGTTTCTGTCACAGAGATAAACACCATGCTCAATAAATTTTCGCAGATGCAGCAAATGATGAAAAAGATGGGGAAGTTTCAAAAGATGCTCGCGCGGATGGGCGGAGGACCTGCAAACCTGCTGAGGTAATAAAATAAATTTTGTAACTCGAAAATAAGCTCTGCAACTGGATAATAAAGTTTGTAACTAAGTCTTCCGGACAATTGTTAGATTTCGAAGCGCCAAAGGGAATATCCGAAGTCACTCCCGGTTACTAGTTTGGACTTTAGTTTCAAAGAGCGTCAAGCTAAGTGACAGAAAAAGCAGAGAAAGTTGCGTGATTTGCAACTCGTTGTGGTCGTGCTAACCATTTACTGATTTTCAGGAAAAAAACGGTGCTAAGGGTGCGGCGATGCCGGTCAACGATGCGCATCCTGATTAACGTAATCACCTTCGTCCATCTCCCCGGCACATTGGGTTTTTTGGTCTAGAGACTAATGTAACGTTGCCTGTCGAGTCGTCAGCTTTGCTCCCAAGGCATCGGGTATCGCGCGTTAACCACCAGAATTGAGTACGATCTGCTCGATTTGCCCGACATCAGCTTAACCGTTCCAAGCGCTGCCCAGATTCGTCAAAAAATCAACATCTTCGCCGATTAAACGTTTTAGCATTCCCTGGCGCGATTTTGGTCAGAGACTCATTGGCCGACAATGCCTGGCGCAAAGTCAGTAACATCGTCTCCGTCGCAATTGGCTTTAGAAGAGTGGCGAAGATGCGCGGACCAAGGTTTTTGAATTTTTCCTGTTGATCCAGGCCAGTAATCCCGATGAAAAGCAGAGCGGGGTGAGAAGTGCCAAGAGCTTGGATGATTTTTGGGCCATCCATAATCGGCATCATCATGTCAACAATCGCGAGATCGATCTGTTCTTGATTACCAGACATGATGTCGAGAGCTTCCTTACCATGAGCCGCGGTAAGGACTCGATACCCATGAGACGTAAGGGTGGCTTCAAACACTTCGCGGATGGCCGGTTCATCGTCCACGAGGAGGATGGTTTCGCCCTGTGCTTGAAGTTTAGCCGGATCGATTTCCGTGTTCGCTTTTTCGGCTGCGCTCGGGAGCGCTGGTATGTAAATGTTGAAGGTGGTGCCGTTGCCAACTTCGCTTTGCAAATCAAGCACAGCTCCATGGCTCTTAAGAATGCTTGCAACGGTGGAAAGGCCGAGGCCAGTTCCTTTGCCAATTTCTTTTGTCGTGAAAAACGGTTCAAAAATTTTGTCAATGATCCCGGGAGGAATACCCGTGCCTGTATCAGACACTTTTAGTAAAAGGTGTCGTCCAGGTATTGCTCCCAGCAAGAGCTTGGCTTGGGCCTCGGTGAGTTGGACGTTCTCGGCAGAAATCGTAATTTTCCCACCCTCGGGCATGGCGTCACGGGCGTTCACGCAAAGGTTTAACAAGACCTGGTGCCACTGAGTCGCATCGCCCAGCACGGGCGATAGATCCTTTCCCATTTGAGTTTGGACCTCGATTGATTTGGGGAAGGTTTCCTGGGCAATTTTTTGCATCTCTCTGATAAGATGGCTCAACTGAAGTGGACCGCGATCGCCCCCCTGGCCGCGGGTAAATGTGAGCACTTGCTTAACCATATCGCCGCCACGTTTGGCGCTTGCTGCCATGTTGGTGAGGAACTTGAGGCTACGCTCGTCATTAACCGTTCGCTTGAGCAGATCAACGCCCATGACAATGGGAGCAAGGACATTGTTTAAATCGTGAGCAATGCCACCGGCAAGGGTTCCAATACTTTCCATTCGTTGCGCGCGCAAGAATTGAGCTTCGAGTTTCTTCTGCTCAGTCATATCGGTGTTGATTACCAGAATGGAATCCGCGTTGCCGTCCGAATCCCGGACGAGCGACCACCGGCTTTGAACGATGATGTGCGAGCCTGCGCGGTTTTTTTGCTTTAATTCACCGACCCATTCACCTCTGGCCAGCACATCCTGACGGGCGTTCTCGAGCTTCTGTTGATCGCCATTCAGAATTAATTCAGCCAGGCCCTTTCCAATGACCTCTTCGGAGGTCCAGCCATAAATGCGTTCCGCGCTTTTGTTCCAAAACGAGGCCTGCCAGTTAAGATCGTGAACAATGATCGCATCCTGAGCTTTGTTTAGGAGCGCGGCCTGTTCACGGATCCGGTGATCGGCAACGCGCCGTTCTTGTTCGAGTCGTTGCCGATGCAAATACCAATCGACGGATTTGAAAACAATGCACCATAGCAAAGCGACCGGGATCTGCGCGGCCACGATAATCATCCAGGGAAAAACAATGTTCGCGTGCGAAAACAAAAGAAGCGCAAACACTGTCAGGCATGCCGCGCCAAGAACAGCCATTCCGGTTGCAGCCAGGGGACGAAACCGGAACAAACCGAAACCGAACAGTGCAGCCGCTGCTGTTAAAATGCCCAACTCAGCGACTGGAGGCAAACGTGTCAGCCAATCCTCTCGGACCAGATTTAAAGTTTCGGTCGCGTGAACCTCAACAGCGGGCATGAACTTAAACACTCGTCCCCATGATGAAAAGGGGCTGCGCAGTTCGTCGCGTCGCTCGATAAAGGACCCGGTCATAGGCCGGGCCCCAATAAAGACAATTTTATCGCGAAAAAAGTTCGGTGCCGTTTCTCCGTTTAATGCTTCAACATAGCTGGCGTGCGGCAAAGTTTCTTCAGGACCACCATAATATTTGATCCACCTTTCAGCCTGGCGCTGGTTGGGATCCTTTGTGAAATCCATTTTTAGAAAGCCTGCCGCTGCCCAACTTAAACTCGGCAGTTGCCTGTCCGCAATCCACGTTAGATGGCGACGCGGAGTGAAGTCCTGGTCCTGTTCCAGTTGAAGCATGGCCAGTCCCACCGCCGCGGCATTGGTCCTGAAACGCTCGTATGGAAGCGTGATGCTCCGGCGTGGAGTCGAAAGCTGTCCATTCGCTGAGCCAAAGTAAGAGTAATCGGCGGCCAGAATGACTCTTCCGTTCTTACGAATGGCTTCCTCAAGAGCGGCGTCGGCTGGTTCGCTTGGGCCAGGATCACTGAAGATGATGTCGAACACCACGGCGCGCGCACCTTGGGCTTTGAGGCGGTCAAGCAATTGAGCATGCAGAGCACGGTCCCAGGGACGGTTGAAGGGTTGGTCCAGGGACTTGTGAGAATCTTCATCCAAATAGACCAAGACTACCTCGGAATCGCGAATGTCTTTAGGTGACAGTGACGCCAAATCGAACGACCAGTCGTAACTTGAGCGAACCAGCGTTTCCCCCAGGCGGAATTTCGAAAAAAGCAACAGAACTCCGACCAGCAGCGTCAGGAAAAAACCGATGCCATCACCCAGTCGATAATTGCTGAGCTTGATTGGTTTCAAAAATTGAACTTGAAGCTGATCGCGAGGGTTCGCGAGCGAGGCAATTCGTTGTAAAGATTGAGTGGATTGAGGTGGTAATCCTGGTCCGTGATATTAAGCAGGCCCAAAGTCAATTCAGCGACACGCCTATGAAAACGGTAGCCGACGAAGGCATTAATTTGCCAGAAATCGTCTCTGGCCAGGGCAGGCGAGTAGCCACCGTTTGACTGATGAAACCAGACCGAATTGGCCACTGCAAAGAATCCGGAGGGATGATTGAAATTGGCGCTCAAGGAAAGCTGGTGCAGTGTGGCGGTTTCGTCACGCACAGCGCCAGCTATAGCCGGGGGGACGTCCTGATTGCGCAGACTCAATTCAGCTTGGCTCAGCCGATATTGCGCGCCGACTGACCAGTCGCGGCCGAGCAACTGATTCACACTCGTAATTAGTGACTTCTCTTCATAACCGAGGTGTTCAGTCGTATAAGAGGGAAAAGTGAGCGTAGCAGGATTGAAGCTTGGGCCGGTGTAGCTGAAACTGCCGATTGCTCGGTTCGCATCTGAATTCAACCATTCACCCTCGACGTCGAGATACATTCCAAACTTTGTCCGGTGGTCCAATCCCAAATTCCAGGTTTCGAATGATGTGCCTGGAACCTGTCCGATTACCGATTCAGGAATGAGGCTGCGGAAGGCCTGATTAAATCCGGCGACCTGAGTCGGCTCGAGCCGGATGCTGTTGTCGAAGAAAACTCCGCCGAGCGATCGTGTGAATGAGCCGCGGAAGAACGTATCTGCCGGCAGACTCGCGATAAAACCGGCTTTGGGTGAGACCTGGTCACGAGTCGCTTCGTCGGCAGTAATGGGCGCGGTATCAATATTACGAGGATAATGCAGGCGATCATAACTGAGGCCGCCAATGAGCCGTAGGTAATCGCACGTTTGCCACTCGTAATAGCCGTACACTTGAATTCGATCCTGATCGGTCCGAATACTTTGGGTCGCATCCGTGTAAGGGAGCGGGCGACTGGGCAAGGGCTCGGTCTGGTTCAGGATTACTTTTGTGTTTGCATCGGCTGTTTGGTAACGAGCGCCGGCAATAATTGTGTGCGGGTTGAACTGCCAAATCTGTTGCAACTCAGCGCTGTAAGCGACCAGATCACTGTGATAATCAAGCGCTTCATTTCGCGGCCTGCTGGCAATGACGGCGCCGTTTGCGTCTTCACGAAAGGCAAGCATTCGCCCCTCGGGATCGCTAAGCAGCAAAGTATCGTCGAGCCGGGCTGCCAAGAGCAACGTGTGAACACCCGGGGACCATTCGTGGTGCCAGCCGGCAAACACGTTCGGCTCCTGACGCTCGCGCGCGCGGAAATCAGGGTTGCCGATATTGTTGTAGTACTGGGCTACATCGCCGGATTTGACATTGTTATACTCGGCCTGGACAAAAAGGCTGTCTGCGACAGTGAACTGTTGTTTGAAGGTGGCACTGAGCCCCAGTTGCTCGAAGTCATTATTAGCCCTCTGGCCGGGATCTGTAACATAATTGGCGTCTAAAGAATAGCTCAGCCCATCAACGATGCCGTATTGAGAGGCATGCTCGGCCCAGGCGCCCCGGCTAAGGTACTCTGTGCTCGAAAAAATTCCGAGGTGATTGGCCTCGAACAGACGCGAGTATTCATGCTGGGAAATTGTTTGGGAAAAACTCCCGCCGTTTGGCGCCAGTAACTGGGCGGTGATTAATTCGCTTAAAAACGGCGTTTCATACCGCAGGTTGAATTGTCTGGGATCGCGAAGTGTGTCATAGCTCTCGGCCAAAAACAGGTGAGCGGAAAAATTTGCGTAATCATAATTAACAGCGCGGGAGGCTTCGCGGATGGCGACACTGCTCATGCCGGCGTCGCGATAGAGCGCCGCGAGATTAGCGCTGCGGACCGATTGATCCTGATCCAGCAGCAGCCTCGAACGATAAATGCTGCGATTTTCATTTTGATCTTTGGCGCGTTCCAAATCGCGCACCCCTTCATTAATTTCGTTTTCCTGCTGGTTCATCAGCGCTGAATAGAACCAGGGAGTGGGATCGGCAGGATCAAGTTCTTTGGCCAGGCGAAGTTCTTTTTCCGAATGGGGGTTGTCGCCGGTTTCATACCATCCTTTGCTGAGGTAACTGCGAAGCTCTGACCGAGTCGGTTCCAGCGCGGCAGCGGTTTGCAAATCCTCGATGCCGGCGTGCCATTGTCTTTGTCGAACCCTGCATAGTCCGCGTCCAAGCCAGCCATTGGCAAGATTCCCATCTAGACTGATGGCGTGGTTAAAGGACTCTGTTGCCGCGGTTATGTGATGCTCCGCCGCGAGAAGGAATCCTTGAAGGGCAAACGCCTGGGCGTTTTGAGGGGAGAGTTCCAGTCCCTTGGCCAAGGCTGCTTTCGCGGAATGCATGTCTCCGTGAGAGAATTCCAGTTCCGCGACGCGCACCCACGCAAAACCGAACTGAGGTGATTTTTCGCTGGCATGGCGCGCTGCCGCCAGCGCTTCATTAAGATGAGAGCGAGCCTGGAGACGATACGACTCCGCCATCCATTCGGTTGCCGTTGCAGGGACTTCGATGGAGGCGGGCGGGTGTCCTTTCACGGCAGCAACTAAAGATAGAAGCGCTTTTGCCAGGCGTGAATCTGAATCAACCTGGTTGAGTTCTGCTTCGGCTTTCTGAATTTGATCCGCCGACATAAACAACGCAGCACGAAGCAGATGTTCCGGGCCAGAAAATTGAGAGGATTCCGGAAATGAATCCAGTGCGCCCAGTAAATCTCCATTTCGATATTTTTTCAGGCTTGAGGCCAGGCGTTTTTCAGCGTCTGCATTGAGTCCCAACTCTGCCGGATCGAGAATCGCAGGATAGTACAAACACCATTGAATGATGTTTACTGCTTGAATCATGGCGGTCTTTTTCGGCGCTTGCCCAGGCTCGACGACTGCCTGCTCGCCTTTGTGCAAGGTTAGTTCACCTTTTTGGTTTGTGAGGGCCACTTCGCCATCGAAAAGTGATACGAGTGTCCTTCCTTCTGCGTTTACATCCACGCTGAACTCAGTTCCCCGAATTGCCCCCACGATCATAGGAGTTCGGAATTGAGTATCCATCGGCTTGGTTCGATTGAAGAAGTAAGCCGAGCCGGATTTGAAATCGAGGAAGGATGTCCCGCCAGATTGACGAGCAGGAAGAATATCGACCGTGGTCATCTCATTTACGCGCAGAATGCTCAGGTCTGATAATCGGACTGCCGCGCCGCTGTTTGTTCCTGTGCGAAGGCTTTGGCCTACGCGAAGAAGTTGGTTGGTAGTGGCAGGGACCCAGGATTTTGCCGGGGAAGTTACCTCGACAATTCCCTTAATTGTAAGAATGCGAGTTTCGTTTGTGGGTTGTGCAGATGCCGGAACAATGAAAACGGCAATTGCGTTAATTGCAATCAGAAGGAGAACCCCTCGCAATGTGGAGTGCCCGTTAATACTTCGATATTTCGACATCAATAATTCCGCGCGAGTGTGGGTAGCAGAAGAGTTGCCAGAGCGATGTCGCACTGGTTTCAAACGGGTACAGTTACAAGGCACACATGTTTAAGAGTTTTGACATCACGCTGACGAAAACTATGTGTCCCGTTGCAAGGCGCACTGTCCAGAGTTTGGACTTGCTGAGGACAGAATCCTGAGAAACAGATCAACACCCAGCGTCATGTTTAAGTGCAATTTCGTCTTGGAATTGAACTTGCTGAGCGTGCAGCAGCGCGGAAGTAAATGGCAGATGACACATGCAGAGTTGTAACAGGAGGGATATACTTCTGAAAAATCGGCTACGCGCTTTTTCTCGAAACATTTTCGGGGCAGTGCTCTTGGCGCCCGTTGCTTTGTTCGCAAGCTCGCCTCAGATTACGACCCAGCCCGCTAACGTGACCGTCAACCAGGGCCAGGACGTACATCTTTCCGTGAGCGCCAGCGGAACGGCTCCACTGACGTATCAATGGTCCTTCAATGGTCAGCCCATTCTCCTCGCTCTCTCTTCTTCGCTTACGTTGCGCGCAGCGCAAGGTAACCAATCTGGCGGATATTCAGTTTCAATAGCAAATCTGCAAGGAAGCATAACCAGCCGTGTGGCAAGCGTTCTGGTAGTAGTGCCTCCAGCAGTCGTCCAGGCGCCGGCCAGCAAGTCCGTTTCTCAAGGCGGCTCTGTCACGTTCACAGTTGTGGCAAGTGGAACTTCTCCGACTTACCAGTGGCAATTCAACGGCGCCAACATGGCAGGCATCACAAACACCTCATTAACGCTGACGAACCTCCAAGCTTCCCAGTCCGGCAACTATCGCGTAAAAATATCTAACTCCGCCGGGAATGTGACCACGCCAGATGCCGCGCTCACCGTAGTTGTTCCGCCCCAAATCACAACCCAGCCCTCAAGTCTAACACTGAACCAGGGCCAAAACGGCACTCTTACTGTGAAGACGAGCGGCACCTCACCCGGCTACCAATGGTTTTTCAATGGAACGGCTTTGGCAGGCGCTACTGCAGCCCACCTTGCCTTGCAAGCCGCGCAAGGCTCCCAATCTGGCAGCTATTGGGTAGTCGTGAGCAATCTGGCAGGAACAATCACCAGTTCTATCGTGACTGTGCTGGTCATTGTGCCTCCCTCGTTCCTGCAGGCCCCGAGCGATGCATCCATTGTTCAAGGCGATTCAATCACCTTCAGTGTTGTCGCTTCCGGCACAGCACCCACATATCAGTGGCAGTTCAATGGTGGAAATATAGCTGGAGCGACCAACTCCACATTCTCATTAACCAACGCGCAAGGTTCACAGTCGGGCAGTTACCGAGTGAAAGTCTCAAATGCTGCGGGAAATGTAACGACTCCCGATGCTTCGCTAACGGTCTTTGTCGCATCTCAAATTACTACTCAACCATCAGACCTTACGCTCAACCAGGGCCAGAATGGAACATTGAATGTAAAGGTGAGTGGCACTTTGCCATCATATCAATGGTGGTTCAAGGGCAGCCCGCTTCCGTCGGCGACGGGCGCCAACCTCGCTTTGCAGGCAGCCCAGGGCTCACAGTCCGGCGTCTATTGGGTTGTCGTGAGTAATTTGGCGGGCGTTGTCACCAGCTCCTTGGCGAATGTGCTCGTCGTGGTACCGCCATCGATCGTTCAAGCTCCCGTCGGTCAGGTTGTCGCGCTTGGAAACAATGTCAGCTTCAACGTGGGTGCAAGCGGCACTGCGCCGAAGTACCAATGGCAATTCAATACCGCCAACATCAATGGGGCAACCAACGCAACGCTGTTTTTTTCCAATGTCTCGTCCTCCCAGGCGGGCAATTACCGCGTGAAAGTCTCAAATGCTGCGGGCAGCGTTACCACGCCTGACGTGGCGTTGGTAATCATTGTTCCGCCCCAGATAACAACGCAGCCTTTAAGCCAGGTTCTTCTTGCGGGATCGGACGCAACTTTCTCGGCCGCGGCTAGCGGCACCGCTCCCTTCGCCTGGCAATGGTTCGCTAACGGCGCACCAATTGGCGGCGCGACAAACTCGCAGGTCACCCTGCCGTCAGTTCAATCCGCGCAAAGTGGCGCGTATTACGTCATAGCCAGTAATTTTGCCGGTTCGTGCACCAGTTCGGTAGCTCAACTGACAGTCAACACGCCTCCGCAAATCACTTCCCAGCCCTCTTCGCAAAACTCTGTGGTTGGGCAAAATGTGGTGCTCTCTGTGGGTGCTTCCGGAGATGCGCCAATGAGCTGTCAGTGGATATTCAATGGCACATTGCTTGCCGGCGCCACTAATGCAGCCCTGATCCTGCCAACTATCCAGACCAGCCAGGCAGGTTCCTATTCCGTGGTGGTTTGGAATTCTTATGGATACGTGATAAGCAGCAATGCTTCTTTGACTGTGAATGTTCCAGCACTGGTGACAACTCAGCCTGCTGATCATCAGGCCGTTGCCGGCTCGACAGTCACCTTTATCACTGATGCTTCGGGCACGTCTCCAATCTTTTTCCAGTGGCGCTTCAATGGCACACCCATTTCCGGCGCGACCTCGAACATGCTGGTGCTGACGAACGTGGATATTAATGACAGTGGCGCATATTCAGTGCTCGTCAGCAATATTGCCGGCGCAGACACGAGTGTTTCCGCTGCGTTGAATGTGACGCGAAATCTTCGCCAATCCTGGGTTGCTCGCTACAATGGCGCAGCGAACCGTCCCGATTTCCCGGTTGCAACTGCTGTAGATGCACAAGGTAATGTGTACGTGACCGGCTACGCTCAGGAGCAAGGCAGTCCAAGCGATTTCGTGACGCTGAAATATGACCCTGCTGGCAACCTCTTATGGCGCGTGCTCTATGATGGAATCGCATCTGCCGATGACCATGCGCAGGCGCTGGCGCTCGATGGAGCAGGCAATGTTTATGTAACCGGACAGTCGAAGGGCAGCGGCAGCGGGTGGGATTACGCAACGATTAAATACGACAGTAACGGCAACCAGCTTTGGGTCGCGCGCTACAACGGAACGGCGAACCAGGACGACATGCCCGTAGCCATGGCAGCGGACGTTTCTGGCAACGTAATTGTCACCGGCCAATCCAAAGGCACCGGTGGCCATTTCAATTTCGTGACTATAAAGTATGATGCCAACGGCAATCAGCTTTGGCTCGGGAGATACATTGGCCCGGGCAAAGCCGAGGACGACGCCCAAGCCCTGACCGTGGATTCAGCAGGCAACGTTTACGTTACGGGTAAATCCAAAGGCGACGGCACGGATTTCGATTACGCAACTCTGAAATATTCTTCGACGGGCGCACAGCTTTGGGTTGCACGATACAACGGCCCGGCAAACACGGTCGATTCACCGGCTGCGATTGGCGTTGATACGAATGGCAATGTTTACGTTACCGGACAATCCAAAGGCGTTGGCAGTGATTTCGATTACACTACAATCAAATATGCCGGCGCTGGCGCGGAACTTTGGGTTGCTCGTTACGATGGACCCGACGGCACTGTGGACCAGGCAACCGCTCTCGCGGTTGATCCCTCTGGCGATGTCTTCGTCACTGGGGGTTCGAAAGGGGCAGCCGGACCATTCGATTACGCCACTCTCAAATACAACACCGACGGCGTGCTACTCTGGTCTGCGCGTTACAATGGCTCGGGCAACTCCGACGATACAGCTCAAGCAATTCTTCTGGACGATAACGGCGATGCTTATGTAACCGGCGGCGCAAAAGGCGCAGGCACGGCAAACGACATGACTACCGTAAAGTATGCCAGCCAGGATGGACAGCAGCTCTGGGCCGCTTCCTATAATGGACCTGCAAATTCAGATGACATCGGGCGCTCACTCGCGATTAGCCCTAATGGAACTCTCTATGTGACCGGTGAATCAAAAGGGCCGGGCACAGAGTTTGACTATGCCTTGATCAAATACGTTCAGCCCGAGCCGCCGATCATAACGCTTCAACCTCTGAGTCAAACGGTTCCTCTCTTGAGCACAGTCGTCCTGCTGGTTCAGGCAACTTCAAGTTCTCCACTCACGTTTCAATGGCACTTGAATGGGGTAAACATCCCCGGAGCGACCAATGCTACTCTGCTTCTGAATAATGTTTTGGCGCTTCAATCTGGCGTGTACCAGGTGACGGTCGCCAACGATGCCGATGCGGTGGAGAGCGTTCCAGCGACCATTGATATCACGACTCTCCCCTTGCCCTTCGCAGATAACTTTTCCAACCGGGTCGTAGTCACCACACTCCAGGGAACTGGCAGCGGAAACAACCTTAACGCCTCGCGTGAACTCGGGGAGCTAAAGCACGCCGGGAAAACGGGTGGCAAATCCGTTTGGCTCACCTGGCGCGCTCCGGCCAGCGGCGTCGTTACCTTCAATACCAGCGGCAGCAGATTTGACACTCTGCTCGCGGTTTATACCGGAACCAACCTGACGACCTTAACATCGATTGCGAGTGACGACGACAGCGGCGGATTCCTGACCAGCAAAGTCGTTTTCAATGCACACGTGGGCACCGAATACCAAATTGCCATCGATGGCCTGAACGGCGCTTCGGGTGACATTGTCCTGAACTGGAACCTAGATATCACACTCAACCCGATTCCGATTATCACCTCGATGTCAGCGGGCCAGACTGTGGGCGCGGGTGAACAGGTGAGTTTCGCTGTCTCTGTGGATCAAGTCGTCTCGTTTCAATGGTACCTGGACGGTTTGCCGCTTCCCGCCGGCCAGCAAAGCGCGATTAACATCACCAATGTCCAGCTTGCGAACGTGGGACTCTATTACGTCAGACTAATGGCCGCAGGTTTGGAGATCTATTCAAAACCCATTTCTCTGCAGATCAATCGCACGGACAATTCCATCAATCGTAGCGCTGTGGCAACGGATAAATTTGCCGATGTTATCAACCAGGCTGCCAGCGGGGCCACAATCTTGAGGGCAAAGGCTCAGGTGCTGAGAACGGCTGCACCTTCACGAGGTTACTCAGGGACACAGATGTTCACCAGTTATGGCGGCAGCACAGAACCCGGCGAACCAATGAACTGCGGCATCCCTGGCGGCGCTTCCGTCTGGTTTGCCTACCAGGCGCCAATCAACGGCACGCTCTACATTAATACCGATGGCAGTGATTTCGACACCACTCTCGGTGTTTACACCGGCAACGGGACTGACTTCGCCAGCATGATCTCCGTGGCCTGCGACAACAACTCCGGCGCGAACGGCAAAACTAGCGCCGTGCGCTTTCAAGCAGCGGCCGGAACGACCTACTATATTTCTGTGGACGGCATGAACGGCGCCAGTGGGCACATCGTTCTCAACTATAACCTGGGAGATCCACCCGCTTTCGCCGCAGTGCCTCAAAGTCAGTATGTCGATGCCGGTGGCGCTGCGATTTTCTCAACGACAATTACCGGCACTCAACCAGCGGCATACCAATGGTGGCTCAACGGGGCGAAAATAGGGGGTGCAACCAATGCCTCCTTAATTGTCACGAACGTTCAAAACAACCGGGCCGGGACTTACACAGTGATCATAAGCAATCTCGTGAACGCGATTAGCAGCGCTGCTTCACTTACAATCAACTCCCCCACTCTTTACGTCAGCGGCCAAACGCAAAGCCAAACAGTATCTGAAGGAGGCACTGCCAGCTTCACTGTCTCAGCCACGGGCAGCGGAACACTTACGTATCAGTGGCTATTAAATGGCAGCGCCCTAGTAGGGGCAACAAACGATACGTTCTCATGCTTCAATGTTCAATCCTCTCAAGCGGGCTCTTACTCCGTGCTGCTCACCGACGTCAATGGCTCGCGCCTGGTGACGATGGGCGATCTGACGGTTTCGCCTCAACCGGCAATAGTTCAATTACCTTTCAGCCAGACCTTCGCCAGCGGCAGCCTCGTGAGTCTGAGTGTGAATGCCATCGGCTCACCGCTTTTGCATTATCAATGGCAACGCAATCAACTCGACATCCCAGGCGCAACTGACGCCACACTCCAAATATTCGGGTTCCAATACACCGACGAAGGTAACTACCGAGTTATTGTCACGAACAGATCTGGAGCGGTTGTTAGCTCCGAAGCTTCCATCATGATTGGATCAATTCCGCGGCTGGTCTCGACGCAATCCAACAACGATGGCCGCTTCCAATTCCAGGTCGTTGGTTTGCCAAACACTATTTATACTGTCGAGGCCTCCACCAATCTTATCGTTTGGGAAAGCGTCGCCACCGTAAGTTCAACAAACGGGTTTATTTCTTTCGTTGATCCCGATGCTGCTCAATTTCGCACCAGAATGTATCGGGCAGTGAGCGGACCATAGCTGGAGGCTTAGCTTTGACACAGGTGGACAGTGATGGACATGGCTGTTGACAAAAGGGCACTCGAACCCCAGGACGGAGCGGTGAATGTCCGATTCCATGGCCGAGAGGAACTGATCACCACAATGCTAAAAAGATCCACCCCGAAATCAAAATACCCCCAGCAGGCTTGAGACTTAGCTCTTAACCATAAGCGCTCAGCCCTCTTGGCACCCCCCCAAGGCGGCGTACCGTGGCACCCAAACTCTGCCCGATTAACGCACCTCCGGTTTACGGATTGTGCTTTCCCAATGCACCATGTCCAGGGCCGGCAGCAAGCGTGTCCTCCTGATCGTTCCCTGGATGGCGTCTTCAACCGAACCGGATCAGAGTTTCCCGAGACGTCCGCCATCCACAATGACGGACGAGCCGCGCACGAACTCCGACTCGTCAGACGCAAGGAATGCAATTACTGCCGCAAGATCTTCAGGCTGTCCGAGGATTCCACGGTCAATGTGTTCGAGACCGGACTTCACGTTTGGGTTGTCCCACAACATGGGAGTGTTTACCGCCCCAGGGAGTACGGCATTGACCCGGATTCCCTTCCCTGCGCCTTCGAGCGACGCGCTGCGGGTGAGCGAAACGACGGCAGCCTTTGCCGCGGCATAAGCTGAAAGAAGAGGCGTGGTTTCGACCGCATGAATGCTCGACACATTGATGATGGCGCCGCCTCGTGGCATATGCCGAAACGCTTCCCTGATGAAATAAAACGCACCCAACAAATCAACGGATAACACGCGATGCCAATCCTCTGCTGTTTGCTCTTCCAAGGCCTTGAAAATCATCAGCCCGGCATTGTTCACGATAACGTGGAAATCTCCCCAACGCTCCTTTGCGGCCGCAATCACAGCCGTAACCTGCTCCTCGTTTGAAACGTCACAAGCAATGCCCAGGGCATCGGGAGCACCTGCGCGCTTCACCTCCTCCGCGGCTGTCTGCGCCTTCTTCTCGTGCAAGTCAGCAATGACGACGCGTGCCCCTTCGGCTCCGAACCGCCTTGCCGTCGCCAGCCCGATACCGCTCGCCGCGCCGGTCACAATTACCACCTTGCCATCAAACCTCATTTGAACCTTGCTCGGTAACAGCGGGTGCGGTGGGAGGACCTGCGTCCACTCGTTTGATTTCCCGCTGCCGTTCCCGCACCGTTGCGTTATCTTCCCTCGTGGGCATGTCGATCGGCACACGGAGGCAGACACTGCGCGTGGGCAGCACATCCCGCCAATCGTCGATCAGCTGTTTGTAACTACGGCCGACGTTGCGGATATTGCGGCTCAAGTCAAACAAGCCGAGCGGATTGATCGTTCCTCTCTCCTCGCGCAGCGCGGCATCCCAATCTACCTGGTCCGTGATGGAGTACCAGGTGAACCCCACAATTGGTACGCCGTTATTGCGGACGCGCAGAACATTCGCCCATTCCTTCCAGAGCCAGTAAACGGCTTCGTCACCGCGCGGGCCTTCGTTCAGATTTGTTTCCGTGTGCATGACGGGAATGCGATAGCGATTGAAATATTGCTGCGTGATCTCATCGTAGCCGAACACTTCGCCCGAGGCATGAATCTGGCCGTCCTCAGTCACCCGATGCTCGTTTGTGACGTAGTAATCGTTTCCCATGATGCAGTGCTGCTTAACATGGCGGCCGAGGAAAAAATGGTATTCCTCCCGTGTCATGCCATTGTCCATGAGGAACTCGTACATATCTGAATCGACGCGCCGTCCATAATTCAAGTCCAGAGAAAGAAACCGCTTCGCGTTCATGATTTCCGCAGGCTTGATCGCGCGGGGGTTCTCGGCATGAAAGTATTCGGAGGATTCGCTTTGAATGAAGATCGCATCCGGCCGCACCTTCAGAATCTCGCTCATGGCCAGTACATTGGCTTTCACCAGATGCTTCAGCGCCCTGACGAACGCACCGTCATTGCGAAGCTGCTCGTTCCACCAGCCAAAGCTCGTGGAAAAAACCGCACAGATGAACATTTCATTCACCGGCGTGTAGAGCTGAATCCAGGGAAATCGCCGCGCGAACGCCGCCGCATATTGGGCGAACAGCTCGGGAAAATCTGGATTCTGGAAATTCCCAACCCAGTCCGGCACGCCGAAGTGACAGAGGTCCGCAATAGGGAAAATTCTTCGCTGGCGCAATTCACCGAACGTAAGGTCCGTGAACGACCAATCGAATTTGTTCGGGCCCAGGAAGACCCGATACAGCGGCACGCCGTAACGCAGAAAACAGATGCCAAGTTCCTCCACGCAATCGAAGTCTGTGCGCCACTGCTCATAGTGCGCGCACTTCTCCATTTCGTCGATGCGAGTACGTCCGTTGTTGATTGTCGGACTGCTGTTTTCAACCCCCGTGGCGAACATGAACGCCGGCATCATTGATTAACATCCTTCCGAAATACCAGAGGCGCAAGCTTTGGAAAAAAGATTAATCGCGTGACAAAGAGCACGCGCGCCAAAAGGATGGCAATCAGTTGATTACCGCTTCGTAAAGTTGCCGGCGGATCTCGGCGCGCTTTGGAGCGTTCTCAGCGGTAATGTCGGAGAGGGCGATCACCGCCTGGGTCAGTGCGACTCCGACTTCAGCCTCACCAGCTGTCACGAACTCCGCCCCAGCACGGCGCAATGCCCCCGCGTCGCGGAGATGTGCGCAGCGCGCAAGCACGCGAAGGTTTGGATTAAGTTGCAAGGCTTGTTTGATGATATCCGCCCCGTCTTCGATGTCCGCGCTTAATACCAGGGTTTCGGTGGTTTCGATACCCGCTTCAACCAGCGTGCCCGGTTGGCGAACATCTCCATAAACTGCACTTTGCCCTGAGCTGCGCAGTTCTCGCACAGTGTCAAGGTTCAGATCGATAACAATAGTTTCCCCGCCGGTGTCGGTGAGCAATCGGTGCACGATTCTTCCTACTGGACCGAAACCGACGAGGATGCAACGTTTCGGTTGAATCTTCTGGCGTGGCGCCGAAACCGATTCCATGAGCTTTCCATTTGTCGATCTGACCAGGGCACGGGCGGCACGATACAGGTATGGATTCGCCGCGATTGAGATTATGGATGCTGCGACCATCGCATTCCACGCCGCGTCGCTGATCAACCCGAGCCCGAGCGCCACATTGCCGAGAATAAAACTGAATTCGCCAACTTGGGAGAATGCAGCCCCGATGGGAACGGCCCTGAGCCAAGGCTCGCGTAGCAATCGCACTGTCAGCGCGGCGGCGAGCGGCTTGACCACCACCACCACGACGAGAACCAACCCGATGATGTGGGGAATTTTGAACAAGCTTTTCGGGTCAAAAAGCATCCCGACGGAAACGAAAAACAGAACGGCGAACGCATCGCGCATTGGCAAGGCATCGTTGGCCGCGCGGGTAGCGAACTCAGACCGGCTCACCGCCAACCCGGCAAGGAACGCGCCCAAAGCCATCGACACCCCAAAGAACCTGGCTGAACCAACCGCAATACCCACGGCCAGCACCAAGACTGTCAGCGTGAACAATTCTCGCGAGTGAGTGCGGGCTATCCGTTCCATCAGCCAGGGAATTCCCCATTTACCCAATACGATGACAATGGAGAGCAGGCCGACAATCTTTAGGGCCGCAATGCCCAGGACAGTACCGATTTTGTCCTTATCCGCTGGGTCTGAACCAAAAATTATGGGTAACAACAAAAGCAAGGCGACGGTAAGAATGTCCTCCACCACAGTCCAGCCAATCGCTATGTGACCAATTCTTGCGTGCAGGTCTCGCCACTCCGCAAGAACGAGGGCCATCACTACCGTACTGGCGACCGAAACAGCCACTCCCAAAATCAGCCCAGATGTCCAGGTCCAGCCCAGCAAATGCAACGCGCCAGCAAGCGCGAGAGTGGAAACCGTGCTTTGGATGAGCGCGCCGGGCAGTGCTATGCGCCAAACAGCGATCAGCTCATGCAAGTGAAACCGCAATCCAATCCCAAACAAAAGCAGTATCACGCCAATTTCCGCAAATTGCTCGGCTATCGCATGATCGACCACCACTCCCGGCGTAAAGGGGCCGACTGCCACCCCTGCCATAAGGTAACCAATGATAGGCGAGACTTTGAGGCGAACTGCGATATAACCGAAGAGCAACGCACCAGTTAAACCAACCGCAAACGTAATCAGAACACTGAGGTCATGCATTGACGACAAGAATCTGTCCAGAGCTTGCTCAGAGCAAATGGAATCCGTCCGGCTGATCCACACGTGCCCTTGACGTTTGTTCGACATGCCTGATGCTGTTGGAATAGATGCCGACTAAAGTCAAAATCTGCGGAATTACTAATCTCGAGGACGCTATGGCAGCCGTGGAAGCCGGCGCGGATGCTTTGGGATTTGTGTTCTACGAGAAGAGCCCACGCTCCCTTTCGATTGACGCCGCGGCCGAAATCGTTCGTTCATTACCCCCTTTCATTATAAAGGTAGGTGTCTTCGTCGATGCTCCTGAAGACAAAGTTTATCGCTCAATCGCAGGATGTGGACTTAATCTGCTGCAATTCCATGGAGAAGAACCACCAGATTACTGCCTGCAGTTTGCAGTCATGAGCATGAAAGCCTTTCGTATTCGAGACGAATCCTCGCTGCAGGCGCTGGCCGCGTACGCCACCGATGCCTGGCTGCTGGATGCCTATACTTCTGACAAAATTGGCGGTACGGGTGAGCGTTTCAATTGGGACCTGGCCGTACAAGCGCGTGAACTAGGACGCCCTATGTTTCTTGCAGGCGGACTGACTCCGGAAAATGTCACCGAGGCAGTACGTAAGGTGCGTCCTTACGGAGTTGATGTATCCAGCGGGGTGGAAGCAGTTCCAGGGAAGAAAGATCACGGAAAAGTAAAAGCATTCATTGAGGCCGCCCGGGTTGCCGGCTAATTAATAAACATCCCATTCCATAATGCTCCTGCTACAGCAAGTGCATGTAAACCGTTTTGGCTGATCCAAGAGTGATTTGAAGACAGGCTAACTCTATTTCGACGTCACGTCTTCGATCGCCAGCAGAATAATTTGTATACCGCGCCCTTCTTCAAAGAAGCGAGTGGCATTGAGTTTGAGTTTGCGCGGGCCAGCTTTGGAAAAATTGGCTTCCAACTCATAATCGGTAACCCGTTTATTACTCGGGAGGATATCTTCCAGCAACAAACGCAGATTTGGAATGTCGAATTGGCCATTGCCCAGTTGGAAAAGGGACTGACCGTCGACCTCTTTTGCAGTCAAACCGAAGGTAGCGAAAAATGAATCGTTAGCGCTGCGCACCTTCATTTCCGGGCTAAGCATGATTAGCGGTTGCTTGACGAGACCAAGCGTTATTTCCAGAGCCCGACGTAACTCGTCAATGTCCAATAAAAGTAATACCGCGCCCTCAATTTTATTATCCCGGCTGCGATAGGGCCGGATCCGCAGCATCCAGGATCGACCTTCGCGGTCTTGCACCTCGCGTTCCACCGTGACGAGGTCCTCAATGACGGTGGTTGTGATCCGTTCAAGGTCGGACATCACTATGACGCAATTGACATCAGATAGTTTTCGACCGACATCCGAAGGAATGATATTAAAGATCCTTTCGGCCATCGGCGTAAAGCGCCGGATGGTAAGGTCAGTACCGACCATGAGAATGGGGATACTAACGCTGGCCAGGAGATTGAAGAGATCGCTGTTTACTTCGCTCAGCTCATTGTTTCGGTTTTGCAGTTCCTCGTTAAGGGTGGTGAGCTCTTCGTTGGTGGATTGGAGTTCTTCCTTAGCGGTCTCTAATTCCTCATTCGTGCTCTGAAGCTCTTCATTGCTGGATTGAATTTCTTCGTTTGCGGATTTGAGTTCTTCGTTAGTGGCTTCCTGTTCCTCGATAATGGAGCGCAACGACTCTTTGGTGGATTGCAGTTCATTCTGCAGCCTGGCTTCCTCATCGCTGTGGCGTTTGTTGTTTCCTTTTGTTTTGTGCCGCGAAAACTCCAGGGAGTGAGATTTGCTTTCTCCGAAGACGACGATGAGGAAGCGCTCCGTAGTGGTTCCCAGCTTAAAGGGCCGCACCTCAATATCGATCCGGCGTGTGCGTCCGTTATTTTTCAACTCGATGCCAGTTTCCGTGACGGTACTGTCCTGCTTGACTGCTTTGTTAAGTAAAAACCGCAGGGGCAGAACCAGGCTGTCTCGGGCCATTTTGAGCAAGTTCAAGGTGGCAGTGCCCGGGGCGTGCTCCAGATAGTCGCCCGTGCGCCCGCGAAAATGCATGACCTCAAAGTCCAGGTTAATAACCACAGCGGCCGGGGAGAAATCACGGAGAAGAACTTTATCGACTTCTTCCTGAAGATTAATTGGCGTCTCACGCTCCACACCCTTTTCGGCCATTAGATGAGGGTATTGCAGTTCGAGAGCGCGTGCCCGATGAACGACCTCCAAACCGGGGGTGCGTGTCCCAGGCTTTTTCGTGTAAATCTTATGTTTTTTATCAATGAGAGTGAAGTGCTGGGTAGCGGAGCCAATGGTTTCGGAATTGCCCAGAAGCAGGAAACCGGTATTTCTTAGCGCATAATGAAAAAGAGGAATAATCTTACGCTGGAGCACGGGGCCGAAATAAATAAGCACGTTGCGGCAGGTAATCAGGTCGAGATTGGAAAAAGGCGGATCAGTGAGGACATTTTGCCGCGCAAAAATGCACATGTCACGAATGGACTTGTTCACCTGATAATTACCGCCGCTGGTTTTCGTGAAGAAACGGCGGATGCGCTCCTGCGAAACATCCTGGAGGATGTTCGGCGGGTAAATGCCGGCCCGAGCTTTTTCAACGCTTCCTTCGCTGATGTCAGTAGCAAAGATCTGTGCAGGGTGATGAGCCCCGGTCCGGTCAAAAAACTCCAACAAGCTCATGGCCAGCGAATAGGCTTCTTCCCCGGTGGCGCAACCGCAGGTCCAAAAACGTAGCGGCGAGTCAGCCGCATGAGCTTTTACGATGCGAGAAAACACCCTTTTCTGAAGCATTTTGAACGTTTTAGAATCACGAAAGAAATTAGTGACATTGATTAACAAGTCGTTGAACAAGCTATGCGCTTCGGCAGGATCTTTCTGCAGGAGCTTGATGTAGCTGCTAACGGTATCGAGCTTGTGGAGCATCATGCGGCGGATGATGCGGCGTCTAAGGGTGGACTGTTTATAGAGAGAAAAGTCAACGCGTTCCCGCTGTTTCAAAAGGCGGAAAATTGTATTGAGCTCGCTCGCGCTTTCCCGAATAAGATTTTCCGCCTCGCCACTTTCGGAAAGTGTCCGGTGTTTCGGTTTATCTTCTCTTTTAACATAGGGATGGGCAGCAATCCGGACCAGTTCTTTGGCCATAGCTGCGGGGTCCAGGATGAAGTCCACCGAACCCGACGCGATAGCACTGCCCGGCATGCCAAAATATTTGGCGGAGGCCTCGTCCTGAACGAAAGTAACGCCACCTTCACCCTTGATGGCTATTAACCCCAGGGTTCCGTCTGTCCCGGTGCCAGAAAGCACAATCGCGATCCCCAGGTTTTGCTGATGATAAGCCAGGGAGCGAAAGAAAAGGTCAATGGGCATGGGCGGAGCATTTCGCTCCTCACGTGGGGACAGAGAAAGGCGTCCCTCGCTGATAGTCATCGTGGTATTCTCCGGGATGACGTAGATATGGTCTTTCTTAACCTCCATTCCGTTCCGAGTCTCAATAACCGGTAATTTGGCGCTTTGACTGAGCAGCTCGGTAAGCTTGCTTTTATGATGCGGGTCTAAGTGTTGAACCAACACAATGGCCATCCCTAAATCTTTCGGCAGGTGCCGCACCAAATTGCTGAAGGCCTCGTAACCGCCAGCGGAAGCTCCAACGCCTACGATGGGGAAGGGTGCAACCCCGCCTGGTTGCTTTTCCTCTGTGACAAGGTCAACTCTATCACTTGCAGGGGAGTGGAGCAGATCAACCCCTTGGGAGGCTTTATGCACATCCCTGACTGACTGATGAAGCTCCCTAGCCTTGAGGTGAAGCTCGCCCACGTTGGTTTGAAGTTTTTTCGCGTCGGTAAGAACTGCAGCCACCCGGTCGTGAACTCTCTCTTCCGTTTGCTTGCTTTTGGGCGTAAGCTGGGTCCTTTTGCGCCGCGAAGTCTTGCCGCTCCCACGGTTATTTTTTTGTCCCAACTTCTTTTTCATGACCTCACTCAAAAAAAATGGGCCGGGTTGGATCATATGGCAAGTGGAAACGGAAGTAAATTGAGCACCGCAAAACCGCCCACGGGCTGGGTTGAAGCCGTTTTCTGTACCCCCAGGTTATTACCACTGCTGATGAAACAGAAGCATCAATATTGTTCATTGAATCTTTTGAAAAAGCACCCAGCGCGTGAGGCGACGTTCTGCGGAGGGATCCTTTACAAGTTGTCGAGCAGTTGGCGGATAAGCTTAGCTTGCCTGGCACTTTCCTGGCCTTTGGTTAAAAATTCTTTGTAGGCGAAAGGTTGGTGGCGGTTTTTTGAACGTTCCGCCATTTGACGGTGCATTTCCGCTCGTTCCTCCAAAATCCTCAGAGCGATCCAGAGAGCTCGCTCAACCTCCTCGCCCTGAGCGGCTAGCAGCGTCTGGGGCGCATAGGCATGGCCGACGAGACACCGGTAGAGGAGCGCATCATCATCTCGGACTTCCCACAAAGGACCACTGCACTCAGGACAAACGAATACCGAGGGCCGGCCCATTTTGTCCACCGCTTCTTTAGCCGCCTGGAGCCCTTTGTTTTCCGGTTTTAAGCCTCTATCTTTGAATGGCTTTTTCATAACCTTCTTCATCGGTCCATGGATCAGGCTGGGCAATTTGGAACTGATTTGTGAGACAGGAAGACAGAAATCCGGCTTTGCGGCAGCCAGTGCATTGCGCGGCATGTCTGAAAAGAGCGCCTCCGATGGGTCCTGTACAATGGCTAGCCCACCTTTGGCTTTCACCTCCTTTAATCCCATGCTCCCGTCGTCCGCGGTGCCTGATAAAATAATCCCAATCACCCGAGGTCCGAAATACAGTGCGGCGGTTCGGAACAGTGGATCGATAGCCGGCCGGTGCCTATTTTCCTTCGGTCCATGGCTGAGTCGAATCCGGTTCTTTTCGAGCAAGAGATGATGATCGGGAGGAGCTATATAAATGCAACCAGGTTTGATGGATTGATTGTCAACCGCATGTTGAGCAGGCAGTTTTCCAACGCGGGCAAGCAAAGCAGGCATCATACTTCGAGCGACTGGGGATAGATGAGTTACAACCAGGAAAGCGGCAGGAAGAGGACCTTCCAAAGCTCCGAAAAGCCGGCTTAATGTCTCGACCCCGCCCGCAGAACTGCCAATCACTACGATGTCGCGCACAGGCGAACTCAACCGCCGTTTTTTGGGGGGTTGCCGGGAATATGTAAGTAACGTTTTTTGCATTAACCCTAATAGACCTTGGTTCCTTACCTGCCCAGTTGGTGGACCACGCTCCTTATTTGGCCTTTTATAAACCTCCTGCTTTAACATGCCGCAAACAATCAGGTGTTTTAGGGGGTAGGTTGAAACCAGCTATAAACCTGTAACATGCTCCGAAATTTAGAGCACGTTGGGCCGTAAAAAACCCAGGGCATCACCCCTGGGTATGCGTGGGAGAACTTTGACAAACTATTCTGCGTGCGAGGCAACTCTCTCTTCGCCCGAAACTGAAATATCCTCCGCTCCGTCTTTTTCAAAGACTTCTTTCGCACGGCGGGTTTCATCGGAATTATCGGAGTGCACGGAAATCAAGATGTTACCTTCCTTGAGCTTTCCCTCATAGCGCTTCGCTTCGTACTCCGGTATCCCGAGACCGACAAGCGCGCCGATCAGGCCACCGGTTCCCGCACCGATAGCAGCACCTCCCAGAGCGGCCATGATGGGTCCCGCAGCTATAAACGGCCCTATCCCTGGAATTGCCAGTGCTCCTACACCAGCCAACCAGCCGAGGGCTCCACCCAAAAGTCCACCTGTCCCCGCACCGGCGGTCGCTCCTTCTGGTGCCTTTGTCTTTTTCTCATGCGCGAAATCTTTCGTTCCACTTTTATCGGGAAACAGCACAGAGATGTCGTTATTCGAAAAGCCGGCGCGCTTCAAGTCGTCTACAATCTTCGAAGCCTGCTGGTCGGTGCGGCAGAGGCAAAAGACTGCCTTTTTCCCCCGCTGAGCTCCGCGCTGTTGCGTTTCTCCGGCCGGCTGCGTACCTCGAGGGGAAGTTGAAGCCGCGGGAGAACCCGACCTCTGGATTTCCACATCCTCTCGACGCACTTGTTCGGAAACGTTTTGTCTTTCGGTTTGCGATTTTTTGCTCACCTTAACTTCTTCACGAACCCGAGTTTCCTTCTGAATCACGGCTTCTTCACGCCGCAATGGTATGAAAACCTCCTCCTGTTTGAATTGCGCGCCTGACGATGGGCCCTGTTTTCCTGGAACGCGTTCCACAATGATTTCTTCGCGTTGGAGTTCAACAGGTTGATTCACAGTTTCGGTGAGAATAACTTTTCGCAAGCGCACTCCCCCGGCTTCCACCTGGCGCTTGCCTACTTTTATTTCCTCTTCATGGAGCTTAACATTGGCAGCTTCCTGCCCACGGGTTTCTCGTCTTTCCGTCGAAGCTTGTGAGCGACTCATATTACCGGAGCCACAAGGTTCTTGTTGAGGGGTTGTGCTGGGACGGTCGGAGATATTGTAGTAACCACGGATCTCCCTTTGGCAGGCTTCATCCAATTCGGCACCAGGGTCATACGATGGTGCGTCCTTCACTTGTTCGGTAGTGTAAGGCAATCGAATTGTTTGGCTGGATTCATTTACCTGAACTTGGTCGGCCGGGACCACATGGGTCTTGCCGAATAACCACCCCGTCTGGACACCAATGTAAGCTGGTTCCCCACTGGTGTCTGCCCATAGACATTGTAACTTGCCAATTTTGTTTCCATTCTGATCCACCACATTGTGGTTAATATACTGTGTTAAGTTACGATTCGTTTGGCTTTGACTTTTCATATGTAATTGGCTGATTCATTAGCTCGCTGTGGGGAGAAACTTACGCAGTTGCACAATCGGCAATGCAGTCTTCCCTGCCGGATTTAGTAGGCTAATCCCAAACCTTAGGGAAACCAGTGGGCAATTGGCCGTAGTTTTAGAGGAACACGAACCCCATGCGCCTGCCCCCGATGAATTTTTGTCTGGGCTAAATCCTAAAGGGCCACAGAATGAGAGCCATGACGGGTGTAATGCCAATTTGGCATTAAGATTCAAATCCTCACAACCCTGCAGCAAAAATCTATTAAACCGAGAAACCGCCCACGAATAGCCCTCGCGTTGGAATACCCGCTCCTTCAGCAAGGTGGGACCGAGGTTCTGGTGAGGGAGTTGCTCACTGGTTTGCACGAGGCTTTCGAACTATTGTTGGTTTCCGGAGACCAAACCACGGATGCATTGCCGAAGGATGTGCTCGGAATGATCTGCGGCCATCTTCCATGGAACCCCGGGCGGGCTACGCCTGCGTCGGCACGTGAGCTCGCAAAAAATCTCCAGCGACTCAATGTCGATCTGGCGCACTTTCATTTCGGCGGCACCTACGAATGGCGGAGCAATCGTTTAAACCACTGTCCGGTATATCACCTCGCCCGGCGCGGTGTGACCAGCCTAAGCACAAATCACCTGGCGGTGGAATGGCTCAATTGTGGAGTTCACCCTCGGAGACCGTTCGGTTACAAGCTGCTCGCGCAGGCTTATGCCTGGCTCAGCCGCTCCCAGGTGTATCGAAGGTTGGAACTGGAAATTTGTGTTTCGCGCCACGACCGCACGCGTGTGGCGCGCATGTTTCCGCAATTCCGAGGCAAAATAGGCCAGCTCTACCACTCCTTATTGCGTTCCGATGGGCCATTGCTCAACCTCAAATCGCGCGCGCCAGTGGTGCTTTGTATTGGCACAATTGGTGGACGCAAAGCTCAGCCCAATCTCGTGGAAGCCTTCGCGCAGATCGCCCAAAAGCATCCGCACTGGCGATTGCAAATCGTCGGGCGGGTTGGTGTGGAACAGGATCTTGAGCGTATACAAGAATGCGTGACCCGGGAAGGATTGAGCGAACGAGTACATTTGCCCGGTCGATTAAGCGACGAAGAGACTTTAGCGCTCATGCAGACGGGTTCGATCATAGCGATCCCCTCCCTGCAAGAGGGCCTTGGGCTTTCGCTGCAAGAAGCTTTGTTCCATGGCTGTGTAGGGCTGGGAAGCCGCGCTGGAGGTATTCCAGAACTAATCGAGCATGAAGTGAATGGTCTTCTGGTGCCGCCGGGAGATATTGGAGCCCTGAGCAAAGCATTAGATCGCCTCATGTCAGATACGTCGTTGCTGGAGAAACTTCGGTCTCAAAGCCGCCCTTCTATCATAAGAAAAGGGATGACCGCCGACCTCATGGTGCAAAACTATATAAAAGTGTACAATAAACTGCTCGCCAAGAAGGATACAACGTAGTCAAAAATCGCAAAGCGTATGGAGGGCGTCCGTATTCCGGCGCTTTTGATTTTTTCCGTTTTTGTTCGTTGAGGAAACTAAGGCAATCTAAAAGCGGGATACACCGCACTCTACACGCTTCAGGCGTTTCAATCCCTTACACCGCCAGTTTCAGGTGACTGAGGCGGAACACTGCTCCTTTCGGCTGGTTTGCTCCGCACTCGATCTCCCAGCCATGCGCCATGACGATTTGCTGCACGACAGCAAGACCCAACCCCGTCCCCTGTTTTGTCGTCGTGAAATAGGGTTTAAAAATCTCCTCGCGGCGCTCAGGTGGAACGCCCGGACCATTATCGCGGATTTCAAGAACGGCTTCCGAAGCGTTGCGTTTTTCAGCGTACACTTCGATCTGACCGTCACCATCGACAGCTTGAACAGCGTTGAGAAGCAAATTGAAGAGGGCCTGGCGCAATAGCTGATCATCGGCCTCAATGAGCAGTTGCTCACCCGTTACGTCTAATCGCACTTTTTTTTCCTCGAGATCAAAGTTCAGTGCTCGAACCACCTCGTTAACCACCGCCCCGAGTGCGAGCGGCGCACGTCGAACCTCACGCGGGCGTGAATAGTTGATGAATTCATTCAACTGGGCTGTGACTTTATCTGTTTCATCAATGATGCCGCGGGTTTTCTCACGAATTTCCGGTGGTGCGTCTTCCCGTCTCGAGATCATTTGTGCCAGGCCGCGGATAATGTTGAGCGGATTGCGCGTTTCATGCGCGAGTCCTGCTGCTGCCAAATTCATCTCTTTCAAATGGGTGTTTAATTCGCTGGCTCGCACAAGCCTGATCTGCAAGTCGGAGGATTTGGCGATGTTGCGCCATGCCAGTCCGGAACCCAGCACCGAAATGGTCGCCAAAAAGATCACCATTGAGCGCTCCCAAAGATCCCGCGTCGTTGCGGCTTGAAGCGAGTCGGTAGACATGGCCAGAACCAGGCCGTGTAGTGAGCGCTTGGCCAGCAATGATTGATATTCAGTTTCGTCCATCCCTCGCAACCAGGGAGGGCGTCTGGTCCGGCCTTGTCCTTCCCGGCGTCGACCATCCCGCTCGCCCGGACCCTCGCCCATTCGGGGTGGACCGGCCTGGAAATTGGTCGATGGCTCGGAATGAACAGCGTTTTCATCGGGTCGGGGTTCATGCCTTGCAGGAGGACGCTCACGAGCGGGCAAAACGACCGTTGGATTGGTGCCCCCTTCCGAAATGAGGGCGGCTCCAAGATTAACAGGGTTAACGAGAACCACGCTTCTCTGCCCCCAGCGTTCGCCTTGTTGGGCGAGTTCTTTTTGATCCAAATCGATTGCTACCCCGGCAGACGCAACCTGCTCACCTGCGGCATTGAGAAGTTTTATCCCTACCAATTCACTCGATGTGACTAATTCATTCGTCCGCCCATTGACCAACTCGTTTAGAACAGGTTCCAATCGCTCTTCCAAAACTGTGCCGCGATAGCGCAAGCCGCGGATGAAAGCGCCCACCGTTTTGGCAATATCCTTGGAACGGCCGCGCAAGTCAGCTTTTGCTGCTTCGGTGACCCGCCGATGTTCCTGAAACTGCCAGCCAACGACCAAAAGCCAGATGGCCGCTAAAAAGGCGTAAACAAAAGCGGATCGACGGGTCAGCTCCATTCAGTCGATTACTTTTTCCGGGACGAGTCCTTGATCGGCGCCTCGGGTTTCTTTGAGGGAAGAGTATCAAGGAATTTGTTAAGTTCCTCCTCGCTCAGCCCTTTGGCAGCATCGGACCTGGCCCGCTCGCCCGCAGTAAAGGCGGCAAATTCAGTCGGTGCTTGAATGATGTGTGGAGTCAAAAATATGATCAATTCGGTTCGGGCCGATGTTTTGATTTTGTGTTTGAAAAGGTTTCCGAGCAAGGGAATGTCCCCGAGAAAGGGAATCTTGCTTTCCGTTTCTCCTTTGGTATCCGCCATGAGGCCGCCAATGACCACAGTCTGGCCATTCGGTGTCACGACCACAGTATCGGCCGACCGGGAGTTAATGAGGGGGGCACTGACAGTTCCACCTGTTCCGCTGGAAATGGGCACCCACTGGGATCGATCCGCGACCAGCTCCGAAGTCTCAGGTGAAAGAATCATTTCGACCAATCCTTCAGCGGTGATAAAGGGTGTCACCCGCAGGATAATTCCGACACTTCTGTAGGTCACCGAATTGATTTGGTTGCCAAAAGTATCAAATCGAACGTTTGAGATTAAGGGCACGTCCTGCCCGACGTTGATAGTTGCAGGCTGGTTGTTGCGAGCCACAATGGAGGGGCGCGAGAGCACCTTCGCCTTGCCCGACTGAGCAATGGCACGCAGGGTTACCTGATAATCCTGTCCAAAGATTTGATATAATCCCGCCGGGCTTCCGGAATTTAAACCAAAGATGTTTGAGCCAGCAAAGCTGCTCGTAAGCGGAGTAATACTGCTGGGGAAAATGCCGGCGTTGGTTGTTCCTGACCCCAACACTTGAAAATTGGTGGTGAAGCCTGTAGTCAAAGGATTGCCAAGATTTTTCGTGTAAGCTCCATCAATACCAATGTCTGAAGAGTTATTGTGGGTGACCTCAAGGAAAACAACCTTGATCAGCACCTGTGGCTTGGGGCGGTCCAGGTTCGATACAACTTGAGAGATGTATTGCCGCGTTTTTTCATCAGCGATGACGATCAGGCTGCGGGTTTCTGGATCAATCGAGATTACAGCGTCGCCCACTGCGCCATTGGCCGGATAGGTGCGGGTGCTGCTGCTTCTGGCGCGATTGGCATTGGCTCCCCCGCCTTGACCACCGCCCCCAAACCCTCCCGGGAACTGGGCGTGAGCTTGTAATGCCGCGACCAGGCAAAAAGTAAGAATAGAGACGAGCCGCAGCGAAGCAAATCGTCCTGGCATAGTCGTCCAATTTAAGTGGAGTTGGTTCATGGTATTCCGAGGTTCCTCTAACTCATTGCCCGAACGACCCGCCACCACCGCCTATCCCCCGTGAATTCGAAGTGGTACTTCTTGTTCCCATGGTGTTTTGTTGGTTCTGAGTCGTGCTCCGGTTTTGCAATGGATTGTTCTGGCTGGCAGAGCTGTTGCGCGAATTCTGTGTGCCGTTCTTGTTAAATATATCCTGGAGAACCTGCAACGCTTCTTGGGGCTGAGCGTTTTGCATGCGATAAATTGCCACTCCTTGCACGTTTGCTGCATCGGGATCCAATTCCTGGATGACGCCCTCTATTTGGTCCATTAAATCCCGAGTCGCAGTCACGATAACAGAAGCCGTGCGGGGATCAGCTACCGCGACGACTCGATTGCGTTTTCGGAGTCTTTGGTTTTGTGAACCGCTGCTGCTTGCAGCATTCCCAGCCCCCCCGCCGCCACCACCACCCGGACCGCCACCTCCGCCGAAAAATCGTCCCAAACCGCCAAAGCGGCCACCGGTGAACTGAGAACCTTGACTGCCGCCCGTGCGATTGTCGTCTGGGAAAAGGTTGGTCAACAAATCCGCTGTTTCCGTGGGATCCGCGTGCTGCAAGTGAAATACTTTCACGACTGCCACATCCTCAGCACTCATGTCGATGGCACGAACAACCTCGGCCACTTTCCGTATATTGGCCTGTGTATCAGTGATGACGAGGGAATTACCCGCTTCATTGGCGGTAATAGTCGTTTGCACCGAGACCAGGGGCTGCAAATCCTTCACCAACTGTGCCGCCTCGACGTAGCGCACTGGTATAATCTGGGTGACGATTCGATCGGTTGAAGGCATTTTGGACGGATCAGATTCCTGAATAACCGGGATATTTTGGGTCTTGGCTTCATCACGATTCACAATGCTCAAAACGCGGCCATTTCGGATGGCTGCCAAGCCATTCTGAATGAGCACGGTGTCGAGCAGGTCTAGAGCTTCTTCTTTGGAAATTGGCTCATTACTCCACACATCAACCTTCCCCCGAACAGAAGTGCCGGGTTTGACATTGATGATGAAACCTGCGGCCTCGCTGAAATAAGTAAGCACTTGTTCAAGTGATGCGCCGCGAAAATTCATTTTCAATCCGGTGTTCTCTCCCACTTTGGAGGGCACGCTGGTGGCGTCGGACGTATCGGCGGGTTTGGCCAACGGCGCGGCAGGAACGGACTCCGGAGCGGCAGCAGCAGCTGGTGGAACAGCGCGCGTAGAAGCATCTGGCTTTGCTGCTGAAGGGTTGACGGGCTCAGCGCCTCGCATCCAGCCCATCGAGAGTAACAGGCTCATGAGAATAAAAGGTGTTTTCATATTTTGCACAGAGTTGGTCAGGGTTCGTCAGGGTGGATTTTCTCCGCGTTCGGCGGCTGCTCTACGCCGGAGCCTTTCCAGGACATCATTCTCGTTGCTCGCCGGGGTGGCAGCGGGCTCGGCAGGCGCTCCCGATCCCGCTGGTTCGACTGAATCCGTGGGCAACTCGCTATCTCGAGATGGTTGTGCATTCAGGGCGTTCACAGCCAGCCCATTTGTGGCACGCGAGTTATTCGATGCGCGCGCAAATCCATAGCTCGGTCGGTTTGTCCCTGAGAGCAGGGAGGGCGGGCTGACGGAGCTCTCAGGACGATCGGCAACATGCCATTCGTCGTTTTCATCGTGACTCAGTTGCATGCCGACTCGCAGCTCGACCAGGTTGCTTGAAGAATTCAACTTTACCTGGGATGCTTCGATTGCAGTCACAGTAAATCCCGCGATCTTGTCGTTTTGCTTGAGGACCTTTCGATAATCGGAGCTACTGCCATCGAAGAAAGCAAATGGACCTTTGCCATCATAGCTCATGATACCAAGCAATGCGAAAAAATCAGCCCTGGGTGTCGTTCGACGCGAAGTTCTCGACGGCGGAACATAACGAGTCGAGCGATGCGGATTAAAAATATTCCGCTCTGTCACAATTCGAAATGCGGAGTAGTCCAAAGCTGAGGGAGAGTTGGCGTTGGTCTGGGCGCGCGAACTCGAGGCAAGAAGACAAAGGAGGAGCAATAGGCGTTTTTTAATCATGGTCTCTTTTGCTGGGGTGTCAAAACCAGACCGCTTACCTGAAGGCCTAGTGCCAGTTGCTGGCCTTCAGCATCCCTTGAGCTAATCTCCAGGATTTCGAGTCTTAATGCCATGGGATCTTTCTCCACGTCATAGAGAAAACGGGTTAGTGCGTTCATGTTTCCTGCGGCTTCCACTCTACACTGCAATGTCATATAATCGTCGGTATCGTGCTTCCATTGAGGGCTCAATGAAGTAATGCTAATCCGGCTGTCTTGCGACCAGCGATCAAAGGCGCGCAGGAGCTGTTGTTCAGCCCTGGACGCATTATTCGGCAGCGTGTTGGTGCGCATTTGGTCCCAGCGGCTGCGCAAACTTTTTTCGCGCTGAATAGTTTGAGCCCCGGTTTCCACCCGTTTCTTCAATTCAGCAATTCCTTTGGCACGCGCGGTCCAAAGATTCCCCAGAGGAGTCAGAAGCAATTTGTCACTTGCGAAAAGAGCGGCGACTACAATAACGCCTAGCAGGAGCCATTGCTGTCTGTTCCTAATTTTCATTTCGTCCTCCTTCGCTCCAATGAAAATCAAAGGTAAATTGTAAGGGAGGTTTCGATCCCCGGATCTGAACAGTGCGCACTTCGGAAACGGCATTGTTAGTGCGCAAGCGATCTTGAGCTCGGAGCAGCGAATCGTTATCGCGGGTTGTCCCAGTGCAAGTAACCGTGTTCAAATCGCGAATTTCAACGGTTTTGGCAGTGACCACTCCCTCTTCCGGGAAAGCGATAGTCAACTGTCGCAGAATGGTCAAAGCTCGAAGAGAATCATCGAACCAGGGGCGATATTGATGGATCTGCTGGGTCACATTCTCAAGTTCTTTCACCTTCGCGGCCATGCCATTCCAGCGAGAGCGGTAGCGCACAAGCTCCCACTGTTGGTATAGAAAGGCGCCGACACCAAGCAAAATGATCAAGCCAGCCATGGCCCCTGCCATTCGCATTTTGCCTGAAGAATGACGCGCCACCATTTGTTGCCAGGGTGTCACTCGAGGCGGCAACAATTCAAAGGTCGGCTTGCGTCCGGCGAGGTGGCCAGCCGCCAGACTTATGGCTGGTGAGACAATTGTTTCGGGAGGTAACTGTAAACCGAACTCATTATTGGAGTAGCGCGTTACCGTTTCCAATTTCAATCCCATTGATTCGAGACGCAGCTCCAGTTCGTCCGCTAGCTGCTGAGATAGATCTCGGGAGCCGAAGATGCGAACCTGTCGCACGCTTTCCCGCAAACCAGCGGGTAACTGGCCCAAAGTGATCCTGGCTTCGCGCGCCACCAGGTCAGCGTGAAAAATTTTTCGGCCACCGTCCAGTTCCAGCGCCCCTTCCAATGCGCGCAACGCTGCAATTCCACCGCCCCCTGTCATCTCCAAACCAACGTTGGTTTCCCCAATCATGAGCGCCAGGACACCACTGGTTCGATCAGCTATGGGCGGCTGCAACGCTGTGATGCCAAGAGAGAAGCTTATTGGCTTCAGGCGCGCGGCCCGAACCACTTGCTCCAGACGTATCAAATGGTTTTTCGGAACACCTACTAACAAAGCCTGTTGTTTGCCATCGGGCAAGTGGCATCGAGAGACGGCATAATGCAGAGTGGCAACGTCCGAAGCAAAACCCCTTTCCGCCTCGATGTGCAGCAAGCTCGCAATGTCGGTTTCAGGAAGATCGGGCACTTGCGCGTGGGCCGTGAGAGCCCATTTCAAAGGCAGCCCCACCACACAATAACGTTCCCGTACCCCGGCGGCATCCAAGTGGTTGAGAAGTTCTCGGCCAACCAGCTCCACATCCGCCGTCAACGGGTCCAGGGAAAGTGAAACTGAAAAAGTCTGCTGAACTTCCAATGAGCCATTGCTTCGACGAAGTACTACCCCGTCCAGGCGGCTTCCGTCCAGCGATAACCCCAGCAAGCTTGCCAGTCTTTTTCCCTTCCGCTTTTGCAAATTGAGTAAATCTATCATCGTGTTGCTTTAGCTAATAACCATGTGTCACGAACCTCCTTGCCCAAAGCCCATCCGAGATGGGTCAAATCCTGGCGGTAAATAATTTTGGGAGTGCCGTCGCTGGTATCGAATACGAACCGGATCCGGCGATAGCCTCGTCCATTGGGCCCCAGAGCGGCGACATCTGCGCTGACCTGGTAACTTTGCGTCGTAATGCAATCAGTTGCCTGCAAAGCATCCAGCACAGCAGAGCTATTCTCGCCAACTGCTTCGACAATCCAGGCAATCGAGCCCAGCTTGTCGAAGTTTGATTGGCGGTAGGTCACCAGGGTCTCGGCAAGCTCGGGATTGACATCAAAGCCCGGCAAGGAGGAGAGAACAGTCGCAGTGGCGGTATTGATGTTGATGCGGCCTTCGATGTAAGAATTGGTTACGGTCGTGATGCTGTTGGCAATCTTTGAAAATTCATCCGCAGTCATCTTGCTTCGCCGATAAAGGTCCAACGGGCTTGTAAAACTAACAATGGCAGGAGGCGCGGGCCTCCCAGCCCCGCCGC
>JADMIO010838834.1_pt1 | contig 111051 bp, 86 predicted proteins | sample 8958161 | NCBI WGS metagenome assembly JADMIO01 (sample SAMN16585339, study PRJNA669376) | soil metagenome | isolation source: Crop rotation soil | place: USA: Cullars Rotation, Alabama | collected 2011 | reverse complement strand
GCCGCGACTTCAAGTCACGTGAATTCCAAGCTTCGGATCCCACTGTGCTGGAAAGAACGTCGGGGCGGAGCAACTCGAGGCAGAGCGGCATGTTGGGGAGGGGTGTCAGATCGATCTCGAGGAGCTGCTGCTCTCCCGGCCTCCCGGAGACATCGACGGAGTAGACGTCGACATCGCCGCTCCCTGGCGCGATGCGCTTGCCGAGGTACCCCTTCGTGGGCGTGCCCAACGAGAGCGTGGTGGCCGAGCTGACGTCGTTGTTCGGCTCCGCCTCTTCGCTTGCAGAGATCCCGTCTGCGCCGGCACGAAATCCCCGAGCGGCGACGAAGGCGATGGCTCCAACGACAGCCGCGAAGAGTGCCACTGCGAGCCCTTTGCGTTTGAGGCTGCGTGCGTAGGCATCGACCTCCCGACGTGTTGCGGGGAGGACGCGTCGCTGCGGAACACCCGGCGGCAGCGATGCAGAGATGGGGCGTGCGCCGGCATTCGCCGCCACTGCTTCGAGCTCTCCGCTGCCGAGAAATGCACCGCTGACGCCGCCCCCCGCGAGATGATCGACAAGCAGTTCGCGAAGCTCGGCCGCGGACTGGTAACGATCCTCGATCCCCTTCTCCATGGCCTTGACGACGATGGCACTCGCTTCGAGGGGGATGTTGAGCTCAGGGGCGCGCTCGTGCGGAGGGATGACCGGTTCCGTGAGGTGTTGCGTGAGAACGCCCATCGGCGTCGGTGCGGTGAACGGCGGAACCCCGGTGAGGGCGCGATACATGACCGCGCCAAGCGCGTAGACGTCCGTGCGCCCGTCGACCGGCTCGCCTCGGATCTGCTCGGGGGCCATGTAGAAGGGCGTTCCGACGATGGCCCCGGTCGTCGTGATGTCGTTGCTGTGCGGTCGGTCGTCTTCGTGGAGCTTCGCCAATCCGAAGTCGAGCACCTTGACGAGGTCCTGCAGCTTGCTCCCTTCCGGGTGCAGAATGAGCAGGTTTTCTGGCTTGAGATCGCGGTGAACGATGCCGCGACTGTGCGCTTCGATCAGGGAGTTGCACGTCTGAATGGCGATTTGCGCGACCCGCGAGAAGGGGATCGGGCCGCCACTGCGCAAGACCTTGCCGAGGTCGTCGCCTTGCACGAGCTCCATCACCAGATAGGTGAGCCCGTCGCTGTGACCGAAATCCCAGACCTGCACCGTGTTGATGCTGGTGAGGCGAGATGCAGCAAGCGCTTCGCGTTTGAAACGCCGCACCACGTCGCGGTTGCGGGACAGCTCACCGCTGAGGAGCTTCATCGCCATCAACTTGCCGATGCGCAGATGCTCGACTTTGTAGACGACCCCCATGCCGCCACGGCCGACGTGGCCGAGAATGCGATAGCGATCGGCGATGACCTTGCCGATCAGCGGATCGGGGCCTCGATCGGCGAGCGCGGGAGCCTCGCCTGGTTCGCGCGCGTTGGGGGCGAGGGGGTTGACGATGCGCGCGGCAGGGTTCGGTGGCGGCGGCTCGTCACGCGTCGGGGACATCGCCTGGGCCACGTTGGTTGGATGCACCTCGAGCCGAGGCGCTCTGTCGGGCTCATCGACGCTCGTCGGGTTTGCCACGGCGGGATCTGCCGAGGCCTCGGGTCGTTCCATCAGGGCGACACGCGCGACACCGCGGAGGCGTCGACCTCAACGGCGGTGGAGCGCCCTTTGACGATGGGTACCCCACGGACGATGACCCCCAATACCTCGACGGCGTCCCCCTTTTTCAAGCTCGCGGCAGCCTCGCCGGCAGGGAGGAGCACGCGAACCACCGGGCAACTGCGCTCGTCGCCTCGAGCCGCGCACCGGACGTCACCGACTGCGATCGGTCGTCCGTCCTCTTCGCCGCGCTGTGCGACGACGAAGGTCACCGTGACGACGGCACCGACGTGGGTGTCGGGCGCCATCGCCAAGGTCGCGAAGGGGATCATCGCCTCTGCGCGCATTTTCTTGAGCCCCTCCTCGACACTGTGCTCCCGATGGACGGTGACAGTGGCCACACGCGGTGCGAGCTTCGGGCCATACGCCTTGACCTCGAGGTTGGCGGTACTTGGCGCAGCGGTGCCTTTCGGAAGCGGCGCGAGACCTCGGAAGATCCCTTCCTTGTCGGCAATGACGATGGGGGAATCGGGGGCAGCGCCGAGACGAACGGTTGCAAAGGAGGCGGTCTTCCCCGTGACCTCGACCGCGGGTGCGTCACCCTGCTCCTTCGAGGCGACGATGGCGCGCCGACCGGGGAGCCCCAACCGCAGCGGGGCGTACGGAACGGCGACCTTGAGCGCTCCACTGACGGAGCCGCCGCTTCGAAACGTCACAACGTAATCGACCGCGCGCTCAAACCCGCGCAGCTCGTCCGTTGGAGGAGGGATCGCGACCAGCGAGGTCGCAGCACCGCCCGTGGGGAGGGACTCCTGGCCGTTGACGCGGACGGTAGCCACGTCGGAGGAAAGCTCGAAGGCCATCTCGATGGCGCTCTCCCCCCGGGCGATCGGGGCCAGCGAGGGGCGCACCAAGAAGGGGACGTGGGTTTGCAATGTCACGCGGACGGGCTTCGTGGACGGCTGGGTCAAGGTGGCCGACACCTGCTGATCGCCGACGCGCAACGAGGATGGATCGAGAGGAATGACCGCACGGCCTGCAGTGAAGCGCGCGTGTTTTTGGGGATCGATCTCGACGTTGGTGCCGTCCGCGCATTTGGCGCAATGAACAACGAGCTCGGGCGCTGTCGCATCCCCCTCGAGCTCCGCGCTGATCTGGGGAAGCCGGCCGGGCCTGAAGAGAAACCATCCCGCTGCCGCCACGCCGCCGAGTGCCACGCAGGCGAGCATGGCGATGGGAATGCGGAGCGAGCGCGGGGGCACGCTCTCGCCGGCACGCCCATCGAGCATGCTCGACGGGGGCAACGATCCGTGAGGCCCCGGTGACCGCGAACGGTGTTGCTCTGCGTCGCTGGCGAACACAGGGGCGGGGTGGGCGCCAGCGCGCGTGTGAACGGCGGCTCCGCGCAGGTTTGCAGCGGGTGCGTCCACCGCGGGAAGGGGCGCGTTTGGAACGGCACCGTGTGCGGCAGCGCCACCGAGCGGCGACCGCGCCGGGGCGGGGGGCGCGTCGTGGGTCGGCGCGATCCCGGGGAGGGCGACGCCGAGCATGGTCCCCATGGGCAAGTTGCGCGCGCCGGTGCTCGGGGGTGGAGCGGCAGGGGCTGTGGCGGCAGGGGCTGTGATTGGGTGGGGCTGTGCTGCGAGCGGCGCGTTTAGCGGCGGCGCCTGACCGATAGCCGTGCGGGCGAGCGAATGCGGCGCGGCTGCAGGTGCAGCGGTCGCGGCCTGCGCCACCGCGGGCGGTGCCGGGTTCGGTGGTGCTTGCCCAATGACGGTGCGGGACAATGGATGGGGCGCTGTTGGAGGCGGGCCGGGCGCCGCCGCGCCGGCTGGGATCGGCGGCGAGGGTTGACCGATCGCGGTGCGCCCCATTGGGTGAGGCGCGGCTGCCGACGGCGTGCTGTGTTGCGGCTGTTGTTGCGAGAGCGACGGCGCGGACTCGCCCCGAAGCGTCGGCGCGCCGACTTGGACCCCAACGATGGTGCTGCTCATGCCACGTTGATGAGGTTGCGCGGATGTCGCCGGCGTGGATGCTGGCTCAGCAACCAACGCCGGCTGGGCGGTGGACGCGGAAGAAGTCGCGAAGGGCGACGCATCGGCGGTGATGCCGACGATGGTTCGGGCTAGGTTTCGTTGCGGCTGACCGGAGGGGGGCGCAGCACCCTGCGGCAAGGCTTGCGACGAATCGGGTGACGAATGCGGTGACGGATCGGCTCCGACGCGCGAGACGACATCGGCGGTGATGCCGACGATGGTCCTGCTCAAGCTCCGTTGGGGGTGTGACGCAGGAGCGGCCTGAACGACGCCGGAGACAGGAGGCGAGAGATTCGAAGAGGGGGCCGCATCCACGGGGCTTCCGGCCGCTTCGCTTGGGAAGACGGGTGCGGTGACACCGACAATGGTGGAGGCGAACGCTTTTCGTTTTTCCGGCGGTGGGGCCGGCGGCGCGTCTGCGACGGCTGTGCCGCATACGTTGCAGAACCTCGCCGCGGCGGGGAGCACCGCTCCGCAGGAGGCGCATGGAAATGCTCGATCGGCCGGGGCCATGACTCGGCAAGAGTAGTGCGGGCGCTCACGAACCGACCAGTCCGCGACGTGATGGAGTGTGTGCGGACCAGGGGGCGGTCGATTCGTCGGGCGTGCGCGGCCGGACTTCATGCGAGTCGAACCGACATCGGCCGTGCGATTCGCGAGGACGACGTCGGCCGGGCGGGCGGGGGCGTTGGTGCCTACCGGGCCTAAAATCGACCCTCGAGCTGCACCATGGACCGTGCACCGAGGCGCGCGCCGAGCGAGAGGCTCGATGTGGTGGCGTGACCGGCGGGGTCTTTGCCGCGAACGATGAGCAACGTGGTGCCGATGCCGATCGCAACGACGGCTGCACCGGCCGAGACCCAAGCGCCCGCTTCCCAACGCCTCGCCTCGGTCGCGAGTGAAGGGTCGCAGTCGAGCGGCACCCGGTCACAACTCTCTTTGTAGCTGGCGATCGAGTCGTTGCGCTTGGTGAGCGCGAAGATGCTGGTGCCGGCGAAGACGCCTCCGACGGCAAGGGAAAGGTAGGCGGGTAGCGCCGAAGGGCGATTCTCGGGTGCGGCTGGAATCGCGGGGGGCGGTGTCGACGGGGCGGTGGGGGAAGTCCGGGTCGGCGGTGTTGCCTTCGACGCATCGGAAGGCGACGCGTCTGCAGTTGCGATTGGCAGTGCGGGGGCGACGACTGCCGTGATCACGAGAGGGGGTGCGTCGACGTCGATCGGCACGTCGCGGTCGGCTTCGGCGAGCACGTCTTTGCGAAAGACGATCGCTCCTTCGCGGCGCGCAACGATCACGTGCGGACCAGGATCAACGATGACGGTGCTGGGCGCGGCCACGGGCTCGGTGTCGAGGGTGACGGACACGCCAACGGTCTTGGGGGTAAGCCGGAGAGAGATCTTTGGCGCGTGCTGCCGAAGGCTCGCGAGGTCGGATTCGGCGGTGCTTCGCATGGCGGGCTCGCCGGCGGCCTCGGCTACGACGGATTCGAGTTCTCGCTCGGCTTCGCGGACGCGCCCGAGGCGCTGTTTGCACTCGGCGATGTAGAGGCGCGTGGTGAAGGTACGTTGCGAGACGTGAATGGATTCGAAGGCGGCGAGGGCTTCGGCGACCTTGCCCGCGGCCTGGAGGCGCACGCCGAGTTTGTATTGCTTCGTCACTGCTGCCGGAGACGCGATGGCGGGTGCGGGCGGCGGTGCGGCGAACAGCGGCGCCGCGTGCGAGAGCGCGAGCAACAGGGCAAGGGGACGAGCGAGTCGGCGCATGGGGAGGGAGGGGTCTGGCAGACGGTGATGGGCAACGCGGGCAGGTGAACGCGGCGCGGTGCATACGCGGGGAGAGGTCGGGCGGGGATGGTTCGGCGAGGCACGCGGGCGGGTTGCGGAATGCGCGTGGGGAGCCCGTGATCGGTGGCGGTCCATGAATCGCGGCGAGCGAGGTGAGCGACTGGGGTGCCGGATTTGCGAGCCGTGCTGCGAAGGCGTCTGTCAGGGCGGCGCGGCGGGGGACGTTCGCGATGCCTGGAACGTGGCGAAGGAGTCCGCAACGTCGTGGCGCGCAACTCGGCCGGGCGATCCGTCGAGGGTGGTGCGGACATGCTCGCCCGTTGTCGTCCTTCCGGCGCGCGCTAGTTTGCCGCGCCCCTCGCCACTCGGAGAACTCCATGAATCGCCGATTTGTCGTCTCAGGTGCCGTTTCGCTCTTCGTCTTGGCTGCGGGCGCGGGGCTCACTGCCTGTGCGGATCTCTACGTCGACCCGTATTGCGATCGGCATCCGGAGAGCGACGCGTGCACCGACCCTGGGCCTGAGGACGACTCGGGAGAGGACGGCGCGGAGACGGCGGTCACGCCCGATGGGGCTCGCGAGGAGACACCGGCGACGGAGGGGGGACCAGATGCGGCCGGAGACCAAGGGAAAGATGTCGGCGGCGAGACGGGGCCGGATCCCGTGGGGGATGCGGATGCTGCGTCCGAGGCGGCGCCTGATTCGACAGTGGTGGTGCCGCTCCCCGATGCGAAGGATCCGCTTCCGGATGTAAAGCTTCCGCTTCCGGACGCTTTGCCGGATGTGAAGCCCGATGCGCTCCCTGATGCACTGCCGGACGCGAAGCCCGATGTGATCGTGGCCGAGGCGGCTCCGGACGCAGTCGTGCCGGTTGATACTGGGACCCCAGATACCGCGAAGCCGTGCGACAACAGCAAGTCGCCGCTCGAGGATGTGTGCGTCGTCCGGAATGATCTCGGGGTCTTCGTGTCGCCGACGGGGAGCGATGGCTCTGCGGGGACGAAGGAAGCGCCGATGAAGACGTTCGCGTCGGCGATGATCGTGGCGAAATCGGCGGGGAAGCGGATTTATGCGTGCGCGTCGACGTTCACGGAGGCGGTCACGTTGGTCGATGGGGTGGATGTATTTGGGGGGATTGATTGCGCTGGGAAGACGTGGACCGTGAAGGGGCAGACGGTGCTGCAGCCGACGACGTCGCCGGTGATCACGGTGAAGGGGGCGACGGTGGGAATGCGCGTCGAGAATGTGGACGCGCTTGCGCCGAATGCGACGGTGCCGGGCGGGAGCTCGATTGCGGCGTTGGTCGTGAATTCGAAGATTGTGAATTTCAGGAACTGTGCGCTGCGCGCGGGGAATGGGGCGAAGGGGGCGGATGGGGTTAGCGGCGTTGATGGCGCGCAGGGTGCGGCGGGGGCGAGCCCTCCACCGTTTGCTCGGCGGCGGACTCGATTGCGTATCCAGGGGTGGGGGGTGGGAAAGTTCCGTACTTACTTTGGGGGCGCGGCGGAGACGGAGGGGCCGCTTGGTGTTCTGTTTGGGACGGCTCGACCTTCAAAATAGTGGGGGACGATGCGGCCCGGGTCGGGCCGGGATGTGGGCGGGGTGGATCGTGGTTCGGAAGCCCCAGCCAAGCAGGTTGTCCAGGCGTGAATCAGCCTGGCGGCGCAGGTGGCACCGAGAGTGGTTCGATCAGCTCAGGGCTCGGATACACACCAGCCCCTGGAACCGACGGCCTTGCCGGCGAAGATGGCGGGGGTGGCGGTGGCGGAGCCGCGGGCTATCGCGGCCCAGCGAATGATCACAGCGGCCCCTCCGGCGGAGGTGGGGGTCAGGGCGGACAGGGGGGCGCCGGTGGCAAAGCTGGTCAGGGCGGCGGAGCAAGCCTAGCGCTCGTTTCCTTGGCCTCGGATGTCCGACTCACGACCTGCACTGTTGAGACGTCGGCCGGGGGGGCCGGTGGAAAAGGTGGAGCTGGTGGCCAGGGTGGCGGCGGCGGTGCGGGCGGGTATGCAGGAATCGCGGACTCGGCGGACACGCCCGCATCCGGTGGTGCGACAGGCGGCCAAGGCGGAAATGGCGGATCTGGCGGGGGCGGTGGTGGCGGTCCGTCCATCCCTATTGCCTACACGGGGTTCGCTCCAGCGCGCTATTCGGTCGTGCTGAAGACGGGCTCGGGTGGACCCGCCGGCACTTCTTCCTCGGGTGGAACATGGGGGAAGGCTGGGCTGGTCGCTGAACTAAAGGGCTTCTAATCGTCCCAGGCCTCTTCGATCGATGGGTCCCGCGCGGTGCGCCCGGCCGATCGGCGCGTCCACGTACTGCCAGCCAGGGCGCCAGAGTCCACCAGACTTGAGCCCAACTCCCCTACGATTCTTCAGCCGGCCACCGTTCGACCCATCGGACGACCGTTCCATGTTATTTGTTCCACCCTTCGGGGTGGGTAGGGCATCCTCCCCCGCCTCGGATTTTGATCTTTGCTTCCTTGCCGCGTGTGGCCCGGCGAGGACGTGCGCACGAAAGGAGTCGTAGATGACCAAAGCGATGCGATGGGGCGTGAGCTCCCTCCTGGCAGTCGGCACTCTCTCGCTCGGTGTGTTTGCTGGTTGCTCGAGTGACGAAGAAGCACCGGCCAACCCGGGAGAGGACACCGGGACGGGCGAGGAGACGCCGGGTGAAGAGGCTGGCGGCGAGACTGCGGGTGAGACCGCCGGCGAGACCGCCGGCGAGACCGCCGGCGAGACCGCGGGCGAGACCAAGCCGAGCGCTCCCCCGAAGATCAGCCTTGTGCATGCGGCAGCGGGCCTCCCCGCCGCAATCCGCTTTTGTATGGCGATCTCCACGCCGACCACAAGCAATCCAAAGTATGGCTTCGCGCCTGCACCGGCCGACAAGCCGCTGCCGAACGACGCTGCCGCACCCCTCCCGTTCGGGGCTGGCGGACCGCTCAACCTCGGATCGCTCGCAAGCTTGGTGACCGGTGTCGCAATCACCCCAATTGCGCTGCCCTCGACCGTCGATGTGACGAAGACATGCGCAACGCTCATCCCCGGGGACAAGACGACGATTCCCGCGGGCGGTGTGGAGCTCAATACGATTCCCGCAAACACATTCCTTGCGAACAAGTCGTTCATCGTGGCGGTGTTGGGTGCTGACGTCGCAAGCGCTCACGTTTCGATCATCGAGATCGACAAAGCCACCTCGCCCGGCGCGGACAAGCTTGGCGCGCAGTTCCTCCATCTCTCCTCCCACCTCGGGACTGTGCCCATCACGGCGGGATTTACGACCCCGAACACCACACCCGCCGACGGTGGGCTTGAGACGGGCGTCGAGGTCGGCGTCGATAGCGGCCCTGCCACCACCTACGTCGAGCTCGGTACGGCGAGTTATCCGACGGGTACAGCGGTTCCGACGATCGTTCCTGCTTCCGCAAAAGCGTTTGGGGACTTGTTGAAGGATCGGACGAAGAGCGCGTTCAGCTTGAAGTTTGGTCCGACGCCCGGGCCCAACATACCGCTGAATTTTGTTGAGCTCGCCAGCACGGGCAAGGCCGACCCCTACCTCGCCAATGGGAAGAACTGGACGTTCATCGCTGTCGGCGACCCCACGAAGCCTTCGCCGGCCTCGGGTGGGACCGATCCGACGTTCTTCCGCGTGATCGCGCTGAACAACGACCCCTGATCCCTCCAATTTGCGAACGAACGGCGCGCTCCACCGAGTGCGCCGTTCGACTTTTTGTCGATCGATTCCTGCCTTCACCTCACTCCGCAGGCCCCCACTGGTGCGTTCCACGCACTTTCGCGCTCGCTTGGCACCGAACGGTCGTTGACCCCTCGGTGCGACGACGGTGCTATCCGTGTCGACCTTTGGATCCGTGCGGAGGGCATTTCGGTCTCGATGAGAGGGCAATCGCCCAGCGAGACGCGACGCCCACGTGACGATCACGACCTCCCTCACGCCGCCGATCACATCACGACCGCTCTCAAGGCTGGTCGCCCACCAAGCCAGCGAGATCGCCGTAGGCGCGCCAACCGGCCGCAACGAGATCGAGGCGCCGCGTCTGTGCCGTCGCGAGGTCACGACGTGCGAGGAACACGCGGGTGAGGTCGAGCTTGCCTGCGCGCCATGCCGCCATCGAAGCGTCGACCACGGCACGGGCTGCCGGCATGCTCTGGGTATCGATGGTGCTGAGTGCCGATCGCGCGGTGCTGTACGCAGCGAAGAGGCCGCGGGCACGTGCTTCGATGGCGCCTGCGACGATGGTTCGAGAGGCGAGCGCACGACTCTGTTCGGCCTCGGCCCTGGCAATTTCCCCCTGATTGCGCCGAAAGACCGGGAAGGTCCAGGCGAGGCCTGCGCCGTATCGAAGTTCGCCCGCATCGCCTCGACCCGCCGCGATGATGAAGTTCACCGGAGCGCTCTTCTCCGCCTCCCATCGCTCCCTCGAGGCGCCGAAGAACTCCGCTTCTAACGACGCGGACCGCAACATTGGCGAGTTTGCCTTCAGGTGCGTGGCGAGCGACGCCGAGTCCTTCCAACGAAGCGCCGGAAGGTTCGCGCTCTCGCTATCCTCGGGGTCGCCGAGGTCTGGGTCGCCAATGGCGATGGAGAGCCGGGCGTGGGCGAGAGACTGCGCGAGTTCGGCTTCGCTCCGCGTGAGCAACCAGCGACCGAGCTCCCCCTCGGCGAGTGACTTGTCGACGGCGGTGGCATCGCTCGCGGCGAATCGACCTTGAATGTACGCCGCCTCTTCGCGCGCGATCTTTTCTCCCGCCATCGCCTCGCGAAGTCGGGTCGACTCGACGAGGAGTTCGCCGTACGCGACGACCGCCTCGCCGACGGATGTGGCTGCAGCGCCGCTTCTCGCCATCTGCTTCCACTGCACCATGGCGTCGACCTCACGGAGGCGCTTGCCACCCTGTCCGGCGAGCTCCACCGGGAGAAAGAGCTTGCTCTCGACGGTCACCACGTCGGTGTATTTGCCGCGGTCGACGATGAGTTCGAGGTACGGGTTGGTGAGGGGCGGCAGGCCTGCGGCATGTCGCGTGGCGCCGGCCACCCGCACATCGGCAGCAGCGAGGAGTGCAGCCGGGCCATGCACTCGTGCGCGTTCGATGATCTCTTGGAGTGGCGGCACGGTGGCCCGCGCGTTGGGGAAGAGTGTGGACGTGAAGGCGAAGACCGCGACGGCGAACGATCGTGACCCGTGCATCATTGCTTGGCGGCCTCTCCACGCAGCAAAAGCGCCCCCTCGACGACGACCGTCTCCCCCTTGCCAGGCGCCTCGACGACTTCGACGACTCCCGAGGTCTGGCGACCGAGCTTGAGCTTACGGATCTCGAGCGCGCGTGGGGCCTTTTGCACGACTGCGACGTCGTCGGCGCCGAGGAGGGGCACCGTCAGCGCTGGGAGTAGGATGGCGGCGTGGTTCATTTCCGTGGGGCGTGCGACCGCGGTGCGGATGAACATCGCGGGACGAAGAGTCCCGTCGGGAATCGATGCGGCGGTGTGGCGCGATGGGGACACAGCGGATGAGTTGTGAGGATTCATTCGGGATTGCGTTGTGGTTCAGGAATCCGCGCGTTTGAGCAGGACGCGTGCCGTCGAGAGCGGCCAGCGGATCGACTCCCCTCCGGGCCGAAGCTCCGTGCTGCCGGCGTCGTGACACGTTGCTCAGGGAGTTGCGGCCGCGTCCGTTGCAGACTGCGGGCGGGTCGGATCGATGGCCTCCTGATGCGGCACGTTGCGCGGGGCGGGACAAATGATCGCAGAGCCGCGCGGGAAGACCGATCGACGCCCGAGGTGAGAGGCGACCCTTTCAGCGACATGTAGCGCACCAAACGTCGCTCGAAAGCCAAGTCCGAGCGACGCTTGCGACTTCGGCACCCGAGTTGCGAGGCGGGTCTCCGTGTCGAGTGCCCATCCAGGCTTCCGGCGGTCGGCCACGGGCGCCTCCGCGCGCGACGGGCTGATGCCTCGCCGCGTCCTTTTGGTCGAAGAGGACGACGCCCTCCGCACGCTCTTCGCCGACATTCTTTCGGATCGGGGGCACTTGGTTACGGTCGCCGCCGATTCCGGAAGTGCCCTCGAGCTCCTTCGCGGCGGAGAGTTCGACGTGCTGGTGACGGAGCTGCGGCTGCGGGGCGGTTCCGGGCTCGACTTGCTCGCGTGGGCTCAACGGACGCAGCCGACGCTGTGTGCCGTTGTCGCGAGTGCCTTCAGCACGTCCGAGCTGACCGCCCAGGCGCTCCGCCTCGGCGCACGTGTGCTGTTGCGGAAGCCGATCGAGCCAGCCCTTCTGCTCCGCGCTATCGAGGTCGCCTAGTGGCCGGACGTGCGGCTGCTGTGGTCACCAGCCCGTGGGCAGCTGCCCCGAGGTCCGTCACCGGAGGGCGCGCATGAGCTTGACCCAGAAAATATGGCTACTGGTGACGATCCCATTCGTCATTGCGATCTTGTCCTACCTCGCGGCGACGAGGCCCTTTCGTCGCGAGCTCCTCATCAAGGAGGCGGCACGCGAGGGGCGGGACGACGTCGCCGTTTTGACCGCAGCCCTCGCCCACGGCGTTATCGACGAGACCGACGACCGGGCCGACTTCAACGCCCTCACGGAGTCGATTTCGCTCGCGGAGCGGGTCATCGGTGTTGCCGTCTACGGGCGTGATGGAACGGTGCTCGCACGATCCAAGCGCCTCGAAGGCAACGCCGACGTCGACGCGCTCGCCCAACGCGCCCTGCAGGCCAACGTGGACGTGAGCGAGCTTCGCGAGTCGCTCGACGGTGCCGTGCTGCAACACGCGGTCAGGCTCGGACGCGCAGGACCGGCCACCGGCGGGGTCGCAATCGTGCTTCGCGAAATCGGCTACGTCGACGAGATGATCCGAGCCTGGAATTTCAAGCTCTTGCTCATCGGAATCGGGTTCGCGACGGTGATGCTCATCGTCTCGCGCCCCATCGTGCGGGCCGTGATCGGCAATCCGTTGGGGGAGGTGGTGCTGGGTGTCGAAAAGGTGGCTGCGGGCGATCTGGACGTTCGCGTCCCCGACGTCCGGCGAGACGAGCTTGGTCGACTCGCGCGTGCGTTCAACGCAATGACCGACAGTCTCAGGATCTCACGCGCCCGTGCCGAAGAGGAACACGCGAGCCGAGCCGCGCTCGAGGCGCACCTCCGTCAGATCCAAACCCTGGCGGCTGCGGGCGAGGTTGCGGCGTCGCTCGCGCACGAGATCGGGTCGCCCCTGAATGTGATCCTCGGGCGAACTCGGATGGTGGCCGCGCGTCCCGATACGTCAGAGACGGCGCGCCGAGATCTCGAGATTGTCGCTGTTCAGACCGAACGAATTACCCGGGTCGTGCAGAAGCTGCTGAGCATCAGCCGCCCGTCCAAGGCCAAAATCGAAGAGGTCGACGTGCGCTCCGTGATCGAGGAGACCCTTGGCTTCATCGCGCCGGAGTGCCGGAAGCGAAAGATCGTCGCTGCGTTCACCGTAGCCTCCGACGCGCCGGTGCGGGTGTTGGGCGATCGCGACCAGCTGATGCAGATTCTCTTCAATCTCTGTCACAACGCGCTTCAGGCGCAGCCGAATGGCGGGCGCATTGACGTTCGCGTTCGCAGATCAGCCGAACCGATTGCGGGCTCGAGCGCCGTCGAGATCGAGGTGAGCGATGCCGGCCCTGGGGTCGAACCGGAGATCCGTGGAAGGGTCTTCGATCCGTTCATCACCACCAAGCGCGGCGAAGGTGGGACCGGACTGGGCCTGGCCATCGTCGATGGGATGGCGCGCGAGCTCGGAGGGCGTGTGGAAGTGGACGATTCACCCACTGGAGGAGCATGTTTTCGAGTGAAAATCCCGGCGATGACTCGGGAAATTGGCGTCACGGGGATGATCGTACGGGACCACGTGTCGAGCGCGTCGCCGCTCGGCGGCTCCCCCAAGATCGGCGGAGGGATCGCGTGAAAGTGCCCCCCGGCCGCGTTCTCGTCGTCGACGACGACTCTGCACTCGGCCAGCTTGTCGCAGACGTCTTGCGGGAGCGCGGGCACGTTGCAACGGTCGTCGAGCGCGCCAGCGATGCGATGGCAATTCTCGCGCAGGGCGAGGTCGACGTGATTGTCACGGACCTCCGCATGCCGGAGGTCGGAGGGCTCGAACTCATCGAGTGGGCGGCCCGACACGACCCTCGTCTGGTGTCGCTCGCCATCACTGGATTTGGCAGTCTCGAAACGGCGATCCGTGCCGTTCGTGCGGGCGCCTTCGACTACCTCTCGAAACCGTTCGAGCCTGCGGCGCTGCTCCTCGCGGTCGACAAGGCGTTTGGCGAGCGTGCGCTTCGGCTGGAGCTCGCGACCCTTCGCACGGCCCTCGCCCCCGAGCGGGACGGCATCATCGCCCGGAGCTCCGCCATGCGCGAGATTTTGGCGCTGGTCGACCGGGTGGCAAAGACGCCGGTGAGCGTGCTCGTGACCGGGCCGAGTGGCAGCGGCAAGGAGTTGGTTGCGCGTGCGCTCCACTCGCGGAGCGACCGTGCGCAGGGCCCGTTTGTCGCGGTCAATTGCGCGGCCATCCCTGCGGAGCTCCTCGAGAGCGAGCTGTTCGGCGTGAAGAAAGGTGCCTTCACCGATGCGCGCGTCGATCGCCCAGGTCTTTTTCGAGAGGCACAGGGGGGGACGATCTTCCTCGACGAGATCGGCGATCTTCCACTGCTCATGCAGCCGAAACTCCTGCGGGTGTTGCAAGAACGCGAGGTACGTCCTCTTGGCGGCACCCACGCCACGCCCATCGATGTACGTGTCCTGTCGGCGACCCAGCATGATCTGCGCAAGGCGGTGCAGACCGGGAGCTTTCGTGAAGATCTCTTCTACCGGCTTGCGGTCGTGGAGATTGGAATTCCCGCGCTTCGTGAACGCCCCGAGGACATCGTCCCCCTCGCCGAAGCCGCGCTCCGTCGGGCGTCCGCGCGGGCACAACGGCCCAACAAGTCGCTGTCGGGAGCTGCGCTACGACGCATCATGGAGCACGCCTGGCCGGGGAACGTTCGTGAGCTCGAGAACGCCATCGAGCGTGCGGTCGCCCTCTCGAGCAGCGATGCCATCCTCCCCGAAGATCTCCCCCCCACCGTTACCGCACCGCAGCCACACGACTTTCTGCGACATGCCCTGGATCGCGGCTGGACGCTCGACGAGCTGAGCCGGGCCTACCTGCAGCGCGTCCTCGAACGCACGGGCGGAAACAAGAAGCAGGCGGCCATGCTTCTCGGCATCGACCGCCGCACGATTCAGCGCTGGCTTGGCGAAGCTGCCAGCGACGAGGACGAAAAGAAGAAGGGGTAACCGTGCAGCGAGGAGCTGGCCTCGCTGCAACGAGTTCAGACGTGGGAACGCCGCGATTTAGTCGTTGCAGGTGTCGACACCGTCGAGGCCCTTCTTCGACGCGTTGTAAAAGGCACCGACGTACCCGAACGTGAACTTGCCAGCGTCGTTCTTCTTCGCGCACCAAAGCTGAATATCCGACACGGCCTCGCCAGTCTTCACGTCGAAGTCGAGCGGCCCGGATGCACCCTCGAAGTTGATACCCTGACCCGCCGTGAGCGTGGCAAAGGCCGAGTTGATGTTGTTGGGTCCGACCTCTACGAGCTGCGCGGGAGGAACCATCTTCTTGAGTCCCCCGGCGATGGCTTGGCCGGTCAGAGGAACGTTGCCCGCTGCCACGATGCTGTAGGCAATGAGGTAGGCCGCGTCGTAACCGGACGAGCCTCCGGAGTTTTGCGGATCGGCTTTGGAGGCATCGAAGCTTGCGTTGTATCGAAGCAGGAACTGCCGAAACAGGGCGCCGTCGGTGCCGGGTACCGTGCCGCGTACCCGAAGGCGGAGGTTCGGATCGGCGGTGACCGCGTCGAGCGTCTCCGGAATGATCCCGCCATCCCCGAACACGTAATAGGGTTTCAGGGAGGGGCTGAGTTTCTCGACGCCACCCATCAGCTGAACGACGGCTTCGTTCGCGCCGAAGAGAATTGCGATGTGCGGTTTGAAGTCGACGATCTTTTGCACGTCGGCGGAGAAGTCGTAGTTGGCAAACTCCGCCTCGTCGGTATTCGGGTACTTCCGATTGAGGAAATACGCCTCGTTCGCCGGATCGCTGGCCGACTTACCATTGAATTTGAACTTCGGAAGAATGGCGTTGAAGAGTCCCGTTCCGTAGGCGTCGCCCTTGTAGACCATGGCCACGCGCAGCGGCTCGGTATCGGGAATCCCCTTGTCCTTACGGACACGCGCTTCCAACGTCGGCATGTACAAGGCGACCGTCGTCGACTGGAGCTCGTCGGAGGGGGCCGTTCGCCAAACCAGACCGTTGTCGTCCAAGTCGGTGATCGCGGTACTCGTCGCCGACGCCGAGATGAGCAAGACACCCGCCTGGATGGTGACCTTGGTCGCGACGTTGATCGTCCGTCCGCTGTAATTGCAGCCGATGATGGCTGGCACGCGAACCTGCTCGACGAGATGTTTCGCCGCTCGGATTTCGTCGGCCGCGTCGTTGCACTGAACGACCGCGAGCGGACGTCGTGCCGTTCCCGATCCGGGGAGCCCTTTGGCATATTGCTCGAATTCGTTGATCGCGAGCTCGACGCTGTTCTGCGTCGTCATGCCGGTGCTCTGGTCGGGGCCGATCGTCGGTTGCAGCGAGGCAATGAGCACAACGTTGTCGTTTTCGATCGCCGTTCGCGGTGCCACGCCGGTGCAGTCTTCCGACGTGAGCGCGATGCATCTGCGTTCGTTCTTGCGACAGATGTACGGCTGTCCGCCGTTTCGCTGAATGCATTGCAGGTTGGTAGTGCAGCCGAGCGATTCGGGCGTGACGCAGCTCCGGCCATCGCAGACGAGCCCCGCAAAGGTCGGCCCTCGTGCCGTGCAATCTGCGTCGGTGCTGCACTGGCTATCGGCCTTCGATAGAAGCAGGGTGCAGCCCGATCCGAATTGAAAGCAAACCAACAAGCCAATCCCTGCAACACGGGCAGGCGAGGCAAACCAGGAAGGACGAGCACCACGCAGACGCATACTGTCCTCTTTTCGTTGGGGGAGTTCCCCCGGAGACGACGGGCCCACCGTCAGGCCCCCACCGCGCTAGATCAGCGCGCGTCGTCGTCATGGGCAAGAGAACTCGTATGCACGGCACCCGTCGGTGCAAATTGCGCTGCTAGATGCGGGGTCGCCCTGCTCTTGCGCGAATTCGGCGACCACTGCGGTCGTGTGGGAGGCTCGCCTCCTTTTTTGATTCGTTGGCGAACGACGGTAAGCGTTGGATCAGTTTCGATCCGACGATTTCTCGCGATGCACGCACGCTTGATGAGGGCGACGTTGCCTCTTCGTGAGGCGGCTAGAATGGGTGCGCACATGATCGAAATTCGCCCCGCGGTGCGCGACGATCTCCCCTCGATCACCGCGATTTACAACCATTACGTGCTCCACTCCGACGCCGTCTTCGACGAGAAGCCGTCGACGATCGAGGCGCGAACCGCTTGGTTCGATCAGTACGGCGCCACAGGGGCGCATCGGATCCTCATCGCTGAAGAGGGGGGCGTGATCCTCGGGTGGGCGTCGAGTCATCCGTATCGTGCGCACCCCGCCTTCAGGATGGACGTCGAGACCAGCATCATGCTCGACACGAATGCGCGGGGGCGCGGCATCGGCACTCTCCTTTACGAGCAGCTCTTTGCCATTCTCGCGGGTGAGCGAGTGCATCGCGTCTACGCCGGCGTAGCACTCCCCAATCCCGCCTCGGTGGCCATCCACCTCCGCTTCGACTTTCGACAGATCGCCGTTTACGACGAATACGCCATCAAACACGGCCGCTACATCTCGTCCGCCTGGTTCGAGAAGAAGATGCCGCCTCGCACCTAAGGGGCTGCCTACAAGGATTGGTTTGATACCAATCAGAATCCCGAACGTGGCGGGAAGCGCGTGTCTTTTCCCGATCAACTAAGTGCCGCCGGCCCGAAGTTGCACCAGCCGTAGGCGCGAGAGCGGGTAGGGCAGAGTGCAATGCGAAAGCGACGCGGGTGGAGCGACGAGCGCGGAGTGTGGAGAGAGAGGGAGTGTGGAGAGAGAGGGAGTGTGGAGAGAGAGGGAGTGTGGAGAGAGAGGGAGTGTGGAGAGAGAGGGAGTGTGGAGAGAGAGGGAGTGTGGAGAGAGAGGGAGTGTGGAGAGAGAGAGAGAGAGAGAGAGAGAGAGAGAGGCTCGGACTCTACGAGCATGCCGTCGTGCTCGGCCGCATCAAGGCCTGCGCCGGCGAGGCGCCGGCTTGCCACGCTGCGCGTGGTTCCGCGCAGCCTTGACCCGACCTGCGCGCGACGGCGTCGGAGTTTCGTTCCGAGAGAGCATCACTTCGATGCCCTTCGGTGCGGAAAGGCGCCTTCTTCATGCTCAACATCTACCCCGTCGTCCTCGAGGTCATCGCCGCAACGCGTCCGTTGCTCGTTCACATTGAGCGCCGCGATCGCGACCTTGGTCGACAGCTTCGACGCGCGATCAGCAGTGTCGCTTTGAATCTCGCGGAGGGAATGTATTCACGCGGGCAATTGCGCACCGCGCGCTATCACACCGCGCTCGGCTCGATGCGCGAGAGCACAGCGTGCCTCGAGGTCGCCCACGCATTCGGATACCTCGGTGCAATCGACGGCGCGCTGCGCTCGCAGCTCGATCAGGTCACCGGCACGCTCGTCTGTCTCGTCGACGGGCCGCGCTGAGTCCGTTGCGGGCCGTGCTCGAACGCGCGCCCGCAACCCTCGCCCTCCCGCTCGTCGCCCACCGCCCACCGCCCACGCGTTCGCCCTGCGCCCTGCCTCACGTACGGCTCGCCAGATTGTGGCGAGCGGCTCTAGGAACGGCGCTTGTTGCGTGCCCGGGGCTCGTCTTCCTCTTCGGCATCCAGCGCGTCGCTAGCGGCCCCCGATTTCGCATTGCCACTCGCTACCCGCTTGCGTGTCGGCGCGTGTTTATCGACGTCGTCGTCGCCGCCGCCGTTATCGAGCTCGTAGAAGACCGCAAGGAGCGTAGCCACAGCCACCAGCGCGCCCACGGCATGACGACCGAGGGGTGCCGCAGCGATGCCCCCGACTTCGGGAATGGTGAAGCCGAGAAAGCGGATACCGAAGAGGATCGCACAACCGAGCGCCGCGCCGATGATGGCCTTGAGCCCTGCCTCGACCGCCGCGCCCTTCGCCCAGATGGGCCTACCGGCCACCAGCCCGACGAGCACACCGACAACCGCGGCCAGCGCGTAGCCGAGCGCGCCGGCCATGGCAGCTGGGAGAACCTGCGTGACGCCGTAGCCAGCGAGTCCGCCAATGACCACGCCGATGACGAGCCCGAGAATCAGTCGCTTCAGCATACGACGGTGACGGTGCGAACGGCACGGAGGGTCGTCAAGGAGCGCTCCGGCGCCCGAGCGGGGTCAGGGACGTTCCGGAGGGCCTGCAACTCGCCGGTGGAGAGGGCATCGACCCCGTGGTTTGGAGTTCGAAAGGGGGACGTCGGTAGAGGGATCGTCGTCGTGTCTGCGACCGGCAGGTGCACGCCGGATGGGTGGCTCGAACGCGGCGGTGGGACGAGGGAGGTCGTGGTCACTCGCGGTGGGGGAGTTTGAACGGGAACGGTCACGAGCGTGGGAACGCAGAGGCGCTTGCGCGTCCTCCTCACGCGTGTACGACTTTCCATGTCGACTGAATCGCGATTCATTGCGATGTGGGGAGCCTCGAATTGCACACACCATTCACCGAGACGCACGACCAGTTCCGCAAAACAGTTCGTAGCTTCGCCGAGAAGGAGCTGGCGCCCCACACCGACGAATGGGAGGCGGCCGAGATCTTTCCCGCTCACGAGGTGATGAAGCGCGCGGGTGAGCTCGGCATCCTCGGTGCGCACTACCCAGAAGAGCAGGGGGGTGGTGGTGGCGATTATTGGTTTTCGATCGCCAAATCGGAAGAGCTGCCGCGAAGTGGGATGGCGGGGGTGACCATGGCGCTTCTCGTGCAGAGCGACATGGCGACGCCCGTCATTGGCGATCTCGGGACCAAGGAGCAAATCGACGAGTTTCTCGCACCGGCGCTCCGTGGAGAAAAGGTCGCCGCGCTCGGCGTGTCGGAGCCGGGCGCCGGGAGCGACGTGGCAGCCATCGCCACGACTGCGGTGCGGGACGGCGACGACTACGTAATCAACGGGCAAAAGACCTTCATCACCACTGGCACGCAGTGCGACTTCATCACGCTGCTGGTGAAAACGCGTCCCGAGGCAGGCGCCCACGGCTGTTCGTTTTTGTTGGTTCCTGCGAAGAGCAAAGGGCTCGGCGTCGCCAAGAAACTGAAGAAGATCGGAAATCACTCGAGCGATACGGCGGAGCTGTTTTTCGACGACGTGCGTGTCCCCAAACGATATCTCCTCGGGGAGGAGAACATGGGGTTCATGTATCTCATGCAGAACTTTCAGTCCGAGCGGCTGATTGCCTGCACGTCGGCCGTCGCGAGCCACTTCTACGCGCTGGACAAGTCGATTGCGTACGGCCGTGAGCGGATGGTGATGGGTAAACCCATTATCAAACGGGAGTCATGGCAACAGCGATTTGTCGATCATGCGATCAAGCTCGAGGCGGCAAAGGCATTTAGCTATCGCGCCGCGCATGCGTACAACGATGAAAAATACCTACAGCGCGCTCCGATTTCGATGGAAACGGTGAAGCTGATCTCCATGTGCAAGGTGTTCGTCGGCGACGTGACCTCTGCGCTGATTGACGACTGCCTGCAGTTCCACGGTGGGGCCGGATACATCGAAGAGGGGTGGGTGGCACGAGCGTGGCGCGACCAAAGGTTGTTGCGGATTGGGGGGGGGACCAGCGAGGTGATGCGTTATTACGTCGCGAAGATTCTTGGGTGGTGATGCGTGTTGGGTGACGGGCGTTGGCAACGGTCACGTCAGCGGGATGCGCAAGATTTAGGATACGGCGTGCACTGCGCGCGGGGTGTGATAGCCCCTCCGGATGCAGGGCTTCCTGGGCCGGCTCATGGGGCGGGAGCGAATCCCCGGGCTGGTGACGCTCGATGCGGTCGTTGTCTCGAGCAACGACGTCGTGAGCCCCTTGACCGGCATGCGAGCGAACGCGTTTCGCTGGACGTTCTCGGTTCGGCACCTCGATCACAAGGCTCCGGGCTCGCTGAGCTTCACAAGCGGAACGGCGCCCACGCCTGTGGTCCACACACGTCTCGGCGTCCGAACGCTCTCTGGCGACATGGTGCTCGAGGCGCGCGGTGGCGATACCAGGATCCTGGTGCCATCGACGGCGATGGTCGACCTGGAGTTTCCAGTGGCTGGCTTCGGTGTGGCGCTCGATCGTCCGCTGCCGCCGGAGCTTGCGAGCGTGCTGCGCAGCCGAGAAAGCGAGCGTGGGGTGGTGTTCTACGAAGAGCTGGCGCTGACCGAGGGGGCCACTGTTCGTCTCACCGCGGTCCTTGAGCCGGAGATGAGCGAGGTGACCACCTATCGCGGCGGGATGCCCGGACCCGGTTCGTTCCAGGTGGCTCCCACCCGCGGGCCCGTGCGCATCGTCGAGGAGCTTCCAGAGCTTCGTTAGGCGCGCAGACTTCGCCGCCCCGGCCGCATTCTTGCTAAGAACAAAGCGTGCGCCACCGCTACCACGCAGGTGCGCTCGATTTCGGGCGATGGCTCTCCCGCGTCGTGTTGGCGATCCTGGCGCTCGTGGGCGCGGCAGCCGTCGCGCTCCCCTTCCTGTTCGGCCTTCGCCCGGTGCGTGCTGCGATCGAGCGCGCCGTGGCCTCCGCGGTGAAGTCGGAGACGGGGATCGATCTCTCGCTCCGCATCGAGCGCGCGCTCTGGCCGCCGGGGATTGTCGTCCGCGACATCGAGGTCGCGAGCACTGCCCCGGGACGGCCGTTCGCGCGGGTCCGTGAAGCTCGGGTCACGCTGCGCCCCTTCGCGCTGCTGTCGGGGCGAGTGGTTGTCGACATGGTCGAGCTCGATTCTCCGAACGTCGATGTCGAACTGGTCGATGGGAAGCCGGTCAACCTCCCGCTTCATCTCAAGCCGCATCCGGCCACGAAGACCGAAGGGACCGAGCCGCCCTTTCGGGTGATCGCGGTGACGGGCGCCCAGGTTCGTCTCTCGTCGCAGTCGGGGAGCGCACCCCCGATGGCGCTCGATCTCACCGGTGTCGATCTCGACGTCGACGTCCTTGGTGAAGGGACCCCCGTCTACGACCTGCGAATTCACAAGGGGACGGGGACGACCCACACGGTTCGCACCCTCCTCGCCCATAGCCCGCCGCCCGATCGCTTCATTCACGCAGCGGCCAAGACGCCCGTCGAGCCGCGGACGATTCACGACGACGACGCCATCTGCAATCTCGCACTCGATGTTTCGCTCACCGACGCTGCAACCGCACGCGTGGTCCACCTCCGTCGGGTCGACGTCGACGTTCGGCTCGATCGCGACGAGCAGTCCGGACCGCCCCCTTCGTGTGCTGCTGGCGATACAGCTCCCGAGCAAGTCGTCGCCGCGCGGGTGGAACGCGTCGACCTCGAACTTCCGAAGGACGACGCACCACCTCGTCTGACCTTTGGTGCCTCGGGCGCTCGAGCGCGTGTCCGTGCACCGGCGCTCCTCGCTGCTCGATACCTCAAGCTTCCGGCGCTGGGCGGCTGGTTACAGGTCGAACTCGACATCACGGCGGCGATCGACTTCCGCGATCCCCTTTCGGGGATTCTCCGCGCGTCGATGAATGGGCGATTCGATGCCCAGGAGCTCCGCTTTTCGTATTACCGATTTGGTAGCGCCATTGGTGGCGACCTCTCGATTCGCCCACCGCTCGTCATCGGTGCCCGACGCATCGTTGCTCGGTATGGCGAGGGCGATGTCACGCTGACCGACGTCGAAGTCGGGGCCGCGCCTCAACCTATCCCTGGCAAAAAAAGCCTCCCCCTCAAGGCGACCATCGCCATCAAAGACATGACCATGCCGGGGCTCATGCGCGAGCTCGGGGTATCGAAGGCGTCACACGTGCATTGGGACTTGAGCGAAGGGACGGCGAAGCTCGCGGGCTATCTCGAACCGTTGCAACTCGATGGCGACCTCGCGCTCAAAACCAAGGGGTTCGAGGTCGCACAACGGCCGGTGGAGAAGCCTGCACCGGCTCACATCATTGGCGTGGCGAAAAAGCATGGCGCCGGGAACGCCGACGTCTCCGCGCACGTCTCGGTGCGTCCGTCGCACATCGCCTTCGAGTCGATCCATGCGCGCCTCGGGTCGACCCAGATCGATGCGCGGACGTTGATTGGTTTCGAAAGCGAACTCGAGGTGGACGTGCACAGCGACCAGCTCGACCTCTCCGACATCTCGCCGCTGACGACGTTTCAGCTCGGAGGGCTCGGCAAGCTCGATTTCAAGATTCGGGGGAGCACCGAGGACTTGCTCGGCGAGGGGACGGTTGCGTTCGACGGCTTCATCTTCGATCAGTTCAAGCTCGGCGACGTCGATCGGGGCATCGTTCGCTTTCGTGGCCAGAGCATCGAGATCGAGGACCTGCACGTGTTGCACGGCGAATCTCGGTACGAGGTATCGAGCATGAGGATCGACCTCGGCCCAGCCCACGGGGCGGTGGTCGACGCGCTCGCCAAAAGCAGCAACTTCGCGCTCGACGACTTTTATCAAATCTTCAAGCTCACCGACGACCCTCGGTGGCAAGACATTCGTGGCCACGTCGGCTTCGACACGCGCGTGCACTTCGTCGTCGGGGGCGAGCGTGACCCGTGCGGGGAGGGGCGGCTCGACCTCGACATCCGCGCGAACATTCTCGCGTTCGACCTGTGGGGAGAGCGCTACGACGGCGGCTCGGCGGATGTGTCGCTCTCCTGGTTCGACCGCGAGGCAGGCGCGCTCGGAATGGACCTCGACCTCCACGCGGCGACCCTCCGAAAAAAGGGTGGCGGTACGGTCATCGCCTCGGGGGAGATCACCCGCGGCGGTCGGTTGAGCATCAAAGCCAATGCGTCCGGTGTGTCGTTGCGATCGCTATCGGCCATGCCGACGACCACCATCCCGATTGACGGCGGGCTCGACGCGGTGGCCACGGTCGGCGGGACGCTCGACACGATGCGAGTGGATGCCGACGTGTATGTGTCGCCGGTCCAGATTGGCGACTACGCCCTCCCCCGATCGCATGTGCGTGTCGTGCGCGAGCCATTGCCGACGCTCGCCCCCTCGCCGATGCCGAATGCGAGGGGTTGTTACACGGGTCGCAAGTTCCCCCCGTTCGATCCGACACGATGGGCGAGCGATCCCGTCGAAGGGGAATTCTCGATGACCGGCGAGCTCTTTGGCGGCGCTGTGAAGCTCGACGACTTTCGTCTGACCGATCAGCGCAAGAAGGTCGCCCACGGCACGGTCGCCATCCGAAACCTCGATCTGGCGCCCCTCGCCCTCCTCCGACCGGAGTCCGCCGCGGTCGCCCTCGAGGACAAGTACACGCCGCCACCCCCTCCGTTCCGTATCGCTGGGCGGTTGAGTGCGGACCTCGTGCTTCAGCGCTATCCGCTCGATGCATGGTGGGACGCCGAAGGGCGCGTCGAGGACGTTGCACTTGACGTCGAACGCGGCGAGATCAGGCTCGCCACCGTGGCACCCACCCCGGTAATCAGGTTCGGCGCGGACGGGGCGATTTTGGGCGAGACGAACCTCGACCTGCGCATCGGTGACTCGGCGACCAAGGTGCAGGTCGCCGCCGAAATCGACAAACGCCCCAAGGCGCGCGATCCGATCACCAAGAGCCCCGCGTTGCGCGCGCACCTCGACGTCCCGATGATTCCCCTCAGTCGCCTCGAGGACCTCGTGCCGCGAATCGAACGCGCCGAAGGGCAAGCACGGGCGAAACTCCGGGTCGGTGGGACGGTGGCTGCGCCGACCTGGGATGGCGAGCTGGCTGTCGAGAACGCCGGCCTGACGGTGAAGGGCCTGGCGATGCCCATCGTCGGCGTGACGGGCAAGATCGAGGTCGACCCGCGGCTTGGGGTGCGCATCGCGAAGCTGCATGGCGAGGTCGGGGGAGGGACGATCGATGTCTCCGGAGGCGCCGATCTCCGCGGCTTCGGTCTCGGGGACGTGGACGTCAAAGTCCTCGCGCGAGACGTCCATTTCCGCTACGGCGACGGGGTCTCCACCACGCTCGGTGCCGATCTCCGTGCAACGTGGACCCCACCCGAAGAGGGGGCGGTGGCCGATCTCGCGAGCCTCGTGGGCGTCGTGGAGATCGATGCGTTTCTCTACGAGCGTCCGGTGAAGCTGTTCGACGTGAACACCGTGGGCGTTGCCAAACGAACCGAGGTGGAGATCTACGATCCGAGCCGCGACGTCATGCGGATGGACATCGAGCTCCGCGCCAAACATGGTCTGCGCGTCCGCAACAACCTCGTCGACGCAACGCTGGCGGTTGGCCCGACCGGACTCCGCGTCCTCGGCACTAACCAGCGATTCACCCCCAGCGGCGACCTCTTCGTGCAGAAGGGGGGCGTGCTGAAATTCCGCCGCCACGATTTCGAGATCACCGAGGGGACGATCAATTTTGCCGATGAAGTGAAGATCGATCCCAACATCGACGTCTCCGCAGTAACAGACGTTCGGCGTGCGGCCGGCATCGGTGCCACTGCCGAGTGGCGCATTCGCTTGCACGCATTCGGTCCGGTCAGCGAGCTCAAAGTCGAGCTGACGAGTGAGCCACCGTTGCCGCAAGAAGACGTGGTCGCCCTCCTGGTACTGGGGCTCACGCGGGCGGAGCTCAATCAGGCTGGCGGTGTTGCTGGCGGCCTCGGTCTCGATCTCCTCGGCGAAACCGCGGGTGTTTCACAGACGATTCGGCAGGCCATTCCCGTGATCGACGACTTCCAGGTCGGCACCGCGTACAGCGTCAGAACTGGGCGAACCGACCCGCAGATCACGCTCGGCAAACGATTGACCGACAACCTCCGTGCGAGCGTGACCGCGGGGCTCGTCGAGCGGAGTGAACGCTCGGCCAACATCGAGTGGCAGTGGTCGCGGCAACTGTCGCTCCGAGCCTCCTACGACAATGTGAATGACGTATCCTCCGCCTCCATTGGCAACGTCGGCACCGACATCCGCTACCGGCTCGAGTTCGAGTAGGTCGCGCCGCCGTTTCGCGTTCGTTCTCGTCGCCCTCACGACGTTCGCGCTCGTCCAGCTCCTTTCGATCGCTCCACGCGCGCGCGCGGACGCGAAGGGAACGGGCGCCGCGTCGTCGGCTTCGAGCGGCGCTCCTGCCCCCCCGCCGAAGTCGATCGATCCACCCACAGCAAATCCCGCGAGTTCGACCGAGGCACCTTCCGCGCTCGACGAGACCCCCGCCACGATGGAGGCGCCCGTCGCGACGGAGGCGCCCACGACCAGCGAGGTGCCGACAATCCCTGTGCAGATCCCCGATGCCTCGGTCTACGAGGCCAAGAACGTCGCCTCAGTGGCGGTTCGGGTCGAGAGCACGCTTTGGCCCCACGCTCCCACGGCCGCGGCGCCCGTGGTGGGCACGCCGTTTCGCGCTGCCGAGGTGAAGGCGCAGCTCGCCAAGTTTCTCGGCGGCGGTGGGTTCGCGCGCGGCACCGTCGAGCTGTCGGTCGAGAGCGGCGGCATTGGCGTGGTCTTTCGACTCGTGCCATCGCGGCTCGTCCGTCGCGTCACCATTCGAGGCAACGTCTTCGGCGACGACGAGGTCAGGCGCACCGCGTCGCTCTCCGACGTGCGCGACGTCACCGAGGCATCGCTTCAGAAGGCCTCCGAGCGAATCCACGCGTACTACGTGCGCCGGGGCTACCCCGACGCGCGCGTCGAGATTGCGACCATCGAGACCGACAATCCCACCATGATCGTCGTCGAGGTGCGCATCACGCCCTCGTCGCCCCGCACGGTCGGGCGCCGGGAGTACGTCGGCGTCCCCACGTGGGACGAGGCCGCGCTCGCCGCCGCTCAACGGTACGGCGTGAAGACTGGTGACCGCGCCGACGATGAGGCCTTCGAGTTGGCCGATCGCACCCTCGCCAACGTCCTCCGTTCAGACGGATATTCGAGCGCGACGGTCACCCACGCGCTCAAGCCCCTGCTCTCCGATCCACTCCACGTCGTCGTCGTCATTCAGGTCGTCGCCGGCTCGAAAATCGTCCCGACGTTCGAAGGAAACGTCGTCTTCGACCGGGAGCAGCTCCTCGAGATCCTCGACCTCCCCGGCGAAGCCGATCGGTCGCCCGTGCGTCTGGCCGGCAAGATCGAAACCGCGTACGTGCGCCGTGGCTACCTCGATGCGCGCGTCGTCGCAGAGCTTTTGGGCAAGGTGGAGGACCGCCAGCGCACGCTCCTCTTTCGCGTAAGCGAGGGGTACGTCGTCACCATCACGTCGCGCCAGTATCCCTGCCTGCGAGGGGCGCTCGATCCGAAACGCCTCAATAACGAGATCGACTCCTTTCTCGACGAGGAGCTCGAGAGTGGTCTTGGCGAGGTACCGCCAGGAATCGTCGACACGGCCATCCTCGGCGACGGAGAGAAGCCCCGTGGCGCCCGCCCCTTCCCCGACGTCCCCGACGCGCCGCGCATCTTCATCCCGGACGTCTACGATCGCGCGACCGAGCACCTGCGCGAGCTCTATCGTTCCGAGGGGTACATCTTCGTCGAGATCGCGACGCCGACCCTGCTGCGACCGCGTTGCGCGAAGGGGACGATGCCTGGCCCATCGGCGTGCCGTCCGATGCCGACGCCGCCGCTTCCGGACGTCTGTCGCACCGACCTGCAGGGTTTGCCGCAGGAGATGGCCCCCTTCCCCAAGGACATCTCGTGCACTGCCGACCCGAGCCGGGCCATCGCCTGTGCGCCAACGGCAACGGTTCTCCTCCCCATCAATCCAGGACCGCGATCGTTCCTGTGGGACATCGCCTTCGACGGGACGCGGGCGCTCACCCCCGAAGCACTCGGTAAACAGATCATCAAGCAGGAGCTTCGACTTGGTGACCCGCTGTCGCTCAACGATGTCGAAGCGGCACGTCGGCATCTGATCGAGCACTACCGAGACGAGGGCTACGCGTTCGTCGCCATTCGCACCACGATCGAATACTCCTCCGACAAGACCCGAGCGCGCGTCCGCTTCGTGGTGGCCGAGGGGGAGCAGGTGATCATCGATCGGATCCTCGTCGAAGGGCACGATCTGACCCTCGAATCGCTCATTCGCGCGCGTCTGCTCATCGAAGAAGGGGGCATCTACAAAGCCAATCGCGTGCGCACCTCGCAGGAGCGGCTTGCCGAACTCGGTGTCTTCTCGAGCGCATCGATCGGGATGCTCAACCCCACGATCCCCGCCAAGAGAAAGACAGTCATCGTCACCGTGGTCGAACGACTCCCGCAGCACGTCGAAATCAGCACCGGCTACTCCACCGGTGAAGGCGTGCGGTTCACTGGCGAATACGGCTACGACAACCTGTTCGGCTACGCGGTGAGCCTCACCGGTCGAACCAAGTTTTCCTATCAACCGTTCTTTGGCCCACGCGATCTGTACGACCCGGTCGTGATCGATCGCTGGCAGACCCGCCTCAGTGGGATCGACCGATATCCACGGCGAATTTCTGTCATTCTCGCGCTTCCGCACACGCCGCTCTTCGGCGGTCCGGTGCGAACGACGCTCGAAGCCGTCAACGCCCTCGACCTCCGTCGCGACTTCAAGCTCGAGCGCACCTCGCCGATTCTGACGTTCACGTATCGCCCCATTTCCTGGTTCAACGCCGTCTTCGGTGCCAGCTACGAGCGTAACGACTTTCTCCTGTTCGAGGAGCAGAGCCTCGAGAATTTTCTCAGCAACAATGCGCAATTCGCCACGCAGCTTCGCGTCCCGACCGGCAAAACCGCCGTCGGGGCCACGCGCGCGACCTTCACCTTCGACTTTCGCGACAATCGTCTCGGTGCGACGAAGGGCGGATACTTTTCCATTACCAATGAATACGTGCGGACCGTCGACCGTGCCGAGGGGGTGCCGACCAAGGGTGACAACGGTCGGCTCGACGTGATCCCGAGCCCCCGGCAGGACTTCCTCCACGTCACCGCCGGCACGGGCGCGTACTTTCGAATCGACGCCTTGCCGAAGAAACCCGTTCTCGCACTCGAGGTGAAAGGGGGCGTGAACTTCGACATTTTCTCGTGCGCCGGCTCGCCCACGACGCTGACGACCGGCGGGAGGGAGGTCGAGGCGTGCAACACGTACCCCGACCGTCTCTTTTATCTCGGCGGCTCCGATTCGTTCCGTGGCCTCTACATCGGGCAGATGATCCCGCAGGACTCCATCGACAGCCTGCGCGACCTGCCGCCAGGGACCGACCCCGCGATTCGCTTTCGTGCGCCGCGCGGTGGCAACGTCTACGTCAACCCGCGCGTCGAGCTACGTGTCCCCGCCTTCAAGTGGGGCGGGTTCGTCGTCTTCCTGGACGCGGCGAACACGTGGCGCGATCGAACCGTGTTTCGGCCGTGGATCCTCCGTTATGCAGCCGGTGCGGGCTTCTCTTTCGACACGCCGGTCGGACCCATCGCTCTCGACGCAGGCTTCCCGCTGACGCGTTACACCGAGTTCGGCGAGGCCGCGTTCGCGATTAACTTCGCGGTGGGGAGGTTTTGAACGCGCTCAAGTGGAGGTGCCGTTGGGGTGGTCCTTCATCGATTGGATCAGCCGCTCGATCTCTGCCTTCCGGAAGTCCATCCGCGTGAAGTGCGTGGACCCTTTGGCCATGCCGGATTGAATTTGGGTCATGATGCCGACGACCTTGTTGGTGCCACGGATCATGAGAGGACCGCCCTCGTCACCTGCCTCTGTGGCGCCGCCCGCTCCGAGCGCGACGAAACCATATCTTTCTTCGCCCGACTGAACGCACATCACCATGCTGCGGCGCGAGCCTGACGCGTACCCGATGAATCGGGTCGGACAGTCTTCTCGAAGCTTTGGCATTTCGCCGGCGGCCGCGATCGTTGCGGGTGCAACGCCCTTCACGACCTTATCGGTGAAAATCAGAACGACCTGGTTCTCCCACGGGACATCCTTCGCCGGAGGGTTGTTCGTGGGATCGTCCATCGGCTCCATCATCTGCGCCGTGTACACGTCCGGTTTCTTGAGGGCGCCGAAGGCCACGTTCCAGCGCATCTCTTTGGGGCGACCGTCCTTGTTCAGAAGGCAGCCGGCCGAGGTTGCGGCGATGCGCGGTCCGAGGAGAACGGCGTCGCAGATGCGTTTCGGATTCTTCCCAGTTTGAAGGTCGGTCGCGAGTATGAACCCCGCTGGGTGATATCCGCTCTCCGATCCGCCACCTGTGAGGTCGTCGGTCGTATCGGTCAAGCCGTCGTCTTCGGTCGCGCCACCGCAGCCAGCTGCGAGCGATGCACACGTCGCCAAAGAGACTGCCACGAGCGCCCTCACGCCAAACGATGCAAACATCTTTTCCTCCATTTGAACCTGCGAGCCGACGACGACCCGCTAAAGCGAATGACATGCCAGCCCAGGGCCATTCCGAGCGCCGCTGGAACTCGCTGTGTCGCCGTAGCCGTTGATTGCGGGGTGCTCCATCGCCGTGACGTGTCACCTCGTTGGGCCGTTCCTCGAGGCGGAGCAACAGCACGTGCGCCCCCAGACGCACTCTTTCTTACGTTGTGCGGCAGTGGCGCGGCCTGGCATTTCGGGGGCCGGCGCGATGAGAGCGCGGGCCCGTAAGACGTGAAACCGTCGCTACTCGACGACGACTTCGCAAAACCGAACCGTCGAAGCATCCACGCTGATCCCATTGGCGAGAACGTGTGACGTCCCATCGAAGAGATCGCGGACGCGGCCGACGCCCACCACATTCGTCTCGACGCGCTGTCGGGACTTGGTCGGATTGATCACGAAGACTGCACGCGGCGCACCGGCCGCGTTTTGGTGAACGGTGACGCTGCACGGGGCAGGGGTCGCAAGAATGCGCGCGGTCCCCTCGAGTGCGCGGACTGCATGGGTGCGCATTGCGGCGCGATCAATGGCCTCCTCTCCACTGAGAAGGTCGACCTTGGGGAGTGCCTTGAGTGCTGCGGCCGAGAGGGGGCGAAACGTGCCGTCACGACGTGGAAGGGAAGGGGCGAAGGTCACCCGCGCGCCCGAAGACTGTGCAGCCCGCGCCGCTTCGATGACGGGGGTGTCGAGCCCGCACGATGTGGGCACGACCACCCACCGCGCTCCGACCAGGCCGGCTTGTGCGTCTCCACCGTCGACGAATGCGTGCGGGATGCCGAGTTCTTCGAGTGCGCGCTCGGCGGCGACGAGAATGCGCCCCGCACGCATGGGCGGCGGCATCGTGTGCCCTTCGCCAAAATCAATGCCGTCCTCAAGGACCGTCTCCTGCATCCCTCCACCCATCACGCGGAAGAGCGCCTGCGAGACGGGACCAAACGCGTGCATCACGCGCGCGAGCCGGCGTACCGACCGCGGCACGACGATCCGGGCCGGTACGTCGCGAACGAGCTCGCCAAAGCGAACCTGGTCGTACGCGGCCGCGAGCTTTCGCCAAAAGGCCGCGAATGGGCGAAGCACGCCATTGCGATCGACGGGCGAGCCGAGCCACCGGTCTCGCTCGACGGCCATGTAGACGTTGTATCCGCGCAGCCCGTACGCCATCGCGCAGAGCACGGTGAAGGCAGCGTCGCGCTCGTCGAGGGGGGGGAAGAAGGGGGGAGCACCGGCGCCCATCTCGGCACCGAATGCGGGGTGATCGAGGGAGTCGGAGACGACGGCGAGCTCCCCGGTGCGGCGGGCGATGGCCCGGTAGTCGCCAGCGCTGTGGTAGTAGTCGAGCGAGATCAGGTCGATTCCGCCGCCGAGGGTCGGCGTGAGATGGGGGGCTTCTCCCGCCTTATCGATCGGTGCCGGGTGGGTGCCCCCCGTGGTGTCGAGCGATGGATGTGCCGGGCGTCGCACGAGGGCAGGGTGGAGCGGCGTGGCCGACTCACCCATAGGAAGATTATGAAACAGCGGCACCGAGCCGAGCCCCGCCTTGGTGAGCGCGCTGCCCATCGTGCCGAAAGCATTGGCGAGAAGGACTTCGTGCGACTCCGCCCAATCGAGATGGCGTGGAAGGTCGTCGGCACCGCGCACGTCGTAGCGCAGGGGCGGTGTCAACGCGTCGAAGTCGTCGGACGCCGCTTCGGCCTGACCGGCGATTCCGTAGGCGTGTCGGAGTTGGTCGATGGTGCCGTATCGCGCGCGAAGAAACGCGCGATAGTGGGCGACGGCGTCGGGGTGATAGTCCTGGTCGTAGATTCCATCGCGGAAGTAGAACGCCCCTTCGTTGTCGACCTGGACCATTACGATCGGGCCGTGCGGCCAGACGAGGTCGCGAAGCTGGTTGCCGACGGCGTCGAACCAGATTGCGGTCTCCCGAAGGAACGCGCGACTCGCATACGAGGGGACGGGGAACGCGCGCGGCGGTGCCGGAAGGAACACGGGGTTCTGTCGGGGCGTGCGCGCCTGGCAGTCGGGGTTCCAAATTACGCGTTCCGGTAGACCGAAGTCGGTGAGCTCGGCGTTGATGTGGGGCCCAGGCCGAATGATCGCGCGAAGGCCGAGCTCGTGCGCCTCTCTCAGAAACGCGGCGACGTCGAGCTGCCCCGTGAATTCGTATCGGAGCGCCTCTCCGTTCTCGCCCCCGCGCTCGTGAACCTGCCAGGGGATGTACGTCTCCACGAGGCCGAGCCCCATGGTCACGAGCGCATCGAGCGCGGGGCGCCATGCATGAGGGGCGAGCCGAAAGTAGTGCACTGCCCCTGCGCGCAACGGCAATGACTCGGTCGCCCCCGAACCATCGATCAGCCGAAGCCCCGAGCGTTCGAGGTAGACGCCAGGTTCTACTTTCTTCGCCGGCTTGCGTGGTGGAGTCGCGATCGAGCTGCGGCCGTCGGACCGCCGCATTTTGGGGCCGTGGCTCGGACTGCGGTTCGGGCGCGGTGTGGGGTGGAGGCTTGGCTTCTGAGAAGAACGGCGCTTTGCGGCAGCCATACGCGGCGCAGGCTAGTGGTGCCTCGGTGAAAAGTCCCGCTGCCGTTACGTTCGAAGGGCATCGGCCTTTTTTCGGCGCGCCAGCATCAGAGCGGCTTGGTCGTTTGCACATGCAATTGCACTGGCGATTTCCGAGCCCTCCGACGCAGCGGGGAGCGGCGCGCCGAGGACGACGACAGTGCGGGCGAAGGGCCAAGGGACGACGAATCGATCCCAGGTACGTGGGAGCACCGTGGCCGGCGAGGCGGCGGAACCGATAGGAACGATGAGTGCGCCGAGTCGGCGGGCGCAGAGCGATGCTCCGCCGTGCACCGCGCCGAAGGGGCCCCGCGGACCATCCACTGCGAATGCCGCGTCGATGCCGTCGTTCCGCGACGTCGCAGTGGAGGGCGACCCGGTGGTACCTCGAACGAGGCGCACCAAGGCAGCAAGCCCCCGCACCCCACCACGCGAAGACGAGCCGCGCACGACGATCATCCCAGCGCGACGCATGACGGCTGATTGCCACTCTCCGTCGGTCGACCACGAGACGAGGACTGCCGTGCGTCGACGACGGGGCCACGCGAGCAAGGCCATCTGCGTGCCGTGGAAGAAGACGAGGACCCAGGGACGCGTCGGGTTACCGCGCGCGCGGTCTACGGCGGTGCCCGTCCGGTCGACGACTTCGAGGCGCAGGGTCCACAACCAAAGCTGCACCAGAAGTGCGAGGAGGCGTGCTGCACCCCTTCGTGCCCACGAGCTTGTCGGCCGATCGCGCACCGCGTCGTGCCGGTTGAGCGTCGTCACAACAGCGCTCTTTACGCCCGCGCGGAGCGTGCGTCCCCTCGGTCGAACATGGCGAAACCGATCCGCTTCGCGCTATTGGGGTGCGGCACCGTTGGCGCGGGTGTGGTCGACCTCGTCGGACGCAATGCGAAGTACCTGACCGCGCGCATTGGCGCGCCCCTCGAGCTCGCACACGTGTTGGTGCGCGACCCCTCCCGCGCGCGTGGCGTCGCTCTCGATCCCGCGATCGTGACCAACGATGCTGCCCGCGTGCTCGACGATGCGAGCATTGACGTCGTCGTCGAAGCGATGGGCGGAGAAGACCCGGCGGGCAGCTTCCTCGAACGCGCACTTCGCGCACGCAAGAGCGTGGTCACGGCCAACAAGGCGCTCCTCGCAATGCGTGGAGCCTCACTCCTGCAACTCGCCGCCGAACACCGCGCTGACATCGCTTTCGAGGCGTCGGTCGGTGGCGCCATTCCCATCGTCCGTACGCTTCGCGACCACCTGGCGGCCGACTGGGTTCGCTCGATGCGTGGAATCGTCAACGGCACGTGCAACTACATCCTGACCCGCATGCGCGACGAGGCTGCGCCCTTCGCCACGGTGCTCGAGGCCGCACAGTCGCTCGGATATGCCGAGGCAGAGCCATCGCTCGACGTGGACGGTCACGATGCTGCCCACAAGCTCTGCGTACTTGCGCTCCTGGGGTTTGGCGCTGTCGTCCGCCCCGACGAGGTGCCGACGGAGGGAATCCGCGCCATCGAGCCTATCGATCATCGGTTTGCGGCTCGGTTCGGTTATGCCATCAAGCACCTCGCCGTCGGCCGCGAGTCGGGAACGCCGCCTGATGTGCGGCTCGACCTCCGCGTCCACCCGGCTCTCGTCCCCGCACGTGCCCCCCTTGCCTCGGTCGATGGCGTGCTCAATGCGATCGACATCCTTGCCGAGGGGGCGGGGGCGCAGGTGCTCGTCGGACGAGGTGCAGGTTCGCTTCCAACCGCAGTGAGCGTCGTGGCCGACCTGGTCGATGTTGCGCGCGCGCGACGGGCAGGCGTGCCGGGGTTGCTGACGCAGGGGCTCGACGTCGCGCGCAGGCCACTTGCCACCCAGGGCTCGCACGAAGCGCCTTGGTACCTGCGGGTGCGGGTTGCCGATCGGCCCGGAGTGCTCGCGCAAATTGCGGGTGCGCTCGGACAGAATGAGGTTTCGATCGAGCAGCTCGTACAAGAGGGCGCCAATGGTCGTCGGACGGCCGACGCGGTCACTGATGGCGACACGCGTGTGATCGTGATGTTGACGCATACGGCTTCCGAACGAGACGTGCGCGCAGCGCTCCGCACGATCGACCAGATGAGTTTCGTCGGTGAAAAAACCATGGCCATGCGGATCGAGGCCTAGCGAATTCGGCGAAGCGAATGTCGCTGCTGATCTGGAAGATCCACGACCCATGCGCCTGCCGCTCAGCCTTCGGGCAAAGCTCTTCATCTCGTTTGGGATCCTCCTCGGCCCCGTGCTGATCCTGCTCCTGCTCGACTTTCGCGAGAGTCGGGAGGCGCGCGTGAAGAGCGAGGTCGAAGCGCACCTCGAGACTGCCCAGGCGCTCGCCGTACAAATCGACGAGCTCCTCGATGGCGGCCTCGGCATTGGCAGGGCTGTCGCGAACGATGACCTCGTTCGGTCGATGGACCCGGCGCGGCTCGATCCACATTTGCGCCGGCTGGTGGAGAAGGTGCCCGCATACGACACGATCAACGTTTTCGACGCGACGGGTCTCAACCGAGGTTGGGGACATCTCACGGAGCCTGCCGAGCCCCGATTGACGATCGGCGATCGACCGTACTTCCGGCAAACCATGGCGACGGGCACGCCGACGATATCCAACGTCCTCTCACTTCGTCGGCCACTCAACGTCGGGATCGTCCTGGCCGTCCCCATCATGGACGACGCCGGCAAGCCGATGGGCGTGGTCAATGTGGTGACGCGCGCCGACATTCTTGCCAAGCGTTACGCGTTTGCGAGCCTCGATCCCGGACAGGCGATCATGCTCGTCGACCCGCACGGGCGGCTCGCCTTTCACAGTTTGGTGCCGGAGATCTCCTTCGAAGCGAGCAACGCCTACGTGGATTTCGCCCCCTTCCGCGAAGCGCTCGCGGGGCATCCGAGCCAAGCCAGCGAGTTCGTGAGCCCGTTGACACACGACATCCGCATCGGCGCCTTCGTCCGAACGCCCAAGCACCACTGGGCTGTGGGGATCACCACGCCACGTGTTCTGGCCCTCGCGCCTTTGCGCAAGGTCCTTCGCGCTCGGCTCCTCGCGTACGCGGCGCTCCTCTGCCTCAGCGGTTTCTTGCTCTCGGTATTGGTGCGGCTCGTGAGTGCGCCTGTAAACAAACTTTCGGAGCATGCACGAGCCCTCGGCCGAGGCGATCTCACGCGCCGTGTCCAGATCCGCAGCGGCGATGAACTCGAGGAGCTCGGACAGACCTTCAATGAGATGGCCGCGCGCCTCGAGGAACGGCAGGCGGAGCTTCAACGCGCGCAGGTCGAGCTCGTGCGTCGCGAGAGATTGACCGCCCTCGGTGAGCTTGCAGCGATCGTCGCCCACGAGGTGCGCAACCCACTGGCCGTCATCTTCAATGCGGTGCACGCCCTTCGCAAACGCGAAACGAGTCGTGACGCCGAGGAGCTCGTCACGATGCTCTACGAGGAGGCTGATCGCCTCAATCAGATCGTCGGCGATTTTTTGAACTTCGCACGGCCACCGGAGCTCTCGCTCCGCCCGGCCGATCTGGGGCAGGTCATCGAAGAAGTGGTTGCCGCCGCGTCGGGCAACGTCGGACCGGTGCGTATTGAATGTGAGATCTCTCCCGATCTTCCGCAGGTCTACATGGACGCGAGATTGGTCCGCCAGGCGATGGTGAACCTGGTGGCGAACGCACTTCAGGCCATGACGCGCGGGGGCACCATTCGGGTGCGAGCGCGACGGGCGACGCATGACGGGCGTGCCGTGGCGCAAGTCGAGGTGAGCGACGAAGGGATTGGCATGAACGACGAAGTTCGCGCTCGAATCTTCGAGCCGTTCTTCACCACCAAGGCTGCGGGCACAGGCCTCGGGCTCGCCGTCGTCAAGCGCATCATCGAGGACCACCACGGCTGCATCGAGGTGCAGAGCGAGCTCGGAAAGGGGACGACCTTCGTCGTGCAACTCCCCGTCGACCAGCCGTTCGACTCCTGAAAGCCCCGTCTAACCGGAGCCTGCCGGCTATTTCTTTTCAAAAAAGTCAGCGCGCTGCGAACTGAGCAACTTCCTGATCTTCTCGAGTGCGTCGAACATCCGCTTTCGTGCGGCCTGCTCGGTGATCTCGAAGGTCTCTGCGATCTCCTTGTACGAGAGCTCTTCGCGAAAGCGCAGGGTGAGGAGCGCACGCGTCTCGTCCCCGAGCGAGACGAGAACCTGCTCGAGCGTTTGCAGATCGTCCGCCTTTTGGAGCCCCGTCACCGGCCCGATCGCGTCGGCAATCCATTTGGAGTCGGTGACCGCGGATAGCGGGAGTCCCTGCCGCGCGGCGGCCGCATCGAGCGCCTTGTGCCGCGCGATGCCGAAGAGCCAGGTGCGGAACGTGCTCTGCCCCGAGAACTCCGTGGCGCGTTCTGCGGCCACCGCGAAGGCGGTCTGCGCAACGTCTTCGGCCGTCACCTCGTCATGAACGAACGCCATGCAGAAGCGAATGAGCGACGCGCGATAGTTGTTCGAGGCGAGGGTCAGCGCCGTCCGCGTGTCGCCCTTGGCGAGGGCTGCACCAATGGCCGACTCGACAGGGGCCGGCGGGGGGACCGTGCGCCCAAGACGAGGGGCGCCGGAGTCGCGCTCTGGCTGCTGCACCACCGGCTCGTCTGCGACGGACTCGGGCGGCTTTTCGGATGAACTCGAGTCATTACCCACCGACATTGGTCTGGAGCTTACTCCGCCTGCGGCGCCCCCGCAGAGTCCGAGGCACCAGGTTCGTGACTTCTTCGTTCAGGTGGGAGGCTCGGCTCGCTTGCACATCGTCGTTTTGCTTGACCGAAACAGTCTTTCGGTGGTTCGAGCGCGCTCATGGTTTGGGCGCAAGCAATGAAGGCTTCTCGGGCCGCGGCGTCGCACCCGAGCGCGCCGAGCATCATGCACGGTTCATAACGTTGCAATGCAAGTCGGGTGGTGCCGCTGCGAAGCCTCGCCTCCCGGACTTTGGCTGGCGTGTCGGTGAACCAAAAATCGATGGCGGGGAGCGCGTGAAAGTCGCGGAGCGGCAGTGCTCCGTGCGGCAGGCTCTGGGTGGTCGCGGTGCCGTACGCGGTGGCTTCCACCCAGTAGCACCCAGCCCGCGTCGGTGCGTAGAGGTGATCACCGCCCGAACGAAAGTGGGCGGCTGTCTCTCTCGCGGGCCGGGTCGATGTGGGGTCGGAATGGCCCAGCCGGTGAGCCCCGTAGGGGACCCGAAGATGGGGCGGCTCCGCGTCCGGCGGTGACGGCGGAACAACCATGAGTGGGGCTCCGTCGAGCCACACGAGGATGTTGCGATCGGTCGCGTTGTCGACGTGCAGCACCGGATGGGTGGCGAGGTAGGTGGCGCCAAAGGTGATTGTTCCGAGACCGAGCCCCCCGACAATCGCGGCGATGGCCCGCGGAGAATCGCGCGCCTCACCACGTACCCAGGAGACGACACCGGTCGCCCCGGTGAGGGCCATGGAAACCGCGAAGTGCGCGAGGGGTGGGAGGGTCGGAAAGGAGACGGCGAGTACGGCGCTGACCGAGAGCCCCGCGACGATTCCGACGAGCAGGGTCGATGGGCGCATTGAGGAGGGGATGATGGGAACTCGCTATGCGTGGAGTGCGCCGCGGGCCGGCGCAAGCTGCTGATAGAGCGCGAGGTGCGCGTCGGCCACGCGGGGCCAGCTTGCGATTTCGAAGTACGCATCCGCGCGCGCGATGGTGCGCTCGAGCAGGGAGCGATCCTCGAGAATCTGCGACACGGCGGCGACGAGTTCGCCGCGAAGCGTGTGGGTCGCGTGCCGAACGTCATCGAAGACAGGCGCCTCGCTTACGGCGACAGGACGTCCGCTGGCGAGTGCACGCGTGACCGCACCGGAGGCTCCCTGCGCATTTCCCGTGCGGTAATTGAGCACGACCCAGTCGGCGGCCTGCATCGCCAGGAGCGCCTGTTCATGCGTGACGAACTCGCCGGTGAGCCGCACGTGAGAGGCGAGGCCGAGCCGCTCCACCTCGGCCTGCACCGACTCGAAGTACGCGCGCGATTCGCTTGTTCTGTAGACGGCGCCGCTTATCCAATAGAACAGATCACGATGTCGTTGAGCCCGAAGTGCAGCAACGGCGCGAACCATCTCGAGCACCCCCTTGTCGGGGACCATGAAGCCGAAGTGGGCGATGATGGGACGGGCCGGATCGAGACCGAGCTCCCGACGCGCCTCCTGCAACGGCTTGCGTTCGATGGGCGGAAGCCCGTGCGGCACGACATGAACCGCGGGGTGGCCAGCCTGCCGGAGCTCGTCGGCGTGCGACTCGCTGTGCACGATGAGCTGTGCGCTGCGAAGCGCCTTGGTGAATCGCCAAACTTTGAACCGTCGGCCGATCGAACCGCCGTCACGACCATGGAGGGTCGCGACGAGCGGGATGTTGCGCCGTCGGAGGAGGGTCGCGAGGGTGAAGAGAAAGCGCGACGAGAAGAGGGAGAGGTTCACGTTCGCGTGCACGACGGTGCACCCGGCGCGCTCGATGGAACGGACCACGCGGAAGGCCTCGATCCCGAAGGCGAGGTTCGCGTTCCATAAACGTGGGGGCTGCTCGCCGTCGGTCGTGCGATCCGAGCGGCGAAGCTTCGGCGCGAAGACCAGCACGTCGCCGCCACGCGAACGGAGAGCCTCGACCAGGTTTTCGGCGTAAGTCGCGATGCCGCACTGCTGGTGGAAGGTCGAGAGGAGGGCGATGCGCATGGGTCGGGTGGGGGATGCAGGTACCATGCGCGGGCGGTCGCCGCCGGAGTCGGGTGACTCCGCAGGCAAAGCGTAAGAAGGCGAGCGAACGGGCGGGGCGATGGATCCCCGAAACACCTATCTCGGGAAGAGCCGACGCACTCTCTCGATGCGGAAGGCCAACACGACGTCGCGAAGCAAGCGGAACGAGCGAAGGCGTTTCTAAATCGGATCGATGCTGCAGAAGCCTTGGTTGACGTTGTCTGTGGCGCGGTTCCACCACGGCGCATGTCTCGGTCGGTTCAGCAATTCTGATTGCGCCGCTACTTGCACATTCTGCGGGCGCTTCGCATTTCGATCTGCGCGGTCGCAAGACGACAAGCGGTCGCTTGGTCAGCGCAGCGCCAATCGACGCTGTTGGTCGATCCGCCCCCCGTCGTCATCACGCTTCCAACACATGCCGATGCAGCCCACTTGCCAGTGTCGCCACAGACGTGCTGCACGCACGCGCTCGCCCATTTCACTCCCTTGGTCGTCCTGCGAGACGTGCAGCTCCCTCCCGCCGGGATTTGGTAATAGCCCGCCGGCGGCACCGCGAGAGATTCGCAGTCCGCAGATTGCTGCCAAGAAACTTCCCCAGCCAGTCCTTCCCCCAGGCCACCGAGGGTCAGACCACCCGAGGCTCCGGGACAAGTCGAGGAGCAGTCGACGAGCTTGCTTTCAGTTGTCGCCTCGGATCGAAACTCCGCTTCCTCTTCGGGAGCGTCGATCGATGACGTGCAGCCAAACAACGACGCTGCTGCAGCGAAGAGTAGCGATGATGAGAACTTCATTTCATTGCTTTCATGTGATCCCGAGGTCGGGTGCATGGGTAGCCGCGGGCTAGACGCGGCCGACGCCGAACACCGCGACTCCGGTAAGCACCGGCTCCGCGATGAATGAGTGAGCCGCCCCCGCGCGGCCGCTCTTGCACGTGCGGGCCACCGCCCGAGCCAGCGCCCGTCTGACGCGTGGCTCGGACCGCTATGGCACGCGAACGAATTGACGCAACGTGCCGTTTGCGTTGGTGCCTAAAAACGGCCCCCGTTTCTGCGTTGGATCACAAAACAAGACTCGCGAACGCCACCCCAGGCGCTGTGCTTTGTGCGGGTTCGGTGCTGGCGGTCTGGCCGCCCCGTCGACGGATTACTCGCAGGCTCGATAGATCGCTCCAGGAAAGCCGTACGTCGAGAAGTAGACGAAGCCAGTCCCTGTCACGAGTTCTCCACCCGAAGTCGGGATGGTCGCGACGTACACGGGGAGTGCGCCCGGCTTGTCGATGGCGACTTTGAGCACCACGCCACTGGTCACGCCCGCAGCCCAGTATGCCCAACCGTTGCGCACGCCGATCCCGCCTCCCTGACACATGCTTGGCCCACCGCTTATCTCAGGGCCGGCGCCAATCGCCGTCGCCGCTCCGCCCGCGAGCGGGATTCGATACAACGATGAGCCCGAGGTCAGGTAGATGCCGGTGCTGTCGACGAAAAGGTGGCGAGCGCTACCGATGCCTGCCGTGCTGGACACTTCGACCGCGTCGCCGCCCGCGATGCCGACTTTTTTGAGACCCCCTGCCGCGACGAAGTAAAGGGTCTTGTCGAAGGCCGCGAGGAAGCTCGGGGATGTGACGGTCGTGACGGTCTTGGGCGTTCCTCCGCTCTTCGCCACACTTCGAATCGCGTTGGCCGTGGGGCTGGTCCAAAAGACGGTGTCGTCGACCAGGACGAGGTGTTCGGCGCCGGCCGTGTCCGTTGCGACAGCGGTCGCCGCTGCTGCGCCCGCTTTGGGCAGCTTTTGGACGTGACCCTCGCCATCCACCCAGTAAATGCTGTCGCCATCGACGGCGACGGGAGTTCCGCCCCCCGACTTTGCGAGGAGCGTCTGAGGAGCGCCGCCGCCGAGCGGCATGCGGAGGATGCCGCCGCCATTGATGTCGCTCCAATACAGATGCGAGCCGTCGTTGGTGAGGCCGCACGGCGTCGTGTTCGGGACGAACACACTGGTGGTGCAGGCCGTGGCTGTCTCGGTGGCAGGAGCGTCGAGCGCTGTCTCCGAGAGGTTGGCGTCGCCGCCGGAGTCTTGCCCCGGTGTGCCGGTCTCGGTCGCAGCACTGTCGTCACCGGGGGCAATGGCATCGTCGATAGCTCCCGAATCACCGACGGGCGCGGACTCATCCGAGGAGGACGAGCACGCAATGAGAAGCAAAGACGAGCACGCGATGAATGGAACCACGAGGCTCGACACAATGGGACAAGGGCGTCGCGACCAGGAAGAAGTCATCGGGACAGCGTAGTTCAGAGGAGGACTGTCGCGCGCTCCCTGGAGCGCTCGTGAAGTTGTTTCCGCGCCAGGAGGCGGAACGTTCGGCGTCCAACGGGTACGCGCCGGCCCGACATTGCACCTCAGCCGGGCAAACGTGATTTGCCGCTGCCTGACGGGGTTCGGTCGGGCGGGCCGCCACCCTTTGGAGCACGGGTACTTTCGAGCTCGAGAGTAGGGCCCACCACGGCCGCGTACTGGGCGGGTGGTCCGAGACGGACGGGGGCGCGGCGCGCCGCCCGCTCCCACGCTAGATTGAGCGGCGATGACGGTTCTCCTCGCGATCTTCGGTCTCGGCGTCCTCATGGCCGTGCACGAGGGAGGTCACTTCCTCCTCGCACGGCTCTTCAAAATGAGGGTCATCAAGTACTCGATTGGCTTCGGTCCAGTGCTCTGGTCAAAGAAGCCTGAGGGCTCGGCTACGACATATCAAATCGCGCTCTTGCCCTTTCTCGCCTACGTGCAAATCGCGGGAATGAACCCCCACGACGAGACCGATCCCAACGACCCGGGGAGCTATGCGAACGCGTCGTGGCTCGGGCGCTTTCTCACGATCGTCGCCGGTCCGCTCGCGAACTATCTGCTTGCCGTGGTGATCTTCTTCGTCGTCCTCCTCGCCTCAGGGCGGCTGGTCGGGATCGATGGGCTCAAGGTCGGCTCGGTCGTTCCCAAGGGCGCGGCCGAGGCGGCGCATGTTTTGGAGGGTGACGAGGTCAAATCGATTGCCGGCAAAGAGGTGAAGAACTGGACGGAGATGCGCGAGTCCATCCAAGCCCACAAGGGCCAGGAAATGGATGTCGTGGTGGTGCGGAACGGCGCCCCGGTGACCCTCAGAGTCACCCCCTCGAAGGACAAGGGGCTCGTCGGCATCGGCCCGAAAGAGGTCCGCCAGCCCGTCACGATCCTCGAGGCCGCGAAGGATGCTGCCGTCGAGCCACCGAAAGTAGCCGCCGCGATCGTGGGGAGCTTTTATCGGCTCATCACCCTCAAGGAGAAGCCGGAGTTCGGCGGTCCACCGAAGATCGTCGACGAGATGAGCAAGCAGTTCGATCGCAGCATGCGGGACGGCGTCGAGTTCATCGCCGCCCTCTCGATCTACATCTGCGTATTCAATCTTTTGCCGTTCCCCGCGCTCGACGGTGGCCGACTCGCCTTCCTCATGTATGAGTTCGTGGCGCGCAAACGCCCCGACGCGAAGATCGAGGCGCGCGTGCACATGGTTGGCCTCCTCGCGCTCCTGTCGCTCATTCTCCCGCTCTTCGTCATCGAGCTCTGGCAGTACGCCGCGGGATTCGTGAAGGGTTAGCTGTCGCAAGCACCCGCGTCCGATCGGGCGCGCAACGGTCGATGCTCTTCACGTCTTCGCGTCGCCCACTGGTCGCATTTCAGACTGCCGTACCAACCAAAGAAGACGTTCTCGTCGAAACTGTGGTTCGCAGTTTTCGATGACGTCCAGCGTCTTCAGAATGTCCAGACGAACAAGCTTATCGTCCAGACGCAGGACGATCTTGCCCTCGTCGATGCCTTCGAATTCTCCCTGTCCGAGTGTCGATCCAAGCACCCGAATCGCGTGCTGCAGACGAACGAAGGTCAGCGCACGTGTACGCCTCCGAACTGCATAGAGCGCCAGGAGCGCGATGAGGCCAGCCGCGAATAGCCACATGGGTCAGGCTTCGTCCATGCGAAACGGCGATCCCGGATCGACCTCATGGCGGATCTCGTCGATAGGCGACTGCCGCTTCTCTCCCATGAACAGTTGGTTGGGGAGGTTGGTGACGAGCCCGTCTTTGGTCCCGACGTTCCGATAGCCGTGGACGACCCCTTCTGGAACGATCACCACGGCCGGATCGTCTTCGCCCACGACCATTCGCATTCGGCAATTGTAGGTCGGCGAACTCGCGCGATTGTCCCAGAGGACAACCAGGAAGTTCGAGGGGCCGAGGAAGCAGAAGTAGTCCGTTTGATCGACGTGCTCGTGCGGTCCGCGTGTCACACCCGGCCGGGTAATCGACGCATAGCACATCGCCGGCATCACCCGTTCCGTGACCTCGTCTTTGCGAAACAATTCGCAGAGCCAACCCCGCTCATCGACGAACTTTTTCAACCGCCTCACCTCCACCCCTTCAATCACCCCTTTCTTGAATCTCATTGCAGTGATCTCCTTTCGAACAAACAGGGGAAGGCCGGCAGAGGCAGAGTGCAAAGGCAGTGAGTCGAGGGGAGAGGGAGGGGGAGCGGCGGGAGAGTGGGGCGCGCGGGCGCGGAGAGGTCGGTGGGGCCTTAGTGTTTCGACAATTCCACCACGCAATCGTCCCCCACCATCAATGCGAGTGCCCCGTGTCGTGAGGCTCCCGGCCGCACCACCACGTTCTTGCCAATCAGCGAGTCCTCCAGCCGTGGGATGTCGACGATTCGACTCCCCGACATGATCACGGAGTGCTCCACGGTTGCGTGTTCGATGACGACGTCGTCGCCAATCGCGGTAAACGGGCCGATTCGCGCATCTGTGATTCGCACGTTGGCGCCGATGATCACGGGCCCTCGAATGGTCGAGCGCTGAATTTTCGCACCAGCGCAAACGCGAACGCGGCCCGACATCTTGCTCGCTTCGTCGACCTCCCCTTCGACCTTCCCCTCGAGCCAATCGTCGAGAACCGTGTCGTTCGCCAGGAGCAGGTCGTCTTTCTTTCCCGTGTCGAGCCACCACGACGTGAGGTGGGTGAATCGCACTCTCCCCCCCTGCTGAATCATCGTGTTGATGGCGTCGGTGATCTCGAGCTCCCCGCGTTGTGATGGGGTGATTTGCGCAATCGCGTCGAAGATCGGCAACCGAAACAAGTAGATGCCCACCAGCGCCAGGCGCGACTTCGGCTCCTTCGGCTTCTCGACGAGGCTCAACACGTGGCCGGCACCATCGACCTCGGCCACCCCGAAGGCCGAGGGGTTCGGCACTTCTTTCAGCATCACCGATGCAGCAAGCTCGGGGTCGGTCCGAAACGACTCGACCCACGCGCGAATCTGCGTGCCGATCAAGTTGTCTCCGAGATACATCACGAACTCCTCGTCACCGAGGAACGGGCGTGCCGTGACGACCGCGTGGGCGAGACCCGCAGGTCTGTCTTGCAGGATGTACGTGAACTTCCCGCCGAAGCGGCTCCCGTCGCCGAGCGCCGCCTTGATCTCGTTCCCCGTCTCCGGCGCGATGATCACTCCGATGTCGGTCACGCCGGCATCGACCAGATTGTCCATGACGTAGAAGAGGATGGGGCGATTGGCGACCGGTACGAGCTGCTTGGCACCGGTATGCGTCAGTGGCCGAAGCCGAGTCCCCGATCCGCCGGCCAAGACGAGCCCTTTCATCGTGCGCCCTCGCCGGCCGTGGAGGTTCCGAGTCGCTCTCGTTGGTATCGCATGGCGGTGATGCGATCAGACCATGCGCGGTTGTCGAGATACCAGCGAATCGTCCGGCGAATTCCCTCTTCGAATCGAGTGGACGGCTTCCAGCCGAGCTCGCGGGTGATCTTGGCGGGGTCGATGGCGTACCGGAAGTCGTGCCCAGGTCGATCGGTGACGAACTGGATTTGCTGGCGATACGTGGCGCCGGGGCGCGGCACGAGGGCATCGAGCACGTCGCAAATGGTCTCGACGATCTGCAACGTCGTCCGCTCGTTGTGGCCGCCGATCGCGTAGGTCTCGCCGAGGCGTCCGTCGCGCGCAACCCGGATGAGCGCCTCGCAATGATCGTCGACGAAGAGCCAGTCGCGGATGTTCTGGCCGTCGCCGTAGACCGGAAGCGGTTTGCCATCGAGGGCGTTGAGGGTGACCAGGGGGATGAGTTTCTCCGGGAACTGCCGCGGGCCGTAGTTGTTCGAGCAGTTCGTGACGAGCGTCGGCAGGCCGTAGGTGTGGAAGTAAGCCCGCGCCAGGTGATCGGCCGAGGCCTTGGAGGCGGCATACGGTGAGTTCGGCGCGTATTGCGTCTCCTCGGTGAAGTAGCCGGTGGGACCGAGGGATCCGAAGACCTCGTCGGTGGAGACGTGGACGAACCGAAACGCGCGTTTGGCGGCCTCGGCAAGCGTCCGGTGATAGTGGCGGGCGGCTTCGAGGAGCTCGAAGGCGCCGAGCACGTTGGTGCGCACGAAGGCGCGTGGGCCGTCGATCGATCGGTCGACGTGCGACTCGGCGGCGAGATTGAAGACCACCGTCGGACGATGCTCGGCGAACACACGCGTCACGAGCGGGGCATCGGCAATGTCGCCTTGCACGAAGGTGAACCCTGGGCGTGCTTCGAGCGTCGAGAGATGTTCGCGATCCCCCGCATACGTGAGCGCGTCGAGGACGACGATGCGTGCGTCGGGCTCGGCTGCGGCCAGCAGGTGCACCAAGTTCGCTCCGATGAATCCTGCGCCGCCGGTGACGAGATACGTGAACGCCATGGACGACTCGGCGCGCGATGGGCCCAGCATCCCCGGCGTGCGCGAAACCGGCTGCCTGCGTCGCTCAGCGACGCTGAGGCCAACGTACGCGATTCAACGTTCGGGCTCGACCCACCGACGCTCCACGTCGCGTCGATCGAGCCGAGCAATGCGCGACACTTCCGCACGCTGGACCGCAGCATCGGACGCAGCACGGATGAACGCTGGGATTGCGCTAAGCCCTTCCCACCATACCGAGTCCCAAACATCGATTGCGGTGCGCCACGCCGTTCGCATGAGGAACGCTCTCGAACCGTTCTTCACCAGCGTTCGCAGTCGGTTGCGCTTGCAGTGGAGCTCCACGAAGTGTCGCTCGCGCCGTCTTGCACTCCCTTGAAACGCGTGATGCACGACGGCGTTGGGCACGTAAACCGAGCGCCAACCGGCGAGCCGTGCGCGCCATCCGAGGTCGGCGTCTTCGACGTACATGAAGTAGTTGCGATCGAAGAAACCCGAGGGGAGGCGCACCTCATCGAGCATGGTTCGTCGGTAGAGCGCGGCACCGGCAGACGGACAGAAGATCTCCTCGACCGCGCTGCTGTCGCGATCGGGCTGATCGTATTCTCGGTCCATGGCGCCACCGTCGGAGAAGACCACGAGCCCGGTGGAATTGAGTCGGTCGCGTTTGTGTTTGAACAGAATGCGCGACTGCAACATGCCGAGTCGCGGATCGTCGAATCGGGCCGCGGTGCGCAGCTCGGAAATCCATCGAGGTGCCGCGACCGCATCGTTGTTCAGGGTGGCTATCCACGGCTTTCGAGCGATCTCGATGCCGCGGTTGCACCCCTCTGCAAATCCCAGGTTCGTGCCGTTGGCGATGACCCGAACACTTCGAAAGCGCGTTCGAAGGAGTTCCAGCGATCCGTCGGTCGAACCGTTGTCGACGACGATGGTCTCGAAGTCGCGATCGGTCTGCTGCTCGAGCGATTCGAGGCAGCTCGCCAGGTCGGCTTTGGCATTCCAGTTCACGACCACCACCGAAATGCCGAACGGCTCGTCGGCCGATGGCGTCACGGATGCGGGGTGAAGCGGCTTGCACTCGGGTCGAGAGGGGCGAGGCATCGTGCCGAGTCCCTGGGACATGAGACACCCTGGATCGCACGCACACCGCAGTCGTGCGGCGCGAGGTGCTGACGAAACGTTCGGAATCGCTTTTTCACGAGATGCCTAGCACGGGATGTGCCGTGCATGGATGCCAGGCTGGCTCGAACGACCCCGCAGGTGCTTCGACCCGGCTTGCCGGCCCGGTGCGTTCGTTGCAGCGGATTGCCCGCGTGCAACTCGGCATCGTCGTCCAGCGCTATGGCGAATCGATTACCGGCGGCGCCGAATACCATGCGCGTCGGGTCGCGCAACACCTCGCGGCGGCAGGCCACCAGGTCACGGTACTGACCAGCACTTCACGCGACGCACGCCGCTGGGACAACGCATTCCCCCCCGGCGCATCGCGCGACGGCGACGTTCGGGTCATGCGCTTCGCCGTTCGTTCACGCCTGCTGCGAGAACTCGCGCGCGGCATGGAAACCGCCCGCGCCCTCGTCGGCGCCTCCCCGGTCACGTTCCGGCAGCTTTGGACCATCTGGGCAAACCCCTACGTGCCAGGGCTCGTGTCGCATCTCGCCCGGGGGCCGCGCTACGACGCCGTCTTCTTCTTCACATATTTTTATTATCCATCCCTCGCGGGTGCACTCGTTGCGCCGACCTATCGCATCGGCGTACCGCTCGGCCACGACGACCCCGACTTTTCGACGCCGATGGTGCGCCGCATGCTCCGCGCCTTCGACGCGATCCTGACCAACACCGAAGAGGAACGCGACTTGGTCCAGCGGGTTCTCCAGGGGAGCCCGCCGATGCCCGCTTCCTGGCGCGCGCCTCCGATCGTGGTCGCAGGGTGTGGTGTCGACCCTCCGCCGGCAGTGATCCCGCCGCGCCCAATCGCGGCACCCTACGTCGTCTACCTCGGCCGAATGAAGCCTGGCACCGAGCTCCTGCGCGAAGGGTGGGCGGCTTTTCGTAGCCGCTACGGCACAGAGACGTTCCCTTGCGACGGTCCGCGCACTGCTCGCGGGAACGAAATCGTGCTCGCCACCATTGGCGACGGTGAGCTCGCGACGATCGCCGGCGACGGGTGGAAGGTCGTCGGCCACGTGCCTTCGGCCGAGCGGTGGGCCTGGTGTGCGCACGCCGAGCTGCTGGTGAACCCGAGCTTGTACGAGAGTCTTTCGCTGACGTTGCTCGAAGCGTGGTGGGTGTCTCGACCGGTCGCCGTGCGCGAGCAATGCGAAGTCATGGCGAACCAGGTCGCTCGTGCACGCGGCGGTGTGACGTTTTCTGAGGCCGGCTCATTTGCGGATGAAATCGCGCGGCTCCTCCGCGATCCGGTGCTCCGCCGAGACGCAGGGGAAAGCGGGCGGAGCTTTGCGACGACTCGCTACGCGTGGCCCGCGGTCATGGCGCACTACAAAGCGGTGCTTGCGGGCGTCTCTTGCGTCAAGCCGATCCCCCGCTCGTGAGATGCCATCATTCCTATGCGCCTGCTCGATCGGTTTGTGGGTGCGGACTTAGGGACGAGCGGAGAAGAAAGAGGCGAGAAAGAGCGATCGCCCGTCACGGCGCCTGCCTCGCGGGATCGCGTGGGAGCGTCCCGCCCGCAGGCGGCGCGCCGGGCTCTTTTGGATGGTAAGAGACTGGGTCCGCGTGGTCATAAGCATAATCGGGTTACGCATTCTTGCCTTGATTTAGCGGCATTATAGTATTAGCCTATTCAAACATGAGGCGCCGTCGACTGCCGGTTCAGCAGGAGCTCCCTCTCTGCAGTCGACGCGGTGGCGCCCGTCCTGGTGCGGGGCGTCCCAAGCACTCGTCGGAGACGGTTCCCCATGCGCGGCGTCCCCGTCTCGATGGACGCTCACCTCTTCACGTGACCATGCGAGTTGCACCCGGGATCTGGAACCTGCGCAGCCAACGCGGCTTTGCGACGGTCGCCCGGGCCTTGCGCGAAGAGGCACGCTGCCGACACGTCCGCATCACGCAGTACTCCGTGCAGGGCAACCATCTGCACCTCATTATCGAGTGCAGCGACCACCGCACGCTCTCGCGAAGAATGCGCGCCTTCGCTATTCGCTTTGCAAAAGCCGTCAATCGCATGATGGCGCGTCCACGTGGACGCGTGATCGCCGAGCGCTATCACGCTCGCAAACTTGCGACGCCTACTGAGGTCCGTAAGGCCCTGAAATACGTTCTTTGCAATCGAGCCCATCACGCCGCGCAGGTCGGCAAGCTCGCTTCGGTGAGCGGAACCCTCGACCCCTATTCATCCGCCAACACCTTCGATGGCTGGGCAGAACCTTGTCGTGCCAGCCCGTCGCACTCCGCTCATTCGCAGGAGCTCATACTGCCCCCGGAGACCTGGCTTCTTACCGACGGATGGCGCCGACTCGGCCCGCTGTCATTTGCATAAGCGCGTACGTCCTCGCGCAGTCTCGCTCTCGCGTCCTCAACTCGCAGAGCCCGGCACGTCGCCTGCGGGCGGGACGTTCCCACGCGCTCCCGCGAGGCAGGCGCCGTGACGGGCGATCGTTCAGCGCTCTCTTTACCTCTACCTCTCCCTCTCTGTGCCCCCAATTCGCAGAGCCCGGCACGTCGCCTGCGGGCGGGACGTTCCCACGCGCTCCCGCGAGGCAGGCGCCGTGACGGGCGATCGTTCAGCGCTCTCTTTACCTCTACCTCTCCCTCTCTGTGCCCCCAATTCGCAGAGCCCGGCACGTCGCCTGCGGGCGGGACGTTCCCACGCGCTCCCGCGAGGCAGGCGCCGTGACGGGCGATCGTTCAGCGCTCTCTCTTCGCCTCCGATCGCCCGGCCTTCTCTCTTCCGGATTCCCACAGCCGGCACGTTCCCAGCGGGCGGCAGCCTACTCCTACCCCTTTCGAACCCGCAGTTTGAATTCGACGTCGTGCATTGGATAGACATACGGAAAATACAGCTCGTACGTCAGCGCATGACGCTCGATGAATGGCACGACGAGCCTATCCACGAGCGACAGCACCGTCCCCAAAGCCTGGTGATAGCCACGCACGTAATGAAACTCGATCAGCTCGAAACGTGCTTTCGAGTACGCGTATTTGGCGAGCTCCTTCTGCGGATCGAAGTAGTCGAAGGTTCGGTGCGTGGCCGCGCGCTTGTGCGTGGGATCCGTCGCCATGTTGCAGCTCGACATGAACGGCATGCGGATCTCGACCGTCGCATCTGGCTTGGCGACCCGATGAATTTCTTCCATCGCCTTGAGGAAGTTGTCGATGTGCTCCAGCACGTCGATCGCTCGCACGTGGTCGAAGCTCGCGTCTTCGAACGGCCAGGGGAACGTGTCGATGTCGTGAATCACGTCGGCCCCGCTCCGAGGGTTGACGTCCATTCCGATGGCTCCCGGCAGCTTGTCCCGGCCGCAGCCGACATCGAGCACCTTCATGGGGCGGATGATGCCAACTCCGGCGACGCGCTGCCATCTCCCATCTGTCGCGGCGAGGCGGCGTGTTGGACGTCGGCACTGGACGCGCCGGCGCCCGGACCGCCCGAGACGGCCGATCGTCGCAGCAACGTGAGGACGAGCACGACCTGCATCGCCGTGTTCACCGCCTCCATCACGGAAGTCGCGGTGGCTGCTCCGACGGCTCCCCATCGCGGCACCAGCACCGACGCCAGCCCGAGGTAGACGAACAGGTTCACGATCGCGACGGCCATGATCGCGCGGAATTTCCCGAGCGCGACGATGAAGATCGTCGAGAGCTGGTTGATGAACATGAACAGTGCGCCCGTCGACAGGACGCGGAACGGCGTGGTCGCTCCGGCATATTCAGGGGCGAATTTGCGAAGGAGCCAGCCTGCTAGGACCCAAGCGACGAGCACGAATGGGATGAGCGCCTGCAGCAGCCGGATGATCCCTTTGACGTAGAGCCCGCGGAGGGCGGTGAACTTTCGTTCGGCCGCCAGCACGGCGACCGTCGGAAGCGAGCTCATGAAGAGCGCGCCGGCGACGTGCAGCACCGGCTTCACCAGCCGGTCCGCCGCAGCGTATTCGCCTTGTGCGAGGGGGCCTGCGGCGTTGAGGAAGAAGTACGACCCACGTGAGTAGGCCATGACCACGAAGTCGAGCGTTGCGAGGGGCCAAGCCATGACGATGAGTCGCTTGGCCAGCGCGCGATCGAATCGAAGCGGGGCCGGGTAGAAGCGGCGCATCGCGACGAAGGTCAGTGCCATCGTCGCAATCGTTCCGGCGACCGTCGCCATCTGATAGCCGATGGGGACGTTGCACCGGGTCATGGCCCAGTACGTGATCGTGAACTGCACCAGGCTCGCGATGAACGGAATGGCGAGGAGCCGATGCATCGCCTGGTCGAACTGGAAGGGGAGCATCGCTGCCGTGCCCATCGGCAGCCACAGCGTCCCCACGCCGAGGACGGCGATCAGTGGAACGAGTGATGCTCGGCCGGTCGCGGCGGCGGCCACGATGGACGCGACGATGCCGACGATGGCGAAAGACATCTGCACGCCGAAGACGCTTCCGCGAAGCGTGCCGTCACACCCTCCTCGGGTGGCGCACTGGGTGATTGCCACCTGCTGCAGTCCGAACGCCGCAAGCGCGGTGAACGGCTCGACGTACGCCTGCGCGGTCGACAACGTACCGAAGCCCGCCGGGCCGAGCCGCACCGCGGCAATCGCGATCGCTGCGCCGACGAGCACCTGGGCGGCCGCATCGCCGATCAGGATGCTCCCCGCGTTGCGCAGAATGCGACGCATCGGGGAAGGGGGCGGCATTGGCGACTTCACGCGGGGCGCACCTGCAGAGCGTGTGCCAGCGAAGGTCGAAGCAACAAGGGCTTTCGCCGTTCAACGGTCAGCGAGTGCGCGATCGAGGCTTTCGCGCCACGGCGGCAGTGCGAGTCCGAAGCGTTCGCGTGCTTTGGTGCCATCGAGCGGGGTTCGCAGGGGGCGACGCGCGGGAAGGGGCATCTCGTGCGTAGCAATGGGTTCGATCGAGGTCACGACGTGTTCGGAGCGGCGCGGGTCGGCCTCGACGACGGCGCACGCCAACGCGTGGCGACTCGTCACGCCGCTTCCCGCGAGGTGGTAGATGCCGCGCGCTTCTTCGATGGCGGAGGAGACGTCGTGCCGCATGCCATGAAGCAGGAGTGCGGTTGCATGGGCGAGGTCGCGGCAGAAGGTCGGGTTGCCCACCTGGTCGGCCACCACGCGAAGCACCGGTCGCTCGCGCGCGAGGCGGAGGATAGTCGAGACGAAGCTCTTTCGACGCACGCTGTAGACCCACGCGGTGCGCAACACGATCGCCGGTGCGTTCATCTCTTCGAGGGCGCGTTCTCCGGCGAGCTTCGAGACGCCATACGCGTTGCAAGGCGCGACCGCGTCGCTCTCCGCGTACTCGCCACTCGTACGCTCGCCATCGAAGACGAAATCGGTGGAGTAGTGGATGAGCCCGAGGCGCAGTCTGCGTGCCTCCTCGCCCAGGACGGCGACCGCGTCGCGATTGATCCGCATTGCAGCGTTCGGTTCGCGCTCGGCCCCATCGACGTCGGTATACGCCGCGGCGTTCACGATCACGTTGGGCGCGACGGAGCGCACGCGCGTGCGTATCGCCTCGAGATCGGACATATCGAGGTCACCACGCCGTGTGGCGACCACTTGCGCGAACGGGGCGAGAAAGCCCACGAGTTCATGGCCAACCTGACCGTCGCCGCCGACGACGAGCACACGCACGAGTGGCGCCCTTAGATCCCGCCCGTGGCCATTGCGACGCGCTTCTCGTCCCGCTCTCGCAAGGTCTCGAGAATGATCACCGCCGTCTCCTCGATAGCTCGTCCGGTGACGTCGATGACCGGCCAAAGCGGATGCTTGCGGAAGATGGTGCCGGCGAACTCGAGCTCCTCGCGGACGTGGTCGCGAAGGCCGTAGTTGGTGTCGACGGGCATCCCGAGCTGTTTGAGGCGCGCGCGTCGAATTTGAACGAGCTGCTCGAGGGCAATGGTGAGCCCGACACAACGATCCTGCGGCGCCTCCTCGATCTCGGGTGGCGGATCGACACCGAGCACCAACGGGTAGTTCGCGACCTTCAGACCGCGCTGCGCGAGGAGCGTGGAAAGGGGCGTTTTGCTCGTTCGGGAGACGCCGACCAGGATCAAATCGGCCTTCTTGAAGTTGCGTGGCTCCCGTCCGTCGTCGCTCTTGACCGCGAACTCCACCGCCTCGATGCGCCTGAAATACTCCTCCGAGAGGGGGAGCATCGCGCTCGGGAGATTGATCGGTTTTGCGTCCAGGAAGCTGCCAATCTTGGCAATGAGAGAGCCAATCAGATCGACCGCTTCGACCTTCAGCTCGTAGCTGCTCTGATGAATGAACTCGCGAAGCTCGGGCGATACGATGGTGAACAGCACGAGCGCCCGGTCGGCGGCCCCTTGCTCGAGGAGCACCCGAACGGATTCAGTCGATCGGACGCGGGTGTGGAGCCGAACCTGTGCGCCCGATCCGGGAAATTGCAACAAGGCGGCGCGCACCACCTTCTCCGCGGTCTCGCCGGTCGAGTCGGAGATGATGTCGATGAAGCGGGGGATCGAGTCCATGGTTTCACTCTAGATACTGCCGCGTTCGCGTCCATGCGTCCCAAGGCCCTTCGCCGCAGCGCGTTGCGCCTCGCTCCGGCCCCGAACCGAGACGGAGGGCGTGCGCGTCGGCGAGGCAAGCGTGGTCCGACGGCACGCGTGTGCTTGCATACCGCGTTGCATGACGCGCGGTCGAGCTTGAAATAAGCCAAGGACCCCATGTTCCCCCGCCCCGTTTACGTCGTCGACGCGCTCCGCACCCCCATCGCACGCTACCGTGGTGCTCTCACCGACGTGCGCCCCGACGACCTCGCGGCACACGTAGTTCGCGGTCTCCTCGATCGGAACGCTCCACTGCGCGAGGGCGTGGGCGAAATGGTGTTCGGCGCCACCAACCAAGCGGGGGAGGACAACCGCAATGTGGCGCGCATGGCCGCGCTGCTCGCAGGCCTGCCCTATGAGGTCGCCGGGGTCACCGTCAATCGGCTGTGCGGCAGCGGGCTCGAGGCGGTGAACCGCGCGGCGATGTCGATTGCGCTCGGCGATGCCGAGGTCGTCGTCGCCGGTGGTGTCGAGTCGATGACGCGTGCTCCGTTCTCCATGCCCAAAGCGAGCGAGGCCTTCGATCGCACGGCGCCGGTCGTCTACGACACCACGCTCGGTTGGCGGTACCCGAACAAGCGAATGGCGGAGCGTTTCCCACTCGAGTCGATGGGCGAGACGGCAGAGAACGTCGCCGCGAAATACGGCATTTCACGCGACGACCAAGATGCGTTTGCCCTTGAATCGCAGCGCCGCGCATCGGCCGCATGGGATGGTGGAAACTTTGCCGCCGAGGTGCTCGCTGTACCGCTCCCTGGACGCAAACCTTCAGGCGCCGATGCAGGTGCTCTATTCGAGCGCGACGAGTCGCCCCGCGCAGACACATCCATCGAGAAGCTATCGAAGCTCGCCCCGGCATTCCGCAAAGGGGGAACCGTGACGGCTGGCAACAGCTCACCGTTGAACGATGGCGCTGCAGCCGTGCTCCTCGCCAGCGAAGCAGCCGTGACCCGCGCTGGCGTACGCCCGCTCGGGCGCGTCGTCTCGTTCGCCGTAGCAGGGGTCCCACCGGGCACGATGGGGGAGGGGCCCATCCCGGCATCGCGCATGGCCTTGGCGCGGGCCGAGTTCCGCGTGTCCGACCTCGATATCATCGAGCTCAACGAAGCGTTCGCAGCGCAGGCCCTCGCGTGCACGCGTGCCCTCGAGCTCGACCCGACGCGCGTCAACGTTCACGGCGGTGCGATCGCTCTCGGCCACCCGATCGGAGCATCGGGTGCGCGGATCGTCGCGACGCTCCTCCACGCGCTCCGGCAGCGCGGCGGGAAACGCGGGCTGGCGAGTCTGTGCATCGGCGTGGGCCAGGGGATCGCGACCACCTTCGAGGCCACGTGACCGTTTTCGAAAGGGCTCCAACGATCGCACCGATCGCCTCCGACGCGCCGCGGTCGGCGTCCCTATCGCGGGAGCTCGAGGTCGCGATCGCGGCGGCCCGTCACGCTGCCGAAGCCGTGATGAGGGTCTATGCCACGCCTTTCGATGTCTCGTTCAAAGACGTCGCACACGATGACCCGGTGACTGCGGCCGACCGCGAGGCCAATACCGTCATCGTGGAGATGTTGCACGCTGCCTTTCCCGAAGACGCGATCGTCGCCGAGGAGAGCCCCGTTCCCGAGGGCTTCGAGCAGATGGCGCGTTGCTGGTTCATCGACCCGCTCGATGGGACCAAAGAGTTCGTCGCACGAAACGGCGAGTTCTGCGTCATGATCGGTTTGGCGATCGATGGGCGCGCGCGGCTCGGCGTTCTGGCGATCCCCGCGCTCTCGACCACGCCAGGCGAAGACGGCGCCGGGTTCCTCCTTGCCGGGGTCGTCGGCGAAGGGTGCCACTGCATCGCCACTGGCGGCGCGTGGCAGCCCGTGTCCATCGCGCCCTCACCGGCCGATTCCGCCACCGCGACCGTCGTCGTTTCGCGATCGCGACGGCCAGAGCTCCTCGACGCGCTGCTCACGGCGCTCGGCGGTCCGCGCGAAGTTCCGTGCGGGTCGGTGGGCGTGAAGGTTGCGCGCATCGTCCTCGGGCACGCCGATGCTTATGTGCACCCTGCACCGTGTCGCCGGACCGCCCAGGGGGGAGAGTCTGCCGGCGGGACGAAGAAGTGGGACGTCTGTGCGCCCGAGGCGATCGTCGTTGCTGCAGGCGGTGCGTTTACCGACGGTTGCGGACACGCCATCGACTACCGCGTCCACGAGCTCGTCAATCGCGACGGGCTCATTGCCGCCGCCGGGCCGCTGCATTCCAGAATCGTCAACACGCTCGCCGCACTCGTCTCTTAGTGCGTGTTTTGCGGTCACCGTGCGCGTGCACGGGCTCGACACCCCACGGACATCCGTCCCCTCGGACGCCGCCCGCGCGCCTGCTTCGCGTGCGCGATGAGCACTCTGCGGAAATCGAGCGGCCACTTTCAGAATGCTCGGCTCGAGCCACTCCCGCTCGAAGCGTCGAACATCCCTCCCTCAGAGCGCCTCCGCTTGGGCGTTTGCGTGCGCTCCAAGCAGCGCCAAGGCCACCCGCCCGCACGCCGCGGGCCGACGTGACACCCCGGCTCGAAGCGCGGCGCGAAACTCGAGGCTGGCTCGGCGCACGCATATCGGACGCTTGCCGCGCATCCGCTCGCCGTGTGATCGTAATTTGGTCACGTCGGTACTTCCCAAAGACCATGGCGACAGCGGAACGCAGACACATTCTCGTCGTCGAAGACGACGTCGACATTCGTGACGCTCTCGTCGGGATTCTGCGCGACGAGGGGTACGAGGTCTTCGGTGCCGCGAATGGTCAGGAGGCGCTCGATTACCTCAATGGGCGAGAGCGTCAGCCCGCACTCATCCTGCTGGATTTGATGATGCCGGTGATGAACGGCTGGCAATTCCGCGCTGCCCAACAGCAGCGCGCGGAGATCGCCGAGGTCCCCGTCGTGGTCATCTCGGCCGATGGCGGAGTTCCTCAGAAGGCAGCGTCGCTCCAGGCCGTTGGCTACCTCAAGAAGCCCGTCGAGCTCGATACCCTGCTCGATCTCGTTGCCAAATACGCGGGCTGAGTCGACGGGGGCCTACTGCTCCCCTTCGCGCGTGCTCGAGGGGCCGGCCACGCGAACCGCGGCCGCGAAATCACCGATGATCGAAATTTCACCACGCAACGCCGGCGCTCCGGGCACGTGCTGCGTGTCGACGAAGACCACCTCTGATTCTGGATAAAACTCGTGGAACAGGTTGCAGTTCGCGGGCTCGTTGTCGAACGATGCGACCACCTGACCTACGCGAGCAAGCGTTGGTGCCACCATGCGTTTGAAAGCTTCGTCGGCCATTTGTGCGTCGGGCTTCAAAATGATCTCGACACCTGCCACCCCGAGGGGAAAGCCCAGGGTGCGAAGGCTCGCGAACGTGCCGAGTCCCATCATCGGGAGGTCGCGCCCGGTGAGATACACGCAGGTGGCTCCCCGTCGGTGGCAGCCCCTGACGAACTCCACTGCGCCGGCGAGGGCGACGTCGTGTCGAAGGTGGTCGTCCGCGAAAAAGCGCTGTCGCCAGAACTCGGTGGCCTCGGCGACGAGGGCCGGCTCGACGATGCGAAGGCGACGCAGGCTGTCAGAAAAAAGATAGGCGAGCCCAGTCGGCGTGCATCGCAAAAGCGCGGCGCTCGCTTCGGGGTGCTGATTGCGCCAATGCTCGCCGAGGTCGCGCATGATCGATGCGGAACGCGGGCGGTTGTCCATGAGCGTGCCGTCGAGATCGAGGACGATGACTGGCGGGCCTTCTTTCGAGCGCGTGCTGCATCGCTCGATGATCCGCGCAAAGAGCGCCTCTGCATCTTCCTCGGAGATGCGGGTGTAGACCGGCGACTTCGGCGGGGCAGACTCCATTCGGCGCCCTTCTGCCACGAAAGACCGGGAAAGGGCAGTGTCGATTCGTTGAACCTCGGTTGCACGGCGCCGTCACGCGCCGCGTCGTTGTCGTCACAGGCGCTGGGCTTGCGTGGCGTAAGTCGATCCAGCCGGGGATCACCTTTTCAGACCACCTTGACCTGCCCGCGCCTGACGCGCCGTTCTTCCCGAATGTCTGAGTGATCTGGGCGACGCAGCGGGGCCCCTAGGCAGCGCTCCGGGGACCACCCCTCACTCTGAGTCTCGCCCCCTCCCCAACGGCCCGTCCTTAGAGGGAGTCGAAGCGTTGGCGGGCCGGCCCGAGTTTTCCGATTTGGAAAATCTGCAGGCCATCGGTCGCACGCTGACGTCGCTGCTCCCCGCAGCTTCTCGAAAGAGCCAGGCGTGCGCCATGTCGTCGGTGGAGATGATGGCGGAATGGTTCCCTCCGCCCCCGCTGCTCGCGTGCGCGTCGTAGGCGCGAACACACCCAGCATTTGCGCTCCCACGAAGCACCGCAGCACCCGTCGTCAACGTTGTCGACTTGCCATCGATGTCGACCATGACCGGATGCTGGCCGGACGTGGGTCTGGGAGCCACCACGCGTGGCGTCGCCTGCGCGGCGGAATCACAGAGTCGCGGTGGATCCGTCAGCGTCCCCTGCGTCGGCGCCCAGAGAACTTCTGAGGGATCGACCTCGGGCCCCTTCAGTGTCACCGCCCACGCCGTGGGACCGAGCCCCGGACCACCCCCCCAGTGTCCAACGACCGCGGCTCGCTCGCCGACGTAGGTGAAGTCCCACGCGACGTTCGATCGCATGCCGCGCACCTCCGGCCAGATGGCCCAAGTTCGTGTCTCCCAGGCGGTTGCCGTCTCGTTCGCCCACGCGGTGTAGACCTGCACGCCGGGTCCGGTGACCCCGAGGAGCACCGTGCGGCCACCCGCCCGCACCGCGTCGACGCGGAAGCCGATCCCGGCCCCGCTGGCGTCTTTCGTGGGCGTCTCCGGCCAGAGCATGCGATCGACCTTCCCCCCCTCGTGAACGAAATACAGGGGAGCATCCGGTCGATTGGCAAACGGACGCACGTGAATTCCACCTTGCGCAGTAGAGAGGAGTCCGACGAGAGCCTGCCCTGGACCATCCTTCAAACCGGCTGCGACGTCGCGCGGATCGAGCGGACCGATGCCGCGAATCACGCCGCGATGAACCTTGCCGGTTGCTGCCATGAACCAGGCAAGCTCGACGTCGATCTTTTGGTTGGGCGCGATGGCGCCGACCAGAGTTCCCTTCTTCGCAGGCTCGCGTCTGAACGCGAAGCGGAGTGCGGCGGCGCCTTCGACTTGTGGGAGCGCGGCGGTCGCGGTGTCGCGGGTGGCGGGACCGAAGAGAGGGACCTCGCTGTATTCGACGCCCTTCGGGGCGACCTTGGGCACGAGGACGGCGACGTTCCCCTTGATGCGATCGTGCCTGAGCCCGAGCCACCGCACGCCGGGCGCGAGGTCCGTATCGTATGCGGAGGGGGTCGCGACCAGATTGCCGAGGCTCGTCCAACCTCCCTCGAGAGCGCATTCGATGGGCGTTCCGAACGAGGGCCGCGAATCGGACTCTTGCTCGTTGTGGGCATCGCTGGGTGCGGGCGGTGCACCCCAGCCGATGCGCGTTGCACGATCGCTCAACAGACAGCCGTACTGACCGCAGGCAAGCTCCTCGTCCCCTGGGGAAGCGTCTGCGAGCTTCGGCGCGGCAACCTCGATCCACGTTGCGCCCGCGTCCGCAGTTTCCCACGCGCGTCCGCGACGTCCGTAGGCCAAGCCGTGTCGTCCAGCGAGCGACAGCGCATCGGCCTTGAAAGGGACGGTGCGCGGCTTCCAGCTGACCCCATCGTCGTCGCTCACGTATACGAGCCACTCGGAGCCGAGGTGAGCGGTGGCGACTACGAGCCCGGACGGGTCGATCGCGAGGCTTCCGGGCTCAGCCCGCGAGAGTGTGAAGGTTGGCGCCGCTGCATCGGTGGCCGGAGGCGGCGGGAGTTGCACGCGATCGAAGTTCCTTGCCAGGTTGTGCGAGACGAGAAGCTGGATGGGTCCCGAGGACGCCCTGGCGAACGCGAACACCTTGCCGCTGTTCGGTGCTGACGCGAGGAAATCGAAGCGCACGATCCCGCGTGGCACCTGCACTTTGACGAACGCTTTGCTCCCCGGAATTCGGATGAGTGGCGGCCCCTCCGCACACCCGAACTTCGACCGCTTGCACGCACCGTCGACCACGATGGCCCGATCGGCCATGACCCAGAGGTGCCCCGTCTCGGCGCCTTCGGACCCGACCGTGCCGTCCTCGACCCAACTCTTGCCGCCATCGTCGCTGCGGAAGAGGCGCATCTCCGGGGTGGACGAGGGGGGCCTCGGCATCGCCTTCATTGCCGATCCCATCGGCGAGAACATCGTCCTCCCTTCTCGCGAGTCACATGCGAGCAGGAGAGTCCTTGCGTCGCCTCCCACCCGTACCTCGTCACACCCTTTGAGCTCGTTCACGGGGCGCGCCTCGAGACGACTGCCGTACGGTCCGTATGCAAGGCGCCAGCGAACGTCGTCGCTACCGTCGGGGATCGCCTCGAGATAATGGGTTCCGACGAATGCACCGCGCCCCTCGGCGACCGCCCGGGCGTACGCCAGATGTGCCCCTTCGTTCGTCGTGGCGAGCTCGAAACCATCGCTTCGCGGCGGCCTGTTCACGCGCTCAAGGCGCGGGGGCCCAGCGCGCAAAACGGCCGATGCCTCGAGCCCCTCCAGCATCACGTCTCCGTTGACGTCGACCACAATGCGACGTGCACCGATTCCGGGAGAGGCGAGGGGGGTGAAGGTTGCGCCGTCATCGGTCGTTACGAGCAGGTGCTGTGGTGCGAAGAGTGCGAGGCCCAGACCCGAATCGCTGAGGGCGAGTTGCATCAGCGTGCCCGTGATCGGCGGCAGTTCGACCTTCGTCCAGTGCATGCCGCCGTCGGTCGTGCGCATGAGCACACCGGCGTCGGAGATCCCCAACACAGCGCTCTTCCCCGCCACGACCGATCGAAGGTGAACGGGTGGACGACGTGGCGCGGCCACCGGACCGAGGGGCGTTTCAGAAGCGAAGAGCGCGCCACTGGCCCCCACGAGCACTATCCCCTTGTCACCTGGACCGCGTATGACGGCCACGAGCGCCTCGGGGACGATCGCCGATGCTGCTTGGACACCCGCGCTGTCCCGACGATCGAGCCACCGTTCGCCCCCTTCGCCGACGTACAACACGCCGTCATTGCCGAGGTCGAGCTTGCCTCGAAGATTCGATGCACGCGTCGCGTGGAGCTCCCACCGCGCGGGCGATTCCGCCGCGGGGAGCGCCGGCGTTGGCGCGCCTGACGGAGTGGGAGTGGCGCGGGGGGCAGTCGCCGCCGGAGCGCACCCACACACGAACAGACACAAGAGCAGCGGGGCGCGGCGCCGAAACTCAACAGGCGTTCCCATAGCGCGGCGAGAATACACGTGGTCGCGTCGCGACGTGTCGCGTGGAATGCCCGAGATCGTCGGCTTGGTGGAGCTCAGAGCGAGGACGATGCGTGGCGGTGGCGAATCGTCAGTACCGGGACCGTCGAGGTGCGCACTACGCGTTCCGTTACCGAGCCGAGGAGGGCGTGCGCGAGGCCGCTGCGCCCGTGCGTGCCCATCACAATGAGGTCAGCGTCGACCTCGCGGGCCGCCGCGAGCACCTCCTCGTGCGGGCTCCCCTGCCTGAGCGTCGACGAGAGGGGGACACCGCGATGTTGGAATCGCTCGGTCACCGCTTGCAGGCCCTTTTGCGCCGCTTCCGAGAGGCGCACCGAGACTTCCGGTCCGGCGATCAACCCGGCGTCGGGGAACGCGTAGACCGGTACCTGGTAGACGTGCACCAGATGGATTTTCGCGCCGATCACCGCCGCCAGATCGATGGCCGCGTCGAGCGCGTACTCCGAGGTGTCACCGAAATCGATGGGCACGAGGATGGTTCGGATGGAGAGCGCCATGAGTAAAGGATGCCATCAGCGCTGCGCTGTTGGCGCAAGGCCGTGCTCGGCAGGAACGAATTCCTCGTTCGCTTTCGCTTTGTCCCATCCGCGTGCTTGACCCCGGCCACCGGCCTCGCCGACAGTCGGGCCTCGCATGGATTCGTCCCCGAGCGAGTCGGCCTCGCGGTCTTCCGGTCCTCGCCGCATCCTCGTAGTCGACGACAGCCCGACGATTCGTCGTGTCGTCGGCCAAGTGCTCACGCGCGCCGGCTATGACGTGTCGAACGCCTCCGATGGCCTCCAGGCGCTGGTGGTCCTCAAGCGCGAGTCGTTCCACCTCGCGCTCGTCGACTTCGTAATGCCAAAGCTCAACGGCTTCGAGCTCTGCCGGCAGTTGCGCGACGATCCCGAGCTGCGGGACCTCCCCGTCATCCTGATGAGCGTCAAGGCTGACAAGATCCGCGAGCACTTCGTCCGACAGACCGGCGCGCTCGACGCCATCACGAAGCCGTTCGACCCGCGGGTGCTCCTTCTGACCATAGAAGCGGCACTGCAAAAGGCCGAGGGGGGGACGACCCGTCGGGTAGACAGCTTTCCGCCCGACGACGGTTCGGGTGACTCGGGCTACCCCCCGCCGAGCATTCGTGGCGTCCCTGAGGCCTTCGTCCGACGTCTTGCCGAAACCTACCTCCGCGTCTCTCCTCGCCTCGAGGGCGTGCACGACATCCTGCACGCGTCGGCCGTCCTCGAGAACGTGCTCGGCGCCGATGGTCTCTCCGGTCTGCACGACGAACTCGTGGGTCCCTCCGCCGGCGCCGTGCTCAGCGGCGACCTCCGCGCCATCCCCTTGGCGGAGGTTCTCCAGCTCCTCCAACTCCAACGACAGACGGGGTTGCTGACCATCATCAACGATCGCGTGAGCCGATCGCAGCGCGCTCATGGGAGCACTGAAGTCCAGATCGCCATGCGCGATGGTCTGATCGACCTCGCCACCTCGCGCGGGGCCGCCGATGAGTTCCGGCTCGGTCGCTATGTGATAGAGCGCGGGCCACTCGATCGCGCAAGTCTGGACGACTTCATCAGCCGCGAGCGCGCGAGATCGATTCCACGCCTTCTGGGTGATGCGCTCATCGCCGAAGGTGTGCTTACGCGTGGCGACATCATCAGCGCTCTCGAGCGACAGACCAGCGAGCTCGTCTACGATGTGCTCCGTTGGACCCACGGTCGATTCGTCTTCGATCAAACGGCGACCCGCACCGAAGCAACCTCGGCCCAACTGGGCCTCCCCGTGGCTACCATCGTGATGGAGGGATTTCGCCGCGTCGACGAGTGGCGTCTCATGGAGAGCGCCCTCGGAGACTTCGCTCAAGTCTTCTACCGCGACCCCGGCTCCATCGAAGCCATGGGTGCCGGCCGACTGTCGCGCGAGGAGCGCAACGTGTTGATGGCAGTCGACGGCGAGCGGTCCATCGGCGATCTTGTCGGCGCCCTGCACATGGGCTCGTTCGATGTATGCAAGATTCTCTATCAGCTGGTGCAGTCGCGCCTGATTCGCGCGCGTGTCGGCCAAGACAGCGCTGGTGTATAGGCTTCTTATGACCGATCGCGCTCCCGTCCCGTGCGATACCGCGTGCTCCCCACGCGGCACCGCGACCGCGCCTGGCAGCCCCGCCCGTGTCGCGTCCCCGCTTCGCATCTCGCGCACCCTTACGCTCGTCTTGTGCGCAACGTTCCTTCCGGCGCTTCCCCTCGGCCTCGCGTGCAGCAAGCCTGCGCCGGCCGAGGTGACGCCTACGGAGTCCGACGACAAGAAGCCGAAAAAGAAGAAGGCAGCTGAAGAGGAAGAAGAGGAGGAGGCGCCGAAGAAGAAGAAGGCGGCCGAAGACCCCGTCCCCCTCCCCACACCAGCGGGCGAGCCTGCAGCAACCGCGGCCGCCCCCAAGCCTGCAGCGGCGGCCACCCCCGCAAAGCCTACGACCGCAGCCCCGAAGCCTGCAGCGGCGGCCGACGGCGGGACCACAGCGCCCGCGCCGCAGCTCATCCCCGGCTTCACCATCCCACCGATTCCCAGCACGCTCCCCTCGGTGTTCCCGTTCCCAACGGTTCCGCCGGCTCCGCAGTAAGAGCTCGTCCGCGTTGCGGGCGACACGTCCGCCGCGCGCACGTTGCGCACGAACGCAGTCGCCTCGGCGAAACCCAAGCATGGCGAGTCGGACTTTCACCGGCTCGCCATCGTAGTTTTGGGTCGTCCCAACGGCGGCGGCTTGTGGCGCGGTCGCGCCGGCGCTGGAACCCGCGCATGACGAGCCAAGCTTCGGACCAAGAGCGCGCAGCGGCTCGCGCAAGACCGCGCCGCACGCCAGGCCCCTTTCTGAAGTGGGCCGGTGGCAAATCGCAGCTCCTCGACGACATCACGAAGCGTCTGCCGGTCTCCGTCGCCGGCACGTACATCGAACCCTTCCTCGGTGGTGGCGCAGTCTTTTTCGAGCTCGTCCGGCTCGGTCGCATCCAGAGGGCAACGCTCTGCGATCGCAATGAAGAATTAGTCGCGACCTACACCGCGGTTCGCGACGACGTCGAGGCGGTGATCGAAGCGCTCGGCCCCCATCGGAACGATGCCGACCACTTCTACAGAGTTCGCGCCTGGGACCCGGCGACGCTCGGTCCCGCACAGCGCGCAGCACGGATGATTTTCCTCAACCGCGTCGGCTTTAACGGCCTCTATCGCGTCAACGCGTCCGGCATCTTCAATGTTCCGTTCGGTCGACACGTCAGTCCGAAGATCTGTGATCCGGATACCCTCCGCGCCGCCTCCCGTGCACTGGCCATCGCCGAGCTTCGCGTCGCCGATTTTGGTGATGCCTGTGCGGACGCCGCGTCAGGAGACGTCGTCTATCTCGACCCCCCGTACGTCCCCCTGTCACGCACTTCGAATTTTACCGCCTACGGGCCCTTGCGCTTCGACGAGCCGGAGCACCGACGACTGGCCGAGACCTTCGGGGGCCTCGTCGATCGCGGCGCCTACGCGCTTCTGTCGAATAGCGACACGCCCCTATGCCGCGAGCTGTACGCACCTTTCAAGGTCCACGTCGTGGCCGCGACCCGTGCGATCAACTCCAAAGCCGAGCGGCGAGGCACCGTCGACGAACTCCTCATCCAAGGCCTTCGTATCGGACGCAAAGCTTCGCGCGCCCGAGCCTGATTCCCCTCACGACCCGGGCGCGGGAGCCCCAGCGGCGCGGGTGCGTCGCGGTCGTAGCTCCGTCTGTCGAGGCGTGGTGCGTGTGCGCATCGCCTCGTCCGGATTGGAGATCGCACGGACGACGTGCCCGGCCGCCGCAAGCCCGAAGACGCCCGTGACGAACGACGCTGTCCCATCGATGCGGGCCCGCTTGTCGCAACTGTGTTGATCATTGGCGCCGTGCGGACAGACGCACATGAAGCCCCCGGCAGCATCCGCGGCGACGACGGCGGGGGGCGTCATCCGTTCCTCTGAGTACACCGCAGTAATCCCGAACGTGCCATCGGCCCGGAGGGGCACACCATGTTTGCGTTGGAGCCACCGCCGCACGTCGCGCGCAAGCCCGTCGCGCACCGTATGTGCGAGATCCGCAATGCGTACCTGCGTCGGATCGAGACGTCCCGAGGCCCCCATCGCCGAGATCACGGGAATCGTGCGCTGAACGCACGTCGCCAGGAGATCGAGCTTGGCAGTGACGTTGTCGATCGCGTCGATGACCCACGTCGGGGGGTCGCCCTCGGCGCCGAGCACAGCGTCTCGCCCGGTTGCCTCGTAAAACGCCTTCACCGCATCGATCCGCCCGCTGGGGTGAATCAAGCGAAGCCGTTCGGCCATCACCTCCACCTTCGATTTGCCGACAGTCCCTTTCATCGCGTGAAGCTGACGATTGGTGTTCGTCACGCATACGAGGTCGAAGTCCACGAGCGTCAATCGCCCCACGCCACTTCGCGCCAACGATTCGGCGGCGAAGGAGCCGACGCCGCCACAGCCGACCACCACGACGTGCGCCCGAGCGAGCCGCGTGATCCCGGTGTCGCCAACCAGCCTCGCGAGGCGGTCGAAGCGGCGGTGCACCTTCGCGGGCGCATCGTCGGGGACTTCGGCCATAGTCTTGCTCGGGCACGTCGCACACGAGGTGTGCGCATCGTGCGAGGTCGAATGGGAACGGGCTTCAGAGCGTGTGAGCGAGATCGGCGTCATCGGAGGACGAAGCGTGGCGTCGGGGCGTGCGACGCGCAATCCGACAGCCGGAGACTCACGACGAACGGCCGAGCAAGAGCACGATCGCGATCACCGCCACGATGGCGATGGCAAGGAGGATGAACCCGTACGACACGGTCTGCGCTTTCGTCTTCACGAGTTGCGCGGCGTGCGCGGCGTCAGGGGCGGGCCGAAGGGGAGGCGACGGATGAGCCACCGGCGAGGGCAGTTGGGAGCCCGCGTTGCTGGCCGTCGCGGGGGCGGGGGATTTCCCCGTCGAGCCGAGTGAGGACGCCACAGTGGGCGGCGCCTTTGTGTCCTCGTCGGCCGGAGACATGGGCGTGGAGGACCCGCCGGCGAACGGGTCCGATTGCGAGTCGACCCTTGCCGGTGACCCGTTCGGTGCCGTCGGAGCGCTTGGTGGCGCGAGAGGCGTGACCACGGCGATCGGCCCAGCCTCGATGGCACGAACCGCCCGCTCTCGTGCCCGACGTGCTTCGACGAGCTCGGCGCCGAAGTGCGTCGTCAGCCATTCGCCGAGACGAATGGGGCTTGCCACCAAGCGCGCGCTGGATACATAGCGTTGTAATGCATCAAGCATAGCGGCCGCCGAAGGAAATCGTCCGTTCGGATCGATGCAGAGCGCCTTCGCCACGATGTCGTGGAGCTCCTGTTCGTTCGCAAGGCCCCGTTCCGGGAGTGCGCCGATTTCTGCGCGACGGGCGACATCGAGGAGGCTCTCGCCGTCGGCCTTGTTGGCTCGATACAGGCGCCGTCCGGCCAAAAGTTCCCAGAGGATCACACCCACCGCGAAGACGTCGCCGCGTGCATCGAGCGGCTCGCCCCGCGCGTGCTCCGGGCTCATGTAACCAGCCTTTCCCTGAATCGCCTCGGCAGAGACTGCGTCCCCCACCCGTCCCCCTGCCAGGTCGTTGGCGCGAGCGATCCCGAAATCGCAGAGCTTGACCTCGCCATCGACCGACACGAGCAGGTTCGAAGGCGAAACGTCGCGGTGGACGATGCCGAGCGGGTGCCCCTGCTCGTCGGAACGGCGATGCGCGTAGTCGAGGCCGCGGAGAGCCTCCATCACAACGAGGAGAGCGAAATCCACGGGGAGAGGTGTCTTGGTGCGAGCGCATCGGCGGAGGAGCTCGCTCAGGTCGAGCCCCTCGACGTACTCCATCGCGATGAACAACCGCGCGTTCGATGCGCCCTCACCCGCAGGGGCGCGACCGAGATCGAACACCTGCACCACGTTCGCGTGCGAGAGTCGCGCTGCGAGCTTCGCCTCCTGCACGAAGGCCTCGGCGAACTTCGCGTTTTGCGAAAGCTCGGGGAGGATTTGCTTCACGACTGCCAGACGCGAGCCACCTGCCTCGGTGGTGCGGACTTTGGACAGGTAGATCTCGGCCATCCCCCCCGTGCCGATGAGGTCGAAGAGGACGTAGCGCCCGAAGGTGCGCGGTAATGCCGCTGTCGCCGAGGGGTCGCCACCTGCGCGTGATCCGCCCGTTCCGGCAGGCGACGGAGTGGGGAGCGACATCGTGGTGCGGCGCACGTTGCGTCGGCCAGGCGTGTGCGGTCAAGCGCTCGTCCCCCCGCGACCTGCCGCGACCCGCCGTGGTTCGCCCGGCAACTCGAGGGCCTGCCTGGCGAGCCGCGCCCCGTGGAAGATGCTACCGTGCCCGCCCGCGTGAACGCACCGCTCGAGAATCCCGATGAACGTCCGTCTCGTCCATGAGTTCCGATTCGAGGCTGCGCACCGATTGCCAAAGGTGCCCGAGGGGCACAAATGCGCGCGCCTCCACGGTCACAGTTTCAAGGTCGAGCTCACGGTCGAGGGGCCGGTGAACCCCGAGACGGGCTGGTTCATCGACTTTAGCGATCTGCAGGATCGCTGGCTTCCGCTCTGGGACCAACTCGACCATCGCTACCTCAACGATGTCGAAGGGCTGGAGAACCCTACGAGCGAGGTCCTCGCCCGATGGATTTGGGACCATCTGCGCCCCTCCGTTCCCTCTCTTCGACGCGTGACCTTGTTCGAGACGTGTGACGCGCGCTGCGAATACGAAGGGGGCTAGAGCCGTGACGGACGGAGGTTCCGGTGACGATCCGAAATCGCCTCCAGACGGCGGAGCAAACGCTCCCCGGGCACAAGCCCTTCGCAGCCTGTCGGTGAAGACGATCCCCGAGGTCCCCGCCTCCAAGCGGAACAGCAATGCGTCCCCCGAAGCTCCACCCGAGAGAGACCCTCTCGCGATCGGGAGCCATCCTCCCGCCTTCGAGCTGCCAAACGAACAGGGGACGCTGGTCCCGCTCCATGCCTTTCTCGGTGGTTGGACCGCGCTCGCTTTTGCCCCCCTGCTGACCGCCATCGAGCTTGCGAGTGTGCTGCACGTCCATCGGGCGACGCTCCAGGCCCATTCCGTGACCCCCGTGATTGTCGCGGAGTGCGCGGTCTCGCGGCTCCAGAGCGGCGATGCTCCGGGTTTTGATCGTCCCCTCCTTTTGGCCGATCCGACCGGCGACGCTCACGCGATGTACGGCGCATCGAGCCTCGAGCTAGGGAGCGTGTGTTTGCTCCTCATGGACCCTGCGGGGCGGCTCCGTCGCGTCTGGCCCCGCATCGAGTCGGCCGCGGTGCTGCTGGTCCTCCTCGATGCACTCAGCGGCGAGTCCAGCACATAAGCAGCTCCGCTCGCTCGGCCTCCCGCCCAATACGCTGGGAGGATGCGAGGCGTGCTACGTGCGGGAGCCCGGCAACACCGTGGCAGGCCGTTAACCTTGCTATGGTTGCTGGCCCCGCGCCGGCGAGCGGGCGAAGGTAGAAACGTGCCCGTCCCTCGCAATCCCACCCTGCTGAACGACAAGTCCAAACTGCGCATCCTCACGCTCGAGGAGGCCAACGCCCTCTTGCCCGAGATCTCGGCCTTGGTGGCGGTGCAGTTGGAACGTCGCGCCGCCATCGAGCGGCAGCTCTCCGAGCTTGCGAAAGAGGTCGGCGCCGCCCCTGAGACCGTAGTCGAGCATCCTGGAGATCCTCCCGCTGTCCGCATGATGAAGCGTGAGGTGATCGCGGCCGTTCACACGTACCAGGCCACGTGGAACGAGCTCGAAGCACACGGGGCCGTGCTGAAAGATGCTCGCACCGGCCTCGTCGACTTTTATAGCCGCATCGACGGTCGCGTGGTCTTCCTCTGCTGGCGCTTCGGCGAATCGACGATCACGCACTATCACGAGATTGATGCGGGTTACTCGGGCCGACGCCCCCTCGAGGGGCAGGTCAAAAATCGCCTCTACAACTGAAAACCGTCTTCGGGCGAAGGAGAAGCTCGCGTGAGTGAACCCCGCATCGTCCCCGACCACGCCGCTGCCGCCGCCGCCATCGAGGCGTTTCTGCGGGCCATCGGGCAGGATCCGGCAAGCGACGCCACGCTCGTTGGGACCGGAGCACGCGTCGCATCGCTCTATGTCGACGAACTCCTCGATGGGTATCGCGTCGACCTCGACGCGCTCTTCTCCGAGCCCATTCCATCCCCTCCCGATGCACCGTTGGTCATCGTTCAACGCATGCCGGTTCACGTGGTTTGCCCGCACCATCTGACACTCGGCGTCGGTCACGCTTCGGTGGCGTACCAGCCTGCCGGACTGGTGGTCGGGCTGGGTGCGATCGCCACCCTCGTCGACGCGTACGCACACCGGCTCGCGCTCCAAGAAGACGTTGGTCGAAACGTAGCCAACTCGCTGGTGGACCGGCTTCGGGCGCGTGGTGCAGCGTGCGTGATGACGATGCGACACGGCTGTTTGGAGCACCACGGTCGGCAGAAACGTGGTGCCGTCGTGGCGACGGTGTCGCTCTCGGGCAGCTTTGCCGTCGAAGGGGGTGATCGCACGCTCGCCCTCGCGGCGTTGTTCGCGAGTTCTCCTGGCCGGTCAGGTCGTCGCGGGACTCCGGCAGGCGCGTGACCGACGGAGCGATTCCCGACGGCAAGAGCCTTGTCACGGCAAGGTCATCCGAATCAGTTGGCGCGGGACAGCTGCGCGACTCTGCCGTGGTCACTGGGGCTGGTCGAGGCATCGGTCGCGCAATAGCGGTCGCACTGGCCAAACGCGGTCTCGACGTCGCGTTGCTCGGGCGAACGGTCCAAGACCTCGACGACGTCGTTCGAGAAATCGCTTCGGTTGCCCCCCTTACGCAGCCGACCGCCTTCGCGTGCGATGTGGCTTCGGAGGACGAGGTGACGGCAACGTCCACACGCGTCCTCGAGCAACTGGGATCGCCTCGTGTGGTGGTCAACAACGCGGGGATTGTCCATCGCGCCTTGGTCGAGGCAACGAGCCTCGACGCGTGGGAGCGTGTGATAAGCGTGAACCTGACGGCGCCTTTCTTGATCAGCCGTGCCTTCGTCGCTGCAATGAAGCGAGCGCGCCGCGGCCGAATCGTTCACATCGCATCGATCAGCGCGACCCTCGGCACGCCGGGCGCCTCTTCATACTGCGCGTCGAAGTGGGGGCTCGTCGGTTTCATGAAGTCCCTTGCCGAAGAGCTGAGAGGGACTGACGTGCAGACCATGGCGGTGCTCCCCGGATCCGTCGACACCGACATGCTGATCGGTTCCGGCTTCGCGCCCCAGATGACCGCGGAGGACGTGGCAGGCACTGTCGCGTACGTCGCCCTCGACGCACCGGCTGCAATGCATGGCGCCGCCGTCGAACTCTTCGGCGCAGAATGAGCAACGACTCGAAGGGCCGCGTCGATCCGTTGCCCCGCGTCCGGACCGGCTACTCTCCGATGATCTTCACGAGCACTCGCTTGCGACGCCGCCCGTCGAATTCGGCATAAAAAACCTGTTCCCACGGCCCGAGATCGAGCGCTCCCCGCGTGATCGCCACAACCACTTCGCGCCCCATGACCTGGCGTTTGAGGTGTGCGTCGGCGTTGTCTTCGCCGGTCCGATTGTGATGATATTTCGCCGTCGGAGCGTGCGGTGCGAGTCCCTCGAGCCATTGGTCATAATCGTGGAGGAGGCCTGGCTCGTCGTCGTTGATGTAGACGCTCGCGGTGATGTGCATTGCGTTTACCAAGCAGAGCCCCTCCTGGACGCCGCTGACCCGAACCTCTGTCGCGACGTCCGCCGTGATGTTCACGTAGCCGCGGCGTTCGGGCGTCTCGAACCACAACTCTTTCCGGTGTGATCGCATCAGGAACACCCTTTTAGTCGCCAGAGGATGTCGGCGCCCGCTCAAATCTGCCCGCGAGCTTGTCGAGCGAGCGTCCCGGACGCCGCCGGTGCATCGTACGTCCGTGGCCACCTCGCCCCCCCCCTCCTCCAAAGCCCCTCCCGCTTCGCAGAGCAGCCGGCCGGTCGAGGCGACTCTTCGAGACCTTCCAATTTTCCCGCTCCCCCAAACCGTTCTCTTCCCCGGCGCGCTGATGCCGCTCCACATTTTTGAGCCCAGATACCGAGCGATGGCCCGAGACGCGCTCGACACCCATCGCACGATCGCCATCGCGCACATCGTGGAGGGGGGGGCGGTTGACGAGCATGGTCATCCCGCGATCTCGCCTGTCGCCGGCCTCGCTGTGCTCCTCGAATCGCAAGAGCTCCCGGACGGCCGATTCAACATCCTTGTCGAGGGGCGCGGGCGCGTTCATCTGACTGAGCTCCCTTTCGTGCCCCCGTATCGCCGGGCGCGCGCCGAACTGCTCGAGGATCAATCGGTCGAGATTCCATCGGCCGACCAAACCTCGCTCGTCGCGGTCGCGCACGCGTTCACTGCGTTCGTTCAGGGGCGCGACCCGAACTTTCAGTTCTCTCTGCCGCCGAGCCTCCCTGCCGGCCGCATCGCCGACCTCTGCGCGCATCATCTTCTGCTCGACAGCAAAGAGCGCCAGATGCTGCTCGAGACCCTGGATCCTGGCGCGCGTGTTCGGATGGTGGCCGAGGCCCTCGCGGTGCAGCTCGCAGTCTTCAAACGCGAGAGCCGTGGCACGCTGAACTGATTTCACCCAGCCGCTCTGACGCTCGATGCGCGTCGTCGGTTCATCGTCTGAACGCGAAGGCATGGATCACCCCGGGATCGTCGTGGAGCGACCGTCGACGCTTCCCGTTGCCCTCCTTTCGGCGCCGCTGCTCGATCAGCGAGACTTCGAGAGCGAGCCCGTCGCCGGCCGAATCGATGCTTCTCTGGTCGTCGCGCCACTCGCGGGGAAGGCGATTGCGCTCGGCCGATTTCAGCGCGCCGCCTCGAGCATCGACCTCGAAGGCGCGAAGACGGGCGGACACCTCATCGTGCGGCGAGCAACGGGCGGTCCTGCTCTCTTGGTGGGAGACGGTCAGCTCTACGTCGGTTTGAAACTCCCTTCCGCGCGTTCGCTCGGCGGCATCGACGACGTGGCGCGGGCACTCAATCGGCACGTGCGCCCCCTGCTACGCGCCCTGAGCTCGTTCGGCTCCGTTGCAAGTTGGACGGGGCGCGACGTGGTGTTCGTTCGCAACCTTCCGATCGCTTGGGTCGGCATCCGCCACGTGAGGGCCACAGGAGCCATAGGCATCGAAGCGATCATCGCCACCCGTGCGTCGTTCGAGCTTCCGCCCCCGCTCGACCTTGCCTTCGGTGCGATTGCACCGAGATTTCGAGGTCGAACCCCCGCACCGCTCGAAGCCGTCTATGGCCGCACGCTCGACGAAGCCACCCTCGCAAGCCGCATCGTCGAAGCCTACGCCGAGCGCGCCGGGTCAGAGCTGCAAGCGCCAATCGTGACGGTCATGCCCGAGCGTCCACCCGAGGGCATGCTCCTGCCCGATCTCGACCAGCCTCCCTTTGTCGCAATGGTCGAGGAGTCGATCGGCCTCCTCGGTGCCGTCATTCACGAGGACTCCGTCGCGCTCGGCGGCGACCTCATGGTTTCCGACGACGTGCTCGACCCCCTCGGTCGAACGCTCTTCCGTCTCGGCGCCGACGCCACGCCCGCGTCACTCGGCCAAGCCATCAACGCAACTCTCGCGCCCACCGCTGGCGCACTCCTTGTCGGCGTGCGAAGGCTCGACTCGTTCGAGAAGCTCATTCGTGCCGCCTGGCAGGCTGGCCGCTCCTGAGCATCTCGCACCGGCAACCCGCCTTTCGAACACATCGCTCGACACAAAAAACAGCGCGCCGGGCTGTTACCCCCCGCGCGCTGCCGAATCGATCTTCGTCGATCAGTTCGAGAGGAAGATCGCCTCGATCTCGGTGCGAACCTGCTCTTCGGTCTGCCCGCGCGCGATCGCGATTTCTTTCACGATGAGCGAACGAGCGGTGTCGAGCATGCGGCGCTCGCCGAACGAGAGCTGCTTGTCGGTCTTGAGACGGTAGAGGTCACGCATGACCTCTGCGACGTCGTAGATCGAGCCCGTCTTGATCTTGTCCATGAAGCCGCGATATCGGCGGTTCCACGTCTGGTTGTCGAATGCGATCGTGCGCTCTCGAAGGATGTCGAAGATCTCGCGAATCTCCTCTTCGCTGATGACCCCGCGCAGACCTACGGCCTTCGCGTTCATCACGGGCACCATGATTTTCCGGTCCGTATCGAGAATTCGGAGGACGTAGAAGCGCTGACGAGCTCCGGCGATGTCCTTCTCCTCGATGCTCACGACTTCGGCTACGCCCTGGGCGGGGTAGACAGCCTTGTCGCCGACCTTGAACTGAACTTCGGTGCCAATTGACATGCCGTCTCCTTCCATTCATACGCATCCGCGAGAGCGGTGCGTGAGATACGCGAACCGAGCGCGACGAGTGTGGCGCTGACACCCGACGCATCGGGCCGCGCAGCGAACGCCTCTACTTGTGCAGACCTCTCGCGCTTGCCCGAAGAGACAAGGTCGAGTCGTTGATTCGGTAGGACTTCAGAACGTGCTCGGTCCGGAACGTGTAAGCGTGTGCTGTTCTTCCCGTGGCTCGTCATCGCTTTCGAGGACGCTCGAGTGACGCTCGAGGTCCGGTGATGGACCCTGCGCCCGATGCCGCACGGGAGATGGAGTGTTGAGCCTGGTTTCGACGGCTGCGCACGACCGATACGGCCGTGGTCAGCTGCGAGCAGACTCCACGATGAGTCAGACTGCGGCGAGCGCGCGCACTGTACTGAGCCTGACCCACTGTGTCAACGAGTTTTTTGACTGTTTTCGCCGATGGTTCCTCCCGCGCCAACGCTGAGCGAGGACGTGACGCCAGCGCTTTCCAGAAGCTCCGCGGCGAGACCCCAACGGACCCCGCGATCGCTGATCAACATCGTTGTGGCATCGAGCGACGCCAACGCCTCCGTGAGAACGACACCCCCTGCGACGATGACGTCGGCGCGGCGAGGATCGAGTCCGGCACGCTCTCGGCGCCTTGCGAGAGGAACCGACGCAAGCGACGCGGTCAGGGCACGAATGGTATCGATCGTCATGGCGTGGCCGTGAGGTGGCGCATCGGCATATCTCGCGAGTCCCAAATCGATCGCGGCGTACGTCGTTGCCGTGCCGGCGATTGCGACGACCGCTTCGAAAGGACCCGACGGCGGCGGGCGGGACTGAAACGTTCGTGCCGCATCCTCTCGAACGGCCACGAGCGACGCGGCTGCTGGGGGGTCGTCGTGCAAGTGGCGCTCGGTTAATCTCACGCTGCCGACGTCGTAACTGTGAGACCACTCGATGCCCCGGCTCACACCTGCGCGTCCGATGACGAGCTCGGTGCTTCCGCCGCCGACGTCAATCACGGCAACGCGTGCCCCACGCGCGATCGACAATCCGCCAAGTGCCCCCGCAAAGGTGAGCGTAGCCTCGCGCTCGCCGGTTGCGATGTTGACGTTGCCGCCGAGAATCTCTTCGGCCCGCGAACGGAACTCGGGGCCATTTGCCGCGTCGCGCACGGCGCTCGTGGCAACAGCGGCGATTCGCCGAACTCCCAGCGTGCGCGCGCGTGCAGCGAAAGTTTCCAGAACCGATAGCGTTCGGAGGATCGCGGCGTCATCGAGCCGCCCCGTGCGATCGACGCTCCACCCAAGTCGCGTGATCTCGGCAAAATCGCCGAGGGGAATGGGAGCATCGGTGCCCGCGCGGGCGACGAGCATCAGCACCGTATTCGTGCCGATATCGATGGCTGCGACGGGAGTGGGAGGTCGCATGCCAAAGGACGATATAGCACGCGTTGGAATGAATGCTCGTTCAGTCCCAACCATTTCGCCAAGAGAGGCAGATCACGAACATGAACGCGGATGAGCCAGCACGTGTTTTCAAATGATCGCGCGCCCCTCGGCTTCGATGCCGCGAGGGGCGCACGATTCCATCCTTGTTCGAGACGAAAAGTGGCGACCCGTTACTCGACGTCGAGCTTCATCAGCTCGCTCGCATCCGGAAGGATGGCGATCTCGACACGTCGATTGCGCTTCTTCTCTTCGCCGCTTTGGGTCTCGCGATTTCCCGCAACGGGATCGAGGTCGCCGTAGCCGGCGGCGCTCCACTTGTCGCTGGGGAGTGCGCCGCCCTCCTTCTTCTTGCCGTCGGGGTTCGACGTCAGGAACTGATAGACCTCGCGCGCGCGCATGACCGAAAGGCCGACGTTGTCCTTGAATTGACCGACGTACGGCACGTTGTCGGTGTGTCCGATGACTTGGTAGTTGCGCTTCATGAGATCGCCGTCCCCCTTGAGGACGTCGGCAACCTTCAGAAGGACCTCCTTCCCCTCTTTCGAGAGGAGCTCTGAACCCGGTGCAAAGAGCACGTCGCCCGGCATTTCGATCACGATCTGATTGTGCCGAACGGCGACTTTCAGATTGAATTTCTTCAGCTCGTCGAGCTTCTTCTTGAGCGCTTCGAGCCTCCGCTTGGCGGCCTCGAGCGTTTTGGCGCGAGCCTCGGCTTCTCCGAGCGCCTTTTCGAGCTTGGTGGCCTTGTCCTTCTCGCTGCCGAACTGCTGCTTGAGCTCGTCGAACGCACCGAGATCGCGTTTGAGCTGATTGACTTCTGCGTTGATCTTCTTCAGCTCGTCCTGCGTCTTCTTGTGCGCGGCCTTCTCGGCGTCGAAGTCAGCCTGGAGGCGCTTTTCTTTCTCGATCTGCGCCTGCCACTCGTCTTCTCCGTGGCCGCAGCCCAGGAGTGCACTGGCGCCGAGCGTGAGTGCAATCGCGAGCCCAACGGACCTCATCCTGCGTGCGTTCATTGAAGCGCTCCTCCTCGTATCCGAGCGCGCGATGGGAGGCCGTGAGTGAGCGCTTTCTCGGCGCAGCCATGCCCTCGGTCGCGGCGGGGCGACGCTACTGAGCAGCCCCCGGACCGGTCAAGGAGAGATGGGAAGTACGCCCGTTGACTTGCACCGAAGGGTCGCCCACGACTTTTCCACAGGCTGGCCTTGACTGGTACGCTGCGTGACGATATGTATCACGTCACGTACTGCACCTAGGGAGGTACGCATGGCTGCTAAGAAGAGTGCAAAGGCTGGCGCCAAAAAGGCTGCCAAAACCACGAAGACCGCCAAGAAGCCCGCCCGCGGCGCGGCTGCTGGGCGTGTTGCGAAGCGCGGCGCTACCAAAAAGACCGCCGGCGCAAAGAAGGCTGCGACCACCACCAAGCGGGGCGCTGCCAAGCGTTCTGCGAAGACGGGCGCAGCGAAGAAGACCGCCACCAAGCGTGGCGGAGCGAAGCGCGGAGCCAAGAAGACTGGCGCCAAGCGCGGCGCGAAGAAGGGTGCGAGGGCAAGCGCCAAACGCCCGGCGACTCCCCGCCCCTCGACGCGGAAGGCGTCCCCGCCTCCGGGGATGGCGACTGCGCTCGGAGGGGGCGCCATCACGACGACTGGTTCCGACGAATCCGAGTAGCCGGGCCAGCGCACGAAGTGCGCGGCTAACTTCAGCTTTCTTGAACGACGCGCCGTCCGGGTTCGGGCGGCGTTCTCGTTTTTGTTCTGTCCTGGGGCAACCGCCGGCCGGGAAGCCATTGGTCGCGGCCGGCCGCTCGTGCAGGCCAAGGCCGAGCGCAACGGGAACCCCAGCACTTTCGTCGTTGGGCACTCGCGCGCACGGCCGCGTGCGCAGCTCGGCAATCTGGGTACAGTGTGCGCGCCGCGGCTTGGGTGAGGTTCTCGCTCGTCGCGGCCGCCCGCCGCACTCCTCTTGTTGCCCGCACGCACCGCGCTGTGGAATTTGCGCCGGTCGACTTGCTCTTTTCTCCCTATGCAAGGGTCCCCATGAAGCTTGACCTTCCTTTTTCGATTTGCGCGCTCGTTGCCCTCGCGCTCTGTGGCGGGTGCTCCAGCAACGATTCCGGCCCCACCGATGGCGTGGAGATCCCGCCTGAGGACGCCTCCACGGACGGGAGCTTCGTCATCGAGGAGGCTGGTCCACTGTTCGAGACCAGCATCGATGCAAAGCCCGACTCCGACGGCGGCAAGCTCGACGCGGATGCTGCCAAAGAGACCTCGGGGGACGTATCGGTCGATGCGCCGTCCACCAAGTGCACGTCCGGCGCCATCGAGAGCGAGGCTTGCGGCAAGTGCGGAACCCGAAGCCGACTCTGCGGCGACGGAAACGTGTGGCTCGACTGGGGTGCTTGCGGCGGTGAGACGGGAGCCTGCAAGCCTGCGGATTCTCGCTCGGTCACCTGTGGGAAGTGCGGCAAACGAACCGAGACGTGCAGCGTCACCTGCGAGTGGGAGCCCGGGGCGTGCACCGACGAAGGCGTGTGCAACGCGGGTGAATTCGAGACGCAATACGGCGGATGCAGCCTGCCCAAGCAGGTCAAAACGCGCACCTGCGGCACCACCTGCAAGTGGTCGGACTGGGGCGTGTGCGCGGTTACGAAAGGCTGGGACGACATGGCGTCACCCACTGGGATCAGCTTCCAGGGGCGCCAGTATCACTCAGCCGTGTGGACCGGCACCGACATGCTCGTGTGGGGCGGCCAAACAACGAGCTACTACAACGGAGATGCCAACGGAGCGGCATACAACCCGAGCAAGGACACTTGGACGGCGCTTCCCGCCGTGCCCTCCTCGTTCGTGGGCCGCTACTACCAGTCAGCAGTGTGGACCGGTAAGGAGATGATCATCTGGGGTGGCTACAGCAGCTATCCGTATTACCGGAACGATGGAGCTGCGTACGACCCTGCGTTGAAGTCTTGGGTCCTCCTTTCGGCGTCGCCGCTGCAAGCTCGCTACGCGCAGAGCGCCGTGTGGACCGGCACCGAGATGATCATTTGGGGCGGTTACAACGGTTCGTACTTGGCCGATGGTGCTGCCTACAAACCTTCGACGGGCACTTGGAGGATGCTCAGCACGTCGCCGTTGACGCCCCGTTACGATCATCAAGCCGTCTGGGCGGGAACCCGCATGATCGTGTTCGGCGGTCGCGGAAGTAGTTGTAGTGGCACGTCTTGCGGTGACGCGGCGGCGTACGATCCCGTGGCCGATACCTGGGCGACCCTCACCCCACCGGCAGACCTGGGCGCTCGCTACTCTCATGTCGGCATCGCAACCGGCGCCACGGGTAACCTGGCCACTTTCTGGGGTGGATACGGCACGTATGGCGACTACAAGGCAAACGGCGCCACGTACGATCCGGCCACGAGCACGTGGAAGTCGATACCCGCGCCGAGCGAAGCCGTTCTGATCGATGCAAAGCGCTACTCAGCGAGTTCGTGGTGGGGCGGCGGCCGCCTCTACGTTTGGGGCGGGAACTCCAGCGGTGGCATCAAGAGCAATGGCGCCTCGTATGACCCGGTATCCGAGACTTGGCTTGCCATGTCGGACTCTGCGGCGCCCGCACCCCGTTATCTCGCAACTGCGGTGTGGACCGGGAGCGAAGCCATCGTGTGGGGCGGCTATTCATATAAGCAAGACGGCAAGATCTACCGCCCGTGATGGCGAAGTAAGGACATGATGATGAAACGTTCTTTTCTTCTCGCCGCGCTCACGAGCGCCGGCGTTGCGTGTGCAAATGCCCAGGAGTCCAACTTCCTTCCGGAGGACGCCTCTGCAGAGGTATTCGAACTCTTCCCGGAAGTGGGCGGCGAGACTGCCCCGACAGGCGACGCCGACTCCGGTGGCAAGGACGCCAAGGCCGATGACAACGGCGGCAAATGCAATCCGCTCGAATCGAACAGCCGTCCCTGCGGCTCCTGTGGCAAGCAGACGCGCTACTGTAGCGCCGCCGGCACCTGGAATCCGTGGGGCACCTGCGAGGACGAGGTTGAAGACGCCGAGTGCAAGGTGGGCGAGACCCGCTCGGGTACGTGCGAGAAGTGCGGCACGTCGAAGGACACGTGCGACCCCGAGTCGTGCACTTGGTCCACCGGTTCGTGCATCAATCAGGGGCCGTGCGAAGCCGGTGATATCGAGAAGGTCACGGCCTCATGCTCGGTCGTCGGTGAGATTCGCACCCGTACGTGCAGCGACAAGTGCGCGTGGTCGGCGTTCTCCGCCTGCGCGCTGCCGACCGGCTGGATCAGCATCTCCACATCTACGCTGGCCGGGCGAAACCAGCACACTGCGGTCTGGACCGGGACCGAAATGCTCGTCTGGGGAGGCTACGGCGCGGTCTACCCGTACGCGAAGGGAGATGGCGGATCGTACAGTTTGAGTGGCGACACCTGGAAGACGTTGCCGGCAGCACCGAGCTCGTTTGCCGGTCGCTACAACCACACCGCGGTGTGGACCGGCAGCTCGATGATCATCTACGGCGGCCAGGATTCGAGTACGGGGCGCAACGACATCGCCAGCTACGATCCAGCTTCGCAAACGTGGAAGAGCCTCACGGCATCCACGATCGCTGCGCGCTATTCGCACGGCGCGGTTTGGTCGACGACCACGAACGAGATGATCGTTTGGGGTGGTTATGGCGGCACTTGCTCGGGATATGCGTGCGCCGATGGAGCCGCCTTCAATCCGTCGACGAATACCTGGACTGCGCTGCCGGCACCGCCGCCAGGGTTCTCGGGGCGCTACCGACACACCATGCTGTGGACCGGTTCCGAGGTCGTGATCTGGGGAGGGCTCGGGACCTCGTCGTCTTATCTCCGCGACGGGGCTCGGTTCGATCCCAAAACCAAGCTGTGGACGAAGTTTGCCGATCCCCCCGCCACGATCGATGGACGTTACGATCACGTGAGCGTTTTCACGGGCTCCGAAGTGCTCGTTTGGGGGGGCTACGGCACGTACGTCAGTTCGTCTTACGGACGGTCGACCGGCGCGCGCTATCTCCCAGGAGGGAGCTGGACGGCATTTTCGCCTCCAACCGACGACGTGTTTGCAACCGGGACCAGCGCCAAACGTTATGCGGCGCAGGGGTGGTTTGGTGCAGGAAAGCTCTGGTTGTGGGGCGGCACCACCGGCCTCTACCCCTACTCTGCGTTGATGGGTGGCGCCTGGTACGACCCATCGCTCGACAAGTGGGGGACGATGGACGTGACCGATGCCCCGCCGGCTCGCACGCGGGCCACCGTCGTCTGGACCGGGAAGGAAGCCATCGCCTGGGGGGGGAGCTCCACCTCAAGTGGGGGGACCTACTTCAACGACGGCGCCATTCACCGGCCGTAGCGAGCTTGTGGTTCGCACGCGGGTCACCGAGGACATCAGCGATGCCTCGGTCGACCCGCGAGCTGTTGTCCAACCAGGGTCCGTGCCCTGCGGCGCGTGCCTGTTACGCGCGCCCTTCTCCGAGATACGTACGCAGTGATTCGGCGGCTTCCCGTCGGTCGAAGGGGCGTCCGGCGAGTGCCTCGCCCTTTCCGAGCAGATCGAACAGCTCGAGCAAATAGGTGTGGAACGCTTCGCATTCCTTCGTGGCGGCTGCGAGTCGGGGGGCGTCGAGCAAATCGGCCTCCTCTAGCGCCGCCATCGTGGCGATGAACGTGGCGCTGCGCGGATAGTCATGCGCGCGCAAGATTGGGTAACCCATCGCGCGGAAGTAGACGAGGAACTCTCGAACGAAGCGGATGCTCTCGGACGGCGCCCAGCCCTCGTTTCGCTCGGGCGCACGCATAGCCCCTGCCTTGGCGGCGAACCCCCGCACGATCTGGGCGAACATCCACACTTCGCGGCGAAGGCGTTCGGCCACGAGCGGGTCGGCCGATGGATCGTTGAAGGCCGAGCGCGCGTCGAGTCGCGCGCCGAGCGCATGGCACAGGAACATCGCCGTGCTCTGAAAAGACTCGCGGAGGGAGTCGGCCGCTTTGGTGAGATCGCGGGCGACGTCGCTCGAGAGCGCGTGCGGGTCGATGGGTCGGAGCTCCCGATCGACTGTACGGCGAATCTCGAGGCGCAATTTGGCAGAGACCCCCTCGAGCGTGGTGCGGATGCCGACGAGGCGCGCCCCTTCGGTCAGCAGGGCGGCGTGTCTCGCCCCGATGTTTCGCGCAGAGACCGAGAAGATTTCGCGCTCGTACCCCTCGCTCAACTCTTCGCCGGTGCGGGCTGCGAGTTGAGACGAGAGCGCGCGGGCGTCGGAGCGAACGACGGCGAGGGCGAGATAGCCGAGTGAGGGATTGCGTCCAGCCGCGACGGTGCGGAGCAGTGTCGAATAGTGGATGAGTCGATAGAGCGAGAGAAAGGCGAGCGAAACAAGGCGGTGCGGCTCGTCCCCTGGGAGGGTCTGCACCAAATCGAAGACGTCTTGGCTCGGGAGCCGGTCGAACTCGGGGCGGAATTCGAGTGCGACCAGTGGGTTGAAGAACGCATTGCGCGCGATCTCACGCTGGACGAGGCCAAGGGCGGCGTAGAACGCGCGGTAGGGGACCCGATCCAGACGACCGAGTGCGTCCATGACCGCGATGGTGTGGGTGAAAGCGTGCCGAAGAACGAGGAGCGATTCCTCTGGCGACTCCTGTCGCGAGGTCGCGCGCGCGACGGGCGTCGGGGGGCGTTCGATGAGGGACAGCGACGCCGTCTCGAGATAACGAGGGAGCACGACCACGCGTTCGCTGACGAGGAGCTTACGAATGAGGGCCACGGCGCGGACGGCGCCGAGCTTGGCGATCGCGAGTGCGGGCCGGAGATCGGCGTCTGGAATCTCGCCACGCCTCGTCCCGCCCGGGTGGTTGCGACGATTGGCGAACACGCCCATCCCTTTGAGCAGCACCTCGAGCTCGAAGAGGATCTCTTGCTTCCCGTCGAGAGCGAGGGATTCGAACCAGTTGTCACGGGCGATCGCGTGATCGCGGCGCATGCCGCGCGTCCTGACCAGCAACGTGCGATAGCCGTCGCGCGCGTTGGGGCCGGCGGCCGCGTACAGCTGTTGGCTGATCGAGCTGGCGCGAGGTGGTTCGCGTGCTGCCATGGGCGAGAGGGGGTCGAGCTTATCCGGGTTCACGCGCTCCCGACATGGTCTAAGCTGCGCCCCCCCCTTCGCGTGCGCGATGACCGCCCTGACTCCCCCCCTGGCCCAGCGCACCTCCCCCTCGACGCCCCTCCTTGCGGTGCGCGACCTCGTTACGTCGTTCCGCACCGATCACGGGCCCGTGCGCGCGGTCGATGGGGTCTCGTTCGATATTCCTCCCAAGACCACAGTCGGCATCGTGGGAGAGAGCGGCTCGGGAAAGAGTGTCACCGCGCTGTCGATCATGCGGCTCGTGCCGTCGCCCCCTGGGATGATCGAGAGTGGCTCGATCACCTTCGAGGGAACGGATCTCCTTCGCGTCTCGGAGCGGGAGATGCGGCGCCTTCGGGGGGAAAAGATCTCGATGATCTTTCAGGAGCCGATGACCTCCCTCAACCCGGTCTACAGCGTGGGCGACCAGATCGTGGAGGCTATTCGGCTTCATCAAAAGCGATCTCGGCGCGACGCGCGAGAGCGGGCTATCGAGATGCTCCGACTTGTCGGCATTCCGTCGCCGCAATCCCGGGTCGACTCGTTCCCTCATGAGCTTTCGGGGGGGATGCGCCAGCGCGTGATGATCGCAATGGCGCTCGCATGCGAGCCGAAGCTCCTCATTGCCGACGAGCCGACGACCGCGCTCGATGTGACGATCCAGGCGCAGGTACTCGACTTGCTCCGCAAGCTTCAGCGGCTCCTGGGTATGAGCATCATGCTCATTACCCACGATCTTGGTGTGGTCGCCGAGTTCGCCGAGCGGGTGGTCGTGATGTACGCAGGGCGCGTGGTCGAGGAAGGCGTGGTCGAAGAAGTCTTTCGCCACCCGCGCCACCCATACACGCGGGGCCTGCTCCGTTCGTTGCCGCCGGGCGGGACGACAGGCAAAGCACGGCCGCGACGTTTGCCGACGATTGACGGCGTCGTGCCCGACCTGCAAAGGCTGCCGCAGGGCTGCCGTTTTCAAGACCGTTGCCCCGATGTCATCGAGCTCTGCCTACAGGTCGAGCCCGAGCTGTCGCCGGTGCACAGCTCGAGCTCGGTCGTGTCAGGGCGTTTGGAACCCAATCCCGAGTCGGTTGGGCTCGCGCCGCGGGCATCGCGGTGTCATCGCGCCAACGAGATCTGACGTGGAGCCGCGTAGCGAACCCAACGTACGCCCGACGATTCCCACGGGAGGCGCCGCCCTCTCCGCCGGTTTGGACGATGCGCGGCTCGACGCGGCGCGCTCCGGCGATCCCCTGCTCCGGGCGGAGGACGTCTCGAAATACTTTCCCGTCGAGGGGCGGCTCTTCGGTCGGGGCACCCGCCAGCTCCGTGCGGTCGATCGCGTCTCCCTCGAAGTCCATGCTGGTGAGACGCTCGCCCTTGTCGGCGAAAGCGGGTGCGGCAAGAGCACCTTTGGTCGAACGATCCTTCGACTCGTCGATCCAACGTATGGACGCATTACCTTCGCGGGACAGGACATCACGACGATGTCTCAGCGCGAGATCCGGCCCCTTCGCCGGAAGATGCAGATCATCTTTCAGGACCCGTACTCTTCGCTCAATCCGCGAATGACCGTGCGTCAGATCGTCGGCGAGGCCATTCAGATTCATCGACTCGCGAAGAGCGGCCGCGACGAGGAAGCCATGGTCGCCGAGTTGCTCCAGCGCGTCGGCCTTCGGCCGGAAGCGATGTCTCGCTACCCCCATGAGTTTTCGGGAGGACAACGACAGCGTGTGGGGATTGCGCGCGCGCTCGCAGTGCGGCCGCAGTTTATCGTGTGTGACGAGCCGATCAGTGCGCTAGACGTGTCGATTCAGGCGCAGATCGTCAACCTGTTGCAAGACCTGCAGGACGAGATGGGGCTCGCCTATCTCTTCATCTCGCACGATCTGAAGATCGTCGAGTACCTCAGTCGGCGCGTGGCGGTGATGTACCTTGGCCGCATCGTCGAGATGGCACCCGCCGCCGCGCTGTTCGAAAGGCGGCAACACCCCTATACCCGAGCGCTTATCAGCGCGATTCCGAGCGCGGACCCGGCCAAGAGAAAGCTTCGGGTGCTCCTCGAAGGCGAGGTGCCGAGCCCGCTCGATCCCCCCTCGGCCTGCACGTTTCATCCGCGGTGTCCCAAGTGTCAGAAAGGCGTCTGTGACGTCGAGACGCCGGTGCTCCGTGAGTTGGTTCCGGGGAGTGGTCACGTGGTCGCCTGTCACTTTCCGGAGGGGACGTGACGGGCGAACAGATCCTTGAGCCCTGCGCTTCGACCGAGCGGCTCGATGTGCGTTTGTCGCGCGGTGCTGTCGAGATCGACGAGGTCGTCGAGATCGCGCGGTTGCTTGCGGTGTATCTCGACGCGGAACATGCGCGTGGTGTCATTGATGGCGCGCTGGTTCCTGCGCGAATCGAGGTGCGGATCGGCGGATCGCCGAGGCTCCTCCCCGCCGACGAGGCTGCTCTGGCCATACGCGCGTACACCGCTCCCGAGGCTTGGGACGCGCCGCCGGCACCTGCTTCCGACCAATTTGCGATGGCGGCGATCCTTTACGAGGCGCTCTGCGGTGGACGCGCCTTTCCTGGCGACGACAGCCAGAAGATCCGTGTCTCGGTCACCACGGGGAGCCGTGTACCCCTCGCTGCACGCGTTCCTGGGCTCGCTTACGCAGTCGACGGCGTCTTCGAGCGCGCGCTCCACCCATCGCCGGAGCTTCGGTTCGACAGTTGTTCCGAATTCGCCGACGCGCTGGTCGCGGCAATAGAGCGCTCGCGCGACGAGGCCGAGAAAGTGCTCGTGCAGAAGCCCTCGACACGTCCTTCGGCGCGACCGCCCGTGGAAGTGCTCGATGAACCGTGGGACGACGATCCCGAGCCGGCACCAATACCTTGGCTCAAGGTGGCGGTGGGGATGGTGCTGCTCGCAATCGTCGCTGCCGCCTTGGCCGTTCTCAGCGGGAAGTAGAAGCAGACGGGAGACTCACCATGCATCGTGGAACCTCGAGATTTTTTCCCTCGCTTCCCGCTTGGCCGCTGATCGACGCGATCGTCGATCGCGCGCTGGAGGAAGACCTCGCTGGCGGCGACCTCACGACGGATGCGTGCGTCGACCCATCGATCGTTGCGACGGGGCTGTTCGTCGCACGAAGTGAGCTCGTTGCCTCGGGGCTCATGGTGGTCGAGCGGGTGTTCCGGCGGCTCGAGGGGGCCGAGTTGACCTTCGAACATCACGTTCCGGATGGGGTGGTCGCCGCCAAAGGGGCCACGCTTCTCGCCGTCCGTGGTCCTGCGCGAACGCTACTCGCAGGAGAGCGGGTTGCGCTCAACATCGTCCAACGAATGTCCGGAGTTGCCACGCTCACCCATCGATACGTTGCCGCGCTTCCGCCCGGGGCCACGACGCGCATTGCCGACACGCGCAAGACCACGCCGGGCATGCGTGTCCTCGAACGCTACGCGGTGCGATGCGGGGGTGGTCACAATCACCGGGACATGCTCGGCAGCGCCATTCTCATCAAGGACAACCATCTCGTGGCCGCGGGTGGCGTAGCGCCGGCCATCGCGCGTGTCCGTGCACACGCGCCGCATACCAGCCGCATCGAGTGCGAGGTCGACACCATCGAGCAACTCGAGGCCGCGCTCGAGGCGGGGGCCGATGCCGTCCTCCTCGACAACATGGACGACGAGACGATCGGGCGCGCGGTGGAACTCGTGCGGACTCGGCGCGGTCCTAACGTGATCATCGAAGCTTCGGGTGGCATCACGCTGCCGCGTATCGCCGTGTTGGCCAGGTTCGGGGTCGATGTCATCTCCGTAGGGGCACTCACGCACTCGGCGCCTGCGGCCGATGTCGCCCTGGATTTGGGGCTCGCTGGCGCCTGGGCCTGACCTCGCGACAATTTGCGTCGTTTGTCCGAGGACCGGCAGGCGCCGCCTCGTTTGTGCGCGAGCTAGTACCGCGAAGCGTCCCCGCTCGCGTATGCTTCAACGTGATGGAGCCGACTGCCGCGGGGGTGCTCGCGAAGACGCCGCTGGCGCATCTCGTTGTCTACTGCCTCGACAAGAAGCTGCGAGGCGCGCTGATCCTCCGTCCCGAGGGTGAGGACGATGCTGCGCGTGCCGATGTCATCACCTTCCTCGAGGGGATGCCGGCGAAGATCAAAGTGTCGGATCCGGTAGAGCACCTGGGCCGTGTCCTCGTCGAGCTCGGCGCCATTGATCACGGCGTCTACAACGAGTCGCTCCTCGCGCTCGGACGAGGCGAGGGGCTTCACGGACAGATTCTCGTGCGGTCAGGCAAGCTCGACGCGCCGGGGCTGGAGAAGGGACTTCGCGCCCAGATCGCCCGCAAGCTGGGGCACTTGTTCGGCCGCCCGCCGACGACTCGCTTTGCGTACTATGAAAACACCGACTTTCTCGGGCGCTACGGCGGACCCGACCTGTTCCCAGTGGACCCAGCTCCGATCGTGTGGGCGGGCATTCGCGCCAACCCTTCCGCAGCTCACGTCGATGCCGCGTTCGACAAGGTGATCTCTACGCCGCTGCGCATTCGCCCGGGTACGGAGACGTCGCGCTTCGAGTTCACGCGCGCCGAGCAAGAAGTCCTCACGCTGCTCCGATCGCAGCCGATGACGGCGAGCGATCTCGCGAATGCCGGCGTCGCCGACGCCAAGACGGTGCGCTGCCTCGTCTACGGTCTCCTCCTGCTCAAGCGGATCGAGACGGTCTCGGCGGCTGGCCGATCGATCGCCCCGACCTCTGGTGCGCCGAGCGGGATGGTCATGCCCTCGACAGCGCCGCGCACGGCCAGCCCCAACCAGTCGGTGGCTCCGCGGACTGGCCCCGTGACGACCATAGCGCCGGTGAGCGCGGAGCCGATTTCCGCAAACCCGACTTCTGCAGGCGTCGTTTCGAAGGTGGCACTTTCCAAGACTGCGACCGCGGCCGGCAGCACGGTCGACGCACGTCGCTCTACGGCAGGAGCTTCCGAACCAGCGAAGGATGCGGCGCGACGCACGGAGATTCGGAGCAAGGCCGCGGCGATTGCCAAGGAAAATTACTTCGAAATGCTCGGCATCCCGCAGGAGTCGTCCGCGGACGATGCGCGCAATGCGTACTTCCAGCTCGCGAAACGCTGGCATCCCGATCGCCTCCCGGTCGACCTGGCCGACCTCAAGGACGACGTTGCACGCGTCTTCGCCAACATCGCCGAGGCGTACCAGACACTTACCGACGCCGATCGCAGACTTCGGTACGTGCAGCTCCTCAAACAAGGGGGGGGCACACCCGAGGATCAGGCCGAAGTGCAGCGCGTCGTCGAGGCGTCCAACTCTTTTCAGAAGGCGGAATTCTTCGTCAACAAGGGCGCGCTCAGCGATGCGGAGCCTCATGCCAACCGTGCCATCGAGCTCGACCCCGGCGACGCCGACCACGTCGCGCTCTGGTGTTGGATTCAGGCGAACCGCAGCGAGCGGCGTGATGCAGGGCGCTACGAAGACCTCCTCGCCAAGCTCGACAAGGCCATTGCTGATGCACCGCGATCCGAGCGTGCGCGTTTCTATCGCGCGATGATCCTCAAATCGGCGGGTCGAATGGGCGAAGCCATTCGCGACTTCCGCGACGTGGCCGACGCGAACCCCAGACACGTCGAAGCCGTGCGCGAAGTGCGCCTCTACTCCATGCGACAAGATCGTGACCGCAAGGCCAAGGACGACGGGAACAGCTCGCTTCTTGGGCGATTTATGAAAAAGAAGTGAGGCGAGCTCGCCCTGTCCCCGAGTCGGGGCCCGAGGTTGTAGAGAGGTAACCCGATTTGGCAGCGCGGCTTGCGCGGTTGAAGGCGCTGGCAGAGGCGTGTGATCCCGAGACGACGGCCGAGGTGCGTCGACAACTCGGAAGCATCGAGGAGGGCGCGCTTTCGGTCATCAGCGCCATTGCTGCTGCGTATCCCGCGCTCACGGCGACCGCGCTCTCTCGCCGCGACGTCGCCCATGCGCTTGCACGGGAGGGGTGGCGTTCACCGCGCCGCCGTCCCGAGTTCGTTCGAAGGCTTCTTGGCGCGTGTGGAGGTGAAGCAGCGCCCCTCGCGGACGTGCGGCGGGGGCTCCGGCGCGCGAGCGATGCGGAGCGTTTGCGCATTGCGCTGCGAGAGCTCGATCCCGACATCGAGGTCGACGTCACGGCGCGTGAATGGAGCGAGCTCGCCGAAGCGCAACTCGAGGTCGCGTTGAGCGAAGCGCGGCGCCACATCGAGCATCGGTTCGGCCCCATCCGCACCCTGGAAGGAGAGAAAAACGGCTTTGCCGTGATCGGCCTCGGCAAGCTGGGCGGCGGAGAGCTCAATGCTGGGAGCGACGTCGACGTCCTCTTCATCCACGAGCTCGACGAGGGACGCGTTGGGCGCCCGGGAGACGAGTCCGAGACCATCCGACCGTTCGACGCCTTCACGCGGATTGCGCAACGGCTCGTGTCGACCATCGACGAGCACGACGACGATGGCTTCTGTGCCCGCGTCGATCTGCGGCTGCGCCCGGAGGGGGGGAGCGGTCCGCTGGTGAACTCGATCGCTTCCGCGGTCGGGTACTACGAGACGTTCGGTCGGGCGTGGGAGCGAGCCGCCCTCCTCCGTGCGCGTCCGATCGCGGGGGACCTCGCCGTGGGCGAGCGGGCATTGCACGAGCTCCTTCCATTCATCTATCGACGCGCGGTGGATCCAGGGGTGGCCGCCGAGATGATGGAGATGGTGCGGCGAGGGCGTGTCGAGCTATCCGACGTGCCAGCGCGCGACCTCAAGCTCGGTCCGGGTGGCATTCGAGAAGCCGAGTTTTTCGTGCAAACGCTGCAGCTCATTTGGGGGGGGCGCGACCCATCGGTGCGGACCACCAATACGCTCGATGGGCTGCGGCGATTGCGTTCGCGAGGCCACGTCACGGATCGCGAGGCCCGCCGCATCGTCGACGGCTACCTGCTGCTCCGCCGCGTGGAGCATCGCATTCAGCTGTCCAGTGGCGTGCAGACACACGTGCTGCCACCGGAGGGGGACGAGCGCGATCGGATCGGCCGGTCGCTCGGATTCCGAAATGGGATCGAGCTCTGGGCGGCGCTCGAGCGGGTGCGCGGGCGAATCTCCGAGCTGTTCCAATCGCTCGCTCCGGGGCATGTGCTCGGCGACGCCGATGCGCGGATCGGCGCAGTGCTGGATGCACTCGACCTGCCGCAGCGAGACGTCGACGGACACGCATCCCCCGAAATCATGGCTTCGCTCCGGGCACTCGCGCGGCGCCCCGACGCACCTCTCGGCGGGGGAACACGTGAGCGGCATCCACGCTTCGCGCGTGCGCTTGTTCGCGCGATTCTCGACGCTGCCGATCCCGAGCTCGCGGCTGGATTGGTCCGCACGTTTTTCGACCGCCTGTCGGCGCCCAGCGCGATGACCTACGTGCGCGCGCTCGGCCGTGACGACCGCGCACTCGCCCGCTTCGTGGGTCTGTGCGGCACCAGTGCATACCTCGGCGGTTCGCTCGTCGGCCACCCGGAGCTCGCCGACCTCCTCCTGTTCTCCACGCGCACGACGGTTGCCGACGAGGGGCGCGGCGCACGCCTCCTGGCTGACGAAATCGCGCACCTCACACACGCCGATCGCCTCGACCCCGAGAACTTCGTCGGAGCGCTCCGTCGTGCGAAAGGGGCCCTCGAGCTCGAGGTCGGGCTCGAAGATCTCTCTGGCGAGATCGACACTCGCGAGGCATCGCGTGCGCTCTCGGTGATGGCAGAGGCCACGGTCGACTCCGCTACCCAGTGGGCGCTCGAGGAGGCGGCCCGCAAGCGAGGCGTCCGCGCCATCTCGGGGCTCGCCGTACTGGCCATGGGGAAGCTCGGCGGCCGTGAGATTGGTTACGGCTCGGACCTCGACGTCGTCTTCGTCTACGACCCAAAGGCGCTGGAGATGCTGGGTCTCGATCCGCTGGAAGCGCCCGAGATTTACGGACGGCTTGCAGCGCGCATCATCCGCCTCATCGGGACGCTCCACCCGGACGGGGCCGGATACGAACTCGATACGCGCTTGCGGCCGAGTGGCGAGCAAGGGCACCTCGTCGTCTCGCTCGAGGCATTTCGCGCGTATCACCTCGGTCGTGATGGCGCTGGTCCGCGTGCCGCCGATTGGGAACGTCAGGCCCTATTGCGGCTCCGGCCCTGTGCGGGTGACGAGCGCGTAGGCGCGATGGCCGCCGAGATTGCCCGTTCGGCGGCGTACGGGCGGGACGAGATCGACGCAGCGGAGCTCCTCCGCATCCGCGATCGCATGGAGCGCGAGCTCGCCCGCGAACGGCCAGGTCGTTATGACGTGAAGCTCGGACGTGGCGGTCTCGCCGACGTGGAATTCGCCGTGCAGTACCTTCAAATGCGCCACGGCGCTGCCGACCCTTCCGTGCGGGTGACCGAGACCCTTGGCGCGTTGGAAGCGCTCGAGGCCCGAGGACATGTGAGCTCTTCTCGCGCAACCGTACTACGCGACGGCTATCGCTTCCTTCGGCGGCTCGAGCAGCGTGCACGCATCGTTCACGGCGGGCGCGAAACCCTTCTCGAGGAAGGGGCGGCCGGGCTCGAGGCATTGGCGCGCAGCATGGGCTATCGCGCGGGGCCCACCGCGACGGCCAGTCAGCAACTCATTGCCACCTACGTCGAGGTCACCAGTGAGGTACGGAGTGCCTTCGCCGAGGTGGTGTCGATCGTGAACGCGGTCTAAGCGCTCTAAGCGCTTCGAATCGTCGTTCGGACCGAGGGGGTTCGCCTTCGGCGGCATCCCGCCGAGGTCACGAGCATCGGAGGGAGCGCCCAGCCGCGCGTTCCGAGGAGCCGGACGACCGATGTCCACGCACACGAGCCCCCCTACGTTCGTCGCGGTGCTTACCGCGGTGTGCGCGGCGGCATTCCTCGTGTTCGTCGGGCTGCTCGGTCTCGAATGGCGTCGCGTCCATCACACGACCGTCGAGGCCAAGGCCGCGGCGAGGGCACGGGTGCTCGAGGCTACGGCCAAGCTCGACGCCGAGCTCAAAAGGGTCGTGCCGGTGACCGACGCGATCGCCAGGGACTTGGAATCCGGTGCGCTCCCGAAAAAGGATCTGGCCAACCGTCTACAGAACGATCCAAGCGCGGCTGGCGGGGCCTTCGGATTGGGATCGGGATTCGCCCCCTACGCGTTCGACCCCGCGCGGCGCCTCTATGGTCCTTATTCAGCAAGACGTGGCGACCACCGCGAACTCATCCAAATAGAGGATCTCTATGACTACACAGTGAGTGAGCCGAACAGAGACTGGTATGGCAAGACCGTGGAGAACGGCCCCGGATGGCACGAGCCATTTTTTGGCAAAGCGAGCCAGACCGTCGTTGCTCCTTACTGTGTTCCCTTCACTCTCCCCGAACCCAACGCGCCTCGTCCATCGGGCGTGATTTGTGGGAATTTTTCGGTCGACGACGTTCGGCTCCTCGTCGACTCACTCAACTTGGGGAAGACGGGCTACGCGTTCATCGTCTCTCGCGCGGGGCGAATCCTCGCCCATCCGGACCGCGATTATGCCCGTCGTGGGGTCACGGTCGCGCAGATGGCGGAGGGGCGGCGCGACCCGATCATGGGTGCGCTCAGCGAGCGCATTTTGCACGCCGAGCAGGGGGAGATCGATGCACACGATCCGCGCACCGGGGAGCGAACCTGGATCTTTCATCAGCCGATTTCGACGACCGGGTGGACGCTCGCGGTCGTGGTCCTTCGCGACGAGATGTTGGCCGAAGGTCAGGACGTCCAGCATCGCCAGATGTGGCTGGTGGTGGCCGGCGTCGGATTTTTCGCCTCGGCGATCCTCCTGTTCCTCTCGCGACGTCAACAAACCGATGCCTGTCTGTGGCTCGGCTCGGCGATGCTTTCACTGCTATTTTTCGTGGGAATGGGCGCGCTCTGGCATATCGAGCTCGCGCGTGGTGTTCGCAGTGAACACGTACTGCTCGTGGACGAAGCGGGCGTCGCGAACTTCCTCGAGGCTCGCGCCGCGCGCGCACGTGAGTCGCATCTGGAACCGCCGACGAAAATACCAACCGGGATGTTCGTGCAGGCCATTGCCTTCGTCGGTGCGCACAGCTTCGTGGTCTCTGGCTACGTTTGGCAGAAGTACGATCTCAACGTTCACGCCAAGCTGGAGCGCGGGTTCGTCCTGCCTGATTGGGTGCCGGAGCAGGACGTGCTGGAGGAGGCATATCGACGCACCGAAGGGGACACCGAGATCGTGGGGTGGTTTTTCAAGGCCACCTTTCGCGAGCCATTCGATTACACGAAGTTCCCGGTCGATTCACACGAACTGAAGGTGCGGTTGTGGCCGAAGTCGCGCGACTCGAACGTGATTCTCGTGCCGGATCTCGACTCGTACCGGTACGTAAATCCCCGATCCCTGCCGGGGATGGAACGAGGGTTTGCGCTACCGGGCTGGCGGGTCGATCGAACGTATTTCGCTTATTCCACTTATGAATACGGGACCGATTTTGGCCTCAAAGGATCGGTCGCGTCCGAGGGTCACCCGGAACTTTCGTTCAACGTGGCCATTCAGCGAAACCTGGTCGACGCCATCATCTCGAACGTCATTCCGCTCATCGTGGCTGCGGTCATGTTGTTTGCGATGTTGATCATCGATACGCGCGATCGGTTCAAGGCGGAGCGGTTCGGATTCAATACATCGACCGTCCTCGCTACCTGTGCGGCATTGTTTTTCGTCGTCCTGTTGGCGCACGTGCAGATTCGCTCGCAGATATCGAGTCAACAGATCATGTATCTCGAGTACTTCTACTTCGCGACGTACTTCAGCGTGGTCGCGGTCTCTTTGAACGCATTTTTGCTCGCATCGGGGTGGACCAACTACGTGATCATTCATCGCGACAATCTGATTCCCAAGCTCATGTTCTGGCCGTGCTTCTGGGGGATGTTGTTCGTGATTACGGTCTTCACGATGTACTGAGCTCGAGTGTTCTGCGCGGGACGACGGTTTGCCCAGTGCGCGCGTCGAGAGAATGGCCGCCGACTTGCTCGGTGCGCGAGGTCCAACTCACGACGAAAGAGCACTTCTCATGCGCGCAACCATCCTTGTTATGGCCCTTTCTGCTGCTGCTCCGATTGCGCTTCACGCAGCCGTCGCGCTCGGACAAGAGGTGAACCTCTCCGGACAAGTCCAAGTGGGACCGTCGCCGTCACCGCCACCGCCTCCCGTTTACACCGCGCCGCCACCGCCTCCTGTGTACAGCGCGCCGCCTGCGTATCCCGTGACGACGGTTCAGCCCCTGTCTCACGCGCCCAGGTGGATGCACGAAGGCTTCTATTTGCGGGCCGCGATCGGTGGCGGCGGCATGTCAGCGGCGACCACGACCGATCTCGACAGCGTCGAGCTCGGTCGAACCTACGGTGGTGGGGTCGCCACGAATCTCGCCATTGGAGGTGCGGTGGCCCGCGGCGTGGTGGTGGCGGGGGACTACACGTCGCAGTTCGCGTTTCGACCGAGGCAAAGGGTCAATGGCGTGGTGACGACCGCGGACACGGATCTGACGCTGCACACGCTCGGCGTGATGGTCGATTGGTTCCCCGCGCCATCGGGCGGGTTTCACGTGAGCGGGTCGCTGGCGTTTGCTGCTCTGGAGGTCAGCGATCAGGGAGGGGTAAGCCGCGATACCGAGTTTGGTGGGTCGTTGTCGCTGGGCGTCGGTTATGACTTTTGGATCGCGCGAAAGTGGTCGCTCGGCGCGCTGTTGCGATTGACCGGCGCGTCGGTACGCACGGACAACGGGACAAACACAAGCAGTGTGACGGGGGTGACGACGGTGGGGACGCGGGATGAGGTCGGGGCGGCGAGCCTGATGTTCTCGGTCTTGTATTATTGAGATCTAGGACTCGCCGGCTTCTTCGATGGCATCGGAGCCGGCCTGCGCGAGATCGCCCCCGCCTTCGGCGCGACGCATGCGCTCGGCGATCTCGATGAGGCGACGTTCCACCCGTCCGAAAATGCTTCCGGCGGGGTAACGACCGTTGAGGTCGCGGGCACCTGCGGGGGTGCCGGTCAGCACCTCGATCCCTTGGGTGACGTGATCAACGGCGTAGAGATGGAAGCGACCATCGGCGATGGCGGCGGCGACGTCGTCGCGGAGGACGAGGTGGAGGACGCATGATCGAGGCATGAGCACGCCCTGATGGCCAGTGAGACCACGGACGGCACAGAGGTCGAAGAAGCCTTCGATTTTCGCGGCAACGCCGCCGATGGCCTGGACCTCGCCGAGCTGGTTCACGGAGCCTGTGACCGCGATCCCTTGCTGAACGGGCACATCGGCGAGGGCGGAGAGGATTGCGTAGAGCTCGCTCGAGGATGCGCTGTCACCTTCGACTTCGCCGTACGACTGCTCGAAGGCGATCTGGGCGCGCAGGGCGACGGGGCGTTCTTGTCCGAAGGTGCCGCTGAGGAAGCCGCGAAGGATCGCCACACCTTTGGTGTGTAGGGCACCGCCAAGTGCGGCCTCGCGTTCGACGTCGATGAGCCCCTCGTGGCCGAGCGAGACGACGGCCGTGATGCGCATTGGATGGCCGAATTGCACGTCGCCTGCCGACAGCACCGACAAGCCGTTCAGAACGCCGACGCGGCGGCCGTCGGTGTCGAGCAAGACTTCTCCACGCACGACCATTTCACGCAACTGACGTTCAGCGCCCGCCGTGCGATCGCGGCGCTCCTGCCACGCGGCGTCCATGTCGGCGGCATTGACCACCGGCGCTTCGAGTTCGCCTTCGCCGTAGGCCACCGTGAGACGTGCGACGTCGGGTGGGGGAGGGGGGATGCTGGCGGCGGTGAGGGGGCGCGGCGGCGGTGGGATGGATGGCGGGGGTTCGTCGAGCTCGGGCAAGCCGTCGTCGGCCATCGCGTCGATGTGCGGCGCGCGAACTGGTGGGATCGTCGATTCGCCCGTTCGCTCGTGCGCGATCACGGTGGCGAAGGCGAGCGTCTCTTCGATCGGTTGGATGTAGAGCGCGAGCTTGCGACTGTCTTCGGCCAGGCGGCACGCATAGTCGAGCGCGCGGGCGCGGGCGGTGCGATCGAGTGGACCCCACCCGCGGCTGTTGGCGAGACGAACGATGTGGGCGTCGAGTGCCCGCGTCCCCTCGGGTGATCGGTCGATCTCCGGGGGGATCTCCACCTTGACGCGAAAGAGCTTGCCGAAGTCGGGGTCGGCTTCGAGGAGCTGCGCGTAAAGGTCGTGCTCGCCGACCAAGACGACCTTGGTGGCGATGGGGCAGGGGCGCGGGCGCAACGTCGTTGCGTAGAGACCCATCGGTCCGATGGGGTCCTCGTGTCCGACGGCACGCGCACGGAGGACGCGCTTGAGGCGGTCCCAAGCGAGCGGATCGCCGAGGACGTCGACCGCACGCAGCACGAGGACGCCGCCAGAAGCTTTGTGGAGTGCGCCGGGGCGGATCCGGGTGAAGTCGGAGACGAGCGCGCCGAGACGAACGCGGCGTTCGAGGAAACCAAAGAGGTTTGCGAATGTGGGGTTCTCTTCGAAGATGACCGGCGGCGTGGGGGCGAGACCACTTGCGCGGCTCACGCGCGCTCCCTCGGGGGTCAGCGTCTCCTCGCGTGAAGGGGGCGCAATCGATTCGGAGACGCTCTCCTCGCCGTCGTCGGGAGAGGCGTGGGTGACGAAGACGTTGACCGTGAAGCGCGCGATTCGCGTGGCAATCTCCGGGTCCGTCCCCTCGTCTTCGTCGCCGCGCTCCGACTTGCCCGATCGTGACTTCGGCGTGGCCAAGTCGTCGAGAGAAACGATGAGCTCTTCGACCACGCGTTCGACGTAGGCGTGCGCGTTGGGGACCTCGGCGAAGCGCTCGAGGAGCGTGGCTGCTTCGCCCTCGACCAGCGTCCGCGCCACCCGCTCCTCGAGCGCGCGCCCCGCCTCCTCGAGGTCGCGCGTGGACAGGCGCACCTTTTCCGCTGCCTGTTCGATGGCGGTGGAGAGCTTCTCTTCGGCTTCGGTGAGGCTTTTCTTGGTCCCCTCGTCGAGGACCTCGAACTGCTCGGCGCTGACCGGCTTGCCGTGAAGAATCGGGAATGTTTGCACCCCACCCGACACCATCTTGATGCCGAATCCGAGCCCCTTGGCCAGGGTCTCGAGCTCGTGCAACGCGTCGCGCTGGCGCTCTTTGACCTCTTTGGCGAGGGCCACGCGGGCCGCGCGCACGTCCTGATCCGATTCGACCGTCGGGAGTCGCGTGCGAAGGGCGTCGAGGAGCTCCTCGATGCCGCGCGCAAGGACGGGCGCCATGCCGGGGGGGAGCTGCAGCGGGCGCGGCGCAGACGGGAAGTCGAAATCGTGGACGTAGACGACGTCGTAGACGGTCTCGCGACCGGTCAGTCTGCGACGTGCGCGTGCGACGATCGCGGCGAGGACGTCGATGTCGTTGTGGGCCTCGACGAACACGTGGAACCACGGGTCGCTCGAAAGGATGCCCAGATCGAAGGCGCGCCGCGGCGAGGCCGACAGGAGCCTGAATAGGTCGGGCTCTTCGTCGGCTCCATCGACGAGCTCCGCGAGCTTGGAGGGGTCGTGGCGAACCGTGGTTTGGCCGGGATGGACACGTAATTTAACGATGTGGGGGGCGACCTCCGTCGAGACGGAGGGGCGTGCCGCACCGTTGGATCCGTCGCTGGCGTCAAGCGGCTGCGGGACGTCGGAATCATCGGTTGCCACACCCTTGTCGTTATCACGTCACTGCGTGCGCGGGACAGCAGTCGAGTCGGACCGGCGCCCCTCGGCGGCGGCGGCCTCGAGACGTACGAGCGCGGGAATCGGAACCTGCTTTTCGACGGCGAGTTCTCCGATGAGGCGTGCCATGTCGGCGTTCTGACCACGCAGCTTCGTACCGAAGTGCTTCTCGAGGAACGACAGCGCCTCGGGCGATCGGCGGCGCGCGATCCTGACCCCGGCCCGAAGCGTGAACGGGCTGGCGAATGACAGGAAAACAGACGAGAAGCTTGCCAGCTCGCCAATGCTCCTCCCGAGGGCGCGCGTCTCCTTGGTGGCGGCGATTCCGAGCCTGAGTAACGCATCGTCGTCGATAAGGGATTGAATCGACCCCCCAGCCGCTTCGATCGCGAGAATCAACGGAAAAAACGCTACCGTCGTTGCGGGGTTGGTCGTGTGGACGTTGGGGGCAACTGCGCACGGCAGCCCCGCAGCGTTCATGCACTCTTCGAGCGCCAGGATGATTGCTTGCCGCGGGTCGTCGTCGGGGCGGGCCCCGAGGAGCGTGGGCGAGGCGCGCGGGGTCCAATAGCGAATGCGACGCTCGGTCGGGGGCGTCCCGTCGTCGGGTTGGTACGCGACGACCCCCGGCATGGCGACCACGAGTCGATCGCCGAGCGCTTCGGTCGCACGTGCGAAATGTGATGGCAGGAGGGGGGTGAGCATGACCACGATGCGGTGCGCCGGTCCGCTGCCTGCGAGCGATTGCAGCAGCGAGTCGGTGAGCTGATCGACCCGCACGGCGACGAGCACGGCGTCGCAGTCGTCGGGGACCTCGAGCGAGGCGGTCGGCCCGTCGAGTGCGTCGACGGTCGGTAGGTGTGCGGTCAGCCTCTCGCCGTAGATGACGTGCGGCGCGCGGGCGAGGTCGCGCACGACCAGCACGACTTGTGCGACTTGCGATAGCCGCAGCGCGTAAATCGAACCGAGCGCGCCGACGCCGACGATCGCGATGCGCATGAGGTCGTTGGATGCCGCCTCCCCCCTTGTTGTGGCTGCTGCCGCGCCCGGCTCGACTGCCACGGAGATCCGTCGCGTCGTGGCCGACCTCGGCGCGTTGGCCGGGGGTCGCTCCGCGGCATCGTTTGACGCCTTGTCCGTATCGGCACAGGCCTTCCGGACGCAGCGCGAGGTGCGCAGTACGATTTTGAGTCTTTACCGATGTCGAAGTTCAGTGAAGGGGCCTGCGTGCCCAGCAGTTCCGTCGTAGCGACACCGTTGCCGCGAAGCTTCTACGATCGCGATACGGCCACCGTCGCGCGCGCGCTCCTCGGCTGCGCGCTCGTGCACCTCGATGGCGATTTGCGGAGAGTCGGGCGCATCGTGGAGACCGAAGCCTACGTCGGTGCACACGATCTCGCCTGCCATGCCTCGAAGGGTCGAACGCCGCGCACCGAGGTTCTGTTCGGGGAGCCGGGGCGAGCTTATGTATATCTAATTTATGGAATGTACGATTGTTTCAACGTCGTAACCGATCGCGAGGGGCACGCGTCGGCCGTGCTCGTGCGGGCGGTCGCGCCCATCGACCACTGCATGGGCGACACGGACGGTCCGGGGAAGCTCTGTCGCGCAATGCGGATCACGCGTGCGCACAATCGCCTCGACCTGACGCTCCCTCCACTCTGGATCGAGTCGGGGGAGCCTCCCCGACCTGGGTCCATCTCTCGTGGCCCGCGGATCGGGGTCGACTATGCCGGCGACTGGGCGAAGGAGCCGCTCCGGTTTTGGTTGGCCGACAGCCCCTGGGTGTCGCGCAAGTCGGGTGCGCGCAGAAAGCCGCCCGCGGTGTGATCGGGTGACGCCATCCTCGCGACCGTGGCAAATCGCCCCAAACCGCGTTGCTTTGCCGCACTTGGCCGCCCCCGTCTCGCGCACCATCGTTGCGAGACGCGCGAGACGCGACCGAGCAAGAGCGGTCGCGAGCCGACTGCAGAGCCTCTATCGACACCCTCAGCCGATGGCAGACGTGCACGCCCGCCCTCTTCTGGTAAATCTCGCCCCCCCAGCCCCGCCGTGAGGTGAAGTCGCCGTGAAGAGAGTTGAGCATCGCGTAGCGTTCGCCACTGCAGTCGCCACTTGGGTGCTGCTCCTCGTTGGCTGCATGGTGCATGGCAGTGGCTCGAGCCTGGCGTGCCCCGACTGGCCTACGTGCTTCGGCACCTTCTTTCCCGAGATGAAAAACGGGGTCGAGTACGAGCACAGTCATCGACTCCTCGCGAGCGCCGTCGGTTTGATGACCCTGGTGCTTGCCGCACTCCTTCACCGGCGGCGCAGCGAGGGGGCCGAAGCGCGCCGCGCCGCGAACCTGGGTCTCTTGGCGGCCGCCCTCGTGATCGCGCAAGGGGTGCTCGGCGGAATCACCGTGCGCTTTAAACTTCCAATCGGCGTTACGCTCGCACATCTCGCTACGTCGATGTGCTTCTTTGCGCTGCTTGTGTACCTGACGATCCGCACCGCGCCGCTCAATACGAACGCTACCGGCCGCAACGACGCTGCCCCTGTCGACCCTCGCCCCGTTGCCGTCCTTCGGCCGTTCGTGGCCATTTCCGCACTCGGAACCCTCGCGCAAATCGTCCTCGGAGGCGTCGTTCGTCACACGCACAACGGTCTCGCCTGCTCCACCATTCCGCTCTGCGACGGGGGCACCCTCTGGCCAGTCCACATCGGCGAGCGCATCCAGATGGGGCATCGCATCGTCGGCGTCGTCTTGGCGTGTTGGATTACCGGAGTGGCGGTTGCGACGCTCAGGCGCTCCAAGTCTCCAGACGTTCAACGGCTTTCACACGGCGCCATCGCGCTCGTGGTCGCCCAAGTTGGGCTCGGGCTCTGGAGCGTCGCTGACATGTTGCCGCTCCTCGTCGTCACCGCCCACCTCGGCATTGCCGCGCTGATCCTGGTCGATCAGCTCGTCCTGTTCGTGCGCCTGCCAGGTGGCGGCACCAATGGAATTGCTCTGGACGAGCGTGCCCGCGCGTCGGGATCACTCCCAGGGATTGTCGAAAATCGCGACGACGCGGTCCACGCATGAGGAGCTCGAAGTGACCCCTCTCGCAGCCAGCGACGCCGCCGTGAACCCTGCCCGCGACGCATCCGATCGCCTGGCCACTCCCCTCGCCAGTGGGATTCCGGTCGCGCATGCGCGCTCCGAGGTCTGGCGAACGCTGCGCGATCTCGTCACCCTCACGAAGCCGCGCATCACGTTGGTCGTTCTCATCACGGCCGCGGGGGGGATGAAGCTTGCGCCAGGGTCGGTGGCAGGGCGCACCTGGCTCCTGACGATGGTCGGCACGGCGCTCGTTGTCGGTGCCGCCAACGCGCTCAACATGTACCTGGAGCGCGATGTCGATGGGAAGATGGCCCGCACGCGCAGACGACCGCTCCCGGCCGGACGCCTCTCGCCGCCTCTCGCCCTCGCATTCGGCCTGACCCTCGCGGTGGTGTCGCTGCCGATCCTTACGTTCGGCGTGAATGCGATGACCGGCCTCCTCGGGGCCATTGCCCTCCTGAGCTACGTCCTCGTCTACACGCCCATGAAGCGCCACTCGATTCGGGCGCTCTGGGTCGGAGCGATCCCCGGTGCCATCCCGCCGCTCCTCGGGTGGGCAGCGGCCACCGGGCGAATCGATCGCGCCGGCCTTGCTCTGTTTGCCCTCCTTTTCGTTTGGCAGATCCCGCACTTTCTCGCGATTTCGATGTTTCGAAGGGAGGACTACGCGAGTGCTGGTCTGAAGATCGTTCCGGTCGAAAAGGGGGAAAGGGTCGCGCGATGGATGACGCTCCGCTATAGCCTCGCGCTGGTCGCTGCGAGCCTCTGGCCCGTAGGCGAACACGTCGGTGGCGTCGTCTACCTGATGACCGCGCTGCTCCTCGGCGCGATCTTCGTTGGCTTCGCACTCCGCGGGCTCCAGGCCGAGGCCGGTACGCGCTGGGCGCGTGGACTCTTCGCCTATTCGATTCTCTACCTCGTTCTCCTCTTTGCCACCCTCGTCTTTTCCGGGGGTGCGTCCGTGTGAGTGCCCGCGGCTAGACACCAGCCGGGGTCACCGCGGCGCGAAGTCGCTGCTCGCTCGAGCCTCCATCATTTTTCGCACGGCAGCTCGCCGTGACCAGACCCGGAGCCACATGCAGACGCTCGAAGCCGACGGGCTCACGCGACGATTCGGCGATCGCATCGCGGTCGACGCGCTTTCGTTCCGCGTTCGCCGCGGTGAGGTTCTCGGCTTTCTCGGGCCGAACGGCGCGGGGAAGACGACGACGTTCAACCTCCTCAGCGGATTGCTCACGCCCGACGCGGGTGTGGTTCGACTGGACGGCGAGCCGGTTGCGCTCGATGGGCGCGTGCTCCGATCGCGCATGGGGGTGGTGTTTCAGCAACCGAGCCTCGACCTGAAGCTGACCGCGCGCGAGAACCTCGAGATGGGGGGGGCGCTCTACGGGCTTCGTGGCGAGGCGCTCGCATCGCGCGTTGTCTGGGGGCTCGCGCTCGTCGAGCTCGTCGACCGCGCGGACGAAGTGGTCGAGCGCTACTCCGGCGGGATGCGGCGGCGTCTCGAGCTGGCACGGGTGCTCCTCCACGAACCCGAGATCCTCTTGATGGACGAGCCGACGCAAGGGCTCGACGTCGCGGCAGCCCGACGCATTTGGTCGCAGCTCCTCGAGCTGCGCGCCCGCACGTCGCTGACCATCCTGCTCACGACGCACAACCCGGACGAGGCCGAACACTGCGATCGCATCGTCGTTCTCGACAAAGGGAAGACGATTGCCGAGGGGAGCCCCTCGGAGCTTCGCGATCGAGTCGGTGGTGACGTGGTCACCCTCCTCGGCGAAAACCCGGTGGGGCTCTGCGCCGAGCTTCACGAGCGCTTCGGACTTGCGACGACCGTGGTCGACGAGACGGTCACGTTCGAACAGGTCGAGGCGCACACCTTGATCCCGAAGTTGATTACTTCTTTTGCGATCGGTCGGATTCGAAGCGTGAGCATGCGGCAGGCGTCCATCGGCGACGTGTTTCTCAAACTCACCGGCAAGACGATCGATGGCGCGGACGAGCCGGTCGTGGTCGGAAAGACTGGCCGCCATCGATTGTCGTCGAGGGCGCAGGCGCAGAACGCCGGCTAGGCGCCCCCGTGGCGCGGGAGGCCATGACGCGAAGCAGAAGTCGGATGTGAAGACGTCGAGGAGGAGGAGTAGAAGACGATGAGGTCGAAACAGGCAATCAGTGCTGCGCTCGAGGCCGACAGAGTTCGTACCGAGCAGGCGTTGCCGCTGACGGCATCCCCGGTTGGACCGACGTTGCTCGAGACCGCACCCCGAAGCTCCTTCGCGTACGACTTCGCGACGGTCCGCGTCCTGATGAAACGTGACCTCGTCCGCTTCTTCCGACAGCGCTCGCGGGTGGTCGGCGCGCTCGTGCAGCCGCTGATTTTCTGGCTCGTGATCGGCTCCGGTTTCTCGGCGAGCTTTCGCATCCCCGGTGCCGAGGGGGTCGGCTATTCGCAGTACTTCTTCCCCGGCATCGTCCTGATGGTGATCCTCTTCACCTCGATTTTCTCGACGATGAGCCTTATCGAGGATCGTCACGGCGGCTTCATGCAAGCCGTTCTCGCGGCCCCTGGATCGCGCGCCGCGCTCGTCGTGGGCAAGGTCCTCGGCGGCAGTTCGATCGCGCTCGTGCAGGTGGCCGCGATCCTCGTGTTGGCCCCGATTGCTGGTTTCTCCGTCGGATCGATCGCTTGGGTGCCTCTCCTCGCATGTCTCGTGCTCACGGCAATCGCGCTCACCGCCATGGGCTTCGCGGTCGCGTGGTGGCTCGATTCGGTCCAGGGGTACCACGCCATCATGAGCGTGTTTCTCATCCCGCTCTGGATCGTCTCCGGTTCGATGTTCCCCATCGCCGGCGGCCCCTCGTGGCTGCAGCTCCTCATGCGCTTCAATCCCCTGACGTATGCGGCGTGCGGCGTCCGTCGTGCGCTGGCCGGCGGAACCCTCTCCGGCAGCGTCGGTCTCGCCGGATCGTCGATGCTCCTCGAGCTCTCGGTCATTTCCCTTGCCGCGGCCGTCGCCCTCGCCACGGCCGTGAGGATGTGCCGGAGGGGAGCGTGAGCGACCCGACTCTGTTGAATGAGGGGAGCGTGAGCGACCCGACCGATCCGACCCCGGCCCTCACGGAGGCACCGAGCACGCGGCTCGTCGCGGACGCGCAGCCGAGAGGTGGGGGCGGCCGTCCCGTCGGCGCCATGCTCTTTCTCGGCAGCGCGGTCGTCATCTCGGTTGTGATGATTTTCATCCTCATGACCCGCGTGCGTCGCTCGGTCCTTCCGGTCTACGGCGAGCTGCCTACTTTCTCTCTCACGACCTCTCTCGACGCGCCCCTCACGCGCGACGCGTTGCGGGGAAAGGTCGTCGTCGCCGACTTCATGTTCCTCAGCTGCACCACATCGTGTCCCGAGCTCACCGCGCGCATGGCCGAGCTGCAGCGGCGTCTCGATGCCGCCGAGGAGAGGCGGCGAACACCATTGCCCGTCCAGCTTGTCTCTCTGTCGGTCGACCCAGAGAACGACACGCCCGCGCGGCTGGCAGCGTATGCGCAACGCTATGGCGCCAACGCGCGGTGGATCTTTGCCACCGGCACCCTCGACGAACTCGAGCGGGTCATCGTTCAAGGCTTCAGGGTGCACTTCGGCAAGGCGCCTGCCGGCGTTGGAGGAACAGCTACCGTCGGCGGAACTGCCGGAGCGAACGAGGGCGTGATGACGATCATGCACGGTGATTGGTTCGTCCTCGTCGACACCAACGGCCAGGTCCGGGGGTACTACGACACGAAGGACCCCAAGCGATTCGAGGCGCTCCTCGACGACGCGATCCACCTCGCTTGGCAGGCTCGATCGTGAGCACGCCACTCGATTCCCCCGGCACGCGCACCGTGCTCTCGCGCGCCTCGGATCGAACCTTCTACGTCTTCAACGCCATCCTTTCGGCCGCGGCACTCGCCTTCCTTGCATACGTCTTGCTCCTGCGTCACGGCGTTGCCAGCAGCGGCCTCGACCTGCGGTTTCTCCCCGCGGTGAACGCCACACTCAATGCCACAGCCGCCGTGTTGCTTGCCTGCGGTTGGATTGCCATTCGGCGAGGCGCCCGCAAAGTACATCAGTACTTGATGGTTTCGGCGTTCGTCGCCTCCTCGCTCTTCCTCGTGTGTTACCTCGCGTATCACTTCGTTCATGGCGACACGAAATACGTTGGCGCCGCGCGCGGGCTTTACCTCACCATCCTCGCCAGCCACATCTTGTTGTCGATGGCGATCGTGCCGATGTCCCTCGCGTCCTTCTACTTCGCGTACACCAGGTCGTTCTCGAGGCACCGCGCGATCGGCAAGGTCGTCCTTCCGATTTGGCTCTACGTGTCAGTGACGGGCGTGATGATCTTTTTCATGTTGCGAGGGAGTCTCCCCGCGCACCCCTGAGTAGGAAGATCGGGCGGTGATCATCATCGCGGGGAGCTCGACGCTGAACTTGGATCCCCGTCCGACGGCGCTCTCGAGTTGAACCCGTCCCCCGTGCGCTTCGACGATGCGTTGTACCACCGACAGACCAAGGCCCGCGCCGGGGACCGAGTCGGCGCTCGATCCAACGCGTCGGAATGGGGCGAAGACGTTGGCCTGATCCTCGGGCGCGATGCCCACGCCATGGTCTGACACGGAGATGACCACGCCATCGCGATTGCCTTCGACCGAGAGCTCGACCGCCTCGCCGGGTGGCGAATATTTCAGCGCATTGCTAACCAAGTTATTGAGCACTTGCTCGATGCGCTGCGGATCGCACCGGATCGACACCGGATGCGTGGGTGCCTTCAGATGTACGCGGTGCCCGTCGGCGAGCGTTCCATAGAGGTCGATGACATCTCGCGCGATCGCCACGGCATCGCACTCCTCGAGCCGGAGCTCGACTTGCCCTGATTCGATTCGCGCGGAATCGAGGAGATCGCTCGTCATGCGCTCGAGGCGGCCGACTTGCCGGGCCACGACCTCGAGCGTGTGCCGAAGCCGACCGCCGTCGTCGTTCGTGTGCGGCATGCGCATGGCTGATGCCGTTGCGAGCTTCAGGGCCGAGAGAGGATTGCGCAGATCGTGCGCGACGCCCGCCAAAGTGGCGGTCGCGGCGGTTCGTTGTCGAACGATCGCGTCGGCCATGAGGTTGAAGCGCTGAGCGATCTCGCACAATTCGCGCGGACCCTGGAGCGGCGCGCGCGCTTGCCGGTCACCGGCGCCGAACTGATCCATCGCCCGTCCAATGTCGAACACGGGCAAGAAGAGCTTTCGGATCCACACGAGAAGAGCCGCCGTGGTGCCGACGAGGAACAGCGCGCCGCCGACCGCACCGCCGTTGGCGAGCTGATCCCACCGCGCAGCCTCGGCGCGCGCCGCGTGTCCCTGCTCGACGTTCACCTGGACGAGCTCATCGAGCTTGGCCACCGCGCTTCTCAGGGCAGCTCGCCGCGAGATCGTATGACCGGGGTCGGCGAGGGGGTCGAGCTGTCCGAGATAGTCGTTGACATAGACGCCCGCATCGCGCGCGAGCGCAGCCTCCTCGTCACTCTCCGTAAAGCGAGCGACCTGCACGAGGCCATCGCGGATCGCGAGCTCGATCCGACTGATGAGGGCGGGATCGGCCTCGAGACGCCCCTCCTCGATCGTATCGAGCGCGAGGAGGTTGAGCTCGAGCTTCTCCGCGACGCGAATGCTCTCGAAAGCCGCCGAGAGGTTCATCGCAGCCGTATGCAAGTGGGTCGTGAGCACGACGGCCGCCACCGCCCCCGCCAAAGCCAACATCGAAAGCCCAACCGTGATGGCGACGAGGAACGATCGCAGACGCATTCCGACGCCGGGAACAAGTGACGCAGCTCGCTTCTTCCCCGGGGGTTCATCTGTGGGCCAAGCCAAAACCACGCGCCTTTCTCTCCACCTGCTGCGAGCGTGCCCCGTCCCTGCAACGCAACGGCGCGGCGTCGGCCTTCGAGACAAGCCAAGTGATGGACCCGCCGGTCCGTCACCAAACCCCCGTCAAGCCAATCGTGCAAACAGCATGCATTCGGCCACGTCCAGCATGCCCCCGACCTCGTCCGGCATGCCCCGATGCGTGAGCCGGACAGGCGCCCTTGACCGCACCACGGCAGACCTCTCCGATCGCGACCGAATGTCTCTCTTGCCGCGAGTCGCATCGGTCTCCGTCTTACTGCGACGAGTTCGTCTTCACGCCCGCAACGTCGGTCGCTCCTTCCGCCGACCGACCCCCATCGCGATGACCGTACTGGCGAGCGCGCTGGTGTCGACCGATTGTTCGAAGCAGGAGGATGACGTCGTCGAATCGGTCACTTGGAGCGAAGGCGACCTTGCCGTCACATTTCGCTTCGACCAGGGGACGTACGACGTCTCCCGAGGCGGCGTCCTGGTCTTTCGGAACGCCACTGCCGACGTCCTGATCGACCGCGGGCCAGAGGGGACGCTCATCTCTTTTCGCGACGGGTGCGCGCGCCGGCCGCGCGAAGGGCGCACGCTGGTCTGTGACCATCAGGGGATCGAGCTCCGTCTGACGTTCGAGCTCGCGTCGGCAGGGCGCTTTGTTACGGCCAAGCTCGAAGCCATCAATCGTCTCTCGACCGATGTCACCATCCTCCGTCTCGCGCCTTTGGTGATCGATGGGGAACACGGCGGTGCGCTGCTCCTGGGTAACGATCCGAAAACGCATCGAATCCTTGAAAATGGACGGTTCATCGGTTTCGACCAAACCGTGCAACTCGAAGCTGGTGACGTCCCACGATTCGGCCTCGGCAACGCCGCCCCCATCCCGTTGCGTGGCAACTCCGTCGCCAACTGGAACCACGTCGTCTCCGACCTCACCGTGCCGCAACGCTCGCTCGTTGCCGGCTATCTCACCTTCGAACGGTCCATCCCGACGCTCGGCATTGGTTACTCCGGCACCTCGACCCACGGCGACGGTTCGGGGCGGATCCCGTTCGACACATACGCAGCCGAGAGCGCCCTGATCTTCCACGGCAAGAAGTTGGCGCCCGGTGCAGGCGTCGCCTCCGAGCTCCTCTACCTCGACCCGTTGCCAAAGGACCCGGTCGCTGCGCTCGAGAACTACGCCGATGCGATTGCGGTGCACCAGAAGATCACGCCGTGGCCCAAGCGCGGGCCAGGACACGAGGTGCCGATCGGTTGGAATTCGTGGACTGGCGGTAGTTTCACCGCAGGCCACGGTCAGGCCATCGATCAGGCTCTGATCCTTTCGAGCATGGGCACCGCAAAGCGCGAGCTCGCCCCGTTCGGCATGAACTACTTCCAAGTCGACGACGGCTGGCAGGTCGAGACGGGCGATTGGCAATTCAAGCCATCGACGTTCCCCGACGGTGGTGCCGCCTTGGTCAAAGCAATCAACGAAGCAGGTTTTCGCAGCGGCCTTTGGATTGCTCCATTCTGGGTCAAACCAGCATCAAGCCTCGCGAAGACCCACCCTGAGTGGCTCGCTACACGAGAGGATTCCATCTTCGGGGCCGCCGCCAAGGACGGGGAGATGCTCGACCTCTCCAACCCGGCGGCGCGCGCTCACGTTCGGAGCACGCTGGCCGATCTCAAGTCGCAGGGGTGGCAGTGGATCAAGGCTGATTTTACCTATCAGGCGCTCGTTGCGCGTGCAGAGGCCGACCCTTCGCTCACCAACGTCGAGGCCTTTCGCGCTGGCTGGAAGGAGATCCGCGAGGCCATCGGTCCCGACACCTTTCTCGTGGGCATCGGTATCACTGCGAGCAACATTGGCATCGTCGACAGCATGCGGCTCACCCTCGACGACGGACCCAAGTGGGAGGAGCCCACCCCGGACGACGTCATCAACTCGTCCCGATCGCTCAAGGCAACAGTGCGCACAGGTTCACGGAGATGGTTTTACGGCAATCGTGTGTTCGTGAATCACAATGACCTCATCTACTTTCGCGATTGGCCCGCAGGTGAAAACGTTCCGCCCCTCGGCCTCGAGGAGGCACGCACCTTCGCCAGCTGGGTTGCTCTGGGTGGCGGAATCGTCAAGATTGGCGACAAATTCGAAGACCTCGCCGGTCACCCCGAACGGATCGACGTCCTTCGGCGTTTGATGCCGGTATGGCCCGACGGCGCGCGCCCGCTCGACGTGCTTACCCGCGACTATCCAGAACAGTTCCGTCAGACCATCCGCGCGCCTTCCGGGCAATGGGACGTCGTGGGTCTGTTCAATTGGGGGCGCAACCGCGATTGGACGACCAACCCGCCGACCGACATGCCCGAAGCGACGCGGCACTACGCGGTTCCCTGTCTGCCGCCCGGTACGGAGGCCACAGCCGGTGGCTCGGCGACCGAATGCCTCGCTTACGAGTTTTGGTCCGAGGCATTTCTCGGCGCGAAGTCCGGCACGTTTGAGGTCGAAGTGGCTTCTCGCCGCAATGCGATCATCAGCCTCCGTCCGAAGAGTGGCGCTCCGCAGCTCATCGGCACCAACCGCCACGTCACACAGGGGGCGACCGACCTGGTGAAGGAGACGTGGGATAGTTCGACGACCACGCTGTCGGGAGCACTCATGGGGTGCGTCGGAACGGCCGTAGCCCCGTGGGAGTATCACCTCGCCTTCTATGCACCCGGCGGACGGACCGTCGACCGGGTCGAGGTCGATGGACTCGTGGCGCCCCTCGTCGAGCAGAATGGCGAACTCGTCAAAGTGAAGTTTTCGCTCGCGCCAGATCAACAGGGGAAGACGGTTGGCTATCGTTTGAAGTTCAAGTGAACACAACTCACCTTTTCCTGTGCTCCTCTCCTGAAAAAACAGGAGGAAGCGGAAACAGCGGCACGCCTTCTTACTACGAAAAGCCAGCTTTACTCACGGCATGAGAATGAACTGCGATGGACTCTAGGTGGTTCCCGCGTTGCGAACGTTTCTAAGTGGTTGAAACGCCACTATTTGGTTGTGAATGCCCGCTCGAAGACACCTTCGCGCGTGCGAACCCACGCCCAGAAACGCGTCTCGCGACGAGAGCAGAGGACGCGGCGCGCGGGTCGATGCTCAGAATGAGTTGATGCGCGGTCAATTGAATGTCTGTCGAATCGCGCGGCTCGTGTTTCTGCTTCGATCGGCGTTTTGGCCTCGATCGCCTTACCACTGGCGGGGGGCGCCGGTGGTCACCTCCAGGTGACCACTGTCTGCGCCGCGGGACAGCCTCTCGTGCGAACTTGCGTCGGTTACCCGAAACGCAATGAGCTTTGCTGCGCTGGTGAAGGGGCACGGCACGTGCTGAGCGACTGCCATGAGGAAGTTGTCGCGCGGTCTCGTGGGTCGCCGTGGGCGCGCCGCGGCGATCCTCGTCATTGCATGCGCGATCACCCCGTCTTGCGCCGCGCCGGATAGCACGAGCGATTCCGACGGCGTCACTTTGGCTGCGGCCGATCCGATCACCGACATCTCGCTTACACCGGTGAAGGAGCAGCTTCTCGGCAGCTGCTGGAACTTCACCGCGATGGCGTGGATGGAATCGTTGCACACCGAGACTACCGGCGTGCGGCTCGACCTCTCGGAGTCGTACCTCACGTATTGGGATTGGTTCGAAAAGCTCACGTCGGGTCGTTTCGAGCCAGGAAAGCTCGAGACGGGCGGGACTGTCGGTAACGCGTTCGATCTAATCCGACGCTACGGGCTCATGACGGAAGCGCAGTTCATCGCCGACGACGCTGGCAAGGCGCGCTCGTCTCATGTGTTGGCAGCGTTTCACAGGCTCGAAACATCGCTGAAGGGCGGAAAGCTCCGCACCGCCGTTGCGAGGCGCAATCGTGGGCTCGTCCGCGCCGAGCTCGATCGCATATGGGACTTGTCACCCGAAGTTGCGGCGCTGTTGACGAAGACTTTTGGCGCTGGCGCCGAGCGGAGCATGACGACCATCGACCCTTGGTCGCTTCGCGGTGGACTGCGGCATCCCACGACGTTCTCCATGGGAACGCTGACTGACCTTCAAAAACACCGCGCTGTGACGCTCGATGAGGTCATGGGCACGCCAAGCCCGACCAACGCTGACATTCGCTCTGGCCAACTGGCCTGGACCAGCGTCGCGTACCCGACCTCGGGGTGGTTTTTGGCGCGCAGGCAACGTGACTTCTATCGGAAGATCCAGCGGGCGCTCCACGCCGGTCTCCCTGTGCCTGTGGTCTGGCGCGCATACGCCCCGGTGATGCCAGAGACGGGGCGGTTCAAGGAACTCCCGACCGGCCCCATCGACGATGGATGGCATGCAAGCCTCATCGTCGACTACCAGGTCACCAACGTTCCGGGGTTCGGCACGCTCGAGGCTGGAAGCGCTGCGCCCGACCTCAAAGCGCTCTCGGCAGCACTCGAAGCGCAGTCGATGATCGAATTCTTCCGCGTGAAGAACTCGTGGGGTCCGAAAAGCCCAGATCCAAGTGGTACCGGCGTCTTCGCTGGGTACAACGACGTGTACCTGGAATGGCTGACGGGGCCGTTTCACGTTTGCGATCGGTGGGCCGGCAGCGCGGTGGGAGAGGAGCGACGCTGCCTGGTTCTGCGAGATGCGCCGGGCATCCACTCGGTCTTTCTTCCGAGAGCCCTTGCCGACTAGGAGCTCTCCTCCGCTGCTCTTGCCGGGCACCCACGCCGTCGTCCCTCGGACTCTCTCTGCCGCTCTCGGCCATCGATCGTGGCTGGTTTCCCCCTGAAGTGGTGTGACACCCCGTCGGCACGACGAGTGCTAATGGAGCCTTCATGTCGTTGGACACTCCGCTCCGTTTCGTACGGCGTCGTGCATTCGCGTCGGCTTTCGCAATTGCCTCCGCCACCGTCATCGGGTGTGCCTCCGACGACATCGCGACGGATGCCGCGGTGCGTGCCGAGAGCGACATCGTGGAAGTGCCGCGCACTTCGGTGAAGGAGCAGGTCCTCGAAAATTGTTGGGTCTTTCCAGCACATTGGGATCCTAAGCTTAGAATTCCACGTGGACAAGTTGTCGCG